>SXGS01274468.1_pt1 | contig 10567 bp, 7 predicted proteins | sample 3174681 | NCBI WGS metagenome assembly SXGS01 (sample SAMN11356861, study PRJNA531348) | freshwater metagenome | isolation source: freshwater sample F1-80 | place: China: Fuxian Lake, Yuxi | collected 2017-12-25
CCATCGGCACTGACGAGACTGCGGCTGCGATGTTCCGCGACACCACGTTCTCGGGCAGCACTCGCGGTCTCAAGGAAAGCACCCAGACCGCGTGCCCCCCGGGTGGCCAGGTCAACGGGCTCCGCATGGAGATCACGGCCGACAGCGTGCCCGCGATCGACCCGCTGACCGAGGTCACGGTGTTTGAGCGCGACGTCAAGCCCAATGAGACACCCGAGACCTACACCGAGTGGCACGAGGGCAACCCGAACGCGTCGCTCGACAACTCGTTCGTGCTGGAGGATGGCCTGCACCTCGGCGTCGGAGACCCTTCGACCGTGATCAAGGGCACCGACCTCAGCGACCCGGCTGCGGTGACGATCACCCGCAACGACCTGCGAACCCTCATCGAGCGTGCCAGCGTTGAGGTGGTCAGCGGAACGATCACCTATCAGGTGCCGCTCTTCTTCGGCAACCCGGCCAACCCCCCGCTGGGCTTCACAACCCTGCGGTCGACCAGCCTGAGCGCGGGCAGCAACTCGTTCTCGCAAGCAGACACGTGGGCGACCACGCGGGCCTTCGGCGACTACACCGCGCAAGGCACCGCGCCTCTCGGCGAACTCATCGACGCGGTGTTCGACGCTGCCGCGGCAGCCGGTGGTGGAGTCGCGCTCGCCGGATACGGCGTGCAGGCCGACAACGCTGCTGTCGTCGAGAGCGTCGTCTGGGATGGCACGCGCTACACGTTCTTCCAGCCCGTCATCGAGGCCTGCCTGCCCACAACGGGACCGGAGGTCACAAACCTCCAACCGCGCGGTTGGGACTTCTCGCAGACCCGTACGCAGGGCACGAACGAGTTCACCGCAGATGGCCTGCTCGTGAGCACCTTCGGTGCTGCCGGCAGCCCCGACCAGCGCAAGGCGGCCGGCTACGTCGCGACCGACATCGCGCTGAGCGAGGTCGGCAGCGTCGAGCTCGACATCGCGCCGGGCTTCACCGGTAAGCGCCCGAGCCTGCAGCTTGTGTTCGACGCTGATGGGGTGGGCGGGCCCGACGCGATTCTCGTGGGCGAGCCGTGGGAGTACGGCGGCGGCGCCTGGACTCTGACCGAGAACGGCGACTGGGCCGACGCAGGCTTCTGGGTCACCGGATCGAACGGGTTCGGAATGCCGGAACTCTTCGGGTACAAGGGATTCGGCACGCTCGACGAGTGGTTGATCGCGAATCCCGAGGCTCGGATCCTCGGATACGGCTACAGCCTCGGTTCGGGAGTCGAAGGCTCGGCACTCATCCGCTCGATCACCGTGGGGTGCGTCACGACTCCGTTCGGCTTCGAGGTCGAGACGCTGGCTCCGCCGACGACCGAACGGCTCGCGGGTGACAGTCGATTCGAGACCTCCGTCGAGGTGTCGCAGTCGGCGTTCCCGGACGGCGCTGACACGGTCTTCATCGCGACTGGGTTCGGCTTCGCCGATGCACTGAGTGCCGCCCCCGCCGCCGCGATCGAGGATGCTCCGCTGCTGCTCACCGAGCCGAACGCTCTGCCGACGGCGATCAGGAACGAGCTCATCCGCCTCGACCCGACGACGGTCGTCATCGTCGGTGGCACTCAAGCCGTGTCGTCGAATGTGGCCCGAGCGATCCGAAACCTGTCGATCGCCCCCACGGTCGAGCGCATCTCAGGTGCTGATCGCTATGCGACGTCGCGAGCAATCGCCGACGAGTACTTCCCGACCGCCACCAACGCGTTCATCGCCACCGGGGTCAACTTCCCCGACGCGCTGGCTGCCGGCCCGGCGGCTGCCGAAGTGAGCGCACCGGTCGTACTCGTGCCCGGCACGATGTCGCGGGTGGACGCGCCGACGCTGGCGCTGCTCGACCGGCTGAACACCGAGCAGGTCTACATCGCGGGCGGCACCGCCGTAGTGTCGGGGGGCATTGCCTCTCAGCTCGACGGCCTGCCGGGCGTGAACGTCGACCGGTTGTCGGGTGACGGCCGCTACGAAACGGCGGTCGCGATCAACGACGAGATCTTCGGCACCGGTCCGCTGGCGTACCTCGCCACAGGGCTAGGGTTCGCTGATGCTCTCGCCGGTGGTGCTGCAGCCGCGAACCAGGGAGCACCGCTCTACATCACTCCGCCGGACTGCATTCCGACGGACGTCTTCGCATCGATCACGCTGCGTGAGCCGTCGACGCTCTTCATCTTGGGTGGAACCGCGGTTCTGAGTCTCGATGTCGAGAACCTGGTGATCTGCGACTAGCAGCACACCGCACCGGCGGCGGGGTCCCTCTCAGGAGGGGCCCCGCCGTCGTCTGCACTCGGGAGTCTTAGCGAAACGACCGGACCTCAAGCGGGAAGGCGTACCCGAGGGCGTAGGCGCCGACCACGATGAGGCTCGAGATGGAGAGCAGCAGCACATCACGAGGGCGGATGCGCAGGTACGCCAGGCGGATTCTCTGGCCGTCCGGGTGTTCGAGAGCATAGGTGAATCCCCGCGTCTCGAGAGCCTCGACAGTGGTGCGCGTGCGCTTGGCAGTGTTGAGCATGAGCGGGTAGAACGCCGCGAACGTGATCGAGCAGATGCGCACGAGAGCGCGCCATCCTAGGAATCCTGCAGATCTCAGAGGTGCAGAACGAAGTCGATGCCCATCGACAATGGTGTGGAACTCGTCGATCAGGATCGGCAGCATCCGATATCCGTAGCTCACTCCGAAGCTGAGCAGGGCAGGCGCCCGGAAGCTGAGCAGGGCATCAGACAGTTTCTCGGGGTCGAGAGACACGAAAGCCGCCATGCTCGCCATGCTCAGTGTGCCGAGCTTCAGGGTGAGCTCGAGAAGGGCGATTACCGTGCCGCTGTCGCCGCCGAAGAACCATGCGGCGAACAGCACATAGAGACTCTCTCCGATGAGACCGATCACGAAGAGTCCGAGAATCAAGGGTCCGACGCGACTGGCGATGACGGCGATTGCTGTCACCGTGAAGAGAATGGCGAGCACGGTGAGGTTGTGGGTGAACCAGGGGCTGAGACCCATGATGAGGTACCAGATCACGACTGCCCGCGGATCCATGATCGCAAGCAGGCCGCCCCTGGTGGCGTACGCCGTGCGCAACAGTTCGAGTTTGACCCACTCCACCGAGATCGTGTCGCGCTCGCGTCGATCACCGCGCTGACGGGAGCGCGGGGCCGGGGCCGGAGCCGGCGCTGCGATGGCGCTCATGCTGTCGCCCGTCTCGGGGGTTCGATCGACTCTGACTCTTCGGGCTCGAGCCGCGCGCACAGCTCACTCACTGTGAGCGGCGGGGGCGACATGCCCAGCATGCGGCCGAGCTGACTGATCTGAGGCGCCACCAGCTGTGCCTCGTTCATCAGCGCCTCGTCGTTGAACAATTCGGCCGGTGTGGTGTCGCGCAGTACGCGACCACCGCCGAGCACGATCACGCGCTGAGCCCACTCAGCAACCAGGTGCATGTCGTGCGTTGCGACGACGACACAACGGATGCGGTCGGAGAGGTCGGCGAGCAGGTCGGTCACTGCATCACGCGTAGCCAGGTCGAGACTCGACGTCGGTTCATCGAGAAGCAGCAGCGATGGCGTCATCGCGAGGCCGACGCCGAGGGTCGCGCGACGCTGCTGACCGCCGGAGAGCATCCGACCGTCGCGGTGCGAGACCTCAGTGAGGTTCATGCGCTCGATGATCTCGTCGACGAGCGACTGCCAATCGGGCCGTCGGCGCTGTGAGGGGAACATGGAGATGTCGCCGCGCACCGAGTCGTTGAGAAACATCTGCTCAGGTCGCTGGTGAAGATACGAGACTCGGTCGGCCATGATCGCGGGGCTCACCGTTCGAGTGTTGACGCCCTCGATCTCGACTTCGCCCTCGAGCGGCACCTTGAGTCCTGTCAGCAGCTTCATGAGCGTCGACTTGCCCGCGCCGTTTCCTCCGACGAGGGCCACTCGATCGCCGTCGAACAGTTGGAGATCGAGGTCGGCGATCGTCGCCGTCCGGCCCCCGGTCACTGTCGAGTACCCGAAGCTGGCACGCTTCACGTCGGCCACGATCTCCCGATCGGCCGACACTGCCGGCTCGAGAATCAGGCGCGGTGTCTGCAGGACGTGCTGGCCGAGAGAGCGAACGTGCGTCGCCGCCTCGGAGACCGTCAGCGCGGTCGGTGAGGTGGCGTCGATCGACCGAAGCGCTTGCAGAATCTGGGGCGCGGGAATGCCATGCTGCGTGAGTTCACCGTGCCGTGCGAGCGCGTCGCGTACCGGGAGATGCCATTGCAGGCGACCACCGGCCATCAGAATCACACTGCGGCAATAGCGCGCCACGAACTCTGCATGGTGCTCGATAGCAATGATGGTCGTGCCACGCTCCTCATTGATGAGAGCGAGCTTGTCGTAGACCTGCTCGGCATGCAGGGGGTCGAGCTCGGCAACGGGCTCGTCGACGATGATGACGTCAGGACGCATTGCGAACACGCTCGCGATCGCGACGAGGTGCTGCTGACCTCCCGAGAGCTGCCAGACGAACTGCTTGCGCAGGCTCTGGAGGCCGAGCGTCTCCAACGCGTCTTCTGTACGTTCGCGATGGTCATCGAGGCCGAAATTGACGGGCCCGAAGGAGACTTCATCTTCGACGGTCGCACGCACGAGCTGGTTGCCGAAGTCTTGATAGACATACCCGACCCGGTGGGCCAGTTGCGCGACAGAGACATCGGTGGTGTCGATACCTCCGACTCGCACGTGACCGGCGAAGTCCCCCGCCCAGTAGTGGGGAATGAGGCCATTGAAGGTCTTGCACAGTGTCGTCTTGCCTGAGCCGTTGCCGCCGACGACGGCGACGAAGTCACCTTCGTCGATCGTGAGCGAGACATCGATGACGCTGTCGGACTGGGCTCCGGGGTATCCGAAGCGCAGGCCTGAGACTTCAATCATGAGCGGGGGACTCCGAGGGGTTAAGCGCTGGTCGAGTCGTCGGTCGCCGTGGTCGTGGCGTCAACCTTCGTCGGAGTCGAGGCCGCAGCGCGAGCATCCGCTGCCGCTCCCTTCTCCTCGAGCGCCTTCCGGGCCCGGTTTCGGCCGACCACGATCGCGATGACGAGCACGGTCACGGCGACGCCGACGCTGATCCACAGCACCTGCGGGCCATACACCTCGATGAACTCGCCCTCGAGAACGATGCCGTTCAGGTCGAGCTCGTCCATGAACGCTGCGACAGCCGCGACGAGCGACAGCACGACGGCCAGGATGACGAACGGAGCGCTCCATCGAGCGCGTTTCGCCACCGGCACGTCAGGCGTGCGCGGGGCCATGCCGAGCAGCGGCTCGATCTTGCCGTGCAGGCGCGGGGCCAGCAGCATGGCCGGGATCGCTCCGAAGATGATGCCGCTGATGATGAAGTCGGTTCCGAACGCGATGCCCTCGAGCAGCAGGATGCTCTCTGGGAGTCCTTCCACGAACTCGGCGTCTTCGACGCCGACGAGCACCTTGGCGATGTCGACGATGCCGCCGATGCCCGTGTCGAGACCGACAGCGACGACCGCAGCCATGAAGACCTGCCACTTGCGCAGCGGGTCCCGCACCAGCGAACCAGCGATGTAGAGGCCGAGCGCGAGCTGGATGTAGCCCTCGAGCTCGCCGACGCCAGAGAAGTTGCCCATGAGCAGGTCGACGAAGATGATCTCTCCGAGGGGAGCCCCGAGCGCGGCGTAGAGCGGGTGGAAGAGCGACACCATGACGACCGGCACGAAAGCCAGGTAAGAGATCGAGAGTTCGACCGGCCCGAGCTGAATCGACGGCAGAACCTCGGTGATGATGTTGGCGAGACCGAAGGTCGTCATCGACAAGACGAAGACCATCAGCTTCTGAGAGCTGCTGAGCTCTCCGGGATGCGGCAGCCCCGTGCGTGCGGGGGTGGCGGTGCTGGTCATGAACTGTTCCTTTCCATGGGGAGGGGGGCGGTGCGATGGGTGCCGATGCGTGCAACGGCGGAGAGATGAGCCGTGAGTTCGAGAAGGTCGTCGACGACGAGATCTGGTCGAAGGTGGGGGTGCCGCGACTGGCGGGCGCCGTCGACGGCGGCGTCGGACGACGAGCCCCCGCGGACGAGGACCGTCGTCGCGATGCCCGCTTGGTGGGCGGCCGCCATGTCGCGATCGGGCTTGTCTCCGACGAACCAGCACTCCTCGGGATCGAGGCCGAGAGCTTGAAGCGCCTCGCCGGGCATCGCGCGGTCGGGCTTGCGTCGACCGAGCTCGTCTGAGTACACGCTGACGGCGATGTCGTCCAGAAGGCCGTAGCCCGCCAGGCGCTGGCGCACGGCTCGACCCGAAACCGTGTTCGACACGATGGCGATGCGAAGGCCGTGCGCACGCGCGAAGTCGAACAACTCGATCACGCCGGGTCGCACCGTCGCTCGTGACTTGATGAGGGCGAACTCGTGGCTCAAGCGGGCAGACTCTGCAGCGAGCCAGGCTCGTACCCCCTCGGAAAGATCGTGGCCGGTGAGCTGCTCCCAGAGCATGCGCGCCGTAATCTCTGGCACCATGCCGTCGTCACCGCCGTCGGTCATGCTCTTCCACTCTTTGTGGCGGAACCGTGCGGTGTCCATGGCCCGACCGAAGGTCTCCTCGTCGATCGAATGGCCCGCAGTCCGCAACTCGCGACAGATGCGTTGGGCAAAGTGCCGCTGCGCCTCAGGGTCTTTCGTCGATGCGGAGATGACGCCTCCGTGGTCGAGCAGGAGCGCCCGAGGCAACCGGGGCTCCGACGCATGCTCGGCGGCGGGTCGGCGGCGGCCCGCGATGGATGCAGCCGCGGCCGATACCGGTGACAGTGCGGCTTCGGGCGTCGACTGGTGGCCATCGTGCGGTACTGCCGCCCGCAGCAGCTCGATCAGGCCGCGCGGGTCATCGAGCACGGCGTCGGGAGCCTCCGACACCGGGTACGGCGTGTGATCGGTGTGCTGAGAGCGAGTGAGCACGACCGCGCCCACTCCGGCTCGGCGACCAGCGACGAGATCTCGGTCGTACGTGTCGCCGACGTACCAGGTCAGCGAGGGTTCGGTGGCGAGTGCTGTTGCGGCGAGCGCGATGATGCCCGGGTGCGGCTTGCGGATGCCGACCTCGTCGGAATAGAGCTGCACGTCGATCAGGTGGTCGATGCCGTGATCCGCGAGAAGCGCGCGGTGCGATCGACCGGAGTGCGCGTTGCTCACGATGCCGACTCGAACGCCGAGTTCTCGAGCGGTCTGCAGCAGCTCGAGTACCCCTTCGCGAAGGTGATGCCCAGACAGCAGGGCAGTCATCGACTGCAACAGTTCAGGGCCGTCGCCTGCAAGAACGGCCCGTGGTCCGTCGTCGAGATCGGAGACGAGGAAGTCGTTCCAGATCGCGCGCGCCTCGAGCTCGTGCGGCTTGCGCTGGCGGCTCGCCGCGTTCTTCCAATCCTTCAAGGCAGCAAACCCAGCGGTGAGCGAGCGCTCGATGCGGTCGACGCTTTCCACCCACCCGGCGCGCGCGAGCCGATCGACGAGCAGCTCGGCCGCCCGCCTCCTGCCGTCGGGGTGCTTGCTCGTCAAGAAGATCACTCCCCCGAAATCGAGCAGCAGGGCGACCGGTCGACGAGCAAGGGCGGCGGGTGCATCAGGCAGGGTCACGCGGGATCTCGACTCTCAACGACGGGCTGTTGAGGCGACGCTAAGTTCGAGCAGTTAACGACACGACGACCATCGGATGAACAGCCGGCGTCGATTCTGGAACGTTCCAGAAATCCAGCACATTCTGGGGTTTGCGACAGGGTTCGCCGACGTTCGGCGGCATACTGAGCACGTGACGGTGCCCACCTTCCGCAGACCGACGATCCTCGACGTGGCTCGTGAGGCGGGAGTCTCGAAGTCGCTCGTATCGCTCGCGCTGCGAGGCGACTCCGGCGTCAGCGACTCGACGCGTCTGCGCATCGCCGAAGCGGCGGCGACGTTGGGCTACCGCTCGAACGCCGTCGCACGGGCGCTCGTGCAGGGGCGCACCTCGCTCATCGGTGCTGTCGCGACCGAGCTGACCAACCCTTACCACTCTGAGGTGATCGGCGGCATCGAGCGCGCGGCGGATGAGCTCGGATTCGATGTGCTGATCTCGCATGGGCGACGCGATCCGACACGCATCACTCAGCGCGTCGAGCGGATGCTCGAACTCAACGTCGACGGGATCGTCGTGGTCAGCTCGTGGGCCGACCCGGAGGTTCTTCGGCAGGCCTCTCGACACGCGCCCGTCGTCATCGTGGGAAGGATGCCGGATCAGGTTTCCGGCGTCGACACGATAGTGAGCGACGACAGGGGAGGGGCCGCCGCAGCAGTCGAGCACTTGCTCGAGCAGGGCTTCGAGAGCCTCACCTTCGTCAGTTCTTCGCAGCGCCCCGCTGCCATCGCGCGCCAAGAGGGCTTCGTGCAGGCTCTTGCTCACCATCACGCTGTCAGGGCGCGCGTCGCCGATGTGAGCGCCGACACGGTGACCTCGATAGGCCGACTGCTCGACGATGCCGCGCGACCCTCGGCGATTCTCGCCAACAACGATGTGACCGCCGTGCGGGTCATGGACTCCGCCCTCGACCGAGGACTCGCGATTCCTCACCAGCTCGCGATCGTCGGCTATGACGACACCGTGCTCGCGTCGCTCGTGCGACCGACGCTCACGAGTGTCGACCAACCCAACGACGACATCGGTCGCATCGCCATGGAAATGGTCGAAGAACGCCTCTCCGGACGCGTGCATGATCGGCACGAGATCATCGCACCGTCGCTCGTGGTGCGCGCGTCGAGCAGGCTTCGCTGACGGTCGCGCAGTGCTCTCTCAGGCCCCGTGAGCCAGCCCGCATAGACTCTCGTCAGGTTCTCTGACATCGACACGGGAGGGTTCGTTACCGATGGCTGCTCCCGTCGATGTGCGAGCGCCGGGGTTCTGGCGGATCGCTCGACGGCCGCGCTGGATCGCCGCTCTCGCGCTCGCCCTCGGCGTCGCCGCGGCCTTCGCCGCCCTCGGCCAGTGGCAGCTCGAACGCTCGCTCGAGACGGCGATCGTCGACGAGCGAGACACCGAGACGCCCGTGCCGCTCAGCTCGGTCGCTGAACCGCAGAAGGTCATGACCACCGAGGCGAGCGGCCGCATCGTCACGGTGTCGGGCACCTGGGTCGACGGCGACGACGTCGTGGTGACCGGGCGCCTCAGTGGAGCCGGCGAGGCAGGCGCGGCGGAATCCGGTGCCGCAGGAGAGCCGGGCGACTGGGTGCTGCGGCATTTCGTGGTCGAGAACGGCGCGAGCTTGGCGGTGGCTGTCGGCTTCGTGGAGCCGGGGGCGAGCATCCCGAGTCTTCCGAGCGGAGCGCAGGATCTGACCGGCCGCTATGTTCCCAGCGAGTCGCCGCAGCTGAGCGACTTCGAAGCAGGCGAGCGCACCGCCATCGCCGTGGCCGAGCTGATCAACCTGTGGAGCGACGTCGACACCGTGTACTCCGGCTACCTCGTGCTCACCACGCCGCCGCCGGGCCTCGACGCGATCGCCGCACCGCCACCGTCCGCCGACGTGGCGCTCAACCTGCTCAACCTGTTCTACGCGATCGAGTGGGTGATCTTCGGCGGATTCGCCGTCTACCTGTGGTGGCGGCTTGTGAAAGACGAGCAGGTGAAGCTCGAGGCCGCTGCCGCGGCAGCCGAGCCCGAGCGCTCGGCCGAGTCGAGCCCTCAGCCTGCGCCCGTAGACTGAGCGGCATGGCGATCGGCCCTCAGCCCCGGGATATTCCCCTCATCACCCGCACCGTCTCGATCTTCAAGGTCTCGTCGATCATCACGGGCATTTTCTTGCTCGGCCTCGTCGTGATGATGGTCACGCGCTACGGGTTTGGTCGCGACATCGAGCTGGGCGGCGAGAGCGGGTTTCTCGCCCTGACCCCCATCGACACTCTGACCGGCTTCAACGTGTCGATCTTCCTGCTCACCGTGCACGGCTGGCTCTATGTGCTCTACCTCGCCTGCAATTTCGTGCTGTGGCGCGTGGTCTACCTGGGCGCGGTGCCGTGGGCGTTCCTGCGCTTCCTCTGGATCGCCATGGGCGGCATCGTGCCGTTCTTGTCGTTCTACTTCGAGCGCCAGGTGCCCCGCGAGGTCGCCGAGATCGTCGCGAAGATCGAGACTCGGCACGTCGGCACGGAGGCCACCGCATGAGCGACACCGACCAGCGGCCCGTTCTCGTCGTCGACTTCGGCGCGCAGTACGCCCAGCTGATCGCTCGTCGCGTGCGCGAAGCGAGCGTCTACAGCGAGATCGTGCCGCACACCATCACGGCAGCGGAGGTCGCGGCGCGCAACCCTGCCGGCATCGTGCTGAGCGGCGGACCGTCGAGCGTCTACGAACCCGGCTCGCCGAGCCTCGACCCCGGCATTCTGCAGCTCGGTGTGCCCGTGATGGGCATTTGCTACGGATTCCAGGTGATGGCGAAGCAGCTGGGCGGCGAAGTCGCGAAGACCGGCCGCCGCGAGTACGGCGCGACGACGATGACCGTGCACGGCGACGGCGGCGCACTGCTGGCCGGTC
>SXGS01375397.1_pt1 | contig 10566 bp, 12 predicted proteins | sample 3174681 | NCBI WGS metagenome assembly SXGS01 (sample SAMN11356861, study PRJNA531348) | freshwater metagenome | isolation source: freshwater sample F1-80 | place: China: Fuxian Lake, Yuxi | collected 2017-12-25
CCCTCCCTGACGGTCGGGCCTCCGAAAAAACAGACCTTCCGAGACAGACGCTTACTCGTCATCCTCGCTCATCGGCGGTTCGTCCTCGCCCAGGATGGCGTCGAACGCATGCCGCATCGTCCAGGCCTGGCGATCGATGTCGTTGATCACCGCCGACGACTCCAGGGCCGAGCGCAGGACGGTCGTCGCCTCGTCGGCCCCTTCCACGACCCGCAACAACATGCGCGCGGTCGCGGCATAGATGTCGTAGCAGCCGCGCGGGTCGCCGGCGTTGTAGACCGGCGCTCCGATGCGGATCGCCTGGGCCAAAAACACCTTCACCACCTCGATCGGCTCCGGCCGGGGGCCGCCGCTGAAGCTCACCATGCTGCCACTCCCTTGCCCTGCGGCTCGGAAGCGTCCGACTTGTCGGACTCCTGGTCCGGCTTGTCGGACTCCTTGGTTTTGCGCGACTTCGGCTCCGGTTCGCTCAGTCGGCCGTCGTCCATATGCAGGACACGATCGGCGAAATCGAGCAGCCGCGGATCATGCGACACGATCAGCACCATCGTGCCATATTCCCGGGCCACCTGCTGGAGCAGCCGGGCGACGCGCTTGCCGTTGCCTTCCCAGTCGAGGGCACTGGTCGGCTCATCGGCGAACAGAAGCTTTGGGTTGCAGGAGATCGCTATCGCGATCATTACTCGTTGACGCATTCCACCCGACAACTGATACGGAAACTTCCTCAACATCGCCTCAGGATCCGGAATTCTCACCAACGACAGCAGTTCTATGCATCGGGCAGTCGCCGTCGCCTTGTCCATTCCGAGACGAACTCGCAGGCTCTCTGCCAGCTGAGCGCCGATTCGCCGCACGGGATTGAGTGCCGTCATTGGGTCTTGGAAAATCATCGCCATACCCGTTCCGAACTCCTGACGGACCTCCTCGCGGGTCATGGCGGTCAATTCTTTTCCAGCGAATACCACCGTGCCATCACGGCGAACGTTCGAGCCCGAGAGAAGCCCCATCGCCGCTCGAGACATGACGGTTTTCCCGGAGCCTGACTCCCCAACGATGCCGACACTCGCTCCCTCGGGAATGTCGAGGCTCACATCGCGTACGGCCTCCAGCAAACCACGTGGTGTGACGAACTTGATGTTCATCGAACGAATTGACAGCAACGTGTTCACAGGCGACCCTCGCGTCGATCGAGCCCGCCACGCAGTACATCACCGATGTGATTGGTGCTGATCACGGTAAATGCCAACACGACGATGGGGAAATAGAGCGCATGTGGGTTGTACTCCAGATCGTTGCGACCGCGTGCGATCATGCCGCCCCACGATGCTCCGTCCGGAATTCCCACTCCAAGTAGCGACAGCGATGCCTCGGCAATGATGACCACACCGATTGCGAGAAACCCAACTGCGATAAGCGACGGCAGCACGTTTGGAACGATATGTCGAGTGATTATTTGGCGATCTCGCATTCCCATGGATCGAGCAGCAGTGACGAATTCGCGTCCCGACCACGCGAGCGTGGCTGCACGTGCAATACGGCCAAGAATCGGGACAATCACCACGGTGAGCGCAATCACCAATGTGGCGAGTCGTCGCCACGTGGGCACCGGTTGGTTGATGTCGACATTGGTGGCGAGCACTGCGACGAGTGCCAATGCAAGCACCAGGTTTGGTACCGACAGCACCACGTTGAAGAACGTGCTCACCACGCCGTCGTAGCGACCGCGATAATAGGCCGCAGTAACTCCCAAGAAACTTCCCACCAAGCCACCGACTCCAACCGAGACCAGGGCAACGAAAATCGACAGCCGAGCGCCGTTGATGATGCCAGAGAGGATGTCGTAGCCATTTGAGTCAACACCAAACCAGTGCCCGGCAGTAAGCGGTGGTGAGTCGATGAAGTCACCGTGAATGGTTTGGTAACTGTCGATCGGCAGGAACGACCCGAATACTGCGAGAAACGCCGCCACGCCGAGCCAACCGAATGCCAGATACGTCGGAATGGTGTACTTCCTACGCATTTACGCGCCGATCACGGGTGCGGGGATCGACAAAGCCGGCGATGAAGTCGACGGCCATATTGAAAAGTACATAGAAGATCGAAATCAATCCCACGAGTGACTGCAGCGCAATGTACTGACGGCCGTTGATCGCGGCGAATACTTCGAAGCCCACGCCGTACGTGGCAAAAATCGTTTCGATGACGATTGCACCACCGATCAAGCCACCCATGTTGAGTGCAGCCGACGTAAAGAGCGTGATACTCGATGGACGAAATGCATGTCGCCAGAGAATTCGGCGGTCGGTGAGACCCTTCGACGCAGCCATGGTGATGTAGTCCTCACGCAGCGTTGCAATCATGTCGGCCCGCAACAACCTGGTGTACGACGCAATGAGGCCCACGCTCAAACTGAGCACCGGCATGATCATGTGCTTGAAGTGCTCCCATATCCCGGCCGAGTACGGCTGGTAGTCCAAAGTAGGTAGCCACTGCAGACGGACTCCAATGACGAGCACCAGCACGAGCGCAATGGCGAAACTCGGAATCGACGACGTCGCGAACAACGTGTTACTGATGACCCTGTCGGCACGACGACCCACCCGGTATGCCGACCATACGCCGAGGGGGATTGCAATCGCCAGAGCCAGGATTTGGGTGTAGATCATGAGCCACATTGACCGCGGAAAAGCGTCGGCCAAACGCGTCGAAACTTCTTCGGTTCCACCCGAGTAATAGATTTTTCCGAAGTTTCCGGTCACGAAGTCTCCCAGCCACTTCACGTAATAGCCAATCGGTCCGCGATCAAGGCCGATTTCGGCGGTGAGCAAGGCACGCTCTTCTGGCGAGCCAACGGGGAGCAGGATCTCCGCCGGCGACACCGGAACCAGTTGAATCAACAACGAACAACCGAAGGTCACGCAGAACACCACGATGAGTAGCTGCGCTATTCGCTGCAGAAAAAACGTGGCTCGCATGAACTCCCCCCCTTCTGAGATACGCAGGCTAGACGACGTGGCGACAACTCCCCAAACAACTCACCCTCTACATGAAAAGCGGGTGACGAGGCCGAAACCTCGCCACCCGCTTTTGCAGATGTATTACTGCTGACTTACTTGCCTGACTTCCACACTCCAGTGAAGTCGATTCCGAAGTTCGTCATGAGTTTGCGCTGGCCACCCTGTGTCAGGCCGAGCTCGCCGACACCCTTCACGTTCGAGCGGTATGCGAGGGCATACTTCTGATACGTGATGGTGGTGAGACGTGCCTCGCTCTGAATCAGTTCGGTGGCTCGTGCATACACCTTCTTACGTGCTGCAGCGTTGGCCGTGGCTTTTGCCTGCCAAATCAGTTCGTCGCTCGTTGTGTCGGTGAACGCCGACAGGTTGAGGATGCCGTAGAGCACCGCAAGCGGTGTCTTACGCAGAATGTGCGTCTGATTACCACCCGAGGTATCGCTGGTGATGAACGGCGCGATGAACGCGGTGCCGGTGCCCTCCATCAAGAGGAGCGCCATGGCCTGGAACTGCTGCGGGAACGCACGCTGGATGATCTCCGCCGTGGTGAGCGGCAAGAGGTTCATCTTGATGCCTGCGGCCGTCATGTACTTCTGAATCTGCGTGACGTTTGCCAGCGACTCAGTTGAACCTGCGGTGTACGGGAACGAAAACTCGAGGTCCTTGCCGGTTTCAGCCTTGTAGGCAGCAGCAGCGTCCTTGGCTTTCTTCAGGTCGAACTGAATGAAGCCCTTCTCGTTGTACATGATGTTGTTCGGTCCAACGATGCTCTTGGCCGGCGACGTGTAGTTGCGTTGACGCACCTTGTTGTAGTCGACACGGTCGACTGCATACGAGAATGCCAAGCGGGCGTTCTTGTTGTTGAACGGTGCAACTCGGTTGTTCAACCAGATCGAGGGGTAGTACTCCTCGGGCGACTCGATGACCGTCATGCTCTTGTTCTGCTGCAGGTCACGAATCTGCTTCACTTCACCAGCGCTGGTGAACATCGCCATGTCGAGCGATTTGCTCTTCAAACCGCTGACGCGGCTGGCGGTTTCCACGAGGAAGGTGAAGGTGATGCCATCGAGGTACGGCAAGCGGGTGCCGTTCTTGTCCTCGCGCCAGTAGGCGGTGTTCTTCGCGACGACGAGCTCGTTCAGCTTGGTCGAGACCAACTTGAACGGTCCGGTGCCGATTGGCGTGGTGGAGCACTTAGCACCACCGAGAATCTGGCTTGGCGCACGTACGAAGAATCGGCCCGAGGCGTAGAGCGTTTCGAGGAAGTCGACCTGCGGACGGTACAGGTTGACCTGCACGGTGTTGGTCGCCACCTTGACCACGTCGACGATGTTCGCGGTGAACCCACCAGCGGTGCCGGGGCTCGGAGCGCGACCGAGCAAGGTCAGTGCACCACGCAACGCTTGCAGGTTGGTGACGAGTGCATCGCCGTTCACCGGCGTACCGTCGTGGAACTGCACTCCGTCACGGACGGTGAGTTTCCAGCTCTTGAAGTCGGGGCTGTTCTCTACAGCCGAGAGTACGTATGGCACGACCTTGCCGTCAGCACGCTGCTCGACCCAAGTTTCGTAAATCGTGCGACCGGCCATGAGTGCCGAGTTCGCCAAGTTGTCAGCCATGCAGTAGCCAGGGAAGCTGTCAAAAATACCGACGGTCAACGTGCCGCCCGATGTTGGCTTTACCGCAGCGCTTGACGGCGCCACTTGGCTGAGCGAGGCAACGAGTGCCACCGCCATAACAGCAGCCACCTTGCGGCGACCACCCTTGAATAGATGTTTCATTTCCTGTTCCCCCCTCGAGGTTGATTGAGTATTGATAACTCGGTTGCCACCGTACAGCCTTTTTGGGCAAAGTGTCAATTGTCTCACTCGGCTTGTGCTCTCGGGCACGACTCGCCAAGGCAGAGGTACCACCCGCAATGGTTGGACCCATCAGCCTGATTGGCGGGTGGTGTCACCAGGTGGCGCCTAGGTCAGTGCCTGCTTTACCAATCCCGCAATAGCGGAGCCATCGGCGCCTGATCCCACCCGGGCACGCACCGCCTTCACCACCTGGCCCATGGCCTTGGTTCCGGTTGCTCCCTGAGCTGCGGCTGCTGCCACTTCTTCGGAAATGATTTTTACCAGTTCGTCATCACTCATGCGGGCAGGGAGATAGCGCTCGAGGATGGCCAACTCGGCCCGTTCGCTCGCTTCGGCATCACTTCGCCCTGCGTCCTTATATATGTCTGCGGCCTCGGCCCGTTTCTTTGCCTCCGATTGCAGGACCCCCAGCACTTGGTCGTCGGTGAGTGTCACCGCCGCATCGCCTGCCACCGCGGCGTTCTTGACGGACGCAATTGCCATGCGCAACGTGGATTTCTCCACATCGTTGCCTGCCTTCATCGCCGCGGAGAGATCTGCCTGTAGTCGTTCGAGCAAAGAAGCCATCTCTCCATCGTGCCACGCCGCATCAGCATCGCACGCTCACGTGCCAGAACCCCCTCGGTACGCTCAACTCAGTGGCCAACGAAGCGTTTGAGTTGTTTTTTGCCCTACTGGCACTCCTTGCCCTTGTCGGCAGCGTTGTGCTGCTGGCGGCACGAGCCGTGGGTGGTGGCGCCGGACGTTCCCTGGTGAGTGGCGTCGCCCCGCTGCAATTGGCGGTACCGGCGCTCGTTACCTCGGTGTCGATGTTGGGCAGTTTGTATTTCTCCGAAGTTGCGAATTACCGGCCCTGTGTCTTGTGTTGGTACCAGCGCATTGCGATGTATTCGCTGGCAGTCGTGTTGGTGATTGCAGCAGTTCGTAAGGATCGTTCGATCAGACCGTATGCCCTGGTGCTTGCCGGCACTGGTGCGGTGATTTCCATGTATCACTGGTTGCTCGAGCGGTGGCCCAGCATCGACACCGGCACATGTTCGGCTGATGCTCCATGCTCGGTGCCGTACTTCGAAGTGTTTGGTTTCGTCACACTGGCGTTCATGGCCTTTTGCGCTTTTGTGACGGTGCTGGTGTTTTTGTCCGTGGCATCGCCAACTTCTGCTGCGACAATGGAAGTCGATCGTAAAACCGAATCCCATTAAAGGAGCCCACGTGAACAAAATCACCACATTGGTCGTCGGCATCGTCGCGGTGCTTGCCGCAATCTTTGGCGTCATCGCCTTCACCGCCAGCAGTGATGAGGACGCCAGTCTCGAGGGGGCATCGGAGTTTCAAAATGTCGTCGTCACTGGTGACGCATTGCCCAAGTTCGACGATGGCGCGGATACTGCCATCGGGATGACTGCCCCCGTGCTCGAGGGTTTCGGGTTCCTCGGTAACGAGGTCACCACCACCCCGGGCACCCCGATGCTGTTGGTGTTCTTGGCACACTGGTGCCCGTTCTGCCAGAAGGAAGTACCCGTGCTGGTGAATTGGAACAAGAGCGGTCTCGTACCCGAGAATCTTGACGTCATTGCAATCGCCACCGGCACCGACGCTGCGCAGCCGAATTTCCCACCGTCGGTGTGGCTGGCGAATGAGAAGTGGCCGGAACTCTGGCCAGTCATGGTCGACAGCGAGGATCAAACCGCAGCAAACGCGTTTGGTTTGGCCGGATATCCGTACATGACATTGATCGGCAGTGACGGAAAGGTGTTGTGGCGCAACAGCGGGGAAATCTCTGCCGAGGCCCTCACCGACGCCATCAACGTGGCACTCGGTAACTAATCGCCGCACACTCGCTCGCACGTCGTGCAGTCACAATAGGAATCATTCTCATTCAGTGGTAGGGTCATAATGTGACCCCGCCACGGCACTTACGACGAGTAGCCACCGTTGCCAGCCTGTGGCTGGTCGGGCTCGGGCTTTCCTGCTCGAGCAACGAAAACTCCTCGCAGTCGATTGATGAGCCAGCCACAACGGCTGTGCCTGCAACCACCAGCGCCCCCGTTGTCGACCTGCCTGACGTAGTGGTGACCTACTCCGTGCTTGCGGCAGTGGTCAGCGAGCTCGTCGATGGTGTGGCGGATGTCGTCACGATCATTCCCGATGGTCAAGACCCGCACGACTTCGAACCGTCACCGCGCGACATCGAGATGATCAACAATGCGGCCTTCGTCGTGTCCAACGGTCTCTCCTTGGAAGCCGGACTCGACGATGCACTCGCCAATGCAAAGAACGCCGGAGTTCCGGTCTTTGCGGTGGCCGATCATGTCACCACGCTCGACATCGTTGATGTCAACGACCATTCCGAACACGGACACGTGCATCCAGGTGCCGAATCATCAGACGGCCACGACGATCACGACCACAGTGAGGATCCCCACATCTGGCTCAGCCCCCACACCATGCGAGAGGCCCTGCCTGCTCTGGCGCAGGCTGCTTCCGAAGCCTTGGGGGTCGACCTCGACGCTGCCCGGTTGTCGCTCGATGACGAGCTCGAAGCCCTCGATACTGAACTTCGGGAACTCTTCCTCGGAGTCGACACATGTCAACTGGTAACCGGCCACAACGAACTCGGATACTTTGCTGATCGATACGGATGCGAGGTGATTGCCGCAATCCTCTCGAGCCCATCGACCGATGCCGAAGAGAGCGCGGCGAACATGGAGTTCGTGATCGACGTCATGAGAACGCACGGCGCCAAGGTGGTGTTCACGTCACTCGGCACCAACCCATCGGTGGCGGCCCGAGTGGCCGATGAAGCCAATGCTGACCTCGTGGAGATCAACTCCCACTTTCTGGGTTCGTCGGGCAGCTACGTCGCGTTCATGCGAACCCTGGGAACCACCATCGCAACGAGCCTGAGTTGAACGCTTCACTCGCGTTCCTGAATCCATTCTGGGAACCGTTCAGCCGCAATGAATTCCTGAGGAATGCCCTGTTCGCAAGTGGCCTGGTGGCGATCATCTGTGCAATCGCCGGTACCTACGTGGTGTTGCGGGGTCTTTCCTTCGTCGGCGACGCACTCGCCCACGGAGTCATCCCGGGAATTGCAATCGCGCTGCTGCTCGGTATTCCGGGCGTCATCGGCGCCGCTCTGGGTGCTCTCGTGATGATGGGTGGTGTTTCGTCAATCACTTCACGCGTTCGGCTCTCCTCTGATACGGCGATAGGCCTACTTTTCGTCGGCATGCTGTCGTTGGGCGTCATCATCACCTCCCGCTCCACATCGTTCGTGGGTGATATCACACAGATTTTGTTCGGAGAATTGTTGGGGGTGAATTCTGCGGATCTCGCCTGGCAGATTGCCGTGTTGGTCATCGTCGGAGCCATCGCAGTGGTTGCACATCGACCATTCGTGTTGATGTCACTCGACGATGGACTTGCCAGAACATCCGGGTTCTCCGTGCGGTTCTTTCACGGGTTGATGTTGACGATGGTGGCGATGGCCGTCGTCGGAAGTTTTCAATTGGTGGGCACCTTGTTGGTGCTCGGACTCTTGATCGCCCCGGCGGCAACCGGCGCCCTCCTCACGCGACGAGTCAGCACCATGATGCTGAGCGCCGCGGGTTTCGGGCTGCTCTCGAGTTACCTCGGGCTCCTCACGAGCTACCACTTCGATGTCGCAGCGGGAGCGAGCATCGTGTTCACTTCGGTGTACCTCTTCGTTCTCGTTGCAATCATCACCATTCCGCGACGTCTTCGTGGCCATCGAGAATTGCCGCATCAGCACGAGCATTCGCACTGACATGACCGCACCCGAGACCACCATCGAGGCAACGCACCTCAACGTTGGGCACGGACTGCATTCGGTCGTCAGCGATATCTCGATGAAGGTCCATGCCGGCGACCTCATCGTGTTGATAGGTACCAATGGTTCGGGTAAGTCAACTTTGATCAAGACATTGGCGGGAATGATTGCGCCACTTCACGGGGATGTCACCGTGCTCGGAACTCGCCCCGGGGGATCACCACGTCGTGTGGCATATCTCCCTCAACATCCCGTTTCCTCGCACACGTTGCCACTTCGGGCACGCGACATCGTGGCAATGGGTCGCTTCGCACATCTCGGCTTGTTCCGTCGTGCAAAGAGAATCGACAGCGAGATCGTCAACGACGCGATGCACCGCACTGGCGCAAACGAGTTTGCCGACCAACCGTTACGTGAGCTCTCTGGTGGACAACAGCAGCGAACGCATTTGGCGCAAGTGTTGTCGCGTCAAGCCGAGGTGCTGTTGCTCGACGAACCCACCGCAGGTTTGGACCTGAATGGTAAGCGCGCCGTTGCCGAGATCATCGCTGCAGAACGCGGACGCGGTGTCACCGTGGTACTGGCCACCCACGACTTACATGACGCCGCATCGGCCACCGCGGTGATGCTGCTCGCACAGCGAGTGGTGGCCTTCGGTCCACCAGCGCAGGCCCTTAGCGATGCCAATGTACGCGAGTGTTTCGGATTCACCCAACCGCACTAACCATGGCCGGTGCAGGTCGTTCGGCTAGCGGCGCTCGATCTCCAGCAGAAACTGCTTCATCTTCAACCCCAGCGCATACCCACCCAGTGAGCCGTCGCTGGCGATCACCCGATGGCACGGCACGATGATCGGAATCGGGTTTGCCCCGTTCGCGCTTCCCACCGCTCGGACCGCCTTGGGCGATCCCATCGCTCGTGCTTGCTGCGCGTACGACATGGTGGCACCGTAGCGAATCTTGCGCATTGTCTTCCACGCCCGCTGCTGAAACTCCGTACCGTGCATGTGCAATGGAACGTCGAAATGACGACGCTGACCGTCGAAATACTCACGCAACTGGGTGACCGCAGTTTCTGCATGACTTCGCGCCTTCGCATCACCCGAGTGCTGCACCTTGTGGCGCTTCGTCACTCGATCGATCGCCGTCACACCACGTGCATCGGCGCTTATCCGTAGCAGCCCTACCGGCGACGTCAGGAATCGCGTGGCCGTCATCACGAGAGCGTTGCGGTGACTACCGCCTTCAGATCGGGCAGTCGCGGCTGGCCCTGACCCGTCTTGTGCAGGTGCACGGCCTCGGCGTGGTACGCCTCCAGCGTTGCCCGCACGGAGTCCACCGCGTACAACGTGCCATCCACCAATGGTCCACGGGCGCGATTGATCACCGCCTCGACGTCGGCGCCGTTCAGCGTTCGGTGCCACTCCAACGCATGGGCCAAACACAGAATCTCGTAGCGATTCGCTTCCAGCAGCGTTTGTGTTCGCTCGAAGATTTCACGAAGGCGCTTCTCTACGCGCTCACCAAGCACCGGTGACACCTTCAAATCTTCCTCCTCGAGGGGCTTGCCTCCGCGCCCTGCTCCACCAGCCGAACCTGCAACGAGTACGGAGTGGGAGGCGATGGTTTCGCCCATGCCCCAGCGGGACTCCATCACCAGGGCCAAACGCGTGGCATTGTCCAGATCGCCACCGACTCCGTTCGTGCTGTCACCGGCAAAGAACATTCGTTCACCCACCAAACTGGCGATGGAAATCTGAATGTCGTTTTCGATCTCGGTCTTCCACTCGAACATGCGCTCTACCACCGGCACGCGCGACACGAATCCACCGACATCACCGCGACGCTCGATGGTGGCGACATCAATTTGCAAGACGGCCTTCAGTCGGTACGCCGCA
>SXGS01647470.1_pt1 | contig 10566 bp, 10 predicted proteins | sample 3174681 | NCBI WGS metagenome assembly SXGS01 (sample SAMN11356861, study PRJNA531348) | freshwater metagenome | isolation source: freshwater sample F1-80 | place: China: Fuxian Lake, Yuxi | collected 2017-12-25
CGACTGGATGGTGGTGGAAAGCGATGAGAGCGACGGCACCTTCGCCAAGCTCCATCCGACCTGCGCCATTGTCACCAATATCGACGCCGAGCACATGGACCATTACGGCACCATGGACAAATTGCGCGAGGCGTTCGACACATTTGTCGAGAACCTCCCTTTCTATGGGTTCGCCGTTCTGTGCACGGATCACCCGGAAGTTCAGGCGCTTGCCGCCCGCGTAACTGACCGGCGCCGCATTACCTATGGCTTCAACCTTCAGGCCGATGTCCGCGCGGTCAACCTGACCACTGACCTCAAGGGCGCGCATTTTGATGTCGAGATCCGCCGCAGCGCCAGCGAAGCGCCCCGGCGCATCGAGGGGCTTACCCTGCCCATGGCCGGGGAGCACAATGTCCAGAACTCGCTGGCGGCGATCACGGTCGCCCTGGAACTAGGCGCCAGCGACGACCAGATCCGCGCCTCGCTGGCCAAGTTCGGAGGCGTAAAGCGGCGCTTCACGGAAGTGGGCGAATGGCTGCCGGAAGCAGGCGGCGAGCCGGTCAAGATCATCGATGACTATGGCCACCACCCGGTCGAGATTGCTGCCGTGCTTAAAGCAGCCCGCGCCATGCAGGCAGACCGCACGCTGATCGCCGTCTGCCAGCCTCACCGCTATTCACGCCTGAACGATCTCTTCGATGAGTTCTCGCGCTGCTTTGACCAGGCCGATCATGTTCTGGTCGCGCCGGTCTATGAGGCAGGCGAGGCGCCCATTCCCGGCATCACCCATGAAACCCTCGTTCGGTCCATCCTGCGCCACGGCCACCGCAATGCGCAGGCGCTCGCCTCGCTGGCCGATCTGCCCGCCGCCGTCAGGAAACTGGCCGGACCCGGCGCGATGGTGGTGTGCCTCGGCGCCGGCGACATCACCCGTCATGCCGGGGAGCTTCCGGGCAAGCTGAAGGGCTGACGCCGGGTCACGGATAAAACCGCCTTCCGCTTTGCATATTAGTCTCTAGTCTTGCCTCACAGACGCGCGGGCACACGCGCCGGGAGGATGCGAATGGCTCAAGCGATCGTGGATGCCGCGGGCGGCAACCTGTCCCACACACACAAAGGGGAGGGGGGCGCCCTCGGCAAGACCGGCTTTTCCTGGGCCTGGTTCGAGGCGGCGCGGAACCCGTACTACATCCTGATCGTCATCTATGTGTTCGCGCCCTATTTCGCGCGCGACATTGTCGGCGCCGACATTCTGGCCAGTGGCCGGCTGGAAGGCCTTACCCCGGAAGAAGCCCAGAAGGCTGCCGGGGCCGAAGGCCAGGCGATGGTCGCCAACTTGTCCAAGACGGCCGGTTATATTGCCGCCCTCACCGCGCCTTTCCTTGGCGCCGCGTTTGACAGGGGCCTGCGCCGCAAGCCGCTGATCTTCTTCTGCCTGTCGCTGATTTCCCTGATCGGTGTTTCGCTCTGGTGGGCCATTCCCGGGCCGGCGGGCCTCTCGACCGGCGGCGTCATGGCGCTCCTGATCATCGCCTATGTCTGCTACAGCTACAGCGAGGTGGCTCACAATTCGATGCTGCCGGACGCTGCGCGGCTCGATGCCTTGCCAGCCGTTTCCGGTCTCGGGCTCGCGCTTGGCAACGGCATGGCAACGCTGATGTTTGTTGCCATCGTCTTCATGTTTGCCCTGCCGATTGCGCTGGCCTGGCCGTTCGCGCAGCCCCTCTTCGGAATTGATCCGGCCCAGTACGAACAGTACCGTATAGCCGGGCCGATCTGCGGGGTGTGGATGTTTGCGTCCATGATGCCGTTCTTCCTCTATGCGAAGGATACCGGCGTTCGCGGCACATCGCCCGTCCGCGCCATCAGTGAAGGCGCCAGGGGGGTCATCCGTACGATCCGTCAGGCTGCCCAGCACCGCGAAGCCTTCAAATTCCTCATCGCCCGGACGATCTACGCCGATGGCATGTTTGCGCTGCTCACCATCGGGGCGGTTTATGTCAGCCTGTTTCTCGGTTGGGGCCTGATCGAGCTGACAATCTATGCCATCTGGGCCTCGGCCTGGGGCGTTGCTGGGGGCATTTTCGGCGGCTGGCTCGATCAGAAACTCGGGCCGAAAAACGCCCTTATCGTCGAGATCGCCGCCATTGTGCTGATCCTCTTCCTGGGGCTCTCGATCACCCGCGACTCGGCTTTCTTCGGCCTGTTGCCGAATGTCAAAGTGTGGGACGCGCCGTTCTTCTCGGGCACGTCAGACCTGATCTATCTGGGGCAGGGGGCGCTGATTGCCGTCTTCGCCACCGCCAACATCTCGTCCAGCCGGTCGATGCTGATCCATGTCGCGCCCGCCCATATGCGGGGCGAGTTTTTCGGACTGTTTGCGATTGCCGGAACGGTTACGGTCTGGCTCGGGCCGCTGCTGATAGAGCAGTTCACCCGCTGGTCCGGCGACCAGCGGATCGGCATGTCGGCCATAGCGTTCCTGTTCTTCGTGGGCCTGGCTGTGCTGCTGACCGTGAAGTCGGACCCGCCGGCAAGGCGCGCAGCCTAGCTCGCCGGGCCGAAGGCGGGCGCGCCGCCGCCCCCATCCCGGATACGCTCGATATTCGAGACGCGGCGCGGGCGCAGATAGAAAGTGTCGCCCATCGTGATGTTGGTGTCGATGATCAGGCTGATGCCGCTGTCATAGTCATATTCGATTTCAGTCAGGATGACCGATCCTGGCGAGGGGACGATGCCATCGGGCACGACCACCAGAGAGCCGACAGCGCGAGCGGTCATCTCGTGGGCGTCGGACCAGGCAACGCGCTTCTGGCCATTTCCATTGTCGACGATCGAGGAAATCCGCATGCGTGTTTCATTGGCCCGGTAGGGCTGCATCATCACGGTGGCGGCATTGTAGAGTTCGCGCATGTCGTCATCGGTGACGGACGCCAGACGCGAAGTGAGGTCGCCGAGGCTTGCGGCCGTGGCGGTGACGCGGCGGTCAGCACGCATCATGAAGCTGAGCTCGATACAGCCGAAGAAGATCAACACCATCAGTGGCGCGATGAAGGCAAATTCGACGGCGGAGACGCCGTCCTCATTGCGCAGCAGGCTCTTCAGCCCCAGCTTCCGCGGCGCGTTCTTGCGGCGCAGGCGGGCTTCAAAGTAGCGATTGAGCAACATTATTCTTCGCTCCCGAATGGTTCGTTACGGAAAACGGCGTTGGACTGGAGAAGGTGCTTCTGGCCGGCCATGTTGGCGAGTGGCGCAGTCAGGCCCGGCGTCAGCAGATCCCATTCATAGAATACGCGCACAGCCACAATGTCATTGGGGCCACCGGGATTGAACCCGAACTCATCGTTATCAACCAGGCCGGCTGAATCGAGCGGGCTTCCCGACGGCGTGTTGGCAAAGCCATTGACCGTCTGCACATCGAAGTGGAGCTTGTTCTCGCAATCCATCATGCCCATCAGCTCGCCGCAGAGCAGGACCCGGAACTCTTCAGCTGTCATTCCCGCCTGCTGGACGGCGCCCGTGCGCAGGGGACGGGTGGCATCTGCTACACCATGGTCGAGAATGGCGGCCATGATGAAGATGATGCTGACTTCGAGCAGGCCGAAGATCAGGAAGAAGAAAGGCGCCGCAATCATTGCAAATTCTACGGCGGCCACACCGCGATTGTCGGCGGCGTAGCGTTCAAAGCGGTCGCGCAGGCGCGCCGACAGAGTATTACGGATGCGGAGCATCATCAGACCATTCCCCCACTGGGATCAGCCTGAAGGTCTAGCATGTTCCGGTTTGCGCCGGGTTCACCAGATCGATGGAATTTCACGCATCTGGCAGGCGAAAAGTATGCGCCTCAGTTACCGCCGGTAAGCGTCTGTGCCTGCAGCTGCTGCTGGATGAGGGTCGAGAAGTAAGCCGGGTCATCGCCCAGCGTCAGGGCCGAGCGGCAGACCGGCGCGCAGTCATAGGTCTGGTTCTGGCCGGCCCGATTTACCGTCACGAGGTTGGACGAATTGGCCGTCACGACGACTTCAGCGCTGTAGACTTCTTCCCCGGCCTTGTTGAATACCATCAGGTTGGTGGTGCCATAGCTCTTGCCCGTCACAAAGATCAGCCGGTCATCATGCACGGCGACGTCGGCAATGTTCTTGTTGCCGATCACGATGCTGGAGGCAGATCCCGTCAGGCGTAGGGGAATGGTCTTGGACGCCTCCACCGACAAGTGCTGGGCCTGCGCGATGCTGGCGACGGCCAGGCTCATGATGGCAGCGAGAACAGGCTTCACAGGGATCATCATTGTGCGGAGGCTCCGGCGCGGGTTTTCCGGACCGTCGCTTATTTTAGTTTCCCATTTCCTAATTTGAGGCGGCCTGACAGCCGGTAGGGTAGGGGAAACCCGTCGATTCCGGGGCCTATATATAAGGAATCACGCGCGCGTGAGGGCCAACTTTCCGGCGCGCCAACCGGTAAACAAGCCTTTGATTTCGCTTCATGATTTTTCTGTTTGTGGAAACGAGATGTTCGGACTGCTCGTGTACAACCATACCTGTTCCGGGAATAAAAGTTTCAAGCCGGGACTTTCAAACGCATGATGGGAGTTTCCAATGTTTGCACGTTTTCTGAAAGATGAGTCGGGCGCAACCGCTATCGAGTACGGCCTGATCGCCGCTCTGATCGCTGTCGCCATCATCGGTGGTGTTTCTGCCCTTGGCGCACAGACGGACGCTACGTTCGACGCTGTGACCACTGGCATGGAAAACGCCGGCGAGTAATCTGTCGCTCTGACAGATCAAAATCGAGAGAGCCGCCGGTCTTCCGGCGGCTCTTTTCGTTTGTGTGCTGCTCAGGCGCTGCAAGGCTTCTTTCAGGCTTTTGGGCGAGGGTGGCCCAACGGTATTCAGCATCCGGGAGAAACCAGATGGCCCTCATGGTCCTTTCCGCCCTGTTCCTTTGCCTTTGCGTCGCGGCGGCATTGTTTGACGTAAACCAGCTGCGCATTCCCAACTGGCTGAACCTGTCGATCGCAGCGCTCTTCCTGCCTGCGGCCGCCGTTTCCGGCCTGCCGCTCGAACTCCTCGGCGGCCACCTGCTGGCAGGCGGTCTGGCATTCGTGATCGGCTATGGCCTGTTCATGTTCGGCGTTTTCGGGGGCGGGGACGCAAAGATGATCCCGGCGGTAATGCTGTGGATGGGCCCGGCGGCCGCCTTTCCGTTCGTATTCTACATGGCTCTGGTAGGCGGGGCGTGCGCCCTGGTCATCCTGCTGGTGCGCCGCACCATGCCGGCCGAAGCCATTCCCGGCTTCATGCGCAAGCCGTTCGAGAACAAGGCGAACGTTCCTTATGGTGTTGCCATCGCGGCCGGGGCCCTGTTTGCCGGGGCCAGCTCCCCCCTGCTCGCCGGACTGTTTAACACCGCAGGCATTTCCGGTTAACGATCCTTTAGGCGGCGCGTGCAATTTTCCGAACAGTATGAACTGGCTGGCCGCGTAAATTTACCTTTTACGCGGAATTCGGAGGGAGTGGCGCCAAATGTCGCCTATACGCATCATCATCCTGTTGCTGGCGCTCGTAGCGGCCGGCGGGGCAGCCCTGCTGGTCAGCCGCATGAGCCAGCCGCAGATCGTGACAGAAACAGTCACCCGCGACAACACGATCGTCCAGAAGGAACAGGTCTCCGAGATCAAGATCCTCACTGCCAAGCGTGATTTCAACATCGGTGAACGGATCAAGGCGGAAGACCTGCAATGGTCTGTCTGGCCGGAAAAAGGCGTCGTGGAAGGACAATTTGTCGAAACCACAGCCCCCGGAGCGATCGAAGAGGTCACCGGCGCGGTTGTAAAGATGCCGATTTACAAGCTCGAACCGGTCATGCCCCAGCGCATCGTCAAGCGCGGGGAGGCGGGCCTCCTGCCGGTCCTGATGGCAGCTGACATGCGCGCCATGTCGGTCGGGATAACGCCGGAGTCCGCATCGGGCGGCTTCATCCTGCCCAATGACCGGGTCGATCTCATCCTGACCTATGAACAGACGCCGTCGCCGACGAATGGCCTGCAATCGTCGCGTACCGTTTCCCAGACAATCCTGCAGAATGTCCGCGTGCTGGCCATCGACCAGGCCTATGCACCCGCGGTTGGCGAGACTGAAGAATCCACCCGCATCGGCCAGACCGCAACCCTCGAAGTCACGCCGGAGGAAGCCGAACTGGTCGCCCTGTCCCAGAGCAAGGGTGATCTGTCGCTGGCCCTGCGGCCGCTTGACGAAATGGCTGTCACCGCAGCGCGCAAACCGCGCCTTGGGCTCAATGGCGGGGACGAAGGAGCCGGGGCGGTCATGATTATCCGCAACAGCGAGCCGACGCTTACGGCAATGGGGGGCAACTGACCATGCGCACGATAAAGGCGCTGACCTGCGCTGCAGTAATTTCCCTTGTGCCAGCCTCACTGGCGCTGGCCCAGACCGTGCCGAACGGCATGGGCACCAGCATCAGCAAGCCGGGCGACCAGACCGTTTCCCGCCGGGTGACTCTCGGGGTCGACAAGTCGATGATCGTCGATCTTGAAGCTCCGGCGGCGGATGTCGTAATTTCCAATCCCGAGATTGCAGACGCGGTCGTCCAGACCGCCCAGCGAATCATTTTCCGCGGCATCAGGTTCGGCCAGACCAATGCGCTGATCTTTGACCGGGCAGGGCGAACACTTCTTGACCTGAATATTTCGGTTGAAACGGATCTCGCCGCCCTTGAGGAGACCATCCAGCGCCATGTACCGGACGCACGGGTCAAGATCGAAAGTTTCAATGGCAGCATCATCCTCACCGGGATGGTCGATAACCTGTCACAGTCTGATCAGGTCAGCCGCCTTGTGAAGGCCTATTTCCCCGAAGCTTCGGGCGGCGGCACCCTGCAGATCGTCAATATGCTGAACGTCAACGCGGCAGACCAGGTCCTGCTGGAAGTGCGCATCGTGGAGATGCAGCGCAGCGTGATCAAGCAGCTGGGGATCAACCTCTCTGGCACTACAAGCTTTGGTGAACTGGCAAACCAGACGCTCCAGCAGGTGTTTCAGGGCGGCATGCCGCTGTTCTTTGATCCTGACACCGGCACCTACAACACGACGGGGCAGGGCACCGCAGTAGAGATGCTGCAGCCCGACAGTCCGTTCTCCAACACCGTCAAATCCAGCACGTCCAACGGCTTCAACGTCCAGGGCCAGTCGCTCGGCGGCCTCTCGCTTCAGAGCGGGTACACGAACTATGATAATGGCCGGCTGCAGTCTTCGATCAGCGGCGCCATTGATGCGATGGAACGTATCGGCATCGTCCGGACGCTGGCAGAGCCCAACATGGTCGCAATGTCAGGGGAAAGCGCAAAATTCCTCGCTGGCGGTGAGTTCCCGGTTCCGGTGGGACAGAACGAAAATGGCCAGATCACCATCGAGTTCAAACCCTACGGTGTCGGGCTTGCCTTCACGCCGGTGGTGCTCTCGGAGGGGCGCATTTCGCTCAAGGTTTCGACGGAAGTGTCGGAGCTGACCTCACAGGGCGCCTTCCAGGGTGCATCCCAGACGGTCACCAACGCCGACGGCAGCACAACCGTCTTTCAGGGCATCACGCTTCCGGCGCTTTCTGTAAGGCGGGCCGAGTCCGTGGTCGAACTCCCCTCCGGCGGTTCGATGATGATGGCAGGCCTCATTTCGGTGAAGGACCGCCAGACTATCGACCAGCTGCCCGGCCTGAAGAAATTGCCAATCCTCGGATCGCTGTTCCAGTCACGCGATTTCCTCTCGGAAGAAACCGAACTGGTCGTGATGGTGACGCCTTACCTTGTTGGGCCTGCCAACAAGGGACAGATGAAAACGCCTGCCGATGGCTATGCCAATGCGTCCGACGCCAAGACCATTTTCTTCGGCAAACTGAACGAAACCTATGGCCGCGATGGCGCCCCCATCAAGGCTGACGAATACCGCGCCCCTGTGGGCTTCATGGAAGAGTAGGGCTAGACAGACATGACCCGTCATATCCGTTCGATCAAGGCACTCATCGCGCTCGGCGCGGGGGCAGCAGCGGTCTCCGCCTGCGCCAGCGTGGCACCCACCGCAGTGCCCGCCGCTTATCTTGAAACCTCTCCGCTCGATCTCAACGCGATCGAAGTGGAAAAGCGCACCGAGTTCCTCGAAGTGCCGATCGATGCCTATGCCAGCGAGCTCTCCAGCAGCGACCGGGCACGCATCCAGGCCTTCGTCAGCGGGTATACCAAGCGCGGCCACGGCCCGCTTGTCCTGTCCCTTCCGCAAGCCTCGTCCAACCCCCAACTCGCCGTCAGCGCCGTCGCCGAAGCGCGCGCCATCGCGTGGGACATGGGTGTAGAATATGACGAAATGTCAGGCGCAGCTCATGGCACGGGATCGCCCGTCAGTGAGCCGATGATCCTTGCCTATCAAAGCTATGAAGCCATTGCGCCTCATTGCCCGCCAAAATCGACAATCGATTTCAGCAATATCGATTCCAATAACCAGCTGCCGACGCTCGGCTGCTCTGTGCGGACGAATCTGGCGGCGATGATTGTCGACCCGGGTGATCTCCTGGGCAACCGGCCGCTTGACAGGTCGGACATGGCGCGCCGCGAGGTCATCCTCGAGAAATTCCGCGCTGGCGAATCGACCGCGTCTGAACGCGCAGCACAAGAGTCCGGCTCTGTTTCATCAGCAGTGCAGTAAAGTGTAGGCAGGAGCCACGGGGAGCACGAAAAAGATGGGCAATGACAAACCGATGTTCGAAGACGACATCGACCCTGAGTTCGAGGATGTGTTCGGCGAAGAGTTGCCGTCCACACCCATTGAAAAAGCCACCGCAGCGATCTTCGGTGATGCGCCTGTATCTGCGGCTGCGCCGGTGCAACCAGTTGTCGAGTTTGCCGGACGCCCGGCAAACTACAACATGCCGGTATTCTCTTCCGGCGATGAAGGCGGCGACGCGCTGCTCCCGGCCATTTCCATCAAGCTCTTCTATGAGCGGGAGGAAACCCGCCTCTTGATGGAGCTCTGCGCCCAGGACCGCCGCATGGGCCGGGCCACCGTCGAGTGCCTGCCGGGCGGTATTCCGTCTGCGATCCATTATCTGCGCGGCAACCCGACGCCCAATCTGATCCTGATCGAATCTGGATCGGTGGCCCAGCAGGTCATTGCTGAAGTCGATTCCCTTGCCGAGCATTGCGACGAGCATGTCAAAGTCCTCGTCATCGGTGCGGTCAACGACATCATGCTCTATCGCCAGCTGATGGCGCGCGGCGTGTCGGAATACCTTGTTCCGCCCTTCCAGCCGCTGCAGATCATCCGCGCGATCTCCAACCTTTTTTCCGATCCCGATGCGCCTTTTGTCGGCCGCCAGATATCCGTGGTCGGTGCAAAGGGCGGGGTAGGGGCCTCCACCATTGCCCACAACCTCGCCTGGTCGCTCGCCGAGAACATCAAGGTCAACACCACGCTGGTCGACCTTGACCTCTCCTTCGGCACAACCGCGCTCGACTTTAACCAGGAAACGCCCCAGACCATCGCCGACGCGCTGCTGGCGCCCGAGCGGGCCGATGACGCCGTCATCGAACGTCTCCTGGCCCGCGCCACCGAGCGTCTCTCGCTGTTCACGGCGCCCGCGCATATCAACCAGATCATCGACATCCCGGACGATTCCTACACGACCGTCATCCAGGGCGTGCGCCGGAACGTACCGTTCATGGTGCTCGACCTTCCGCACGTCTGGAACCACTGGCTGCGCAACACGCTCATCCAGTCGGACGAGGTGATCGTGGTCTGCCAGCCAGACCTCGCCTCCCTGCGCAACGGCAAGAACCTGATCGACCAGCTCAAGGGTCACCGCGTCAACGATCACCCCCCGCGCCTTGTACTGAACATGTGCGGCGTGCCAAAGCGTCCGGAAATTCCGGTCAAGGACTTTGCCGCTGCCATTGGTGTCGAGCCGGACATCATCGTGCCGTTCGATCCTGAGGTCTTCGGGACAGCGGCAAACAATGGCCAGATGGTTTCGGAAACCGGACCGGCCTCAAAGCCGGCAATGGCGATTGATGACCTTGCCGCAGCCTTGAGCGGCCGGTCGATACAGAGGGCTGAGAAATCATTCCTCAAGAAACTGCTGGGTAAGTAGGACGATTAAGACGGCGGAATAGAACATGGCATTTGGCAAACGCTCGGGCACATCTTCCGACACGCTTCCGTCACCGGCTCCTTCGGCGGCGCCGAAGCCGGCGGCTGCGCCTCTGCCTGCCTCGGCTCCGCCCGCGGCAGCTGCCAAACCGCGCGCGCCAGAGCCTGCAGTGGCGGCCGCCAGCAAGCTGAAAACGCCGGAGGTCAAGCCTGAGCCGGTCCGCAAGGTCAACCAGCACTCCGACCAGTATTACGCAACGAAGACCACCATCTTCAACGCGCTGATCGACACGATTGACCTCTCCCAGCTCGCCCAGCTGGACACCGAGAGCGCGCGGGAAGAGATCCGCGACATTGTTGTCGAAATCATCAGTATAAAGAACGTGGTCATGTCGATCTCGGAGCAGGAATACCTGCTCGACGACATCTGTAACGAC
>SXGS01421136.1_pt1 | contig 10565 bp, 10 predicted proteins | sample 3174681 | NCBI WGS metagenome assembly SXGS01 (sample SAMN11356861, study PRJNA531348) | freshwater metagenome | isolation source: freshwater sample F1-80 | place: China: Fuxian Lake, Yuxi | collected 2017-12-25
CTGGTGGGCCGCGGTGCGAGCGTCGAAGTGTTCGACCTCAAGGCCCTCGCCAGCCCCGCCGCACCGGCGGCGGAGTTGCGGCCGTGTGCGGTCGTGCCGACGACGCGCAGCGTGCGCGCCCTGGAACTGGGCGGGGCCCGCACCTGCTTCGTCGGCTTGCCGGCGGGCGAGATCCAGCGCTGGACGTTTGGCGCGCAGATGGGCCAGCCAGACATCGAAGCGGTGCGGGCGCCGATCGCCGTCGAAGCCCGCATCGGGGATGCCCCCGCGGTGCCGTTCTACGAGACGCCGCCGTTGGGCTTTCTCGCGGCAGGCGACGACCGCGATCGCGTCGCCGTGCAGTGGCGTGACCAGGTCGTCGTCTACCTGCGACGCGACGGCGTCTGGCAGGCGCAACCGCCGCAACCGTTCGTGAAGGGCTCGACGCGCGGCCAACGCTGGGCGCAGGGTCTCCCGGAGAATCGCGCGCCGATGTTCGACACGCTCGGCAAGGGCGGCGGTTTCGTCGCCAACGCGCCGGGCACCTGGCGTGTCTACGGTGGCGCCTCGATCCTGCTGCTTTCGGTCGGCAACGAGAAGAAGCCGACGCGGCTGCTGGCGTCGGGCCACGACGACGAGGGCGCGATCGTGCACGGGTTCGATCCGAGCGGCCGCTTCTACGCGTTCGTCGCGCCGGGACTGCGCATGCTGTTCGACGTCACGCGTCCGGCGCCGACGCCCGCCGCGCGGTGACCTCGATCTCGATCTTCATGCGGGGGTCGGCGAGGCCCGCCTGGAACATCGTTGCCGCCGGTCGGATCGCCGCGAAGCGTTCGCGCAGGATCGGCCAGCAGGCGGGGAAGTCCGCGGCGTTGGGCAGGATGTAGTGCACGCGCACCACGTCGGCGAGCGAGCTGGCGGCCTGCCGCAACGCGTGCTCGATGTTGGTGAGGGTCTGCGCGCACTGGGCCGCGACGTCGTCGCGGATCGTCATCGTCGCGTAGTCGAAACCGGTGGTGCCGGAGACGAAGATCCAGTCGCCATCGACGACGGCGCGCGAGTAGCCGATCTCGGCTTCGAACGAGGAACCGCTGCTGATCAGGCGTCGGGTCATGGCGCCAGAGTAGCGACCACACCGCGGCTCAGCTGCGGGGCTTCTTCTCGCGGGCTTCGAACGGATGCGCGAACGGCTGCGGTGCCACGCCGGTGATCAGCGTGCACTGGCCCTTCTCCAGATCGTCGCCGACGGCGCCGACGAGTTTGCGCAGGCGATCCATCTGCCACAGGCCGGTCAGCAACGGCATCGCGTTGACCCGGCTCTTCAGCTGTTCGCACTGCAGCGCGGCGACGCGGCGTTGGCTGTCGTCCTGCAGGGCGGTCGCGTGGTGGCAAAGCGCGAGCATCGACACCAGGTGCTCGATGACCTTGCCCAGGCGCTGCAGCGGAATCTGCGCCCGCGTCAGTTCGAGCTGGAAGTGCAGGTTGATGCCGAGATACGCCCACCGCAGCCAGCGCAGCCGCCGTTCGGCGAAGCGCGCGTAGCCGCGCAGGCCCGTTGGCAGCAGCTGGTAGCGCGGCAGCCACGACACCGGCAGGAGGTGCAGCGGCAGCCGCAGCAGTTCGAGCAGCAGGTTGCCGAGGATCCACAGGACCAGCATCCAGAAGGCGCCCTTGAAGACGAGGCGCTTCGTCGCCTGCCAGATCACGGCGGGGCGCGTGAACAGGAGGCCCGGGGTGATCCGCAGGATGCGCTGTTCGGGCGGCACGGGTTTGCCGTCGGGACCTTCGTTGATCGACTGGATCACCGAGAGCAGGCCCGCCATGTAGCGCGTGGTCCACCCGTCGGTGACGTCCTTCACCATGCCCATCAGGATCAGGTCGTCTTCGCCTTCGACGACGCCGAACACGTGCATGTTGTGGCGCGCCTGGTGCACGCGCGAACTCTCGTCGAACGAACGGCCGCCGAGCACGCGTTCGCACGCGATCTGCGATTCGAGCGCCGTCGTCGCCGCCGCCGACTTGGTGAGGTCGCGCAAGCCGGCCAGGTCGGTGCCGCTGGCGTCCTGTTCGAGCGACAGGTGGCTGAGGGCACGCGATTGCAAGGCACCGCCGAGCATGCGGCCGATGTGCTGGCGCGGCAGTTCGTGCTTCACCACCTGGCCGCCGACGCCGTCGCGCGCGCGCGCATACGCCGTCGCATCGACTGCGAACATGCGCTGGTAGCCCGCCGCCATCGCCGCCAGCATGCAGCGGCCCATGCGCAGGCAGTAGAACAGCACTTCGACGCCGTCGGCCTGGATCTGCTCGTCGGCCTTCAGCGGGTAGTTGGCGAAGTGCAGCCGCGAATTGTAGTTGGCGGTGAAGGCGCCGGTGTTGGACGGCTTGCACCAGAACTCGTGGTCCTGGCCGTCGCCGGGACCGATGTCGCGTTCGGGCAGGCGGGTGACGAACAGGCCGACCTGTTTGCCCTCCTTGCCGAGGCGCGCGACGATGCCGACGAGCCCGCCGTGCGTCGCGTTGGTGATCCACAGCTTGTTGCGATCGCCGGTCGCGTGCAGCCGGAAGCCGCCGGCGGGGTCGGGCTCGACGAAGGCGCGGATCTTCTTCGCGTTGACGCCGATGCCGACCTCGGTGAGGCCGAACGCCATCAGCTGCCCTTCGGCGACCAACGGCAGGAAGGTGCGCTTCTGCTGTTCGGTGCCGTAGGCGAGCAGCGAACCGGCGCCGATGGTGAGTTCCCCGGAGATCTCGACCGCGAGCGGGCCGAGGCCGTTGGCGGCCATCTCCTCCTCGACCAGCGCGAGTTCGACGTAGCGACCGTCAAGGCCACCGAAGTCGGCGGGCACCGTGAAGCCGTAGCCCTTCTCCTTGGCGACCGCGGCACGCAGGGCCGCCGACAGCTTGCCATCGGCGGTGAACGCTTCGCCGCGCTGCAGCGAGGCGAGCGCCGCCGCGATGACAGGTTCGCCGCGCTTGCCGGCCTTCGCGGCCGCGAGCGCGCCGCCTTGCATCTCGCCGGCCTCGGGTGCCGGGCCGTAGATCAGGCGTTCGACCAGGCCCTTCTGCTTGGCTCCGAGTCGCGCCGCGGCTTGTCGCGCGGCGGCGTCGAGTGCGCCCACGTCGCGCGCTGAATCGGCGTCACCGGCGGCGGCGAGTGCCTTGGCTGCAGTCGACTCGGCGGGGGATGCGGCGGTTGGTTCGGTGGTCACGGTTTGGAAAGTCGGGCGAGCATGGTGCCGGGCCGGGGCTTCGGAAGGAACAAGCAACCGGCCGGCGCCGTCTTCGCTCAGCGACTGACCCGCGCGAGCACGCCGTTGCTGAGGCGGATCGTGCCGGTGACGTCGGCCGCGCCCTGCGCGTAGAACGAAGCCCCGCGCAGGCTGCTGAGTTCGGGCAGCGACAGCGAGAACTTCGCTTCGCCGGTGGCGTCGGCCACCGCCGGCAGCAGCAGGATCGGATCGACCAGCAGCGTGCCGATGCCTGGGATCACCAGGTGCTGCGGCGTGGTGCCGAGGCCGACCACGGCGAGGCTGCCGGCGGCGAGTTCCTCCATCTCGAAGCGCAGGTTGTCGCCGGCGACCGGCACGCCGAGGCCGCGCAGCCTGGCCGGGTTGGTCGACGGATCCAGCGCCTGGTAAGGGAGGTGGCCGGACGGCTGGGGACCGTTGTGCCGTTCGGGCGTCGGGCGCGGGAACGTCACCAGCGAACCGGGCTCGCGATCGAGGCGGCCGATCGACTCGTCGTCGCGCTGCACGCCGAAGGGGAACTGGTCGATCGCGGCGAGTCCGCCCGGCGCGAACAGGCCGATCGCTTCGCCGAGCCCGCTGAGGCGGAAGTTCATGTGCAGCGCGCCCTCGGACGGCTCGTTGTCGGCCCACAACAACAACGTGCCGCCGGCCCGCAGCACGGTGCCCGCGGGGACCGTCCATTTGGTCGGCGCTGCGAGGTCGTCGGTGAGGTGGTAGCCGCCGAGTTGCACATCGACGAGGCCGCGGTTGCGCAGCTCGACCCAGTCGTCGTGGTCGCCGTCCTCGTCGGTGCGGCCGACGACGTTCTCGGCGAGCAGTTCGGCGACCTCGACCAGCGGCAGGTTCGGTTGCACTTGCAGCCGCAGTTCGTGCAGTGCGCTCCACTCGGTGCCGAACTGCATGCGCGCGCGCAGCAGCTGGGAGCTGGTGGCGACGACGACGGTGCCGGTGCCGCCGTTTTGTCCCACCGGCAGGCCGGTCGGGCCGCGCGGGTCGCTGCCATCGGTGGAGTACCAGATGGTGCCGAGCGCGAGGGGACGCACGAGTGCGATCGACGTGCCCGGTGCGACCCAGGCGTCGGTGACCGCGATCGTCGTCGCCGGCGCGCCGATCTGGAACAGCGGCGGATCGAGGGCGGGATACAGCGCCGGGTGCGGCGACGGCACCGTCGTGTTGCGCAACGCGGCGAGCAGGTCGCCCTGGTTGCCGACGAACATCTGCCGCACGGAGTTCGTGTACGGAATCCAGTCGGCGTTGCGGGTCCAGGTGATGCCGCGCGGATCGAAGCGGCCCCAACGCATCGATTCGCCGACGGTGCCGCGATCGACCTGCGCCGTGATCCGGTTCCACCGCTGCAGCACGTTCGCTTCGCTGAGTGGCCCGTCGTTGGCGCACTGCTGGTAGACACGGTCGGCCCACTGCAGCCGGAAGTCGGGGACGGCCTGCAGGCCGCGCCACAGGATCGAGATGTCGAGCGGGCCCACCAGCAGTTCGTTGACGATGCGCGCGCCGTCCTTCGGCGGGCCCGGGCGGTTGGGCAGGTTGATCCAGCTGTCCTCGCAGTCCCAGACGAAGAAGCGCACGCGGCCCGGCGTCGGCAACACGCGGTTGCCGGCGTACCAATTGTTGTTGTTGCCGGCGTACGACGGCCAGTCGCCGCCGCCGCAGTAGGTCCAGTACAGGATGTAGTCGCAGAACGAAGTCACATCGAGGCGCGACGACGCCGTCGACCAGTTCATCGCGCCGCTGATCAGGCCGTTGAACCACGTCGGGCTGCCGTCGACGGTGCCGCCGTGGTTGCGCGCGAAGTAGTCGTCCTTGTTGCCGCCGAAGGTGTCCGACCAGAAGCTCGACTCCGGCCGTTCGACCGGGTTGTAGAGGCCCCAGTAGAGCCCGTTGAGGTAGAGGTGCACGAACAGGCCGCGCGGCCCGAAGCCCGTCATCGCCACTTGCGAGCTGCGGCCGAGTTCATCGACGCAGAAGCTGTAGCGGCCGGCGCGCGCCGGTTCGTTGTAGAGGATGCCGTCGTTGAAGCCGGCCCGCAGCACGAGGCCGTCGAAGCTGGAGATGCCGACGTCGTTGCCTTCGGCGGACGCGCGGAACAGGTCATGCCGCCACTTGTCGTTGCCGTAGCTGGCGCGGAAGTAGACGCGGATCGAGCGCTTGTTCTGCGTCCAGCTGTGCGGCGTGAGCCCGCAGTCGACCTGGTCGTCGCGGCCATCCGGATGCACGACCTCGATCGAGCCGGGCACCTCGATGGTGCCGTTCGGCGCGCGCACGACGCCGTTGCTGCCGAACATCGTCGAGTACGGAGCGACTACCGACATCGTCGGCAGCGCGGCGAGGTCGCCGAGGATGCGGCTCGAATAGAGCGGGTTGTTGACGATCGCCGGATCGGAGTCGAACTGGATCTGTGTCGGGAAACCCGTCGGCCGCGTCTGCAGCAGCACGCTGGTCGGGAACACGTAGGTCACCGTGTCGACGTTGGTCGAGGTGAGACCCGGCGCGAACGCGTAGGCGCGCACGACGACGCCGGGAGTGACCGGACGCAGGCCGCCGTTCGTGCTGGCGGGATCGATCACGATCGCCAGTGGACTCGGGCCCTGGACCGCGAGCGTGGACGTGCGCGGGTCGCTGCAGTCGAGCGTGTAGCGGATCGTGGCGCCCGGCGTGGCGCACGTGATCGTCGTGGTGAAGGCGGCGCTGTGCAGGCCACGCGGCACCGAGAACTGGGTGTAGGCCACTACGTTCTGCGCCCGCAGCGCGGCGGCGAGAAGGGCAACGACCGTGAAGATTGGGAGTAGGTTCGGCATCGCAGACGAGGGGCGCACGGGGCTGCACATCGTCGCCAACATCCCGCTGGCAACCAGTCCCCAGCCTCGATAGGGTTCGAGCCCCAAATCAGGACGCATTCCCCATGACCGATTGCACTCCCATCCAGGTCGGGCAGATGGTGCCCGACTTCACCCTCACGACGTTCGAACCCACCACCAAGGGGTTCGGCTCCTACTCCCTCGCGGACGCCAAGAAGAACGGCAAGTGGACGCTGCTGTTCTTCTACCCGGCCGACTACACGTTCGTTTGAGCAACCGAATTCGCTGCTCTGTCAGAGCAGCAAGACCGGTTTGCGAAGATGGGCTGTGAGATCGTCTCGGTCAGCGCTGATACGCACTTCGTCCACCTGGCGTGGCAGCGCGAAGAGAAGGACCTGGCGAACGTCAAGTTCCACATGGGGTCCGACCGCAATGGCGATCTGGCCAAGCAGTTCGGCATCTGGAACGGCGGGTTCTCGCTGCGCGGGACCTACCTGATCTCGCCGGACGGCAAGCTGATGAACAGCGAAGTGAACTTCCTCAATCTCGGCCGCAACATCGACGAGATCCTGCGCAAGTTCAAAGCCAACGTCTACCTGGGCAAGAAGCCGAAGGAAGGCTGCCCGTCGAAGTGGAAGGATGAAGGCGACAAGACGCTGACGCCCGGCCCGGAAATGGTCGGCCGCGTGCACGACGCGCACAACAAGTGATCCTGTCTGGTGGCGTTGCCATCGCGCCCACGGGCTCGTGCCGGCTTGCCGGCGCGGGCCCGTGTCGTTGTGCGACAGATCGGAGACAGTCTTCGGCGCGCGTCCTCGCTATGGTTCGCCGCCATGGTTCTTCGAACTACACCCCTGTTCGCCGCCGCGCTGCTGCTGGCCGGTGGCGTTTCCGCGCAGGTTGCCAAAGGCAGCCCGGCACCGGCGATCCCGTTCCAGAAAGTGTGGAACGACGGGCCGGCAAGCTTTGACGATCTGGCCGGCAAGGTCGTCATCCTGAAGTTCTCCGAAAGTTGGTGAGGCCCCTGCAAAGCAGCCGTCCCGCACAACAATGAACTTCACGCGAAGTTCGCGGCGCGGGGGTTGCTGTTCCTCGGCGTGTCCGGGGAAGACGAGAAGACGATCCAGTCGGAGTTCATCGACGCACTCGGGGCCAAGTACCCGATCGTCAAGGTCGACGCGAAGGACACTGCTGCCTACGGCATCAAGTTCTATCCCAGCGTCTACGTGATCGCGCCGGATGGGACGGTGCACAGCGTGCCTGACGATCGCATGCCGAGCGAGCAGGTGATCGAAGAGCTACTGAAGGGCGCATCGATGGCGCCGAAGATGCCGGACGACGCTCGCTACGATCCGCTGCGAGCGCTGTGGAAGAAGGCCGAGTTCGTGAAGCTGCGCGACTACCTCGACAAGAACCTCGCGGCGCCGAACCTCGACGCGGCGATGAAGGAAGTGTTCGAGGCGCAAAAGGCCATCTACGAGAAGAAGCACGCCGCGGCCTTGGCGCGCGTGGCCGCAGTCGGTGCTGGCCCGGACTACGCCGACAGCGACGTGCAACTCGAGCGCATCGAGAAGCAGTGGAAGGGTCTTGAGCCCGCTGTGGCGGCGCACAAGGAGCGCGCTCGATTCGAGAGCGACGCCACGATTAAGAAGGAACTCACCGCCGGCCGTGCCTTGCAGAAGCTGCTGGCCTCGCACGACCAGAGCAAGTTCTCGGGTCGCAAGAAGCTGGGTGAGGCGCTGGCCGGATTCCGCAAGAAGTACGACGGCACACTCGCGGCGCGGCAGGCGTTCGAAGCGATGGAACGGCTCGGCAGCTCGCGGTGAGCCGCCGGCTGTTGGTGGTGCGGCGCGGGGGGCTCGGCGACACGTTGCTGATGGCTCCCGTGCTGCGCGCGCTCGCGCGCCGTTATCCGCAGGTTGCGATCGACTTCGCCGGCGTGCGCGAGTTCGCCGCGTTGTTCGTGCCGCAGGGGCTGTGTGCACGCGCGGTCTCCAGTGAGGATTTCGCGACCTGGCGGCTGGCCGCGGGCGCGAACGCGATCCCGGCGTGGGCCGAGGCCTACGCGCTCGTCGTCGCCGACGATCCCGCGCTGCTCGCCCTGAAGGCTCCGGGACGCGACGTCGTGTGCTTCGACCCGCGACCGCAGGCCTTGATGCCGCTCGGCCAACAGATCGCGGCCGAACTTGGGCTCACGCTGCGCTGGCCGCAGGATGCGTGGCTCGTGCCGCAATCGCGGCCGGGAACTGGCCCCGTACTGCTCGCTCCGGGCAGTGGCGGCCGCGCCAAGTGTTGGTCGACTGCGCAGTGGCTTTCGTTGGCGGCGTTGCTGCTGCCGCACACCGAGGTTGCTGTGGTGGTGGGGCCGACCGAGATCGAACGCGACGACCCGCGCCGATGGGAATGGCCTGCGCCGGTGCAGTTCGTGATCGAACACGACGTCGTAGCCTTCGCAGAGCGCATGCGCAGCGCCGCCGCATTCGTTGGCAACGACAGTGGCACAACGCATCTCGCGGCGATGTCGGGCGTGCCGACCGTGGCGCTGTTCGGCCCGTCGGTAGCGGCGGTGTTCGCGCCGCAGGGACCGTGCGTCGAAGTGGTGTGCGCACCCGAGGGCAACCTCGCGGCCATCACGCCGATCGCAGTCGAGGCGGCGTGGCGACGCGTGCGGCAGGCGCGCTGAAGCTCACGGCAAGTGCTTGCGCACCCGTTCCCAATAGCCGCGCGTCGCGTCCCTTTCGGCGCCGCTCGGGCCGCCGTTGTGCACGCGCGCGATCGTCTCCGCATCACCGCTGGCCCACGCGGCGTTGGCCCATTTGCGCATGTAGGCGGTGACGACCCGTTCGGCATAGGCGCGGCGTCGGCAGTCCTGGTAGTCGCCGCCGAGCGCGGGCTCGGCGCGTTGCGCATCCTGCCAGTACACGAAGTGGATCTGGAACGGTCCGATCGCCTTGCCGCCGTCGCCGTCCGGTGCATCGTCGCGGCCACTGCTCTCGACCTGCCGGATCGCAGCGAGGATCTGGTCGTGCGGCCAACTCTGGCGAGGCTCGGTCTGCCACCACCACAGCAGCAGGAGAACCAGGGCGGCGACGCTGCCCACGCGAAAGCGCCGACCGCGCGCCGTTGGCGCCGGCCGCCACCGCAGCCGCGGCAAACGCGGCAGACGCCAGCGACCGCTCATGCCTTCCTCCGCGTCACCACGAGGGCGACGCCGGCGACGACGAACCCGGTGCCGATCCACGCGTAGGCATCGGCCTTGCCGTCGCCGACGAGTTCGGCCAGCAGCATCGCCAGCACGGGCGTCACGTACGAAACCAGCGACAGCCGCGACGCGGGCACCCGCTGCAGCAGCCAGAAGTAGATGCCGAACGTGAACGCGGTGCCGACGACGGCCAGATAGACGAGGGCGAGGGAACTGCTCCACGTCCATCGGATCGCGGCGGGATCCTCGCGCAGCAGCGCGGCACCGGCGAGCAGCACCGCACCGAACAGCATGCTGTTGCGGTTCAGCAACACGCTGCTGCTGTTGCTCCCGTACTTCTTGACCAATGTCGTGCTCACCGCCGACACGATCGGGCTGCCGAGCAGCAACAGGGCCGGCTCGACGATCAGCGTGCTGCCGGGATTGCCGAGGTCGCCGACGAACAGCGCGACGATGCCGAAGAACGACACCAGGAACCCGGCGAACTGGCGGCCGGTCAGTTTCTCGCCGAGCACGAACACGCCGCTGACGGCCATCAGCAGCGGAAACACGGCCCACAACACGGCGGCGATGCCCGACGGCACGTGCTGCTCGGCGACATAGAGAATGCCGTACGAGCCGGCGAAGCTGCCTGCTCCCGTGGCGAGCCACAGCCACGTCGGCGGGGCGGGCTTCTGGTCGAAGCGGCGCAGGGCCGGCACCAGCAGGGCCATCGTGGCGGCGGCGAGGGCGAACCGGAGGGCCGCCGAGAACAGCGGTGGTTGCGCCTCCAGGCAGACGCGGATCGCCCACCACGTGCTGCCCCAGACGAGGCACAGGAAGGCGATCAGCAACGGCACCACGAGGCGCGTTCGGGAGTCAGGAGCGGAGGGCATGCCAGGTCGTGGTGAAGAGGCGAGGGAACGTGGGCCGCAGCGTCAAGCGGGTGAGCGCGCGCAAGGCGGCGGTGCCGTGCGCGTGCGACGGCAGCCACGGCGAACGTGGCCAGGCCGGCAGCGGTGCCTGCACGAGCGTGCGCACGACGGGCCAGCCGTCCAGGTTGCGCGCGAAGCCGACGCCGCAGTCGGACGCGGTGCCTTCGCGCACGCCCCACGGCGTGTTGCCGAGGCCATAGCCGAGCCCGGTCCAGGTGTTGGTCGCGATCGTGCCGTGCGGCAGGCGATGCACCGCGCGATCGATGGTCGCCTGGTCGCGCTGCAGCTCGGAGGCCGGTGCGAACACGTACGCCGACAACGCGCCAAAGCAGTGCGCGCGCACGAAGTCGGTGGCGGCGTCGAGCCACTGCGTGAGCGAGTCGCCGGGCAACGTCCATTCGTTGGCGAC
>SXGS01180878.1_pt1 | contig 10564 bp, 11 predicted proteins | sample 3174681 | NCBI WGS metagenome assembly SXGS01 (sample SAMN11356861, study PRJNA531348) | freshwater metagenome | isolation source: freshwater sample F1-80 | place: China: Fuxian Lake, Yuxi | collected 2017-12-25
GCCAGAAGCAATGTGGCTATTGATTGCGACACTGCGCAAAATTGCTGCTTTCGCGGAAGCTGCGGGCCAGACAATCGTAATTGAAACACATGTGTTGACAATTCTCAATTCCCCAGAACTTATTGTTGAAGTCGTTCGCGAGGTTGGATCCGATCGCGTCCAGATTGTGATGGATTTTGTCAACCACTTTCAGACACTCAGTCAAGTCTACGCAAGCGCTGCACGGATCAACTATATCTTCGATACAATGGGTGCGATCTGCCCGGTCGCGCACTGTAAAGATATCTGTGTACAGAATGGTTTTGTGATGCATTTCAACGAAGCAGTACCAGGGGAGGGAGAGCTCGACCTCGCGTGTGCAGTTCGACGCTGGCAGCTCCTCCGCCCCGATGGATATATGCTGCTAGAACACTTGGCAGACGAAGCTTATGCCCGGGCAGCAGCCAATATCACGCGGATAGCCCAAGAAGCCGGAGTACCCCTAATCTAGAGGGGAGCCAACCAAACTTTTCCACAGCTAGCACGAAGTTAACTGCAACCAATAATGTCACCATGCCGCCTAGGTTAAAGGAGAAATAATCATCGCTCAAATATAAATTTACGGAACATAGCATCCGATCGCTATTGCGCACGACAGAACCTAGCATTTCCGCAAACTATAATAAAACCATACTCACTCTTACTATCATTGGGCCGCAACACAACGCAAAAATGATAAATGCGCTTGGTGAGTACTTATCCTCGAGTAAATTTCAGCCGCGCGGGCGTTAAATATGAGTTTATCAATTTGACAGTAATTGAGGCAAAGCAAGACTTGACAAGCAAGGCGTTACCGGGCTAAACTCGAGGTTCTAAGCCGTAGCAAAGGGACAAAACCAGTGATAATATGGTCTCTTTATCTCATAACCGATGCGTGAAACTTCCGCGCCAAACGCAGGTTGCGGCAGTCGCTAATGTACACACCATATTACTCCCAAAGATCACAACACTAGAACTCAGACGACTAATCAAGTAAAAGGGCAATACCAAATGAAACTAAAAGTTGGTGTAGTGGGCGTGGGAAATATAGGTGCGATTCATGCTGGTGTGTACAAAGACAACCCTAACATTGAGCTGGTGGCCTTATGTGACATCATACCAACCAAGGCAGACGTGGCTGCCGCCAAATTTGGTGGCAGGGCATTCTACAGCGTACAAGAGATGCTAGCGAGCGGCATCCAACTTGATGCCTGTAGCGTGGCTACGAAAGGAGAGGAAAACGGTAGCGAACATTACCAGCCCACCATGCAACTGTTAGCCGCAGGAATTCCTGTGCTGGGCGAGAAACCAATCAGCAATGTAATCAAAGAGGGCGAGGAAATGGTAGCTCTGGCCCAAAACAACAAAATCCCTTACGGTGTTAACTTAAACCACCGCTTTACACCCGCAGCTCTACGCGCTAAGGACTGGATTCAACAGGACCGCCTTGGTAAGCTCAATATAATCAATATGCGCATGTGGATCAATAACCCGGTCGAAACATCTCCTTGGTTTCATATGCGCGCACTGCATCCCCACTCGTTCGACGTGATGCGGTACTTTTGCGGGGATGTCAAATATGTGGTTGCGTTTTTAAACAAGGGGGAGACGTTGGCTGGAAAAGAGCGTATCACCTATTCCAATGTACAGGTGCTATTGCATTTCAAGAGTGGTGTCGTCGGAAACCTGACAGGGAGCTATGATGCTGGTGGCAGTTACGGTTTAGAGTTTTGCGATGTTGCTGGTTCAAAGGGTCGCTTCCACCTAGCCGATGCCTGCGAAAAACTTACGTTTTATGATCGGGCCAGCATCTACACCGAGAGCTATGAATACCTTGGCGGCATGCGCAACTTCAATGAGACTTTTTCGAGCCGTATCACTGCCTGGACGGATCAGTTGGCTGCCGGAGTGAAATTTAACGAGATCAACGGTTCAGGTGCTGATGCACTCCAAGCGCAGAAGATTATCGAAGCCGCAATCAAGTCGTTTGAGACGCATACTATAATTGAATTGTAGAAATACTCAGAAGTGTACCCTTTTGAAATTGGAATTTTTGCAACCAACGTATCATTTAGTGAAGAACTGAGATAATGATTAAATTAGGTGTTAATTCTGTACTTTTCTCTGGCTTCGATTTTGCGACGGCGGTCAAACAAATCAAAATGGCGGGTTACGATGGGGTCGAAATTTCGGCTATCAAGGGTATGTGCGAGCATTTGACGCTGGGTAGAAAGGGAAGTCATGTCAGTGAGCTGAAACAAACAGTAGCTGACAATGGCTTGGAGTTTCTGTCGATGGAGGTGGCCACTCTAGATGAGGAACGCCTGATGTTAGCCTTCGAGGCTGGCGGAGAAATGGGAATTCCCATCATCAATATTGCTTCAGGTGGCAAGAGCAATGAGGACGAAGACTTCGATCGCCAAACTGACCTGCTCGCCAGAATGGCAGAGAAAGCTGAGCAATTTGGGGTGACTTTGTGTTGCAAGGCTCACGTCGGCGGAGCGATTTATAATACTGCAAGCACCCTGCGCGCGGCACGGAAAATAAAGTCACCTGCGTTTGGAGTGGATCTGGATCCAAGCCACCTATATCGCGCCTCCGAAGATCCCTCGACAGCCATTGAGTCGGTGCTTCCGTGGGTCAGGCACATTCACATTCGTGATTGCAAAGGGCGTGGCCCGTCACCTGGCACAGCTCCATTGCAGGCGTGTGGCCGCGGCGATATTGACCTAACTAAATATTGTAAGGTCATGGTTGACGGAAGCTACGCTGGTCCAGTGTGCTTGGAAGTAATCGGCGCTCAAGACCTTGATTTGATTCAATGCGCGATCATCGCGGCTGAAAGCTACGGCTACCTTAACGCTATTTTAAAGCAACTAGGAGCAAGGTAAATTTGATTATGCTCTGCGTACAAATCACAATAGGACCGCGGTATCAGATTTACCATCTCTTGGTACACTAACATGGCAAAACATCCAGTAAACCTAATCCTGTTTGGCATCGACAGCCTACGGCGGGACCATATGAGCCTTTATGGGTACAACAAACTCACTACGCCGCACATTGACAAGTTTGCGATGGGTGGCAGTATTTTCAACATGATTAGCCCCTCGATTCCAACCACCCCGGCATATGCTTCAATGTTTACCGGCATGGATGTCTTTGGTACCGATGTTGTGGCACTTCGGCACAGAGGCGCCATTGGCTCTCACCTCAAAACACTCGCTGAAATTTTGGGGGATAACGGCTATAACACCACGTGTGTTGGCTTCAGCGGCAACCCGGCATCACGAGGTTTTCAGAAATATCTGGACTTCGCCGGGTGGGGCGATTGGAGCAAAGGTCGCAGTCCCAAAGCCGAGAACTTGAATAAGGTGGCAATCCCCGAACTCAAATCATTGGCGGCGCATGACAAGCCGTTCTTTCTTTTCTTACGGCACATGGACCCCCACGCGCCTTACTTACCACCAGGCCCTTTCGAGCGCATGTTCTACGACGGAAACGAAACCGATCCCAACAACAAGTCGCTAGATGATGTATTTGCCTTCAAGCCGTTCCGAGACTTTCACGCCAGCTGGTTACCGCCCGCCTGTAGCCATGACAAATATGTGGACGCACAATATGACGGCGCAGTCGCCTACATGGATGCTGCCATCGGTAACCTTTTCCAGAGTATTCAGGCTCTCGATTTAGAGAGTGACACACTTATAGTCATCGACGCGGACCATGGCGAAACACTTCACGAACATGACTGCAATTACGATCACCACGGGCTGTATGAGACCAATCTTGTTGTACCGCTAATCATTCGCTTAGTTGGAAAGGTGCCGGCTGGAAGGCGCTTCAGTGACATCGTGCAGACAAAAGATGTTACTCCGACAATTCTGGATTTGATGGGCATCAAATGTGGCATCAAATTCGACGGCCGGAGCCTCACTCCGCTGATAACTGGCAAGTCGCGCCTGCCCGAGCCCGAGGTCTACCTCACTGAAGCCACCTGGATGCGCAAACATGGCTGGCGCACGCTAGAGTGGAAACTAATTCGCGCATTGGAGCCAGACCTCCATTTTAAGCCCGCGGTGGAACTCTACAATCTGGTTAGCGACCCCGGCGAGTTAGTGAACCTAGCGGAAAAAGAGCCGGATGTGGTGCGGCTGCTGACCGATCGTATGAATGCCCACATAGCAAAGCGCGAGAAAGAAACTGGCCGCGCCAACCCTGTGTTTACAAATACTTGGTGGCACGGGTATGGCAATAAACCCTTCGACAGCTCGCAGCAAGCGTACGATACACTGCACATTGGCTCCATCGGCGCGGCCGTAGCTCTACAGGCTCGCGGTAAGCAAATGAAGAGAAACAAAAAAGAGCTTCAACGGCAGCGCGGTGCAAAAAATCTGTAATTAGAAGGCAAAGTTGGGATCAGACATTTTTTGCTCCAAGTTTGCAGCCTACAATGGTTTTCCGACTAGGCTGCGGGCTATATTAGGCGGCCATACAAAGCCCGCCGTACGACCAGAGTGGTATGTACTTGTTGATGCAGATCTGCAGAACTTCTTCCGCTGGTCTGATTGCCGTAGGCTCTGAGTCAAACCTGTTCGGCGGGTACAGCTCTAGTGAGTCGTTATCTTTTCCATTAGGCCACATGGAAGGTAAAATAATGATGTTTAGGGCAAACCTAGTGGATGACCGCATGGTGGAGGACGAAAACCGCGTGGCGAAAATAAAATAACTCACAACGAGGCTGACACGGATGCCAAGGCTAGTGCGACAAGCCGATGCCACGCTAGGCATGCACGATAGGCCGTAGCCTTGAGGTTAGGGTAGGATGACGGTACCGAAGAGGCTTTCTCCATAATTGGTGCGGATCTCCCCATATATGAAACCAACCGGCACCCCAGCATTGGATTGTCTCCTTCGCTACCAACCCGTAATGTGTGGCCTACCCCACTCGAGTTATTGCCGCCGACAAAATTGGCGCGTATGGAACTGATTTTGCACAGAATTGAACAATTTCCAGGTAGCTATACAGATCAAGCCTAAGGCCGAAGCTCTTGGTTTTGAGCACATCTCTGATCCGCCTATTCAGGAGCTCAACCATCAAAGTAGTGTTGGGCATTATTGACTATGTCAGCCAGTGCTCAATTACCGGAGCACGTCCCAGCCCGCTAAATTGATGATTTCCTCTGCACACAGCGCCGCCCTGCAACCAAATTATAGTTATCTAGTTTTTGTCAACCAACTACTCGACGATTTTGACCAGACACGCCCTGTGCATCAACTTAACAAACGACGTGGGCTAGCGGTCATCATGCCTCTCTGATCGCGTAGGTTTTCCAGTCCGTAGCCACGTAATGGGCTGGCTAAAAATAGGTGAAGTGGTTCTCCTATCTATCCGAGTTCACTATTTGACATCCATGTGCAAGCATCCCAGTACGTAGCTCTTGAAGTGCCTTGTGGAAACCCATTGGACAGCGGGCTTCAGTGCTAAAAGTTTTCTTCCACTAAACCGCCACAAACACCATCACAGACTCGAGTGCAAACCAGCCGCACCCAGCAATTTCCACGTTGCTACCATTGGGTCAGCCACCAGAAAAAGCGAGATGCGCTGAAATGGCTCAAAGACAGCTTGAAGGATGTCGATAGAAGTGACTTGCAATCGGAACGCGGTGCACAAGAGCTATGGAGACGCATCGCGCCCCTGACACGTCTACATCGTGGCTAGGGGAACTACATAACGACAAACACGCCTACGCTGTCCCAAAAATGAGCAGTGCACGAACCGCGGGAGTAGTGTCAACCAAATAATACAGCGCGATAAATCCCGTAAACTTGCCTCCCGACGTTGGTTTCCCATTTACTCAATTCCCCTGAGCACAACGTGTCAGTACTAGTACAAAGGACAATGCTTAAATCACATAACTCACACGTAAGGCAACAGCTTCAGCCATCCCACGCAGCTTAGTGTTGGGGAAGAATACCTGACCCAGGTGCTCGCGGACGTAGCGCCACACCCGGTGAACAATTAAGAACTCGCAATCCAAGACATAGTACTCTGTTCACCTAGGTCAAGGCGACCAAAAATCACCAAGCCTGCGTCTGCACCATCTAATACGCAGAGATACCGGACAAAGAAGTAACGAGCCAATCTACCGTCTTCGTGTCATCCAGCTAGCGCAGTAAGTAGGGAAGGCATAGCTAAACATTTAATAGGGGACCACCGGCCCTGTAGCGCCGGTCTCACTAGTCGTAGTTAGCAACCCGCCTAATACTGAACTATTTGCTTCAAACCTTTCGAAATCATCTATGACTTTTGAAAGTTATTTCCAACCCCCCACAAAGTGTTTGGTAACAGCTCGCACCCATCTCCCCGATAAGCCCAACACAAGCAACCTGCTGAGACAGAACACATAGGAACCATAACTCAAGCCGCCATAAACAAAAAACACCAATGGACCAACAAAAACAATAATCTTTGATATACAGTTTTTTGCCCAGAACCTTGAAGGGCCCAAGTAGTCGCCACGAAACTAGTGGTCCCAAACCCAACCTTACCTGTCGCCTCAACAGTGGGCCCACGCTAATCCGGCATATGGTGTCTAGGGCACCTCAGGGCAAATCTACACAGCTGACCACTCGACTTTGTAATTGTAACATCAACACGTATAAATACCTTCGCTTAGCAGCAGTCAACAAAATCTACCACGAATTACCAACAAACTATTAACATAACCAGTTACGGCACAGGAGAGCTTAGGGCGCCGTTTCTACAACTATGTTCTGCAGCAGCTCGACATTACACAAACACAAACACCGTATCTTCACACCACCGCTTTCCAAATAGAATCCGTAGCTCTGAAGAAGAACGACACCATCTAGACAAGCCCGCCTAACACTACTTCATTCCACATATGTGAACACTTGCTCAGGATAAATCGAAAAGTCACCGTTATGGAACTCGGAGGCTTCTAAAGCGCTACCGCCTACCCAGCCCTAGCACAGGTCTATGGCACCCGTACCCTTTAGTAAATATATTTCGGGGTGCTGGTAAAGCACTTAAGCAATAGCACGATACATTTTGGGGTACAATGATTACCAGACTCACAAAACTGTTGGACCACTACAATCTAAAGAAATTATGACAATACGAGTTGCAGTCATTGGTATGGGCGAAATCGGCGACCGCCACGCACGGATATACAAAGCCGAACCGCTTGCAGAACTGGTCGCGGTTTGCGATCGGGTGAAAACACGAGCCGATGACGCAGGACAACGGCTTGGAGTTGCATCATTTTATGACGTAGACCAAATGTTACATGCAGTTAAGCCAGATTTGTGCAGCATAGCAACTAGCGGCTACGAGAACGGAGGGGACCATTTCGCCCCAACTATGCAAGCGCTAGAATTTGGATGCCATGTTCTCGGAGAAAAGCCTATCTCAAACAACATTAACGAAGCTGAAAAAATGGTTGCCAAAAGCCGGGAAAAACAAAGATACTATGGCATAAATCTGAATCACCGATTTACGCCCGCAGCGCGACTAGCAAAACAATGGGTAGAGGAGGGCAGGCTTGGAAAGCTACTCTTTGTGAATATGAGTATGTGGATAATGAACAAAGTGGAAACCTCACCATATTTTCACATCAAGTCTCTACACCCTCACACTGTTGACGTGATGCGTTACTTTTGCGGAGACGTTGAGGCGGTGCAGTGCTTCGCACTCAAGGCACCTGGCCGCCTGACATTCTCCACAGCACAATTCAATATGCGATTCAAGAATGGCGTTGTTGGACATCTTGTGGGCAGTTACGACATTGAGCGCGGACATCCTATGGAACGGTGCGAAGTAGCGGGCACGAGTGGGCGGTTGGTACTGGAGGATATGTGGCGTGAACTCACCCTGTATCCAGCGGGGAACCTAGTAAAGACAGTGTATTCTGATCCGGCATTTGGTGGCTTCCACAATTTTGAGAATACTTTTGTGGAACGCATTAGGGTGTTTTTACAACAAATCACTAGTGGCGTAGCCTTGGACGCAATTGACGGCCATGCAATGGATGCATTGGCTGCACAGAAGGTACTCGCAGGTGCAATTGAATCACTGAACAATGATACGGTGGTGTACATTTAATTTATACACACCGCCAAAATAAATGCTAACCAATAACACCGAGGTAGAGCTGGCACATACACCATATAACTCATAAGCCAATTCCGTCACCAACATTCCGCGACACTACAGATCGGCCAGTAATAATTCTTAAAGCAGCGGTCAACTCGGCTGTCGAAGTTCAGCCCAAATTTCTACGGTGGTAAAGGTAACATTGATGGACTTTCATGACCTCTTCCCAAACAGCGACGAGCTTGCTGAGAAACTCGCGCGGGTCGTCGCGAACATAAACCTCCCCGAGGGCTCGGAGCTCGGAATTTAAGCCGAAGACGTGGTCGACGCGAATCCCAGTCCACATAAGCACCCTTGTGTTGCAATCGTGGCCCTCGAGCGTCCCCGCTTCGTCAGACATCGGCTTCAACTCAATGTCCGTTCATAGGAGACTCACAAAAAAGTCATTGGTCAACGTCTCGGGCTGCTTGGTGAAGACGCGAAGTGCAGACTGCCGATCGTTTGCATTCAGGACACGCAGGCCGCAAGGTTGCCCGATCGATCAGCAGATGCTCCGCCGGCCGCTATTGTCAGTGTACGGTGATTGCGCAACCCGTCCGCGCTAGTTCGAGAGAGCCGAAGGACTCAACGTCAGCTTACTCCTGCGAAGCGTCCGCGCTTCTCGGCGCAAAGGGTACACGTCTGTCATGACCTACGTTTTAGGCTGCACGCTCGACATTTGCGCAGCCGCCCAACACGATGAGGTCGGCAATCAAAACCGCCTTTTTCCCTTTGGCCTGCGCGCCATTGAGGTCCTTATTGATCCCCTCTAGGGTCGGCACCACCTGCCCCAGCTCGAGTGGATTGCTGACATCCCAATTTTTCTGTGGAACACGACGAATGCGGGCCCCCTAGGCGCAATTGCGCTTGTCAGTGCCGCGGAACGTCGCCGCCGACGCCCGGGCTGTCGAGACCAGCTAGGAGATGGATAATTCCGAAGCTAGGATCGTCCCCTTGAGGGCAACGATGTCCTTGGTTCCTATCACCCTATATTTGATTGATGGGACGGGGTCCCGCCATAGTTGCTGCGCCGCTGGCACCAGCGGGCCAAGGCAGCGCGAGATCGACCCTACATCGCGGTACGTCAGCTTCAACCACTTATTGGCGAAGGCGTCTGCGAATTCCTGCGGGTTCTGGTGGAAACGACGGGAGATCTTCTCGTAGGCCTAGTCGAATCTGAGCGCGAGGTCAGTTGTCAGTATGGCCGACGCATGTTACTTCGACAGGTCAAGGGCGACAGGAACCGTGCCTTCACCAAGACTGCCTTTCGGCTTCCACTGCAAAGCACCAGCCGGACACATGGTCAGCTCCCACTCGTAGCCGAAGAGGTGCGAGAAGAAAATGTGGCTCCACTTGGTGCCCGTCTTGGTCCAAGTTACTTCGAGGCCACTGGTGACGGTGTCGCCGCCGGTGCCGCAGCCACAGCTGCTCTACCAGCCAAATCTCTGATCCTCGAGCGGACGCCCGCGGGTTCGCTACCAACGTGCTTAGCCTTCCCCGCACCATGGTTCGTGCAAAACGTAGACCCGCTGGCAATCAGCGCAACCTTCTCTTCGTCGTTCAGCGCCATGCGACGAAACGTCTCTCGAATGTCCTTGGCTGCCATAAGCGGATCGGGAGTAACATTCGGCCCCTCCAGTTTCAAATAGATGAGGCCCACCTGAAGGGCGCGAAGTGCATGATCAAGTTCCCGGTCGCTGTAGCACTGGTCTCCGAGCCACGTGGCCTCAGATCCCCTGTAGACGTCTATGAGCTCCCAGACGTCCTCCAGCCCACCCCAACACAAAGGTCTTGAGTCCCATGGTCTCCAGCGCGCGGTTCCCGGCAAAGATAATCAGGTCGGCCGACGACATCTCTTGACCGTACTTCTGCTTGATTGGTCAGATATGGTGGCGCGCCTTATCGAGGTTTGCGGAGTCGGCTCAGCGGTTAATGGGTGCCAAGCGCGGCGTGCCGGACCGGCACTTCCGCGGCAATCGCTTATGTGGTAGGTGCCGGCACTGTGCCACGCCATCCGTATGAAGAGCGGCTCATGGTAGCAGAAGTCAGCCGGCCACATGTCCTGCGACATCGTCATCACTGCCTCGATACCCTTAGTCAGGGCATCGACGGAGGGCTGTTGAACGCTTAGGCATAGTTGCACGCCCCGACCACAGGATCAGCGGCCAGCGTGGGGTGCTAGTGGAGGACCTTCAGGTTCAAGCGGTGACTGCCATTTCCATTTGCCCGAGCAACTAACGTTCATTCTTTAGTGGTGTGAGGTGAAAGAAAGCCGTCCAATCCTCTGCTGCCGGCCGCACGCCCCGCCACCACAACCTCAGCTGCAGCGGCCGGCTGGCAGTCGGCAATGCATCCACCCGGTAGCCAATCAGCTCCAGCTCCCCCGCC
>SXGS01671244.1_pt1 | contig 10564 bp, 10 predicted proteins | sample 3174681 | NCBI WGS metagenome assembly SXGS01 (sample SAMN11356861, study PRJNA531348) | freshwater metagenome | isolation source: freshwater sample F1-80 | place: China: Fuxian Lake, Yuxi | collected 2017-12-25
CGCGCAGGCGCTCGGCCCCGTCCTCGCCCAGCACGACGTCGAGACGCAGCAGCCAGCGCGACGGCACCGTCGGCGTGCCGTCGACGCGCTCGGCCCGGGTCAGCACCACGCGCGGCGCGGCGGCCAGCTCGACGAAGTCATGCGCGGCAAGGCCGATGCGGCGTTCCGGCGGCGGCAGGCCGAAGCGTGCCCGCATCGGCCGCGACAGCCACGGATCGGCGGCAGGCTCGGGCGGCCAGGTGCCCTCGTTCAATCCGGCGAGCACGACCACGTCGGCGGTCTGCAGCCGCGCTTCCAACGGGCCCAGGATCGAAAGCCGCGGATGCTGGCCGCGCTGCGGGCGCACCACCAGCCCCTCGGTCAGCGCGGTGTAGAGCTGCGGATAGTCGCGGCCGCGGTCGAGCGCGAAGATGCCGGCGGCCTCGCCGAGATCGGTCAGCGCGTTCGCCAATGTCTCGCCGGCCTCGCCCTGCCACAGGCGCTCGGCGCCGGAGGCATCGGGGGTCGCGGCCAGCGCCTCCGCCGTCTCGATATGGGATGCCAGCAGCAGCGTCAGCGCGGCGCCGCCGGCAGCGAGCCCGTCCAGCAGCGGCTTGAGGCGCGTGGCGAGATCGGTCACGAAGGCGATCAGCGTTCTCGTCTCGGTCGCGTCCTTGAGGTCGGCGGCGGCGAGTGCTTCGAGCAACCCGTCGATGCCCGGCGCCGGCCGCGGCCCGCGCAGGACGGCGCGTTCGAGCCGGCGGGCGAGGTCGCGGAATGTCGCCGGGTCGCGGCCGCCGGCAGCCAGCGGATGCTTGAGCAGCGCCAGCAGGTCGACCGGCGCCAGCTGCGTCTCCGCCGCCTCCAGCAACAGGCGGAGGAAGGTGCCGGGCGGCGTTACCGCCAGCGGCTGTCCGGAGGAGTCGTCGACCTGGAGGCCCCAGCGCGCCATCTCGGCGGCGACGCGGCGGCCGAGGCCGCGGTCGGGCGTGATCAGCATGGCGCGCGCCTGGTCGGTCTCCAGCGCCTCGCGCAAAACCAGCGCGACCGCGCGCGCCTCGGCCTCGGAGGTGGGAAGATCGATGCGGGCGAGGCCGTCGACGGCGGCGGCTTCGGGCGGGGCGAGCGTGCGCCAGTCGTCGGAGGTCGCGGCCGGCTTCAGCGCCTGCTGCAGCAGCAATGCGCGCGGCGGGGCCTCGGCGGCGCGTTCCCAGAGCGTGACGCTCTCGCGGCTGCGTTCGAGCTGCGCCAGCAGGCGATGCATGGTGTGCTGCGGATGGGTCGGCTCCTCGCCGATCGCGGCCCAGCTGCGCTCGTCGCAGGCGAGGTCGAGGCCGGGCAGCACCACCTCGCCTTGCGGCAACCTCAGCACCACGGCCATCAACTCGGCCGTCGCCTTCAGGCTGCCGGTCGATCCGGCGATGATGACCGGCGTCGCCGGCGGCGCCTGCCGCCACGATTCCGCCTGCAGCTGCAGCAGGCGACGGCGCCGGTCGGCCGGATCGAGCGCGCCTTCGTCCTCCAGAATCTTCGGCCATTCCTCGGAGAGGATCTTCAGGAACTCGACGGTGAGCTGCCAATGCGTCGCCAGGTCGTCGGGCACCAGCGACGGCAGGTCGGCGAAGGCGAGGCCCTCGGTGTGGATCTGGTCCAAGAGGCACGCCAGCTCGCGGGCGAGACGCGCCGCATGATGCGGCAGGCGGTCGCCGCCGCGGGCGAGGATGGCGCGGGTCAGCATCAGCAGACGCCTGGGCTCGGAGATCGCCGGGGCCAGGTCCAGCGCATCGGCGAGGCCGAGATCGGCGGCGAGGCCGAGGTCCAGCTCCGCCGCATCGACGTCGCCGAGAGGCACCATCCGCGGCAGCAGCAGCGCCGTGCCCTCGGTTCCGCGCAGGAACGCCTCCGCAAGCGCGCGCGCCGCGCGCCGCGTCGGCAGCAGGATGGTGATGTCGACGAGCTGTTGCGGATCGGCGGTGCGTGCCAGCAGCCCCCTCGCCAGCGCGTCGAGAAACGGCACGCCCGGCGGGATGGTAGAGAGGCTCACGGCGCGAGCGCCTTCAGCCGCTCGTCCCAGGACGGCCCGCCCACCAGCGTGACGGCGCGTGACTCCTCCGTGTCGCCGAAGGCGAGATGCACGTCGAGGCGGTCATCGGGCAGCAGATCGCCGAGGCGCTCCGGCCATTCGATCAGCGAGATCGCCTCCAGGAACGCATCCTCGATGTCCAGTTCATAGGCATCCTCGGGCTTGGCGAGGCGGTAGAGATCGAAATGCCAGACCGGTGCCGGCTTCAGATCATAAGTCTGCACTAGCGTGAAGGTCGGCGACGGCACCTCCGCCGGCCCGCCCAGAGCCTGGATGATCGCGCGGGCGAAGAACGTCTTTCCGGCGCCGAGCTCGCCCGAGAGCGCCATGATGTCGCCGGCACGCAGCAGCGGCGCCAGACACGTGGCGAGGGCGCGGGTGGCTGAGGTGCTATTGAGAGCGGAAGAGACAGGTGCTCTCATATTTTAGGCGAGCGGCTTGTGGCTGTCGGCGGAGCCATAAGCTCTAAACTGGTTCCATATGTTGAAGGCGTATTGAGCGACGAACTCGCCACGCTCCTCCGCATGCCAGATAAGCACTTCGACACCGGGGCCCTTTCGGATTTGTTTGGCGTGTCGAATGATTTCACCAAAGATTTCTTCGGCGTTCTCGTCAGACACAAGTTGGATCGAGACGTCATAGTCGGTCGGGATAGGCTTGCCGAATTCGCAATAGTGAATACCGCGAATCCACTTCTCGATTACCGCATTCAGAGGCCGAGCCGGAATCAGAATCCCGGTTCGTGATCCCGAAGAGAAGTTGCTTCGAAATGAGGGCAAGATCCCTGGAGCGTCGGGATTGTGAACGGAGATGACGCTTTGCCTCAGCTTTTCGCGTCGATTGGACCGGTGTATCGCATCTCGTGCAGATTTGGCTTGCCTGGGATCAATTGCTCGCCTTGCCTGTTGGACAATATCCCCAAGTGCTGGCTCTGCCGGATCCATACAGAACGCCATTCGACCAAGGATGTCCTTCTCTGGGGCGCTGTAGCGGTTGTTGCAGCTACTGCAAGCTGGCGCCTTCCACTTGCCGATCGGCGGCGTGTCATTCGGATACCAGCTGCGTGCGATCACATGATCATCGGTCACGTCCGATGGCGGGACCAGCCTAAGGCAATAGACGCATTGCTTTGTCACGCTGGCTTTTGCGGCCATGTGCCGGTGTTCCTCAGCAGTCGAGAGCTAGGCTCGCTTCCTCGATGCCCTCTTTGAAACCACCTTCGGCTCCCTCGTCGCGTCTGACGAGGTGATCATCCCGAGACCCGAGAGCTTCACCGCCGCCCGGCCGGGCAGCGTCGCCACCAGGTGCAGCTCGCCGCCAAGGGCGCCGACATAGCTGCGCAGGGTCGACAGGAGCATGTCGGTGCGCGTCTCGATCCGGGACACGCTGTCCTGGCCGACCCGGAGCCGCCTCGCGACCGCGGCCTGGGTCCGCACCATCGCCTTCCTAAGATCCCGTAGCGACGCCTCCTCGGCGATCAGCTCCTTCGCACGAGTCTCCACCTTCCGGCGCCGCCTGGCGGGAAGGGACGCGATGACTTGGTCGAGAGTTCGAGACATCAGGGCAGCTCCTCAAGTCTTCGGCCGCGGCCGTCCGGCCGTCTTCATCTTCAATCTCGCGAGATGCGCATCGAAGCGCTGGTCCGCCTTCCGGATCAGCACCTTGTAGAACGCCCTCTCGCTTCCTCCGGACTTGTCGCCGGCACAGAGAACGACGGCCTGCCTCTCCGGGTCGAAGGCGAATGCGACCCGCCACTCGCCGTCTGCCGCCGCGAACCGCAGCTCCTTCATGTTCCTGTGCTTCGAGCCGTTCAGCGTATCGACCCGCGGCCGCTTCGCCAGAGACCCGAACGCCTCGATGACTTTCAACTGTGCCAGAAGCTCGTCCTGCACATCGGACGGGAGCGCCGCGAAGTCGGCCTCGAACTCGTCGGCGAACAGGACGATGTGCATGACGCTATATGGCTTCCAAAACATATGGTGTCAAGATCATGCCAGAGGACAGGCGGGCGGCGTGCGGCCTGAGAGCGCTTGCTCCCACGCTCGACGCTTTCGGCCGGTGTCGCGGTAACGGCTTGCCGCACGCGGTACGCCTTTGCACTCGGAGCGGTATCGGGATGCCGAACCCAAGAAAGATTGATCTTAGCGGCGGTACGGGTGTTCATCCGGCGGGGGATGATCCACCTGCTTTCAAGGGTGACTCAGATGAGGAAATCGCTTCTCTCGGTCGCCACCGCGACCGCGCTCGTGATCGGGGCCGGCATCGCCGCCGCCCAGACGTCGACCACGACCACCACCACCTGGAAGGACGACTACGGCACCACGATCCGCCAGCACTCGACCACGCAGAGCTACAAGTCCTTCGACGATCCGGCGCTGCGCCCGCAGATCGGCATGGCGCTGCCGGACACCGTCGTCGTGCACCCGCTGCCGGAGACCGTCGTGGTCCCGCGCCGCGAGAGCTTCAGCTACGGCATCATCAACAACCGGCCCGTCATCGTGGAGCGCGAGAACCGCAAGGTCATCCACGTCTACGACTGACCTGTCGCGTCGAACTCCCTCTCCCGCGTGCATCAGCCGTGGGAGAGGGCTTACGAAGCCGACAGCATCGCCACCTGGTCCAGCGCCGCCTTGGTGAGCGGCCCCTTGTCGATCGCGTTCATCGCGACCTCGAGCTGGTCGACCGTCGATGTTCCGACCAGCACCGTGGTCATCGCCGGTGCCGATATCCCGAAGCGGAGCGCCGCCTCGATCAGGCTGCCGGCCTGCCCGGCCTTGATGAGGGCATCGAAGCGGTGCGCGTTCCTCGCATCGGCCGCGTAGTCGGGGCCCGACGCGATCGGCGGCACCACGGGGACGCCGGTCGGATGGCGCTCAACGCTGCCGCTCAAGGCACCGCCGGCGAGCACGCGGATGCCGATGGTGCCCATGCCGGCCGCGTGCGCGCGGGTCAGCAGGCCCTTGAAGTCCTGCCCGGGCAGGCCGGCGGGCAGCGCGCCGGCGGCGCTCGGGTTCAACAGGTTGAAGCAGATCTGCGCGGTATCGAAGACGCCGGCATCGACGACGCGATGCAGCAGCGCGGTATCGCCGAGCGCGGTGATGCCGGCGAAGCGGATCTTGCCCTGACGTTTGAGGGCATCCAGCGCCGGCGCCACCTCGGCGATCACCGTCTCGGCCGGCAGCGGCCGGTCGTCGCCGATGGCATCGATACGGTTGTGAAGCTGCAGCAGGTCGACGCTCTGCCGCCCGAGCCGGTTCAGGCTCGCTTCGAGCGAGTTGATGACGGCAGCGGCGATGTCGCCGCGGTCCTCCGGCCGGATGGTGACCTTGGTCGAGAGGAAGATCTCGGGCTTCAGGACCTTCAGCACGCGCCCGAGGTTCCGCTCCGAGGTGCCGTTGCCGTACATCGGCGCGGTGTCGAAGAAATTGATGCCGCGCTCGAGCGCTCGCGCCACCGCGCGTTCCTGCTCCGCCGCCTCGCCCCTCACCATCAACCCGCCGACGGCGCCGCAGCCGAAGCCGAGGACCGAGAGCTTCACGTCGGTCGAGCCGAGGGGGCGGGTTTCCATGGGCAGGGTTCCTTTGATGTCGGCGGAGCGTACACCACGGGCGCACCGTTGCCTCCAGCCACCCAACCCCGTCATGCTGCGGCCATGCCCGCCCTCGATCCCCGCCACTTCTCCCGAACGCCCGCCGAGGCCGACGAGAAGTTCGCCCGCGCCTGCCGCAAGGCGGGCGTCTCTCCCGTCGTCTTCACCCATCCGCTGAAGGGGCCGGATGGCGAGGCGCTCGCCACCATGCTGGCCGAATTCGGGCCGCCGGAGGCGCCGAAGTCGCTGATGGTGGTCTCGGGCACGCATGGCATCGAGGGCTATGCCGGCGGCGGGATCATGTGCCACCTGCTCTCGAATCCGGGCGAGATCCGGCTGCCGCCGGAGACCAACCTGGTCTTCGTCCACATGATCAATCCCTGGGGCCTCGCCTGGAACCGGCGCGAGAACGAGGACAATGTCGACCTCTTCCGCAACCTGCTCTATTGCGACCCGCCCTATGCGGAGAACCCGGGCTTCGACGCCATCGCCGAGTTCCTGACGCCGGCCGAATGGAGCGGGCCGAAGCGCGAGGAGGCCGACCGCAGGCTCGCCTCCTTCGTCCAGCAGAACGGCGAGCGCGAGCTGATGCGGATCATGCGGGCCGGCCAGCACAAGCATCCGAAAAGCCTCACCTATCACGGCCGCGGGCCGACCTGGTCGAAGCGCGTCGTCGACCGCGTCATCGACGGCTGGCTCGGCCACGCGAAGACGGTGGCGACCCTCGACATCCACACCGGCTACGGGCCCTCGGGCGAGGGGCTGATCATGAGCTATGCCCAGGAGGGCTCGCCGGGCCTGGCGTGGCTCCGCGAGTGGTATGGCGAGGTCCATGTCGCCGGGCACGACCCGCTGATCCCGACCCATGCGCGCTGGCCCTACGACATCGTCGCCGACCGGGTGGCCGGCGCGAAGGTGCGCACCGTGGCGCTCGAATACGGCTCGTCCGAGACCAACGAGCTCTCCTTCGACCTGGTCCGGGCGGCCAACTGGCACCACCTCCGCGGCGATCCGACCTCGCCCGAGGCCCGCGCCATCCAGACGCAGTTCCGCGCCCGCTTCTACGTCGAGACCGACGACTGGAAGCTGAAGGTGCTCCGCCGCGGCGTCGAGGTGTTCGAGAAGACGCGGGACGGGCTGGAGAGGTGGAGCCGGGCCGGGTGAGGCGACGCCGACGCGAGGGTTGCCTCCTCCCGCCGCGCTCGCCATGTTAGCCCCGATTCCCCCTGTCCTCGCGAGCGTGCATGTCAGATCCGCGTCCTTCGACCGACGTCGCCATCATCGGCGCCGGCCCCGTCGGCCTCTTCGCCGTGTTCGAATGCGGCATGGTCAAGGTGAAGACCCATGTCGTCGACGCCCTCGACATGCCGGGCGGGCAATGCGCCGCCCTCTATCCGGAGAAGCCGATCGACGACATCCCCGGCCACCCCCGGATCGACGCGCAAGCGCTGATCGACAGGCTGGCCGAGCAGGCGGCGCCGTTCCATCCCACATATCATCTCGGCCGGCAGGTGGTGACGCTGACCCGCGCCGGGGGCGGCTTCGTGCTCGGGCTCGCCGGCGGCGCCGAGATCCACGCCAAGGCGGTGATCGTCGCCGCCGGCGTCGGCGCCTTCGGGCCGATCCGCCCGCCGCTCCCGGGCATCGAGGCCTATGAGGGCTAGAGCGTGCATTAGCTAGTGAAGCGGCGCGAGGATTTCCGCGGAAAGCGCATCGTCATCGCCGGCGGCGGCGACTCCGCCGTCGACTGGGCGCTGTCGCTCTCCGAAGTCGCGGCCCAGACGATGGTGGTGCACCGGCGGCCGAAGTTCCGGGCGGCGCCGGAGAGCGAGGCCCGCCTCAAGGCGCTGGCGGATGCCGGCAGGATCGAGCTGGTGGTGCCCTACCAGCTGAAGGGCCTCGAAGGATCGGAGGGACAGATCACCAACGTGATCGTCTCCACCCTCGACGGCGCCGAGCGCGCGCTCGCCTGCGACGTGCTGCTGCCGTTCTTCGGGCTCTCGATGAATCTCGGGCCGATCGCCGAATGGGGGCTGAAGCTGCGGAAGGGCCAGATCGAGGTCAATCCGGCGACCTGCGAGACCAGCGAGCCCGGCATCTTCGCCATCGGCGACGTGGCGCAATATCCCGGCAAGCTGAAGCTGATCCTCACCGGCTTCGCCGAGGCGGCGGCGGCGGCCCACGCGATCCGGGCGCTGGTCTATCCGGGCGAGGTCTTCCACTTCGAGTATTCGACCACCCAGGGCGTCCCGGCGGCCTGAGCGGTCAGGCCGGCAGCGCCAGCCGCACCGTGGTTCCGGTGCCGGGTTCGGAGTCGATCTCGACCGTGCCGCGATGGAGCTCGACCAGGCGGTGGACCAAGGGCAGGCCGAGACCGGGTCCTGCCTGGGCCTGATTGGTGGCGGCGCGGGCGAAGGGCTCGAACAGGCCCGCCTGGCGCTCGCGCTCGATGCCGATGCCGGTATCGGCGACGGTGAGGACCATCCGGTCTTCCTCGCGCCGGGCCGAGAGCAGGATGCGGCCGCCCTTGGGCGTGAACTTGGCCGAGTTGGAGACGAGGTTGACCAGGACCTGCTTCAGCCGGCGCTCGTCGCCCTCGACCGTGCCGATCGCCTGCGGGCAGTCGATCGAGATGGCGAGATGCCGGCTTCGCACCATCTCGTGGGTCAGATTCATCACCTGGTGCAGCAGCCCGGAGACATCGACCGGGCTTGGATCGAGGGCGAGATAGCCGGCTTCGATCGAGGAGAGGTCGAGGATGTCGTTGATCAGGGTCATCAGCCGGTCGGAGGCAGTTATGATCGCACGCGCATGGTCGAGCTGGCGGTTGTTGAGCGTGCCGAAATACTGGTCGGTCAGCATCTGGGCGAAGCCGGCGATGGCGTTGAGCGGCGTTCGGAGCTCGTAGGAGACGTTGGCGATGAACTCGCTCTTGAGGCGATCGGCGGTCTCCAGCGCCTCGTTGCGGTCGCGGAGTGCCCGCTCGACCCGGATGGTGTCGGTCACGTCCTGGTAGATCAGCAGCGTGGCGCCGTCGGGAAGCGCCACCCGCGCGAAGTCGAGCACGCTGCCGTCCAGCCGGTCGATACGCCCGGTCGCGTGCGTGCGCGTCGTCTCGGCCAGCTCGAGGCCGGCGACGCCCGCCGTCGGCGGCACCAGCTCGCGGATGCGGCGCCCGACTTCGTTCAGATGCGGCTTCTGGGCGAGGAAGGGATCGTCGAGCGCCCACAGCCGCGCGAAGGCCGGGTTGAAGAGCTGCAGGCGGCCGTCGCCGGAAAAGGCGGCGATCGCTTCGCGCAGGCTGTCGAGGGTCTCGCGCTGGACCGCGATCAGCGTGTTGTAGGAGCGCTCGACCGCGATCCGGTCGGAGACGTCCTCGAAGACGAAGAGGAGCCCGCCCAGGGGATGGGGCGACACCGTCTGGCGGATGGTGCGTCCGTCGGGCAGGTGCAGGAATTCCTCGACCGGGTCGATCAGCCCGGTGAACAGCTGCAGCCATTGCCGCTTGGCCTGGGCGAAGTCGGCGTATTCCGGCAGCCGCCGGCGCTGGCGGAGCAGCTCGAGGACGGCGGAGAGATCGGGCTCGGTCGCGAGCCAGCGGCGGTCGAGCTGCCAGAGCTCGACGAAGGCGGTGTTGAACAGCTTCAGGCGCTTGTCGCGGCCGTAGATGGCGATCGCCGTGGTCAGCTTCTGCAGCACCTCGCCATGGGCGGCGACATGGCGGGCGAGCTCGTCCTGGGTTTCGGCGAGCTGGGTGACGTCGCGGGCGTGGCCGACGACGGCGTCCGCGGCGCCGGGCGCCTCGATCACCTCGATCAGGCGCCGGCGCCCGTCGACGACGACGCTGGCGCTCTCGGTCTGCTCGCCGCCGGAGCGCTGGGCGCGCTGGGCGAGGCCTCGGCCGACCCGGTCGTCGGGTCCGCCGTCACCGAAGATCTCGCTGGCGGCGCGGTTCTGGTAGGCGAGGTCGAGGCTGCCGGGCCTGCGGTGCCAGACCGGAACCGGAAGGCGCTCCAGCATCGCGTCCCGGGCATCGAGGCTGGCCTGCGTCGAGGCGCGCGCCTCTTCGGTGCGTTCGGCTGCGGTGACGTCGCGGATCCAGGCGAAGCAGGCGCCGCCGCCGCGCTCGGCGATCACCCGCCAGATGCGGCCGTCGGGCTCGCGCACCCGCCGGTCGATGACCTTGCCGTCGCCGGCGAGCTGGCGGAGCGCCGCGCCGAGCTCGGCCCGGTCGGATGCCGCCAGGCGGGAAAGGAAGGCCTCGGCGCCGGCGTCCTCGTCGCAACGGAGCTGGCGGGCAAGCGAGCGCGAAAGACCGGCGGTCGCCGGATCGTCGATCCAGGTGAGAAGGCCGTCCGGCGCCTCGGCGACGGCGGTGACGAGGCCGGCGGCTTCGGCCTGCGCTCTCGCTGTCCGTCGCCGGCTGGCGAAGGCGACGACCGCCAGCGCCACGGCCAGAACGACGACGGCCCCTGCGAGCAGGTACTCGAAGGGGCCGCCGGTCACGCGACGACGACCTAGTAGCGGTAGGTATCGGGCTTGAACGGGCCCGTGTCGGCGACGCCGAGATACTCCGCCTGCTTCGCCGACAGCTTGGTCAGCTTGGCGCCGACCTTGGCGAGGTGAAGCAGCGCCACCTTCTCGTCCAGGTGCTTCGGCAGCACATAGACCTGGCGCTGGTACTTGCCGGGGTTGGTGAACAGCTCGATCTGCGCAAGCACCTGGTTGGTGAACGACGCGCTCATGACGAAGCTCGGATGGCCGGTGGCGCATCCCAGGTTCACCAGCCGGCCCTTGGCCAGCACGATCAGGCGCTTGCCGTCGGGGAAGACGACCTCGTCAACCTGCGGCTTCACCTCTTCCCACTTGTAGTTCTGCAGCTGGCCGATCTGGATCTCGGAATCGAAGTGGCC
>SXGS01234953.1_pt1 | contig 10563 bp, 16 predicted proteins | sample 3174681 | NCBI WGS metagenome assembly SXGS01 (sample SAMN11356861, study PRJNA531348) | freshwater metagenome | isolation source: freshwater sample F1-80 | place: China: Fuxian Lake, Yuxi | collected 2017-12-25
CACACATACACACACGTGACATCGTTGCTGGTCTGAACGCGTAGAGACGCTGCGGGCAGAGGGATACCTACCCGAGGCTGTGATCAACTTTGCCGCCTTCCTTGGCTGGGCGTCGCCGCAGGGCCAGCGGGAGGTGTATGGCTCGCTGAGCGACATGGCGCGCGATTTCTCGCTTGATGTCCGTCGGCTAAAGGCGTGTTTGCATTGGATCCAGACTCAGGGGTTGGCTGGCGTATTTCCGACCGACCATGTCTCCTGGACGTGTGTGAAAACCCGCCCGACTCGTGTGAAGTGTTAATTGACAGCAGCATCGGCTCCCGTCACAAGGGGCTGGTCCTTCGGCAAGGCGTTGCGGTCTCCACCCACTGCCCTCATTCAGTTCATGGCATGTTTCCGTGGCTGCGTAGAGCATCATGAAGTCCCCCGCAGTCGTGGACTGGCGCAAGCTTCGACACGTGAACAAGACGCATCAGTTGCGGCTGACCGCGTCCTCGCCGTCGCTGGATGGGGTCGTGAAGGATCTCCTGCCGCGCCTGCGTGCCGCCTACGAGTATGTCGCGCTCGTTCGCTGATGAACGTGGGTCTCAGTGATTTCGTTGAGATTTCAGCTTGTTGATTTGATAGTAGGATCCGTTCTGCGCCCATGCACCTGCGTGTTTATCTCGTCCCTGGAGGTACTGTGCCGGTCGATAAGCATGGCTAATTCGTTGTTTGAAACGCAATATTATACTCTTTTGTAATGAACTATTCAGAGAAATGCTTCCACCTCACGGATACTCTCCTCGCGACAGGGGAGTGGAAGTGGACGGGGAGATAGAGGAAGAACGGGACGCTCTGCTGTCGTCAACGTATCTGAGGGATGTGCTTCTCGTCTGCCGTGGTACCTTCGAGGTTCGCCCAATGTGTTCCTGCATCCATTGCATGCTCTCCGTGAATTACACGGTGCGTGTGTGTGTGTCTTTGCTAATACGGTCATGGGTGGTCATCGTCGGGTACAGACGTATGCGGCTGTTCTCGCGGCGACCTACTTTTGGCAAGCACCGGACCACAGCTCCGAAGCGCTGCTGACGGCGCGTGTGAGACTGTGGAAAGACCAGGGTGGCGGGGCAGCAATAGCCCTGCTCATTGGTTCGTTGTTACGTACCTTTTGTCTCAACCAAGTCTCGGATTTGCCTCCAAACTAACACCACTTGTTTTCCAATTCCTCTGCAGGACGCCTCAGTGCGCTGAACTCAGATGAATTCGTCGCGCCTCTGATAAAGACCGAACTTGAGGCCGTTGCGTCGAGCCTAAAGTGTGTGTGCTTCATTGTGAATCAATGGTCGTGGCAAGGGGAAGGGGTGTAAGGTTAGAGACACGAGAGCTCGACGAAAACCATGGCGTTACGCTCCGTCATGGTTTTTCTGCGTGATGCCTCTTTGAATTGGCATACTGACATGCTTGCGCATACTGTTCTGCAGTCTCGCGGTGAAGGAAGTGCTTTCACACGCTCGGTTCGCGCTCACTGGAGACCAGGTAGGCTGTTGGTACGAGATGGGTCTGAGACATGCATACGTTGTGTGTGTGTGTGATGGTCGACTGTGCGTTTTCCGTCCTTGGTGATGGCTTCGTTCCTCTTCCTTTCCCGACACATGCATGATGTTTGTGGGGTGCAGGCTGGGCCGAGTGTGTACGGTGTCATGGCAACGATTGGAAAACGGCGGAGTCTCGAGCGGCTTGTTGCTGCCTCCATCGCTGGGGTCAGTCCCCTTCCGAGTCCTTCCCCGTATGGATCAAGAGTTGGATGTAGTGGCGCGTCGATAGCGTGGCGCAAGTGTCCTTTCCTCACACCCATAGCCATCAGTGTGCTTATCCTCACACTGCTGTCGCTGTGTGCTCGAATCTCTAGTCGCGGCCTTCACAGCCTGCAGTGGTTGGATGCAAGCCCGGGTGCTGTGGCGGATGGCCTTCACAGCTTGCGGCGGTTGGATGCAAGCCCGGGTGCTGTGGCGGATCGCCATCGTGCAACAACTGATGTTTTCCGATCGTGAACTAAGAGAATGTATTTTCTTGCTTATTCCTCCTCCACTCCCCCCCCCCCCACCCGCCAACCCCCTCAGACACACTCACACATGGATACACCATACACAATTTATTCGCGGGTGTATCAGATAGTCTTCTGATGGTTGGGGGGGGGGGCGTCACAATAAAAAAAAACATTTATCATACCGGCATACATGAGAAAGCACGCACGGTTGGAGATTATCTAGTACAGATCGGCAAGCTCCGTTGCCCCGATACCAAAGAGCTCCGCAAAATCGTGGAGGCGCATTTGACCCGCAATGTGTGCGTCCGTCGACGCTGTTGGTCCGTGCGCGGATTGCATGCCATCCTCGGTCCCCGCTGCGACGAGGCCACTGGCTTCCTCGTCGTCCATGTCATCCTCGTCTTCACATACGGGTGTTGGGCCGTTGCCTGCTCGCATGTCAGCACTGGGTCGCCGAGTGAGAGACTGGGCGGCCTCCGTCGCCGCATGCACGCGTGTGCGCCAGGCAAGCAGCCGCTCCTCGACCGTGTCGCCGCAGACGTAGCGGGTGATGGTCACAGGCCGCGTTTGCCCGATGCGGTGCACGCGATTCATGAGCTGTGCCTCCACAGCGCGCTTCATGCAGACGTCGAGAAGGAAGAGGTGGTTCGCCGCTGTCAGCGTCAGCCCCGCGTTGTTACCGTGCGTCGACAGGATCAGCACGTAGCAGTCGGGGTCGTCGCGGAACCGGGCAAAGGCCTGGGACCGGTCACGGCCAGTCGTTGCGCCCGTCAGGAGCAGACAAGCCGAGCCAGCCGCCACGCCTTTGCGCCCAAGCTCCTTTTGCAGCGTCTACGAATAAGGGTCACAAATGGTAAGGGTACATGTCGGGTCAACACGAGGAAAGGCAATGGCAGCCCCGATTTCCGCGAGACTGACCTGGAGTGTGTGCGCGCTCTGCGCATAGACGACACACTTGGCTGTGGCATCGGCGGACCGCATGGCGCAAATATCGTGAGCGACGCGGGTGACCTTGGCCCCGACACTCGTCGAGGCAACATCAAAGTGAGCAACAAGCGCTTCGGGGAGCGCGACAAACTGCCCTGCGAGTCGCATCGTCCCCGTCGCGTTGTAGAGCGGTGTTGCGCGAACGACGTCCATGGTTACGCGGTGTTGGGTGCGAACGAGCGCTGCGTCGGCGAGAACTAGATGGTCAGCAACCACTGCATACGCCGCCGGTGGAAGCGGCTTGCCGTCCACGAACACCCGCGTCGCCTCCTTCGAGTCTGGCGCACGCACTTGCACCGGAAACCCACCCCGCATGACTGTGTCCATCCGGGGTGGCAGCCGGGTCATTCCTTGCAGGGGAAACGTCTCTGTCACCTCGGTGCGCGGGTCCGCGAGACACGCAAGCGCGGCACGCGGAATGGCCGGAATCTTGGCCAGGGAGGCGGAGAGTCGCGCGATGCAGGGCTCCTCGTGGCACCACGACGGCTTGACGGCGCCAGCTGTGGGTTGTCCTCCCGAAGGAGTCTTCGGAGTCGGCATGGCCGTCGTCACCTCGACGAGCTCGGTGATGACGACGTGCTGCTTGCAGAGCGGACAGGGACCGCGCGGTTCGCGGTGCAGGGTCTCGCGGGCTGTCTGCCTCAGGTACGTTTCAATGCACACGTAACAGAATAGGTGCATGCAGCGCGACACGACGGGCCGTTGCGTAACCTCCTGGCAGATCGGACAAAGGAGGAGCTGGGCGCATGTCTCGCATTCTCGCATATCGTGGAGGTGGGTCACTGCGTCACTCGCAGAGGCAGCCATTGACGGTGCCGCAGAGGAGCCTGTGTCCACAGCGCAGGGAGACACAGACTGACGCACGGCACCGGCCATGACCGTCGTTGTCGTGCAATCATTCGCGACGTCCATTGTCGTCGATGGCATGCTCGGCTCGGCCCCGTGAAAGATCGCAGTCACGGCGGCGGCGAGCTGGCGAGACTTGTCCAGTTGGCGAGCTTCGTCGTGCAGGTGGTTGAGCGCAGCAAGGGTGCTCTGATGGCGTGAGGTGCTCGTCGCTGTCGGCGGGAGCTCATCGAGGAATTGCACGACCGACATACGCGCGATTCGATGAACATCGAATCCCTGTAACGGCGGGATACAAACACGTGAGAGGCGGGGCTGTGGATGTGGTTCCCAGATCGGAGGGTAGAAAAGTAATTGGGTTGAAGGTATCTACATTGCTTCGCACATGTAGATCGAGGAATAAGGGGAGAAACATGGACTCTTGAACATCTCGACGAGGACTATGCGATCTAAATTCGCTCCAAATACGGAGGAGTCCTCGTCTCAACTGTATCACACGTCAAATGACATGCCAATTCCAAAGTGAACCACGGACCATACCTGTGGACATAGACGGCTGATCAGACCCTGCTCGTCATCGCGCGAAAACCCACCAGCGCGAATCGCTGCTAAAAGGTTCCCATTGAACATGCGCAGGAGGAACTGCGCGCGGTCGAACGTGATGCTCGCCGCCGTGGAGAACTGCTGTGCCCGAGCGCGCTCCTGTTCAGCGTGGCGCTCCGTGACACAGCGCCGCTCCACGTCGTGCACGTCGAGGTTTTGCGTGTGCGACAGGACAGCCAGGAGACGGTTGAGGGTCGCGAGGAGGGTGCGCGACGTGTCCAGCCCAGCCTCGGATCGGAGAGTGCGAACCGCGTCTCGCCGTGCGTCGCGCTCCAGCCATTCGTACACGTAGCGCTGGCTGGGCTCCATCTCCGTCAGCGTAACAGTGCGCACGGTCCGAGGAGGCAGGTCCAGGATGGGCCGGCCATGCAAGGTCTGGGTCTTGCTGTGCCGCATCATGACGTGCGACAGGAGCGTGTGGACCGTGTCGAGCACGTCATGCTCCCGCAAATGCCAACCCTGCCACACGGACAGAAGGCGAGACCAGGGTCAGGCGGATGAACATTAGAAACCACGCTGAAATATACTTGACTTCTTAAATCTCATAAGATCGGCTACGATGGTCCTCAGGCCACAGCGACATCCGTCTCAACGACTGACCCGGGTAATTGTGTCCGCCCAGTAGTTGTGGACCCGTGGGCCCATCCGGCACCACGGCTCGATGCGGAGGAAGAGGAGCTGGCCAAGGAGATCCTCAATCACCTGGGGTGAAATGGGAAGACCAAGTGAGTGACTGACTGACACGTCGGGAAACGGGAACACGAACACGTGTGTTGACCGCCCATTCCATGCAGAAACACACACGACGCAGGCTTACATTGCCAGCGGGAGTGCCGCTCATGAGCCAGGAGTGCGTGCGTCGGAGCTGGGCCGCCGTCTGCGTGATGGGGTTGGTCCCACGGACGCGCTGCGACTCGTCGAGGACGACGCGCCACCATGGCACGCGGTGGAGAATGTGGGCCTGGCTGAGCATCTCGTACGTTGTTAGGACGATGGTGAAGCTCCCGAGGACTTCGGCGGTCACCGGGACACGCTCCCACGCAGGTGTGGCAATCGGCTCACGCGCAACGGCCCACACGCCGGCAGCGTCGCGTGCCTTAACCCACCTAGCATAGGGCCAAGGACGTGGGGTACAACGTGTGTGAGTGTGTGGCGTCCCGTCCCTGGCATCCTATCTAATATTTATCGACCCGCATCATCATAACGCACCCGAGAGCGCGGTAGGTCGCGTCCATGGCGACATCGCCGTCGCGTGAGGCAGGCGGTGTGCGCAGCTTGAGCCACACGCCAGTGCTGTTCTCCACAGCATCAATGGCCGAAAAGGTCATCCCTTGGCACAGCCGTGTATAGCTGCATGACCAAGGGAGTATGAATAGACGGGCGGCGGATTCATCCAAGAACATGCCGATATACGCATGGGCATGGACGCACAAGAGACAAGTGATTATCGTCTTGGGAAAAGACATAACACGATGGTCCATGAATGCTCTCTCCTTGTCGCACAAAGAGAACGCACCTTTCCAGCGTGGAGATGAACTTGAGCCGGACGCCGCGGCCGATAACGACGCCTTGAGGTGCGAACGCATGCTCCACGGCAACACCAGGACCGGCCCACACAGGCAAGCCATCCGCCGCCGTTACCGTGTACTCGTTGTGGTCCCAGACCGGACAGAGATGCGGGGACAGCTGGCCCTTTGATGTCTTGGTGTGTACTGGTCTGGAGGATGCGAAAAGCGCCTCGTTGGACGCGGTGGCGTTCTCGGCTGCCTTACGCTTGCCTTTGCTTCGCGATCGTCTGACCGGCGGGGGGGCGACATCATGCGATGGCTTGACCTCACCCGCAATCTCAGGCAAGGCCGGATCAACAGCAAGCGGACTTGCAGTCTGTGGAGGGAGCGTGGATGGACCGGCTCCGTGCGGTGGCGCGTGCCATGCAGCTGCTATCGCGTCGCAGGTGCAGCGCGGGGAGCGGCTTGGTCCCGGCACGTACCCGAACACGGCTGGATCCAGGTGAGTCACGGCTTCGGCGCCACCGTGGTAGACGAGATAGGAGATGGCCGGCAGGGTGGTCCGCGTGGCGATCTCGTGCCGCCATTGGTCGAGCAGAGAGAGGGGGACGACGACGAGGGTGGCACGAGCTGACTCTGGCTTGCTCTCTGGCCTTGGGTTTGCCAGGATCAAGGACAGCATCTCCACCGTCTTACCCATGCCCTACCGTGGCCGCAGACACAAGATGAGAAAGAGAAACGCGGAGTGTGTGGTGGCGAGGGGGGGGGGGGGGACACAGACGAGATGGTGGTGAAAGTATGAAGAGGAAAGACAGCAAACTAATCGCAAGAGGTGAGGCGAAAGCTGGCCATTTCCTCGCTGACAAAGCCGCCCGTGACGCAAGGCGGCTGCTCGTACATGACCTCCCCGGCGATGGGGCAGTAGTAGAAGCAGCTTCCCACATCATCCTGTCATCACACAGAGGACAGTCCGACACCAGGGTTATCGACAGTGTAGGGATGACCCCGTGTGAATAAAGACCATGTGGGCGGGGGATCATGATCATGAACGGTCAACCTCTACGTGACGAACCCCCGCCGACGTTCCCAGAAGCACGAGTTGAGGCCTCCCGGCATGTGCTCGTGGTCGACCATCCAGGCAAGTGTTTGCTTCTGATACGGCTTCAGCTCCACTGTGAGACCCGGTGGCTGTCGCACGATGGGTTCATGTGAGAATGCAACGGGCTCTCAGATCAACCGAGAAAAAAAAAACAAAAGAGAGAGAGAGAGAAGAGGAAGGAGAAATAATAATAAAGCCTCATATCACACGCCGCTGCAGGGAAATCGAAGACAAACCTGGTCGACAGAGCGATACCCGACATTCTCGACGAGTTTGAGCAAGCCCTCCACGGTGAACCAGTACGCCGGGTCGGTCTTGGCGCGACGCGGAATCCGCGACGCCATCAGCTTCGAGACGTCCTCCGGTGTTTGTCGGGGAACCTCCGTCGACGATGCCGCGGCCGCTGTGGTTGATGGCGGTGGGGGTCGGACGAGGGCGGAGGCATTGAAGGGAAGTGGTGGACAGCGCACGACGGCTGCGCAGGGCTGCATGTGTTGGAAGAGGTTCCAGATGTCGTAGTCCGTCTTCATGTCGTAGATCTTGGACGTGAGGTAAACGTTCACCAGGAGGAGAAGATATGAGCTGTGTGACGATGATGTGGCGAGGATAGACTGGCTTGTTCGGACCACAACGAGAGGGAGCCCCGACATGTTTTTCGACGGATCCTCGAGGGTCACGAGGCTCTCCAGGACAGACAGGATGCCGATCGGGTCCAGGAACTGCAGCAACCCAATTCTGTGTGCAGCGACCATGTCGCGGGGGCCAGTCAAGGGTTGGCACGGGCGTGGGGTGCTCGCGTAGACTTCAAAATGACCCGCGAATCGAGCCATGGGACCTCCACAGGCTGCGTTCCATTTCTTCGAGGGTGCCAGCTGCACAACCTTCGGCGGCGGTGGCCGCCTTTCGCCCTCCGTACTTGGAATGGAAAACGGTATTCCGCAGGGTATCCAGCAATGTTTTGAAAAGGCGGATGGTTGGCCAGTGGGGAACTTGCCAGACATTGGCATGCTGCCACCCGCGGACTGGGAGCGGGATGGCGCGCCGACGACAGAGGACGACGCGCACAGCGCTGACGTTGACCCGGCTCGCTTCACAACCTTGCTGGGCGGCGGCTGGTCGGCCCGCGCCGTGATGGGCGCCGTGTCCACCTGTTGCATGGCTGCAAAGAGAATGATGGCCAGCTAGGTTGCCGAGGGATTTTAGACGCTCTCGTCGGCCGAGGCGATCGTTCGAATCGTGGTCTTCCGTGCCTCTGCAATGGCGGGAAAATGGCCAAGAAGGTCAAACGTTTGCTTTTTGTGGCGGTCCCTCGGGCGTTTGGGCGACGTGCATGAACACGCTTTTGCGCGCGCAGGAGACCACATCGGGTGTTCATCGATGACTGAGTGGATTCGACAGTGGCGTGGTCATCGGTAAATTCATCAGTGACATCGGTCCAAACCAACACAGTGTACATACACAGACAGTGGCTGGCTGCCCATACTAAACATTTCATACACGAGTCAGAAATGGAATGGCAATGACAATGGCAATCGAGGGCAATAGACAGATCTAGCGAGATGGGCGAACAGCTTCACCATAGCTGCGTCCATCCTCAGACTGGAGACAGGTTCACGGTTCGTTTGAGCTCCTCGAGGCTCCACCGTCACTGCATGCGCCCGTCCTCACACTGGCAGCATGGCCACGGTCCGTTGAGCTCCTCGCAGCTTCACCATAGCTGCGTCCGTCCTCAGACTGGAGACAGGTTCACGGTCCGTTGAGCTCCTCGCAGCTCCACCGTAGCTGCGTCCGTCCTCAGACTGGCGACAGGTTCACGGTCCGTTGAGCTCCTCGCAGCTCCACCGTAGCTGCGTCCGTCCTCAGACTGGCGACAGGTTCACGGTCCGTTGAGCTCCTCGAGGCTCCACCGTCACTGCATGCGCCCGTCCTCACACTGGCAGCATGGCCACGGTCCGTTTGAGTTCCTCGTAGCTCCACCGTAGCTGCGCAAGCTCCGTCGCGTGCCGCTGTCGGTCCGCCTCGAGTTCGTGAAGGAGACGCTCATTTGCGCCCGTCAGAGTCCTGCGAGAAAGGGTGAGGAAAATGATATGATGGCTGGTGCCGAGGTTGGACACGCCGTCAAGAGACGAATGTACGGGTTGACACAGGCCGGGTCGTACCTGTGGCTCTCTTGGAGGAGAGCGGTCAACTGCCGCAGCTGGGGCAATGACTCTGCCTCGCTGGCTCTGGCCCGCAGCGGTTCCGTCTCCTCTCGTAGCTTCTGCGAATCCAACATGACCACGCCGAGGAGTGTCACCGTGACCCCCTGTCACTGCCCACTCTCTCCCCGTCAATCACCAGACCGCGTCCACTTTGCACAAACCGCCAGGGTGTCTTTGAGTTGCGCACATTCCCGTTGCTGAGAATGCAACGCTCGCACGGCCTCGTCCGCTGCGCTTTGGAGCACTGCGGCGCTCCTTGACCGGGTCTCCATGGCCGACACTTGCGCGATCATGGCCGCATCACGCTCTTTCAATCGCGACACCTCCGCCGCCAACTACCAGCCCAGGACGCAAGGTTGTGTGCTCCCGCGCAGGTGAAGCATATACCATGCCATGAATGGATGGATGGATCAAGGACTCTTACGTGCCGACATACCTGGCGAGCGTGCGACCGTTCCGTTTCAATCCCTTCCTCTGCTGCTGTTACACGCTCAGTGCTTTCATTGAGTCGAGTTGCAACGAGACGCGCGAGTCGAGCACAGCGCTCCACAGAATCCGCAGACGGCTCCTCCTACATCGAGCATTGAGTCACGTACGAACACATACGAAAAATCTCGGGATTGGACAAGCGACAACTTCTTTGCACTGAGCAGGCGCAGATATACTGGATCATGGACCCCGCGGCCCAAGACACACCGCAGTTTGGTGGGCCGTCAACGGCAGCATGGATGTCAACTGCCCCGCAAGGGACCCTAGCCCCTCCTCGTCCTTGGCCGCCTGACTTTGTGCATCCTTCAACTCCTATTCGCATACCGGTGGAGAGTAGGTGAGACATTCTCGCGACGGGCAAGGACGGCGCCCGATCAGGCCTGTCAATGGGGAGGGAAGGGACACATGCCTCCAAGGAGGGGGGACGTAGGAATGACCTGCGCTTGTGACGCACAGCGCCGCTCCTGCGCCTCGATGTGCCCCGACACAATCGATTGCATCTACAAGGGGCCATCCAGCCAGTGTAAGGAGAGCGTGATTGCGATGGATGTATGGATGTATGGATGTATGAATGTGATTCACAGGACATGTGGTCATGACGATCGTTCCGTCACCTCCATCGTTCAAGAATATCATGTGCTACGCTTGGGCGCGAACCTGGACACCAACGTCGCTGAGGAGAGCCCGGGGCAGTTTGGGCACCAGGATTGCCAATAATGCGCGCAAAAGCTCCTCGCCTCCCGCTGGCATCACTCGCGGTGCAGGCTGCAATTCCACTTCGATTGGCGTGGTCGTGGTCGAGAG
>SXGS01595277.1_pt1 | contig 10563 bp, 9 predicted proteins | sample 3174681 | NCBI WGS metagenome assembly SXGS01 (sample SAMN11356861, study PRJNA531348) | freshwater metagenome | isolation source: freshwater sample F1-80 | place: China: Fuxian Lake, Yuxi | collected 2017-12-25
AGGAACCACGGTGATCGAGAGTGCCGCCTGCGAACCCGAGGTAACTGACCTCGCTAATTTCCTCATCGCGATGGGGGCGAAAATCACCGGTGCCGGTAGTCCAACCATTCGGATCCAAGGGGTGGATCGGTTGCACGGAGCAGAACATGAAGTGATCCCAGACAGGATCGAAGCCGCCACTTTCGCCATCGCCGCCGCCGCGACAAATGGTGAAATCACCATCAAAGGCTCGCGTCCCGACCACTTCGGTGCCGTGATCGACAAACTAAGGGAAGCAGGAGTTCGAATCGATCGAAGCGGACCCGACCTCGTTGTCAAACGAGCCACCGATCTCAAGCCGGTGGATGTCACCACAATGCCCTACTCAGGGTTTCCCACGGATGTGCAAGCCCAAATGATGGTTCTTATGGCGTTGGCTCAAGGGACAAGCATCATGACCGAGCGGATTTTTGAATCCCGGTTTATGCATGTGAGCGAACTAGCCCGGTTAGGCACAGAAATCGCCATTGAAGGACCCAGTGCGATCGTCAAAGGGGGGCGGCCGATGAGTGGGGCTCCCATCATGGCGAGTGATCTCCGCGCCTCTGCCGCCCTTGTCATCGCAGGCATGGTGGCCAGCGGTGAAACTTTGGTGAACAGGATTTATCATCTTGATCGCGGATACGAAAACATCGATACCAAACTCAAACACTTGGGAGCCAGAATCGAGCGAGTAGAAGAACCGTGAAAGCCATCATCTCCATATTGATCGTTTTGGGGCTGTTCTACGGAGCCAAAAACCTTCTCGGAAAATATGACGAAATCACCAAGAAAGGCCGAGGCGAAATCACGGCTGCTCCAGTAATCCCAATCCAACTGCAAGGTCTGCCAGAACGTTTTGAACCTGCACTCGCCGAGGCCCAACGATTGGGCCCGGGATCGTTCAAAACTTTCCTCGATCGTTACCGCGCTTCCATCCAAGATCCGCGCCTTGGCGACATAGAGCTTGATTACGTGTTGGCCGTCAGCCGATCCAATCTACAAGAGGCCAGAAGAGTATTCGCCGAAGTTCAAGCTCGCACCCCGCCCAGCTCTCCCCTTTACCCAAGAGTAAAACGACTAGCGAACAGCTACCAATAAGGCTTTGGATGCACTCGACATCAAAATCTGAACCATTTTCTGACATCGTCGGGCACATTTTTTGGGAATTTACAGCTTGTCAAATGTCCCCTTCGATGGAACTATCCACGACCTTTGTATGAAAACAGACCTCCATCCAAATTACCAAGATGCCGAAATCCGTTGCGCTTGCGGCAATGTGATCAAAACGCGCTCGACACGTAAAAGTGTTTTGATCGGCATCTGCAATCTTTGCCACCCGTTTTACACAGGCACTCAAAAATTTGTCGATACGGCTGGCCGCGTCGATAAGTTCCAACAGCGCTTGATCAAGACTCAAGCCGCTCAGGCCGCAGCTGCTGCGACGAAATCGGCTAAGAAGAAGAAGTAGTCTCCATTTGACGACCGCCCGTCCGACGCTCTTGTCTGGCGGGCGGTCTGTTTTTCCATGGGAGCACTCGATCTCAGGCCCCACATTGAACGGTTTGCCCGCCGCTTTGCCGAGGTGGAAAGTGGGCTTAGCGATCCCCGTGCTTTCGACAATCCCCAGAAGGCACAAGAACTTTCCAAGGAATACGCACGGCTCAAAGAACTGACAGCCTACGGAACGGCCTACCTCAAAACAGTCGCGGACCTCACAGAGAACCAACAGCTTGCTGAGACGGAACCAGTGGATTCCGAGTTGGGTCAGATGGCGCGTGAGGAGTTGACTCGATTGGAGGCCGAGGAGAATCGACTCAAATTCCAATTGCAACAGGGGATCCTCCCTCCTGACCCTACCGACTCGCGAAATACGATCGTTGAAATCCGGGCGGGTGCAGGTGGTTCGGAATCCGCTCTATTCGCGGCCGATCTTTACCGAATGTATTGTCGGTACTCCGAAGGACGTGGCTGGAAAATCGAAACGTTGGATTCTAGCGCCTCGGATTTGGGAGGCCTCAAGGAAGTCATTTTCAATGTCACCGGTCAGGATGTTTACAAACTCCTAAAGTATGAGAGCGGGGTCCACCGCGTCCAGCGGGTGCCTGCAACAGAGGCCCAAGGACGCATCCATACGAGCACCGCAACGGTGGCGGTCTTGCCGGAGGCGGAAGAAGTGGACATCGAGATCAACCCCAACGATTTGGAGATCACCACCTGCCGGGCTTCTGGCCCCGGTGGACAGGGGGTCAATACAACCGACTCGGCAGTACAAATCCAACACAAGCCTAGTGGGTTAATCGTTCGCTGCGCAGACCAGAGATCCCAGCAAAAGAACAAAGCACGCGCCATGACAGTGCTTCGCTCCCGACTACTCGAGAAAAAGGTGGCCGACGAGCACGCCAAATACGCAGCCCAACGTAAAGCTCAGGTCGGCACCGGTGAACGAAATGAGCGCATCCGCACTTATAACTTCCACCAAAACCGAGTTACTGACCACCGGATCGAACTTACGCTTTATAATTTGCCGACCTTCATCGAGGGGGCCATCGATGCAATGATCGAACCGCTCATGGCGAATGATTTGAAAGAAAAACTGGCCGCTTTGGAACTTTGACCGCTTATGATTCAGGGAATTGTTTTTGATTGTGATGGAACATTGGCCGACACAATGCCATTGCACTGGATCGCTTGGAACCGGGTCGCTACCCGGCATGGGATTCACTTCCCGGAAGAACGGTTCTACGCATTGGGTGGAGTGCCGTCTCGAGACATTTTGAGGTTGCTCAGCCGTGAGCAAAATATTGATCTCGATCCGATCGCGGTGTCATCCGAAAAAGAGCATGAATACTTGCCAATGCTCGCGCAGGTGCAACCCATCGAAGTCGTCGTGAATGTGGCCCGAGAGTTTCACGGCAAAATCCCTATGGCGGTAGCTTCGGGAGGACAAAAACCCATTATCGAACAAGTGCTCATACATCTGGGTATCCGACATTTGTTCGACGCCATTGTGACCAGCGAAGATGTCACAAATCAAAAGCCTGCTCCTGATATTTTCTTGGAAGCAGCGCGCCGCATCGGAATCGCACCCCACCAGTGCCGAGGCTACGAGGACACAGACTTAGGGATGCAATCGATCATCGCAGCGGGAATGGAAGCAGTCGATGTGCGCCTCCTACTCAAGCAGGCCAAGGCGCAGAAATAACTCTGAGCGACACTTGCCACCCCTTGGATCCGTGTTTATTGTTTCGATAGTCTTTTCGAAGAAAATGAGGACATTATCAATTTTTGCACTGGTCGTCGCCAGTTGCCTCACGAGTTGGGCCCAACCAGTCACAACCCCTGCGACACAACCCGGCTTGATCCTGAGCGAATTTGTCGCGAACACCCCACCTACTCGCTCGAGCCACGCCTCAACGATTATCGAGTCGCAAGAAACGTTGCTCGCTTCATGGTTTGGCGGCATCAAAGAACGCTCACCCGACGTCAGCATTTACCTCTCGCGGAATGAAGGCAAAGGTTGGTCCGAACCTGTCGAGGTCGCCAACGGGATTCGAGAGGTGGACAATTCACGTCTCCCCACGTGGAACCCAGTGCTGTTCAGGGGCAAGGATGGCCCGCTCTATCTTTTCTATAAGGAAGGACCTTCTCCATCGTCATGGTGGGGCCTTGTGAAAACATCCGATGACAACGGCCGTACGTGGTCCAAATCTAAACGACTTCCGACAGGAATTTTCGGCCCCATTCGCAACAAACCCATCCAACTGGTTGACGGAACGATCTTGTGCGGATCCAGCACGGAAAATGAAGGCTGGCGCATCCACATGGAACGGACAAAAAACCCGCTGGGTGCATGGACGCGTACCGCAGCCCTTAATAACCCCCTCGATGCCGGAGCTATCCAACCCACGATTCTCGACTGGCCCGGCCAACCGCTACAAATTCTCTCCCGTGGAAAAAGCGGTAACATTCTGACCACCACTTCAGACGACCGGGGCTACAAATGGCATCGCGTCGTTCGCACCGAATTACCCAACCCCAACAGCGCGATTGATGCAATTGTGCTACGGGACGGTCGCGCTCTGTTGGTCTACAACCATTCCGAAGAAAATCGCCATGTGTTGAATGTAGCCGTCTCGAAAGATGGAAATCTTTGGGCTGCCGCATTAACACTTGAAAGTGATCCTGACTCAGAATTCTCCTATCCGGCCGTGATCCAAGGGAATGATCGAATGGTTCACATCACCTACACATGGAAACGAGAGAAAATTCGCCATGTCGTGATCGATCCTAGTCTGCTGGTTACCAAGCCCATTGTCGAAGGTCATTGGCCGCTGTAACGGAACTTAGAATCGATAGGACAGTCCGATAAACGGGTTGATGTCGTCGGCGGCGTCGGTCAGCCCAATGTTGACACCAGCGTCTAGTTGGATGTCTTTCGTCAATCCGTAGGTAAACCCAAAATCCAACGTTCCCACCCACTCCGCGTTGCGCTCGGAACTCTTGCACGTGAAGACTTCCACGTAACCTCCTAATTTCCCAAAAATATCGCGGCTCACTGTGATCGTGTTGATGAATTCCATCGCGTCACCGGTTCCATCGCTGGCTTGAGTAAAGTCAAATTCCGTCATCAACCCGAGCCCAAAACCAGCCGGCAGTTCCACCGCAAATGGAAAAATAACGCCACCATCGAGATGGTGATTCCCAATCGGATTTTGATGAGTGGGAAATTTTAAGAAAGGCATGACAGCTAATGAAGTTGGGCCTCCATCGTTGCCCCAGAGGTTAACCTTCAAACGGCTGGTGATATCACCAAAACCAGATTCATGGATCTTGGCACCTGTGGCTTTTTGATGGCTACGAGTGTGCTGATAAGGCTCGATCACCGTCTGGAGGTCAACGCGGTTACATAATCCAACTTTGAAATTCAGAGGGACTACTGCCCAGCTATCTACCCGAGTTTCGAGCCCGCTCGAGTTATCATTGTCACGGGAAAAACTCACTAGATCGGTCTCAAACTGGAAATGACCCGCATCGACCGTATAAGGACTCTCGGTTTTGTCTGGTCGGTCGGTGCTCATCTCGCGCATGAGGTGTTCCGGAGTCGGACGGAACAGTGTGAATCCGCGTTTATCTACAGTAATCCCATCGTCGGAAATGGCACTTGGTAAAACCATCATTACGAGGAGAGGAGCCGAGAGGCGTTTGATTCGTGGATTCAATTTCATGAATAAAGTAGTAGAACCGTCCCGCGAGGCGGATCCCAACCCAAACCTGCCATATCATTTTCTCTGATGCAAATCCTCGAATAATGATTTCCCTTTGACACAAGGGTTCCCTTGGTTAGCCTGTGCTCACGCATTATGAGACTCGGCATTAATACATTTTTGTTCACCTCTCCGTTCACGAACGAGAGCACTTCACTTTTCCCGAAATTCAAGAAATGGGGGTTTGAAACCGTGGAAATCCCCGTGGAGGATCCCTCCCATATAGATCCTGCCCATGTGAAAGCAGAACTCGATAAGAACGGGCTGGTCTGTGGGTCGGTCTGTGCTTGCATGGGTGGCGGTCGCGATTTACGCGGCACCCCTGAGCAACAACTGGCTGCCATGGAATACATGATTCGACTGATCGATCAGATGGTGGTGCTGGGTTGCCCAAGCCTCATTGGTCCAGTTTATTCCGAAGTAGGTCGTGCAGACGCCGTGCCTAAAAAGGAGTATAAAGCTCAGTGGAAGACGGTGGTGAAACACCTGAAGAAACTAGCGAAGTATGCCGAGAAAAAAGGAGTAACGATTTGCCTCGAACCTCTGAACAGGTTCGAGACGGATTTTATCAACACGGGCGATCAGGCGTTACAGATGATCGCGGACGTAGGAAGTCCAGCGTTGAAAATCCACCTCGATACATTCCACATGAATATCGAGGAAAAAAATCAGGCTAAGACCATTCGCAAGGTCGGTAAACAGCTCGCTCATTTCCATGCCTGCGGAAGCGATCGCGGAACTCCCGGCAATGATCATATCGATTGGAAGCCCATCATCGCCGCGCTGAAGGGCGTGGGGTACAAAGGTGACGTGGTAATCGAATCCTTCACAACCGATGTGAAGGTGATTGCTCGAGCAGCTGCAATTTGGCGACGGATGGAACCTACAACCGAAGAAATCGCGGTTAAAGGCGTGAAGTTTTTAAAGAAAGCATTGGCTGCCTAGGTTTCTATTCAGATTGTTCAGACCGCCGAGCAAGTTGCTCGGCGTTTTTTTTGTCGAAGACTCAACAAAACTCGCTACAGAATTCGTCCTACGCGCTGCAACAACTGTCCTGTTTCGATGATCCACCAGCCCAACGCATCTCCGAAACCGGGTTGTCCTGTGAGGATTGGTAACGCGATAAGCAATGCGCCGAAATTTCCGAGCCAAATCACCATACTGGAAAAAAGCCACCCATGGTCTGTAATGTCGCTCTGGCGGGTTCTCAGAATAAAAAGCGTCAGGGTCACGTGGAACGCATAGGCTGCCCCTAACAAAAAATGGAATACCCAATGGAACCTGTGCCAGTTCCAAATAAGATTACCGATCAAGAAAACCACGGCCACCATCACGGCATAAAGTGGAAAGAAATAAGGTGCGAGAGAGATTAAGAAGTTTGTTTTTGTAATGATGACATGACCACCCTTAGCCGTGGCCTTGAAGTGTTTGACCTTCCCTCCGAACGCCCAAGTCCAGAGTGCATGCGTGAGTTCATGCCCAAAAACGTAGATCCACATTGGTTTGGGGAGCAGAAGGAAAACTACCACCCAACAGGCCATTCCGGCTGATAAGGAAACCCAGACTTGTGTCGATTCGCCAGAAGCACGCAAAATCCGCAACAACGTTGGCAATGCGGCGACCGCCAAGGGCAGTAAAAACAACCCGATTATAAATTTAAAAAACTTCGGCATGTGCTGACCCAGATCCCGTTTCGCATGATTCTAACGGAGAGTCTTCCATTGTCGAACCGCCCTGTTTTTGTGACAATCAATTCACATGAATCGCATACGCCTTTTATCTGAGCAAGTGGCGAATCAGATTGCGGCGGGTGAGGTTGTGGAACGACCTGCAAGCGTGGTCAAGGAATTGGTGGAAAACGCGCTCGATGCAAAATCGACGCGTATCACGGTCGAAATCCAGGCCGGTGGCCGAAGTTTGATCCGGGTTTCCGACGATGGGATCGGCATGAGCAAGGACGATGCTTTGATGTGTCTCGAACGCCATGCGACCAGCAAAATCCAAAGCGCACAGGATTTGCAAACCATCGCAACCATGGGGTTCCGAGGAGAGGCAATGCCCAGTATCGCGAGCGTCAGCCGAATGATGGTCACTTCTCGAGAGCGAGATTCTGAATCACCAGAGGCCTGCCAAATTGTCATTCACGGCGGGAAAATTCTGGAAGTCAAAGCAGCTGGAGGAAGCCCCGGCACGACGATCGAAGTGCGATCACTTTTTTACAACATCCCCGCACGCCGGAAATTTCTGAGGAGCGATCCCACGGAAACCTCGCACATCCAGCATTATCTCACCCTTGCAGCCTTGGCTTATCCGGAAGTGGGCTGGACGTATGTTCTGGACGGCAGAGTAATCTGGCAAATACCAGCGATGGACATTGCAGAGCCTCTGCAATCGTTGAGAGCCCGGATGACCGAATTAATGGGCAACGGGCTCCAATTGGTGCCAGTTGACTATCGGACCGAGTTTACAGCCGTTTCAACGCTCGACGGCAACGATGAAACTGAGCCTCCGCAGGGTTTTAGGGTCTGGGGCTGGATCGGAGCACCCGGGGTTTCCAGAGGAACTCGTGAGGATCAACATCTATTCGTGAACCGTCGCCCGGTGGATAACCGGGGACTGAATTTCGGATTAATGGAGGGATACCATACAGCCTTGATGAAGGGGCGATATCCAGTCTGCTGTTTATTCCTTGAGATCGACCCCAGCGAAGTGGACGTCAACATCCATCCCTCAAAACGGGAAGTCAAATTCCGCCATGAAAGCTGGGTGCGCCGAGCAGTCGGCGAAGCAGTGCGGACAGCATTGCTCGATTTCCATAGCGAATCATCCCCGGCAATAATCAGTCCAAATGCGACGCCACAACCCGATGGAGCATTCCTTCGGAAGACTCCCGAGTCGGTGGCGGTGACGGATCCATCGACTGCTCGCCTTCCGATAACACCCGAACTGCGACTCCAAGGAGAAACGACCATTCAACCCTTGGCAACGCCACCGCTTTTTCCGTGGCCCGATCGCCTCAGTAGTATTCAGGCTCCTTCAGGGTTTGAATCGAATTCAGCAATCGGAGTGCTGCCACCCCCTTCCCCAACGGTTGTCCCGTTGCTCCAAATACCGTTGAGAATTCTTGGCGTCATCAGCCGATTGTATGTCGTCCTCGAATCGGATCGTGGATTGGTTCTGTTGGATCAGCACGCCGCCCATGAGCGGATTCTTTTCGAACAAATGTTGCATCGCCTTGAGGAAGGGGGCATGCCATCTCAACGTTTATTGCTCGCGGAGACAGTGGAGCTTTCGCCCAAGGACGCCAACTTTGTCCGTCAACACTTGTCAACTCTAGTGCGGATGGGGATCGGGTTAAGTGAATTCGGCGAGCGCACCTTCCTCCTAGATGGTTTGCCTCCGTTTGCCCGTGTAAACAATGCCCGCATGTTCGTCATCGAATTGATCGACGCGCTAAAGATGGCTGGCCAAGAAGTCAACACATGGCGTTTAGGGGAACACATGGTGGCGAAAACTGTCTGTCGCCATGCCGTGAAGGCAAACGACCTCCTTGTTGGGCCAGAACTTGAAAAGCTCGTGGACGACCTCCGCCAATGCCAGATGCCTTATACCTGCCCGCACGGACGGCCTACCTTGATCGAAATGAATCTACGCGAATTAGAAAAAAAATTCGGACGCATTCAATAAAAACTCCCTCACTCATCAAATGAAAAAGTTACTCCATCTGTCTTGGGTTCGCTCGGTGATCAGCCTATGTTGCATGGGAGTGACTGTGAACGCCGAAACAATTCCTGTAAGCATCGCGCTCGAAGCACCTCTAAACTATCAAGTTTTCCAGCGATCGTCCGCTGGCTCAGGATCGGTGATTGTGGCTGGAACACTCCAATTCAACCAAGCCGTAAGCAGCACCGTGGAGCTTCAGGCTCGGGTATTGGGTGAATCTCGGACCGGGATACTTCCCGGAACTTGGCAACGGTTGCCCTCAGATTCAAGGGTCAGCCGCTTCAAAGGACATCTACTAGCACCAGCAGGGGGCTGGTATCGATTGGAATTGCGAGTTCTTATCGGAAACAAAGCTGTCTCCACCAACACTGTCGAGCACGTCGGGGTGGGTGAAGTTTTTGTCATCGCAGGGCAGTCCAACTCGGCGAACCACGGCGAAGGCCGTCAAAACCCCAAGAGTGGCTCGGTGACGGCATTTGATGGACGTGGGTGGCGGTTGGCTGAGGATCCTCAGCCGGGTGCCAGTGGAGACGGTGGCAGTTTTATTCCTGCGTTTGGAGATGCTCTCAGCCAGAAACTGGGCGTGCCGATCGGCGTGGTGTGCTTAGGAGCAGGTGGGACGAGTGTGCGTGAATGGTTACCCAAAGGGGACACCTTCGCTTCCCCGCCGACCACGTTCGCAAACACGATCGCCGTGGGAGATGGCCTTTGGGCAAGTTCCGGTGGCCTTTTTGATCGCTTAGCCAACCGGATGAAAGAACTCGGGCCGCAAGGGTTTCGCAGCGTTTTGTGGCATCAAGGCGAATCCGATTCGCAACAGGCGGATGGTCACAATATCTCACCCAAAAAATACGCGACTTACTTGCAGCGAATCATCGAAGCCAGCCGCCAATCCGCTGGTTGGTCAGCACCATGGTTCGTTGCGCAAGCGAGTTATCACACGCCAACCGCAACAGGTTCACCTGACCTCCGAGCGGCGCAGATGGGCCTCGTCCAAGCGGGTATCGCCCTCGCAGGTCCCGATACCGATGCGTTGACAGGAGATCTCCGAGATAGCAATGGTCAAGGCGTCCACTTTAGCGGGAAAGGGTTACAAAAACATGGCGAGATGTGGTCTCAGCTCGTGGGTTCTTGGATTGAATCTCAAACAAAAACCCGCCCAAAACAGGCCAAAACCATCACTTTGGAATCTGATGTCCCCACATTTATTCTCCCCGAAGTCCTCGTCTGCGAAGACGGCACCAAGGTGACCAATCGGTCGGTTTGGCAAGACCGAAGGCGGCCAGAATTATTGCGGATGTTCGAACGAGAGGTTTATGGGAAAACGTTGCTGGGTCGCCCCGAGGTTTTGAAATTCGTTCTACGCGAGCAAAAACCGGATGCCCGTGACGGTAAAGCAACGCGCCTCAGAGTCGGTGTCCTCTTCGAAGGCACTGAACAAGGTCGCCAAATGGAGTTGTTAGTTTACCTCCCCAACAAGGTCGCAGGACGTGTCCCCCTCGTTTTAGGGCTCAATTTCGACGGCAACTACACCATAACGGAGGAAACCGATATC
>SXGS01641675.1_pt1 | contig 10563 bp, 10 predicted proteins | sample 3174681 | NCBI WGS metagenome assembly SXGS01 (sample SAMN11356861, study PRJNA531348) | freshwater metagenome | isolation source: freshwater sample F1-80 | place: China: Fuxian Lake, Yuxi | collected 2017-12-25
CGCCTCGGCGTGCTCGAAGAGTTTCCCGAACTTCAGCCACGAGTTGCACCGCACACAGGGATTCGGCGTGCGACCGCGGCCATATTCGGCGGTGAAGTCGTCGATGATCCGCTCGAAGTCGGGCGTGAGGTCGAGGGCGTAGAGCGGGATGCCCAGGCGGTCGGCCACCCGCCGTGCATCGAGGGCGTCGGTCGGGCTGCAGCATCCCTGGTGCCCCGGCCGCTCGGGAAGAACGGCCAGTGGGTTCGCCGGATCGGCGGTGGGGAGGGCTGGCGAGGCGTGCCGCATGAAGACGCCGATGCAGTCGTGGCCGGCCTCCACCAGGAGCGCCGCCGCCACGCTCGAATCGACGCCCCCCGACATGGCCACGACGACGCGGGACACAGGCGGCATCAGTAGATGATCACGCTCTCGACCCGGTGCGGCACGAGCCGCTCACGGCCGCCCAGGGGGGCGATCTCGATCAGGAACGACGAGCCGAGGACCTGCCCGCCGCCGGCCGCGATGAGCTTGATGCAGGCGTCCGCCGTGCCTCCCGTCGCCAGCACGTCGTCCACAATGAGCACCCGGGCACCGTTCGGCAGCACCCCCCGGTGCATCTCCAGCCGGTCGCGGCCGTATTCGAGATCGTATTCATGCGAGATCGTGTCGGCGGGGAGTTTGCCCGGTTTCCGCACGGGGATCACACCCACGCCGAGTTCCAGGGCCAGCGGGCCGGCGAACAGGAAGCCGCGGGCCTCGACCGCCGCGATGGCCTCGACGCCGGCCGACCGCCAAGGCGCGGCGAGGGCCTGGATCGCCGCGGCGAACGCCGCGGCATCGGCGAGCAGCGGGGGGAGGTCGCGAAACAGGATCCCCGGCTTCGGGAAGTCGGGGATCGGCCGGATGTGGCGGGTGAGGTCCATGGTGCGTCCAGTGTGTGGGGTCAGGCGCCGTGACGCAACCGGATCTTGGCCCGGGGCACGCCGTCGATCTCCATCGCTAGGCTGGCAAGCGTCTCCGACTCGATCTGGCGGACGCGTTCCCGTGTCAGGCCCAGCACCGCGCCGATTTCCTTGAGCGTCATCGGCTCGGATCCGGTGAGTCCGAAACGCAGCTTGATGATCGTCCCGGCCCGCTGGTCGAGCTCGTCGATCCGCTTGAGCACGTGCCGCAGGGTGTCTTCGTCGAGGAGGACCTCCGCCGGACAGCGGGCGTTGTCGTCCTGGATGAGTTCCCCCAGCGACCAGCCCCCCTCGGCGGGCTCCGAGTGCGGAGTCGACTGGTGCACGTGGATCGCCTTCTTGATGATGGGCAGCTTCTTGCGGGCCAGCCCGAGGCTCCGCGCCACTTCCTCCGGCGTCGGCGGACGGCTGAGCGCCTCGCTGAGCCGGATGGTGGCCCGCCGCCACTTCGAAAGCAGCTCGACCATGTAGGCCGGGATCCGGATGGTCTTGCCGGAGTTGATCAGCGCCCGCTTGATCGACTGCTTGATCCAGTAGCTCGCGTAGGTGCTGAATCGCGTTCCCATGGTGGGATCGAAGCCCTCGACGGCCCGCAACAGGCCGAGATTGCCCTCCTCGATGAGGTCGGGCAGGAGGAGACCGCGGTTGGCATAGCCCCGGGCGATGTTGACCACGAGGCGGAGGTTGGCCCTGACCATGTGATCACGGGCGAGGGCATCCCCCTGGGCGATCGCCCGCGCCAGTCGCTTCTCGTCGTCGGCGGTGAGCAGCGCCGTCGCGTTGATGTCCCGCAGGTAGGTCTCGAGCGGATTTTGCAGGGCGGCTGATGGCTGGCGACGGGGCGACGGCATGGGGTGGTGCGGATCCGTGGTCTGACGATGTCGGGAGGAAAGAGACGCCCGCGACGGAGGAGTCTGCCGGCGGGCTGCCATGCCGGAGGCGTCCGGCACAGGAGAAACTATCGGCGGCAGGGAGCGACAACTGCACAGACTTGGCAGGCGGGGCATGCGACGCCGGCTGGAGCGCATCTGCCACTCCTGCCGGTCGTGCGGCGGTGCGGGGCATCGGTCCGTGGACCACGTCGCTCGGGCGCGTTGTCCACTCGATCGAACGCGGGAAACACCGCACGTATCCACGATCGACGATCTGCGCATCCTGCGCGGGCGGGCCCCACGGACTGCCTAGTCGCGGGAGGCTGGCGCCGTGCCCGGGCCGATGACCCGGTCGAGAAACTCGAGCAGCGCCGTCCCCGCGGGCGAGCCCCGATCGAGCGGGGGCCGCGCGGCTTCGTCGTCGAGGATCACGAGCGTGGTCTCCACGCCCGCCGCCGCGAGCGTCTTGTCGAGGAGCACGGCCTGATCGACGGGAATCGCCGCATCGCGGCCGTTGTGAAGGATCAGCGTCGGCGGATCGTCGGGCGAAACATGCACCAGCGGACTGGCACGCTGCGCCGCCTCACGCACTTCCTGGAGCGGTGCCCCGATCAGGCGACTGGCCGGCGAACCGGCGCGATCGTGTTCGCTTCCGAGCGTGGTCAGGTGGACCGGCGCCCCGATGACCGCCACCGCGGAGGGTCCGGCCGACGCCTCGTGTCCGGTTTCCTCCGGGGATGGCGCGAAGCCGACGAGGGCGGCGAGATGCCCGCCCGCGGCGTGACCCGCCACGCAGATCCGGGCAGGATCGATGCCCCAAGTCTCGGCGTCGGCGAGGAGCGCCGCCACGGCGGCCCGGCAGTCTTCGAGTTGGGCCGGATGAATCGCCTCATCGCTCGTGCGATAGTCCACGCTCGCCACGGCGTAGCCTTCCCGTGCCAGCCAGGCGACGGGGCAGTCGGCCTTGGTGCCGCTGCGCCAGTCGGGGCCATGAATCCAGATCACCAGCGGCAGCCCGCCGCCGCTGCAGCCCTCGGGCAGGTGGATGTCGAGTCGCTGCCGGGCGTGAACCTCGTCGCCGTAGGGCTGGTCGCGATGGACGACGACACCGTGAGTCGTGGCCGTCGTCTCGACCGCAATCCCGCTGCCGGCATCGAGACCGTCCGCCGCAGCGGGTGGCGTTGACCCTGGGCCGCCGGCCGTGGGCTTGGGCCGCGGCGCGACGGCCGGTTCGGGCAGCCCGCGGCGAATGCTCCGCCGCTGGGCCCGCCGTGATGGCCGCCGCGACGACTGAGCTTCGACCGGCAGAGACGCTTCGGCGTCGGCGCGCGGGTCGTTCTGCCAGGCCAGTTCCACGCCCGACCAGTCGCGGTGCGGCGTCCCGGATGCGATCGGCAGGCCGGCGAGCAGCATCACGATCGCCGTCTTCAGGCCGATGAGGGGACGGGCGATGACTCCGCGAGACGCATGCATGGGGAAGCCGGGCGTCCTGCGTGAGGAAGGGTCGTACCGGTCGATTATAGGCTCGCGGCCGTTCGTCCGCCCGAAGACCTCCCGCATCGCCCGGCAAGTCCATGCGGATCCTGCGGGCGATGCGGGGGCGGGCTTCGTCGCGAACCTGCTACCGGCGCGACGGCAACTGGCCCGACGGGGTCAGTTCGTCGATGATCCGGGGGATGTACTTGGCGAGCACTTCCGCGAGCTGATCGCGGTCGATCCCCTTCGAGCGGGCAATGTTCTCCAGTTCGCGCTGGCCGAAGGCATCCTCGACCTGCCGGCGATCGACCGGCTTGTTGGGGCCGGTGCGAACCCACGAGTCGACCTGCTCCCGCATGCCCTTTTCCTCGAACTGCTTGACGACGTCGGGCAGCTTCTGGGCGCCGCCACCGCCGAAGATCTGGGTCAGGATGTCGGAGAGGTCGTTCGACGATGGCATGCCCTGCGGCTGCTGCTGAGTCTGCTGTGGCCGCTGCTGGGGCTGGGGCTGCCGCGGCTGTGGCTGCTGCTGCTGGGCCGCGCCTTCGAGCACCTGCTTCAAGATCTCACCGAGAATGTCCATGAACCGCCCCTTTTCGTGTTTGAGAATCGATTGCTTCGGCGTTTGCGAAACACGTCGGTAATCTACGGCCGGCCCGAGTCGGGGGAAAGCAGCCGGTGCGAGTCGGGGAAAACCGCTTCCCCGCCGGGCCGGGATGCTGTTCACCGGACGGCGGCCGTGTGCTCAGTCGTCGATCCCGAGCAGCCGGAGTTTCGTCCGCAGGGTGGCCCGGTCGAGGCCGAGCAACTTCGCGGCGGCCGTGCGGTTGCCGCCCGTGTGGGCGAGTGCCTCACGCAGCAGCGTTGCCTCCACGAGTTGCAGCGTTCGATGGTGAAGGTCAGGCTCGGGCAGCGGGGCGAACGTGGCCCGGGCGGTGGCCGCCCACTCTTTCACCGCGGCGCCCACGCCGGCGGCGGCGGTATCGAGGCCGCTGGTGCCCGCCGACGCCTCCGCCGGCGACGGCAGATGTTGTGGTTGAAGGACGCCACCGTGCGCCACGACGGCAGCGTGCTCGACGGCATGTCGCAGTTCGCGAACATTGCCCGGCCAGTCGCGGAGGGTGAGCGCCTCGACGAAATCGCGGGACATGACAGCCGCCGGCGCGTGCGGCTGGGCGCCGCCGAAGCGGGCCAGCAGGCAGCGGGCCAGCGGCTCGATGTCGTCGCGGCGGTCCGCCAGCGGGGGCATGGCGATCTCGACGACGCGGAGCCGGTCGAGCAGGTCGCGGCGCAATCCCGCGGCCGCCAGGCTGCCCGGGTCGCGTTCGGTCGTGGCGATGATGCGCACGTCGCCCGCATGGGATTCGAGGAGTTGGAGGAGCCCGGCCTGCACCTCGGGCGGCGCCGCCTCGATATCTGCCAGGGAGAGCGTGCCGCCCGCTGCCGCCGTGACGAGCCCGGGTCGCCCATCGGCATGCCCGAAGAGCTCTGCGGCGACTGCCGCCTGCGCCAGCGCCGTGAGTTTCGTGGTCACGAGGGGTCGGTCATGCCGGCGGCCATGGGTGTGGATTTCGCGGGCGGCGAGCTTCTTGCCGCTGCCTGACGGGCCCGTGATCAACACCGGCAGGTCGTGGTCGGCGACCAGCGCGATGCGTTTGTAGACCTCCTGCATCGCGGCCGAGGAGCCGACGAGCAAGCCCGCGGCGTCGTCGACCCCGGCCGGCGGCGCGTCGCGGAGAGACCGCTCCGCCAAGCCACGGGCCACCACGGTCGCCACGTGCTCGAGGTCGAAGGGTTTCACGAGATAGTCGAAGGCCCCGGCCCTCACGGCCCGGACCGCCGTCTCGAGGTCGCCGAACGCGGTCATCACGATCACGGGGGCGTCGGCCGCGGTCGCCTTGAGGTCGGGGATCGCCGAAATGCCGTCGCGACCAGGGAGCCTGACATCGAGCAGGATCGCATCCGGGATGACCCGGCCGCAGGCGTCCAGCGCCTCGGCGACGCTCGCGGCCAGGACGACCGTGTGGCCGTCGTCCTGGAGCATCTCCCGCAGGCTCCAGCCGATGGCCGGCTCATCGTCGATGACGAGGATCTGGCTCATGGTGTTCTTTTCAAGGGCTGTGTGCCGCCGGCATGGCGGGCAAGGGCAGGCCGATCACGAATCGAGTCCGGCCGTCGGTGCGGCCCCATTGGAGCGTGCCGCCGTGTTGTTCGGCGACGGCCTTGGCCACCGCGAGCCCCAGCCCCACCCCTTCCGGCTTGCCGGTCACGAACGGCTCGTGAAGGTGCTCGGCAAGTGCAACGGGCGGCCCGGGGCCGTCGTCCTCGACCACGATCCGGACGCCCTGATCGTCCGCCTCGCCGCGGAGGCTGACTTGGCCCCCGCGTCCCGCAGCGTCGATGGCGTTGAGGGCCAGATTGACAACAGCGGCGCGGAGGGCGTCGCGGCGGCCGATCACCGTGGCGGTGATGGCCGGTCCAAGGTCGAGTCGCACGCCCGCGTGTTCGCAGCGCGGTGCGGTGAGATCGCGGACCTCGCCGACGAGCGCGTCGAGATCGACAGGCGACGGGGTCGTGGTGGAGGGCGTGCCGAGCGCGAGCAGGCCGCGAACCTCCTCCTCCACGATGTCGAGCTGGCGGCAGGCCACGGCGAGGCTCTCGTCGGCCGGCCGGCCGGTGGTGTCGCAGTGGCAGCGTCGGCGATGCAGGTCGATGGCGAGCCGGGCGCCGGTGATGGCGTTGCGGAGTTCGTGTGCGAAGCCGGCGGCCAGCTGGCCGAGAAGCCGCTGGCGTTCGCCCGCCACGACGGTGTTCCGCAGGCGGTCGAGCTCGGCGCTCATGCGGTTGACGCCGGCCACGAGCCGTGCGACCTCGTCGTCTCCCGTCGCGGCGGTGTCGGTGAGCACCGTGCCGAACTCACCCCGGGACAATTCTTCGACGTGCCGCTCGATCCCGGAGATCCGCCGGGCGAGGCGGCCGGTGGTCGCAAGCCCGAGCGGCACGAGCACGACGAGGGTGGTGGCCGCGACGGCGAGCACCGGCCAGGCCGCGGCCACCGAGGATTCGACGAGTCCCGGGATGGGCGAGAGCACTAACACCCGCTCCGGACGGCTGCCCGCGGCCCGGGCCACGCCGACGCAATGCCGCTGCCCGTCGATCACGACCACGGTGCCGGGGGCCGCAGATCCGAGTGCGGCGGCGACGCCCTCGCGGGCCGACTCCGGCAGGGTCGATGTCCCGGCCACGCCGGCGGCCTCGTCCCGGACGACGAAGTGGCTGCCGGTCAGGCGGTGCATGGCATCGAGCACCTGTGGCGCGAGCGAGACCCGCGAACCCTACAGTGCCGCGACGACCCGTTCGTGACCGGCGCGGGCGGCGGTGAACGATCGTTGCACGGCCAGCCAGGCCGAGAAGGCGACGTTGCCGAGCACCGCCGCCAGCACGAGTCCCACGACGGGCAGCACCAGCTGCCTGAAGAGCGATCGGCCGCGGGGTGAGGATGACATGCGACGCTTTGCGAGAGGAGGAGGCAGGCGACCGGATCCCACCGCACCTTCCCATGCTACCTGCGCCGCAGCGTATGATGCCGCCATGACGAGAGAAAAGGCATCGACTGCGTGCGGACGCCTGGTCGCCGGATTGCTCCTGTCCGCGCTGCTCGCGCCCGCGTCGTCCGGGGCGGGGCTCTTCCCCCCGGAACTCGTCGACTTCGGTCCGGCATCGGCGACGCCGCTCTTCGCCGGAGGGGGGCCCGACGCGTGGGACCGCGACCTCCGCGAGCGGGGCTGGATCATGCGGCACGGCGGTGCCTGGCATCTCTGGTACACCGGCTCGAACACCGACCGTGATCCCGTTCGCCGGCTCGGACATGCCACGAGCCCCGACGGCCTCAACTGGACACGGTCCTCGCCGGGGCCGCTGCTGGCCGATCGTTGGGTCGAGGATGTGTGCGTCGTGAAGACCCGCTGCCGCTCGGCCGACGTGCTGTGGATGTTCGCCGAGGGGGAGCAGGACATCGCCCACCTGCTCTCGTCACGAAACGGCAGCGACTGGCGGTCGTGCGGTGCCCTGGACATCCGTCTGGTCTCGGGCGAGCCGATCCCGGCCGGCCCGCGGGGCACGCCCGCGGCCTGGCTCGAGCGGGGTGTCTGGCACCTTTTCTACGAGCGTCACGATGACGGCGTCTGGCTGGCCACGACCCGCGATCTGCGGACGTTCACCAACGTGAGCGACGCCCCGGTGATCGCCTGTGGCCCCGAGCCCTACGACCTGCACGGGATCGCGGTCGATCAGATCGTGCGGTTCCGCGGGCGTTTCTACGCCTATTACCACGCGAGTCCCGATCCGGACCGCCGCCGGTGGCAGACCTGCATCGCCGTCAGTGACGACCTCGTCCGCTGGACGAAGTATGCGGGCAATCCCATCCTGCCGGCCGACCCCGCCCATCCCAAACAGTCGAGCGGTCCGCTCGTGTTCGACGGTGAGCGGCAGCGGCTCTACACCACGCATCCCGACGTCCGCGTGCGGTTCGCGGTCGTCCGCAGCCCGTCCCGCTGAGCAGCCACCGCCGCGTCTCCCGCGGCTGGCGGGCCGGTGACAAAGTCATTCACGACCTTCGTCCACGTGATCGACCGCGGGCAACGCCGGGGGTTTCCGCCCGCGAAGATCTTCGCATCCTGCTCAGGCAGGCTTGTGCCGGAGTCTGCTAGGTCTTCTTCTGCGGCGGCTGGGTCAGGGCGGTCACCCGGACTTGCTTCATGTCCCGGTCCCGGAAGACATTGAGCGTGAGCGGGGTGGTCGCGGCGCTGCTGTAGGCGGAGGGGAATGCCGTGCTGCCAAACTCGCCCGGTTCGATCGTCACCTTGTAGGCGTCGGGAGTGAGGCCACCGATCCGAAACGATCCGTCCTCCTTGGTGGTGGTCCGTGCGGGCTTGCCACCGGACTTCGTCGGATGGAAGACGACGGCTGCTCCGACGATGGGGGTGCGGGTCAGCAGCAGCGTGCCCGTGACGCTGTGGGCCGGACCGCTCCGCATCCAGGCCGCCCCGTAGACGAGGCCGCCCACCAGGACGACGACCCCGACGACGATCGACAGAATCTTTCCCATGCCCGAAGGTCCACGGGTCGCCGTCGTCGGCGCCCGCTTCTGAGATTTCGAGTTGAGCGTCTTGCTCACCTTCTCGAGATACTCGTCGTCGATCTGCACGCCGATCTGTTTGCGAATCTCGATTTCTTTGATCTGTCCCATGGCCATGCTGGCGGCTTGGGCGCTGCCGCTCAGGCTGCCGCCAGGGTGCCGCACGACGCCCTTCAACTTCGGCGCCCAGCGCATCTCGTTTTCACCGCGCGGCTTTGACGTCATGTCACTCTCCTTACAGGGTGCGACACAGGATTGGGACGCCTTCTCTTTCTCTCTCCCGAGCATACCGCTCAATACGAGTCGAAACAGATATTGGGTTTCGTGATTTCAAGGCCTCAAAATTGGGTTATTCCCGGCGTTTGCCGCAATTTCACCAAACCCTCACACAATCCTCGCGAGCTTCTCATGATCCCGGCCCAGGTCGGCGGCAGGGGTCAGGGCAGGGGGGCGATCCGGTCGCCGGCCAGCAGGCCGCGGGCGTTGTCGTCGCAGACGCCGGCGACGAGGCTCTCGAGCCAGTCGCGGCGGTCCGGGAGGCGGCCGGAGGCGACGTCTCGGCCGAGAATATCGCAGAGAATTCGCCGGAAATACTCGTGCCGCGGGTAGGAGAGAAACGACCGGGAGTCGGTCACCATCCCCACGAACCGGGCAAGCAGTCCCACGTTCGAGAGCATGTCGAGTTGGTCCCGGATGCCCCGTTCCTGGTCCATGAACCACCAGCCGCTGCCCCACTGGATCTTGCCGGGCACGCTGCCGTCTTGAAACGAGCCGGGCAGGGCGGCGAAGAGGGCGTTGTCGGCGGGATTGATGTTGTAGAGGATCGTGCGGCCGAGGCTGTTTTGATCCGCCAGCACCCCGAGGAAGCGGACGAGTCCCGGACCCTGACGAGCGTCGCCGATCGTGTCGCAGCCGGCATCGGCACCGAGCCGCCTGGCGAGCAGGGGGTTGGGATCACGGAAGGGGCCGAGGTGCAGCTGCGTCACCCAGCCCTTCTGATGGTTGAGCCTGGCGACATGCAGCACGATCGAGGTCGCGAATCGTTCGGCCTCTGCCGGGGTGGCGGGCGTGCCGGACAGCGTCCGGTGCCAGATTGCCGCGGCCTCGGCATCGGTGCAGTCGGTGGCGGCGAGGCACTCGAGCCCGTGGTCGGTCGCGCGGCAGCCGGCGGCGGCGAAGTCGTCGTGCCGCTTGGCGAGTGCGGCGAGCAGTCCGGCGTGGGTGTCGGCCGCGATGCCCGCCACGTCGGAGAGCCGTCTTGCCCAGGCCTGGACCCGGTCGGGCTGCTGCACCTTGCCCGCCGCATCGGGGCGGAAGGTGGGCACCACCCGCACCCTCAATCCCGCGCGGGCGATCTGATGATGGGCGTCGAGGACGTCGGCCGGATCATCGGTGGTGCCGACGAACTCCACCCGCATTTTGTCGAGGATGCCCCGGGCCGTGAGCGGCCCCGAGGCGAGTTGCCGGTTGGCCTCGGTCCAGATTTTCTCGGCTGACGCCCCTTCGAGGAGGTCCTCGATGCCGAAGTGCCGGCGGAGTTCGAGGTGGGTCCAGTGGAAGAGCGGATTGCGGAGCGTGTGCGGCACCGTCTCCGCCCACGCCCGAAACTTCTCGCGGGGCGAGGCGGAGCCCGTGATCCGATCCTCCGGCACACCGTCGGCCCGCATCGCCCGCCACTTGTAGTGGTCTCCCTCCAGCCAGGCGGCGTGCAGGTCGTCAAACCTGCGGTCGGCGGCGATGTCCTGCGGGCTCAGGTGGCAGTGGTAGTCGATGATCGGCCGGCGTGCCGCCACCCGGTGGAAGAGATCCGCCGCGACGTCGTTCGAAAGCAGGAAGGAGTCGTCGCAGAAGCCCATCGGCACCCTACCGTTTCACCAGCGCGTCGCGGATCTCGCGAAGCAGCACGACATCCTCCGGCGGTGCCGCCGGCTCGTCGACCGTTTTCTCCTCGAACCGGGACTTGGCGGTGTTGATCAGCTTCACGACGAGGAAGATCGCCGCCGCGACGAGCGTGAAATCGACCACCGATTGGATGAAGGGCCCGAAGTTGAGGATGGGATAGTCCTGCACGATCATCAGGGGCTTGCCGTCCTTCAGCTCGGCGGTGCCGTCGGCGAGGAGTTTGGGCGACTCC
>SXGS01463045.1_pt1 | contig 10562 bp, 2 predicted proteins | sample 3174681 | NCBI WGS metagenome assembly SXGS01 (sample SAMN11356861, study PRJNA531348) | freshwater metagenome | isolation source: freshwater sample F1-80 | place: China: Fuxian Lake, Yuxi | collected 2017-12-25
AATGCGCAGGCGCGACCGATAGTAGCTCAGCCCGGTCTGCTCCTCGACGGTCAGGTCGGGCGCGACGTCGATCACATAACCGGTCAGTTCCGGCGTCACCCGCTGGTTGAGACCACTGAGGCGAATTCGGGCGGTCTGCTGCGCCGTGACCTGATCCACGTCGGTCGGCGACAGCTTGGCTGCGATCATCAACTCGTCATCCATCGGGATGACGCTGACGAGCGTCTCGCCGGACGATACGATGCCGCCGATCGTGGTGACATTCATTTCGTGCAGGAAGCCCGTGAGAGGCGAACGAATATCCAGGCGCTTGAGCCGGTCGATCGCCGTGATCTGCTCCTCCTGGAGCTTGGCGATCTCCGTACGCTTCTCGTCGAGCTCCGCGAGAATTCCCTGATCGAACTCTTCGTCGACCTGGACACGCTCCAGCTCCGTCTTGGTCACGGCCTGCTGTATCTCGACGATTTCAGACGTAATGGCGGCCTGGCTGCCGACCAGGGAAGCGCGTTCACGTCGGATCGTCGTCATTTCGGAATCGACGACGAGCCCCCGGGCATGGAGATGAGCGAAGTCTTCGATCTGCTCGTCAAGCAATTCGATGTTTTCGCCGATCGCGTCTTGCTGGGCCTTCAGCGCCGCGATCTGTTCCTCATACTGCCCGATCTGCTCGGAGAGCTGGCCTTTGCGGCCTTCTCGGGTTGTCGCGCGCGCCGTCATCAGCTCGCGCTGGCCATCGATGAGCAGCCGCACCCGTTCCGACGCGTTCTCGTTCAGGCTGTCGGGAAAGAGGATTTCGGTCTCGCGCGCCTGTTCGGCGAGCAGCCGTGCTTCCTGCGCGAGAAGCTGTTCGAGCTGGGTTTCGACAATCGCAAGGCTTGCTCTCGCCACGGTCCCGTCGAGCTGGAACAGCACCTCGCCCGCTTCGACACGGTCGCCTTCCTTGGCGAGGATTTCCCCCACAATCCCGCCGTCGGGATGCTGGACGTGCTTGGTGCGGCCCTGCACGATGATCTGGCCCGAGCCGATCACGGCGCCGCTGATCTCCGCATAGGCCGCGACCGCGCCGAGCCCGACAACCAGCCCCGAGCACACCAGGAGAGCCGTCGAGATTTGCTTGCTGACGGACTGGCGAATGGTCCGGTCAATATCGTCATACCGCATGGATGTGCGCCTTTCTGCGTTCGCCGGGACCGTTAAGGACGGCGAAATCCTTGAGGATCTGGTCGCGATCCCCGAACGCGGCCTGATGGCCGTTCTGGATCATGAGAACCTTGTTGACGGCGGAGAGCGCGCTCGACCGATGAGCGACGACCACGACGATGCCGCCGCGCTTGCGAACCTGCTCGATCGCTTCCGTCAGCGCCCGTTCGCCCTCGGTGTCCAGGATCGAGTTGGGCTCGTCGAGGACGATCATGAACGGATTGCCGTAGCGCGCGCGGGCAAGGCCGATCCTCTGCCGTTGGCCCGCCGAAAGCCGGGCGCCACCCTCGCCGACCACGCAGCCGTAGCCGTCCGGAAGATTGGCGATGAGCCGATGGACACCGGCCAGTTTCGCCGCCTGAACGATCGCCATCATGTCCGGCTGGCGTTCAAAGCGCGCGATGTTGTCGGCAACGGTGCCGTCGAAAAGCTCCACGTCCTGCGGCAGATAGCCGACGATCCGGCTGCGATCGTTCTCGCTCCACTGGTCCAGCGTTGAGCCGTCGAAACGGACCGTGCCTCGCAGGATGGGCCAGACTCCGACCAGCGCCCGGACGAAGCTCGTCTTGCCCGATCCGGAGGGGCCGATGACACCCAATGCGTCGCCAGCCGCGAGCTTGAGCTCGACGCCCTGCAGGAGCACCACCGGTTCTCCGGGCGAGCTCGTCGCAAGCTGTTCGATGACGATGTCGTCCTTGGGAAGAGGCAAGCCTTCCGCGCCCTTGCCCGATTGCGTTTGCTTGAGGGCCTGGTCGAGGCGCCCCGTCGCCTGCCGGGACGAAACGAAGGACGGCCAGTGGGACACCGCCTGCTCGATCGGCGCCAGCGCGCGCGCCATGATGATCGACGAAGCGATCATGACACCGGGCGTGATTTCCTGCCCAAGCGCCAGATAGGCACCGAGCCCGAGCATCGCCGACTGCAGCACGAGGCGCAGCAGCTTGATCGTGGATGAAAAGAAGTTGCTCCGGTCGGCGGCGAGTTGCTGAGCCTCGACATGCGGATTGACCAGATCACCGTACCGGTCGGACAGGCGGCCGAGCATGCCCATGGCACTGATCACTTCGGCGTTGCGTCGCGCGCTGTCCATCACGCGGGATTGGGCGGCGCTCCGGCCACTGAGTTCGCGTGTCGGTTCGCGCGCCAGGACTTCGTTGCCGACGACCAGGGCGAAGATCAACAAACCGCCGCCGAGAGCCATGAGGCCAAGCCAGGGATGGAACAGAAACACGATCAGGAAGTAGAACGGCATGAAGGGAAGGTCGAAGATCGCCGCCGGCCCGGGCGAGCCGAGAAACCGGCGCACCGTGTCGAGGTCCCGCCCGGGATGAACACTGGCGGCCTTCTGTCCGCCGACAATCGGCAACTGAATGTTGGCTCGCAGCACCGGATCGGAGAGCTTGGCATAGACGCGCATGCTGATGCGTGTCAGGGCGCGCGAACGCAGGATGTCGAGAACGCCGCTGAAGAGATAGAGCCCCAGCGCGATCAAAGAAAGCACCACCAAGGACGGGACACGTCCGCTGGCCCGAACGCGGTCCTAGACCTGCAGCATGAACAGCGGTCCCGTCAGCATCAGGATGTTCATCACCGCGCTGACGAGAAATATCCCGAGAAATGCCGATCGGCTTGCCTTGATCGCCTCGCCGACAGAGACTTGCACATTACGCTTGAACATTGGCCGCCCCAGAGAATTTAACGAAACAGTAAGCATTTCTGTCTTGCCGACGACAGACAAACCCTGGCTCAAGGTTAATTCTGTTCACACAGACAAGGCTGTACCTTGGGAAATTCCAGGCCCGTCCGGAGACTGCTCCGGGCGGGCCTTTTTTTGCTCAGGTCAAAAGGTCGTAGCCGAAGACAGGGCCGAGATCCGAACCGTCGCTGTCGTTCAGGCCGTTCAGATCGTCCTGCGGTTCGGGCATGGCCGGAGTTTCGATCGTGTCGAACACCGGATCGGCGGCGAACATCGCCATCGAAGCAGCCGCGAGAGCCGGTGCCGGTTCGAGCGAGAACGAACGCAGGTCCTGGCTTCCACCCGCGAAGGTCAGCCGAACGACCGTGAGACCGGCGGGCAGATCGACGGAAGCGGAGTCCGTTTCCTGGAAATTCCCCCAGGTGCCGGTGCGCGGTGTCGTAAGCGTCGCCGTCTCGACATTGCTTCCCGTCGTGAAGGTCGCCGTGACGGAGCGAGCCGGACCGGTTGCATCGCCGAGCGCCATCAGCAGGCTGAAGTCATAGGTGCCGGCCTCGGTCACGTTGATGGTATATTCCAGCCATTCTCCGACGCCGATCCAACCGATATCGCCGCTGCCTGTTGATTCCACCGAACTGCCGGCGCGCCCTCCATTGGTACCGCCCTGGAGACCGGCGGCATCGTTATAGGCGATGCCCTGGCCGCCATTGTCGTAGTTGCTCGCATCGACGGTGAGACCGTCATCATCGAGAACCGGTGCGGTGCCGCCGAACGGTGTCTGGAGGTTGTTGGCCTCGAGCGTAAACGAACGGAGGTCGAGCACATATCCGTTGGACGCCGGCGGTCCGTTGAACGTCAACCGCAGGGTCTGCAGGCCGGCGCTAAGCGGAACGTCGATCTCGCTGCTCTGGACAAAGGCAGCGTTCGCGAAGTTGCTGCCGCCCGCATGACCGTCAGCGAGAGCAATGGTCCCGAGCGGCGTTCCACCGGCAAGCGAAACCCCGACCGTTGCCCCGGAGACCGGCGTCTTGGCATTCACCGAGAAGCTGTAGATGCCGGCGGTTGGGACGTTGATCGTATACTCCACCCATTCACCGGCCAGCACGTGGCCGATGTCGTTCTGCGTGCCGACGAACTCGACCTCACGGCCGGGCCTGACGCCGTTGAATGCGTTATCCAGGCCAGGATTGTCGTTGTAGGCGACGCCCTGCCCGCCATTGTCGAAGTTGGTCGCATCGACGGTGAGCAACCCTTGAGCATTGAACGAGGGAGCGGTTCCGCCGAATGGTGTCTGTGCCGTGACCGGCGCGACAGGTGTCAGCGAGAAGGATCGGAAGTCCTGGCTGCCGCCCGCGAACGTCACGCGGACGATCTGCGTGCCGGCATCCAGATCGATCCCGTCGACCGAGCGGTTGACGAAGCTGTTGAAGCTGCCCGTGCTCGGATTGGCGATGCTGCCGCTCGTTGCGTAGGGCGTCGATTCGCCCGGACGGTAGAAGCTCACCGTCGCGCTGCGGCCCGCTCCACCGCCGTTGGAAAGCAGCAGGTCGAGATCATACTCGCCGGCCGTCGCCACATTGACCGTGTATTCCAGCCATTCGCCTGGATCAATCCAACCGATATCGCCCGCACCGGTGACCTCGACGCTGCTTCCGGCACGGCCACCATTGGTGCCGCCCTGCAGGCCGGGCGTGTCATTGTAGGCCACGCCCTGCCCGCCATTGTCGTAGTCATCGGCGTCGATCGTGACACCGTCGGCGTCCACCAGGAACGGTGTTCCGAGGAACGGCGTCTGCCCCGAACCAGGCGCGACATACTGGTGGATCGTCACGGCGTTCAGCGCCGCATTGTCGATGTCGGCGGAAAGGTCGATGACGATCTCGCCATTGGTGACGGTGACGATAGCCTCGATGGCGATCGGCTCATCAGCACCGGCCTCGGCGAAGGGGTCGAGATTGGTGGCGACCTGCTGGCCATTGACCGAGATGTCGAATTGCCGCTGGCCGGCCGCGTTCCAGTAGGTCTCCTGGGTGTAGAGCGTCACCACATAGGTGCCGTTCGGCACATCGATGGTGGCCGTCCAGTCCGAACCGTCCTCATAAGTCGTGAAGGCCGAACCGGGAGTTGCGCCCGCACCATTCGGGTTGGACGGACCATCGACGCCCGCGCCCGGATTGACCGAGCCCGTCAGGCTGACCCGGGGATCGGTTTGGGCGACGAGCGCAACGCCGAGCACCGGATCGTTGGCGATCGCGCCGCCGCCGAAATTGACGCCAAGAACATAGGCGCCCTTATTGTCCGGATCGACTGGGTCGACCGGATCGTTGTCCGGATCGAAGAAATCGACCGTACCGTCATTGTCGGCGTCGTCCTGCAAGGCATCGTTGATGCCATCGCCATCGCTGTCGTTCGCGCTCGTAAGCTCATAAGGCTGAACGTTTTTGATGACGAACATGTGGTCGTTGTAGTCGTAGTTGCCGGCGCCCGGATAATCCTGGATGCCGATATAGGTGCCCTCGATCACGTTCCCGTCGGCGTCGAGCGCCTGGAAGAAGCGGATCAGGTGACCCCGATTGTCGCCGACGAGCTGACCGAACTCGGGATCGATCTTGTTGGCTTCCGGATCGGTCCAGGACGAGTAGGTCGGACGTCCGTCGACCGAGATATAGAGCCCGAAAGGTCCATTCTGGTTGATCGTTCCGCGCGCCACGCTTGCGCCTGCGCCGCTGCCGGCCTGAAGCTGATCCGGAAGAACCGTCTGCCCCTGCTGGTCGTCATTGGCGAAGAGATTGGTGACGTCGGACGAGCCGAGGCCATGGAACCCGAGGCGTGCGACATTGCCCTGCGTCAGGAACGCCGCGATCTGGATGATCTCCACCGGCTGCGAATTGTCGAGGCGCTGGAGATACGGCATCAGCACTTCGTCGCCGACCGTTTCGACCAAGCCGTTTCCGGCCAGTTCACCCTGAGCCACATCGGTCGAGTAGCCGAAGGCCTCCACGATCTGGGCCACGGTCGGCTCCGATCCGCTTTCGGAGAATTCCTGGGCAAGACCGGCCAGTTGGATCACCTTCTGACCGTTGACGAAGTCGTTGGAGACGATCGTCAGTGTCGAGGAGATGAGCTCGGCTCCCGCGGAGGAACCCGTATGCTCTCCTGTGAAGCGGACCGTGATCTGGGCACTGCCTCCGGGCGCGATGGAGGACGGTATCGCCCCCACGATCTCGAAATCGGAACCCGTGATCAGCACATCCTCGATCGAAAGCGGTGCGAAGCCGTCATTGGAGATCGTGAATGTCGCCTCGTTGCGGAAAGTCTGCTGGCCATTGGCCGGGTTGTCGATGCTGGTGAAGACGAGGCGATCGTCCGCCGCCGCATCATCCAGCCCCTCGACGACCAGTTCCTGGCCGAAGCCGACCGGCACGACGCCCTCGATGATGAAGAGGTTGTCGTTATAGTCGTAGTTGATGCCGGTGTAGTCCATGATCCCGAGATAAGTGTTCGGGATGATATTGCCGTCGGCATCGAGTGCCTGGAACATCTTGACCGTGTGGCCCTGCTGGACGCCCTCGACGAGGACGCCGCCGCGCGGGTTGAGCCGCGGATCGGTCGACAGGCCGGCCACGAAGATACCGAACGCGTCGTTGCCCAGCCAGCTGTCGGTGATCGTGCCGTTGGTGAAGGTCTCCGTGGCAAAGGTCAGGTCGTTGCCTTCGTTGGGCAGCAGACGCTGGTTGTCGTTACCCTGGTGGTTCCAGAATGTGATGCTCTGGCCCAGCCCCTGGCCCTGCAGAACGGCCCCTTCGGCAAAGGCTTTCGGCGCGTGGATGCCCATCGAGGCACCACCCGTTCCGTGGAAGGCCGCGATCTGCGTGATCTTGGCCGAGCCGACACCATCGGCGATGCGCCAGTAGGGCGACAGAACCTCGGTCTCATCTGTCGCGGCAAAAACGTCGTCGGTGCTCAGCGTCGAATTTTCGCCGCCACCCTGCAGACGCAGGCCTTCGATGCGATTGCCGAAGCCGAAGATCTGCCAGATCTCGTTGACGTTCGGTTCCTGGCCGCCTTCGTCGCGGGCCTGCCAGAAACCTGCCAGATCGACGGTGGCGACCGGGCTGTCGGCATCGTTCGTCCGAAGCGTCAGTTCTCCGGTGAAGATCGTCGAGATGCCATCCGCATTGCCTGAGGGTGGGGTATAGGACGCCCGGTCGAAATTGACCGTGACATCGATGAACGCGCCCGGCTGCAGGACAAGCCCATCGAAGACCGAAGGGTCGGCCAGCGTGAACGGTCCGCTGAGCTCGGATTCGAGGAATTCGAGTGGCTCGGTCCCGGTGTTGGATATCCGGACGACGCCCGTGTCCTTGAAATCGCGGTCTTCCGCGTCCGGCGCAACCGCATCCGGGTTTTCCAGATAGGAGAAGTGCAGCCGGTTATCGAGATAGGCCGGATCGAGGCTCTGGATGCCGATATCGGCGTTGGCATTGCCTGGTGCCGGCTGGACATCGAGATAGTCGATACCGTTGGCGCCGGGAGCGTCCGACACGATGCGGAGCTGATACTCGGTGCCTGCCTCCAGTTCGATATAGACGGATTCCTCCCCTGCGGCTCCAATGCCGGGGAAATTCGTCTCGTCGATCTCGACGCCGTTCAGGAACCAGATGAGGCCTTGCCCGTTCGTCGCGCCTGCAACCGTCGCGGCATCCAGCTTGTAGATGCCGTCGGCCTCCACCGTGAAGTAGAAGTCCACGGTGCTGCCGTTGACGGTATTGGCCGAACCATCGCCGGCTTCCAGTTCGATGCGGCCCGTGCCGTCGATTGCGACATAGTCCGGCTCGAATGCCGAGATCGGCTCCTTGGTGACACGCAGGTAATCGATGTTCGGGCCGTTACCGCCGGCGGCGGTGACGGTGATGGTATTGGCGCCGGCCAGAAGATTGACCAAGGCCGACTGGGGGCCCCAGAGGCTCTCACCGGCATTGCTGTTCGCCGTGAAGGCCAGCGTTTCGACGACCTGGCCGTTGACGGAAAGCGTCATCGGACGGGCGGCCTTGCCGGCACCCAGAGCATAGAGGATATCCAGACTGTAGCTGCCGGCCTGACCGGCGGTCACCGTCCAGGTGATGGTCTCGGTATCCGGACCCTGGAAGTCGACGAAGTCGCCCGACTGCGTTCGATCTTCGGCAACGACCGCGGGTCCGCCCCCGAGATCGGCATTCTCGGCTTCGTAGATCGTGTAGGCGACGCCGTTGACGACTTCCTCGCCGTCATTGGGGCCAGTCGTCTCGCCTGGCTGAACCAGAACTTCGAGCTGGTCGATGTTCGGACCGGTATTGGCAACCGAACGCAGGGTCACCGTGTTGGTGCCTGCGAGCAGGCTCGCGGGGATTTCCACGGTGCTCCAGACGATCCAGCCATCGGTGACGGTCGCCGTCGCCGTCGGCAGGAAGTCGAGCGAGGCGTCGATGATCGTGCCGTTCACCTCGATCTGGAGAGGCCGCGACGCATCGCCGCCATTGGCGTAGCGGAAGCGAAGGATCGCCGAACCGGCGCTATCCGCCGGAACCTCGAAGGTGAACGTCATGAAATCCGCGTTGGTCGCCCCGAAGTCGGCATAGCCGCCCGGGTTTCCGTCGAGGTTGTCCGTATTGCCGTCAGTACCGAAGGCGCCTGGACGAAGGCCGTTGACATAGCCGGTACCCACGCCGGTTTCGCGGTTGGCGTCGGTCCTGATTTCGATCTGCGCATCGAGATCGTTCGGGACGGTGACGGATGTGCCGTCGGCCGGCGTGTTGTCCTCCGCCTGAATGACGATGAGCGAGACGAACTCGGTAGGCGCCTCGCCGGGGGTGAAGGTGACGGTCTCGACCGCCGTGTTGTCGGCATCGTCGAACACGGTGAGCGTTGCCGTGACCGGCGAACCGAAGCCGCTGACGTCGGCCGTGAATCGATCCTGGGCGTTGAGCGTGACGAGTTGGCTCGTCTCGCCTCCGTCGAAGCTGACCCGGATCGTCTGAATGTCGTCATCGAGGCCATTGACCTGGAAGACGGTGGCTTCGGCATCCGTTCCGTCGATGACAACGAGCGCGAGATCGCCACCGGCATCGGCCGTGGTATCGGCGACGATGCCTCCCGGAGCCGGTTCGAGGCGGATGATCTGGCTGGCGCCGTTGCTGCGGTCGAGCGTCAGGAGATAGAGCCGCCCGCCGGGGCCTTCGATGACATCGAGCGGATCGGGATGGCTGATGACATTGCCGTCGGGATCGCGGATGACGAAGTCGTCGATGACGTTGCCTTCGTCGTCCAGGATCATCGCACGCAGATCGTTGCCGCTCGAATATTCGGTGAAGAGCACCGCATTCTGCAAGCCGGCACCAAACACGTTGCTCTTGTATTCGATCGCGCCGTTCGGAGAACGGTTACGGCCGAGCGAATAGGCGTTGTCGGCGTCGTAGTCCGGATCGGGCTGGGTGCCGACAGTATACTCGCCGACCTGGTTGGGATCGGTCCCTGAGGTTGGGTTGCCGCCGTTCAGGATGAATTCATCACGCAGCGGATTCGGATGACCGCTATAGGTCCCCTCTTCGATGGTGAAGAAGTAGTCGTCCTGAACACCGACATTGTTCCGGCCTTCATTGGCGGCCGTGTTCGGATCGTTCGGCACATTGCCACCAGCGGCGGAGCCATTGGCCGACACGTAGAGCTTGCCGTTCGAATGCCAGACAAGATCGTAGCCGTTGCGCTGACCGGTCGCGAAGATCTTCAGCACCGCATCGTCGGCATAAGGATTGTAAAACTCTTCGATCAGCGTCGAGTCGGCTTCCACACCGCTGCGGACGGAGGCCACGCCACCGGCATCGAAATGCAGATAGCTGCCATTGAACTCGCCGCTATTGATGAGAATGCCGCCATTCTTCAGGTTTCCGTCATCGGTCGGGACGAGTTGTCCGTTGACGACATTGTTGTAGCCGAAGCGCCGGTTGTTACCGTCATCCGGTATTGGCTCAGTGGAGACGTCGAAGCCTCCGGGGGGCGCATCGCGCGTCGGGTCGATCTCGAGGATCGCCGCGTTCAGCAGGCGCTCGGGACGGAAGCCCCAGGCGGAGTCCGCCTGCCCCATGGCTGAGTTCGAGCCCTGGATGAGATAAAGCAGGAAGTCTGGTTCATCCGGCTGTCCAGCGTTCGGATTCGCCCGGAACTCCAGGCTGTTGGTGACATGGTCGCCGTTCGAGCGCGGCAGGCCGGTGATGTAGGCTTCCGCCGTGCCGGTGAAGGCATCGCCTTCGCCGATCGTGACCTTCGATACGCGACCGGAGAACTCCGGAACACCATTGTCGCGACCGTTGAGCGGTACCGGATAGTTGTCGGTGATCCAGATCACATTCGGATCGACGGGATCGAACACGAAGCCGATGATGCCCCGCGCGCCGGCACTGTCGTTCAAATAAGGGAGCTCGAGCGTCTGAACGTTGGAGAGCGAACCGTCCTGCGGATCGATATCCCAACGCTTTATCTGACCGGAAAGCGTTGCGACGTAAAGGTGCTGCCCGTCGGGCGAAATCTCGATCGAGGTGAAGAGCGAAGCGTCGTCCGCGTAGCCGTTGAGTTCGATCGTCTCGACGAAGGCCACCTCGCGCGCTTCGACCTCGGGCTGAGCCGTCGTCGT
>SXGS01748201.1_pt1 | contig 10562 bp, 8 predicted proteins | sample 3174681 | NCBI WGS metagenome assembly SXGS01 (sample SAMN11356861, study PRJNA531348) | freshwater metagenome | isolation source: freshwater sample F1-80 | place: China: Fuxian Lake, Yuxi | collected 2017-12-25
AATTCCTCCCGTTTGGATTCAACGGACTTCGTCATCGCCATCTCATGTCCCTCCTTGACGTTGCTCAACTCGCGAACATCCATTTCCGCAGCGGCAGACTACTCAAGACACAACAAACAGGGAATTCCTGTTATGCACCCCCTTGCCGGCGTAAAGTTGCGCGGCCTGAAACTTGGTCAGCTTCTTTTGGCGGACCAACTCGCGAGCCAACGCCTCACCGTCCGCAGGCTGCTTGTCGGGAGGCAAACTCAAAAGACATTCCGCGACGGACGCCGCATCCAGCAGTCCGCTGGCCGTCAGTTGCTGAGTGAATTCGTCCCGAGTGTGAGGCATGGTGCGAATGATCGAACGTGTTGAAATCCAGCGATGGGTCGGTACGACGAGCTTATCAAAGCGAGGCCATCGTTGTCAGATTCTCTCGAAGGCTCACGGCATTCAGCACGACGCGCGAGCGAGTGGTTTTTCTGGAACGACCACTCGCTCGCGCGTCGTGCTGGCGTGACATCAGGAGTTGATTGCGATTCGTTGAATTACGGCGCGATATCCGATGTGATCGTGCAGTTCGGCAGAGCTTTCTTCAGTTCGGCGAGGCCGGCTGGCGTCAGCTTGTTATTCTCCAAATTCATTTTTGTGAGCGTGGTCAGTTTCTTGAGATGTTTGACACCGGCATCATTAATCTGTGTTCCGGAGAGGATGAGCATCGTCAAGTCCTTGAGATTCGGAAGACTGGCGAGACGGGCATTCGTCATCTGGTCGTTGCCAAAATCGAGCTGCACCAGCTTCGGGAAGTTCTTCAGTAGCGCAAACGCCCCGTCACCCACCGGGGTATTCCGCACGCTGAGTGACTGCAAGTTCCGGCAATTTTGAAAATCGCCCAGCCCCTTCTCGGTCATCTGCGCATGAGCCAAACCGAGGGATTCCAGTTTCCGGCAGTCCTTGAAGTTCTCAAGACCAAGGTCGGTCACCAGATGCTCATGGAGTGACAGCGCCGTGAGGTCACGACAGCCGCTGAAGTAGGCCAGTCCCGCATCCGTCACACTGGTGCCCGCGAGAGCTAGACTCGTCAGCTTTTTGCATTGGCGAAACGGCTCCAATCCCGAATCGCCGACACGGGCGGAGACCGAAAGCTGAAACTGCGTCAGATGCTGGCAGCCCCGACACGCGGCCAATCCGGCGGCGCTGACTTGCTGGCAGTCATGCAGCTTGATCGATGTCAGCCGGAAGCGTGATTTCGGCAACTCACGAACGTCGGAGTACTCCTGCGGAATCTCATTGATCCCCACCTTCCCGCCGACGGACAGAATGTACGTTGCCGCGCGACGGTCAGGATCGTCGTTGACCGCAGCGCCGCCATTCGCCTGCACCCACTTCGCACCGACGATCTTGCCGTGGCTATTGTTGCCCGACGAATCCTTCAGAACGTCACCCGTACCTTGGTCGAAGTGGTACAGAGCGAGCGTGTCTGCATCAGTAGGGAATCGTCCTCCAGGCGAAAAATCGTTGTCGTATCGGGCTGACCTGGAAATGCGCACTTCATCAATGCGGCCGGCAAATCCCTCCAGCAACTTTCCCGTTTCATCGGATCTCAATCCGATCAACAGTGGTCCCTGAGGGCGAAGCAATTGCAGGTTGGGAGGGATTGTGTTGGCCATCTGAAGTTTTCCGTCAACGAAAACCTTCATCGTGTTCGCCGTCCAGACTGCAGCCACATGCTGTCGCTGATTGATCACGCGGCTGCGAGTGACCTTGCCTTTCAAATACTCCCTGGTCCGATGGTTCCCCAGAACGCACATCCATTCGTCGTTAAAGTGCGACAGCGACAGCATGTGGCCGTCGTCCCCACCGATATTCAGCGAGATGTGATGCTCGCTGTTGTTGGGTTTGGTCGAAGTCAACCAGGCTTCGAGCGTCAGAGGTGGACGGCCGTCAAATGCCGTTTAGAAATCATCGACTCGCACATGGTCACCGATGCCATCGAATTCGAGGGCGTTTGTGTTGGCAATGACGGCGGGAGACGAAGCCTCGTCGGGACGAAGCCTTTTCACGGAACCTTCGAATACATCCAATCGGAAGGATGAAAACTCAAACGAGTCGCGGAAGCAAAACAGTCCGAGGTTCATCGTTCCGGGAAATTCGGGATGAAACTCGTACTTGCCGCCAATCTTCGCAACATCGCCCTGCCATTCGGCGACCTGTTGGTCATTCACGCGGACCGTGACTCGACCGGACTCCGTCCCTGAGCCATGTCGAACACGTAGTGAGACCGTTCCGCCATCCGCCGTGCTGGCTGGCCAGGTACCAATTCTCTGTCGTTTGCCCCCTTCGACCTTGAGTTCAATTTTGTCGCCGGGAACCAGATCCAATCCAGACCAGGTTGGCGAACTCGGTGCGAAGTCGAGCGTGAAGACGGATTTCGCCGCCAATCGTCGCACGTCGAATGACACCTCGTAGTCGCGAGCCTCCTTCAAATCGATAGGAACGACCAGCCGACCGGCCCGGTTGTCGGAGTGATACGTCAGCTTGCCGCCTGCCAGCGTCCATTTATTCTCAATGGTGAGCTTCGGATTACCAATGCAGTCTCGATTCAAGTCGATCAACGACAGCAGATCGATGGACTGTCTCACTGGCGACGCAATGTGGGTGTCCGAGCTGGGAAGTTGCGGATCAGCCGCCTTCACCCATTTCGCGCCGACGATCTTGCCGTGATGGTTGTTGCCGGACGAGTCCTTCAGGACGGAGCCGCGTCCCTCGTCGAAGTGGTACAGAGCAATCGTAGAGCTGTCTTTGGGAAGTTTGCCCGCTGGCACTCCGGGCAATGCTGTGCGAACCCCCTTGGAAACACGGACCTGCTCGATGGTTCCTCGGAACAGTATGCCGACGTTAGCGTATCCGCCCGAACCGCCGATCCACAATCCGGGTCTTCCCAAGGGCGGGTTTGAAACGTCCTCAAGTGCGTTCGCTTGCTCCGCATTGGCTGAAATCAATGTCTGTTTGCCGTCCCAGCGGCAGGTCAGCAGCACACGCTCATTGGGGCGGACGGTATGCAATGCACTGATCCAGCGTTTGGCTAAGTGCCTCCAGTCGAACGCCCAGATGTTGCTCACTCGATAGACCAACAATTCTGTCTCAGCCTTCGGAGACAGCCACGAGGCGATGACCGTCGTCCCAGCAACAGCCGCATCGGCCGCATCGACGGAGATCACAAACTCCAACGTCACCGGGTCTTTGCCATTCCAGTTCAGCGACGGGATTTCGACGTGGCACTGACCATCAAACTTCAAAGCGAACTTGGGAGCGGCAGCGTCCACCGCCTTCGTCTCACCAGCTTTCGTTCTTGGCAATTCCTTCGCGACAAAAAACTTGTCACCACGCATCACGCGAATGCGGTTGCCAACGCGTTCAAACTTCAGTGCGGTGGGTTCATTCTTCGCGACCGTGATTGCCGGCGTGTCGAATTCCAGCTCGCCGCTTTGAACGTGCAACACATACTCGCCAACCGGAAGTTTGACCGCTTCTTCCGTTTTGCCACGCACGACTCGGCCGTTGGTGCCGAGCGTGACTTCGACTTGATCGTCGGTGATTTCAATTTGCACCGTTCCTCGCGGCGTGCGAAGAGCTTCCCAAAGTCCGAGCACCAACAGCACGACCGCGATACTGGCTCCTAGCACGACGCGCGAGCGAGTGGTGATTGCCGAACGACCACTCGCTCGCGCGTCGTGCTGGCCATTCACCCGCCGAGATCGATCGACCGCTCCGGTGAGGCTCGTCAATGTTTTTGGGTCGGTGTCGTCGGACACACCTTCCCGATACTGCACAGTCGCCGCGTCCGCCGATGCTGAGTCCGAGTGCGGCTGCACGCTCGTCACTCTTGTCGCCGCTTGCGGACTCGCCGATGCGGCCGACGTCGCTGAGTTCCCCGGCTGCGAGATCATCTTCAGGAAGTCGCTGAAGTTCGTGTCTTCGGACGGCGTCTGAATCGGAACAGGAGCCGTCACCGACGAGGTCAGACAACGCTGCAAGTCGGCAATGACCTCAGTCATCGAGCCGTACCGATCCTGCGGCTTCTTCGCGACCATGCGGCGGAAGATCGCTTCAACAGAGGGGGGTGCGGCAGTGAGCGACGGGATTGGTGACTCGCGATGCGCCAGCAGCCGCTTCATCACGGTGTCGGCCGGAAACGGCGCGGACCCCGTCAGCAGATAGAACAGCGTGCAGCCGAGCGAATAGATGTCACTCTTGGCATCGGCCGTCTTCGTGTCGAGCGCCTGCTCCGGCGACATGTAGTCGATGGTCCCCATCACCGCGCCGGTGCCGGTCAGTGTCGCTTCGTGCGAACTGCCGGTTGGGTCTTCGATGCGGGCCAGCCCCATGTCGAGAATTTTCAGCACGCCATCTTTGCCCAGCAGCAAGTTGTGTGGCTTGATGTCTCGATGAATGACCCCTTGCTGATGAGCGAACTCCAACCCGCGTGCCGCCTGCAACACGCAATCAACCGCGCGATCCACCGCCATCGGCCCCGACTTCTTGACGATAGCCGACAAGTCGTCCCCATCGACGAACTGCATCACAAGGAACGTCGTATTGTTCGCTCGATCCGCATCGTAGGCCGTGACGATGTTGGGATGTTCGAGTTTCGCCGCCGCCTGCACCTCTCGCTCGAACCGCCTGACCAAGTCCGGCGTTTTGACCGCCTCGGGCGAGAGCACCTTCAACGCGACCACTCGCTTCATCCGCTGATGCTCGGCCTTGAGCACCACTCCCATTCCGCCCTGTCCCAACTTGTCGAGGACCACATAGTTGCCGAGCGTGAGCGATTTCCCTTTGCCGGAGTAGATCTGCTCAGCTTGATACCGGCTCAGCCTCTTTTGGCGAACCAACTCCTGAGCAAACGACTGAAGGTCTGGCGGCGGCCGGTCAGCCGGCCATTGGCCCAGCATGTCACGAACGTCGGCCGAGGTCAGCAGACCGGACTCGTTGAGGCGCGTGAGAAAATCATCCAGCGACAAAGCCATCGTGCGTCATTCTCTGGTCGGAATGCTACTCAGAGAATTGCGAGGCAACCACAGTCTGATTCGCATTTCCTGCGGCACACCGCATCCGAAGCACGACCAGCCAGAGCACAGTGCGATCGGGTTACGGTGATTCGAGCATCCCATCTCCATCGGATTTCAGAAAGGGGCCATCATGTCCCGAACCGCCGTGGTCCAGTTTTGTCAGCAAATCGCCAAGACTCCTGAATTGAGAAACCGATTGGAAAGCGGCGTGAAAGCCGGTGCGGGTTGGGACTTGCTCGTCTCGACAGCCCATGAGCACGGTTTCGAGTTCACGGCGCACGAAGCGGCCGACTGCTTCGAGCACGAACGCCAACGCCGGTCCACTCGCGAGTCATCAGGCCATGCCGAGACGACGATTCTGAAACAGTCACCGGTCTTGGATGCGCGAATGGCCGAGACGCTCATTATGCGCGACGGCGAGGACACCTCCTCCCGCGCGGATGCCCTCAATCTCGGTGGCCTGCGCCGCGTCGCCCTGAGCCATGACTGGAACATCGAATTGTCCGCCACGGCAATCGAAGAAGACGAAAGCATCTTCAGTTAGCCGTCCGCAGCAAGCAGAGACACGCTCATGGCAAAAGCCAAACGGAACACTCCGCGAAAGCCAAAGGTCCGGCGAGGCGTCAGCTATGCACAAGTGCAAGCGATCGCGAAGGAACTCCCAGAGGTCGAAGACTCGACTTCCTACGGAACGCCGGCCCTTAAGGTGCGCGGGACTTTGCTGGCGCGATTGAAGGAAGATGGCGAGACGCTCGTCCTTAAAACGACGCTGGCAGATCGCACGCTGCTCCTCAACGGAGCACCAGACATCTTTTTTCGGCTCTCCGCCATTCGTGTTGATTTCGGTGCCATGTGAGCCGCAAGGCGCTAGCCGCGGGTTCTTTTCCTCGACCCGCGGCTAGCGCCTTGCGGCTCACGAATTCGTCTTCAACACGAATGGCGGAGAGCCCTTTTTTCTGAGCGTCCACTATCTCTAATACCCGTGGATCCTCGTGCGACTGGCTCAGATCGACGAGTCCTTCCTGCGCGAACTCATTGGCGAAGCGTGGCAGATTGTTTCGAGCAACCCCGACGGGCGCGGCTCCCGAAAATCAAACCCTCGTCTCACGCGAAAAGAATAAAAATCGCGTTACTGGGGCAATCGTGCCGGATGAGGAACGCTCGGCTCCTGATCTTCGGGAACGATCACGAACGCTTCGACCAACTCTGGTGGAAAGCGTTTGGGCAATCGTCTCGGCCAACTGATGAAAGCCCAATTCGTCGCGGCGCTGGCGAGCAACAAGTTGTCTCGTTCGCGGACCACCTGGTATTTGCGCAGCGAAGTGAATCTGTCGAAGTTGTTGACCCACGTCACGACTCTGATTTCATCGCCGGCAAACGCCGGTTGCAGGTATTCGATCTGATGCGACCGCACGACGAAGACCGCACCGAATTCGAGATAACGCTGAGTCGTCCAACCTTGAATGACCGAGTGCTCGACTGCCGCGTCCTGCATCCAGCGCAAATACTCGATGTTGTTCACGTGCCCTTGGCCGTCGATTTCGCTTGGCTGAACGGTGTGACGGAATTCAAAAATCGCAGGCATCGTTCAACTCTCACAAGAGTGGCGGACTGGAACCTCGACGCTTGTCATGACCGCATTGATTCGGTCGTTGGCCAGACCCGATAAATCGGGCCACGACACGAGGAGCCTCATCCACCGCCGACCAGCGTCACAATCTCGATCCGATCTCCCGGCTGAAGCACGCACGCAGCGTGGGTGGCTCGAGGCACGAGTTGCTGATTCCGCTCGACCGCCAAATATCGCGGCTGCAACTTCAACTCCTCCAGCAGCTTCGCCACCGTGCAGGCTCCCTCGACCTGCCGAGGTTCTCCGTTGACCAAAATTTCCACGTCGCATCGCTCCTAAGGATTCGGGCGTTCCTTCGTCTTACCATTTGGCGGCGCGAGTTTAGACCTGCGCACCAAAGCCAACAAGCTGCCGAAAATTGTGGGAACTTCCATCAACGGCCGCTTGTCGAACCGCCTGATTCCCATTCGGCTCGTGAATTCCAGTAAGGAGCAATTGCCATGCAGCGAGGATTTTGGACTCTCATCGTCGCCGGCTTTGCGGCTCTGTTTGCCAACCTCGCTCAAGCTCAAGTGGTGATCATCGACCACGGGACAAGAATCACTCGGCTGCCCGCTCCGACTCGGCCTGCTCCGCCGCCTTCGTTTTACAAAGTGCGGTCGGTAGACATGAACGTCACGGTCAAGGACCAGATCGCGACCGTCCAACTTTCGCAAGTTTTTCAGAACGTCAGCAGCCAGGTGCTCGAAGCACAGCTTCTCTTCCCCATGCCGGAAAACGCGGCGGTCAGTCAGCTCACGTTGCTGGTCGATGGCAAGGAACTCGCCGGCAAGCTGATGAAGAAAGAAGAAGCCCGCGCGATCTACGAGTCCATCGTTCGTCAGCGTAAAGATCCGGCACTGCTCGAATACCTTGGCCAAGGGTTGTTCCAAACGAGCGTCTTCCCTGTGCCGCCGAATGCCGAACGGAAAGTCGAGATTCGCTATCAGCAATTGCTCCGCAGCGAGAGCGGTGTCGTCGATCTGCTGCTGCCGATCGGGACACACAAGCACGCGCATCATCCGGTCGAAACGATGAACGTCATCGTTCGAGTCGAAACATCCGACCCGCTGAAGAACCTCTATAGCCCGACGCACGCGATCGAGGTTCAGCGGCCGGATGATCGACACGCCGTCTGCAAGATGACTCTGCACAACGTTTCCAACCCCGACGACTTTCGGCTGCTGTTCGGAACAGAACGGGGAGCGGTCGGAATGAATGTGCTGAGCTACCGGCCGAAAGATTCCGAAGACGGATTCTTTCTGATGCTCGCCAGCCCCGATGTGCGACCGGATGCGAAGCCGCTGCCGAAGACCTGCGTGTTCGTCATCGACCGCAGCGGCAGCATGACCGGACCGAAGTTTGATCAAGCTCGCAGTGCGTTGAAATTCCTGCTGCAACAACTTCGGCCCGAAGACGTTTTTAACGTCGTCATTTATGACTCGACCGTCGAAAGCTTCCGCCCCGAACTGCAACGCGCCGACGAAGCGACCATCAAAGCCGCTCTCGGATTCGCCGACCGCCTGTACGTCGGCGGCGGCACGAACATCGACGGAGCGTTGCAGGCCGCGCTCAATCAACTGGCTGACCCGAAACAGCCGAACTACGTCCTGTTCCTGACCGACGGCATCCCGACGGTCGGCGAAGTGAATGAGCAAAAGATCGCCGCTAAGGCCAAAGACGCGAACAAGGTCAACGCTCGGATCTTCAATCTCGGCGTCGGTTTCGACGTCAACAGCCGCCTGCTCGATCGTATCTCGCGAGATCATCGCGGCCAGTCGGTCTATGTTCGTCCAAATGAAAACATTGAAGCATCGGTCGCCACGCTGTATCGCAAAATTGGTTCACCCGTGCTGACCGACATCGCGGTCAACGTCGAGTTCGACACCGTCGTGCCAGCTTCCACGACTCCACTCATCAGCCGCACCTATCCGCGACAACTGACGGACCTCTTCCAGGGCGAGCAGCTCGTGTGGGTCGGCCGCTATCGCCAAGCCGGAGCCGCCAAGGTCACGCTGACCGGCGTCGCAGGCGACAAGAAGACTTTCATCTTCCCCGCCAACTTCGTCGCCAAGTCGAACGACGAGACATTTGGCTTCGTCGAGAAGTTGTGGGCCACACGCCGCATCGGCGAGATCATCGACGAACTCGACCTACGCGGGCAAAACCAAGAACTGGTCGATGAACTTGTCCGCCTCTCAGTTCAACACGGGATCATGACTCCCTATACGAGCTTCCTCGCCGACGAGAACGTCCGCCTCGCCGACACCAGCAATGCGACGCGAGCTAGTGATGTCGCACGACGGGAACTCAGCAAAGCCGACGGAGCGAGTGGCTTCGAGCAGCGTGCATTCAAGGGGCAACTGCAATCGGCGCAGAACGCGCCCGCCGCTGCCGCCCGAGGTGCCGGCTTGCCTGCAAACAAGGCAGCAAAACCACGATCAGGCCCATCAGCGACACTCGCCCGTTCGAAAGGCGACAAATCCCTCCCCGAAGACAAAAGCGAATCGGCCGAATCGAACCTCCGGCAAGTCGGCCAGAAATCGTTTTTCCGCAAGAACAAGCTATGGCAAGACTCCACCGTCACTGATGAGCAAGCCAAGAAGGCGACCCGCGTCCGCCAGTTCAGCCGCGAATACTTCGATCTTGCCGCCAAGCATGCGGCGCTCGCGAAGTACATCGCCTTCGACGAACCGGTGCTGGTAAATCTCGGCGACACGACTTACCAGATCGATCCCGAAGAGACCGACCCCGGAAAGTCGTAGGTTCGGACTCCCTCCCGGCCGCATTGCAACGCCGTTAACTGACTGTCCCGACCGGAGCCAAACACGGTCGGAACAGAGTCCCAACCTACCGGGAAACTTCCCTCAAACAGCCACCAAATCCCTGTTCGTTCGCGGCGTTTGCTTGCTATAGTCCGCCCCCTTCCACTTGCCGGTGGTTCCAGTCGCGACGCGCGGTTTGGCCGGACAGCGGAGCCCTCTTTTTGACCGCCGTTTGAACGACCTGTGCGGACCTAAGCCGCTGGGCTCTTCGGACGCGGGATTGGTAGTGACAGAGATGGTTGATCGTTTTCTCCTTCGTGAATTCAATGTGGATGACGCCGAGCTCGACTCGGCGTTTGACATTTCTAGCCTCGACGACACGGGCCTCACCCCCACCGATGAACTGGAGCGAATCTACGGTTCCGTCGGGCACGCTTTCGAAGTCAATCAGATCATTGAAGGGATCGTGATCCGCGTTGAGGGAGACGAAGTCCTCGTCGATATTGGCTACAAGAGCGAAGGAGTCGTCACGCTCGATGAATGGGATCGGGACGACCCGCCGCCGCAACCCGGTGAGAAAATCAGCGTGCTGCTGGAAGAGGTCGAGGATGACTTCGGCCTGATCATGCTCTCCAAGCGCAAGGCCGACCGCGTTCGCGAATGGGAACGGGTCATCAAGAATCACGCCGAAGGAGACGTCGTCAAAGGGGCGGTGCTCCGCAAGATCAAGGGCGGTCTGCTGGTCAACATTGGCGTGAACGTCTTCCTGCCCGCCAGCCAAGTCGATATTCGCCGACCGCAAGACATCGGCACCTACATCGGCCGCGAGATCGAATGCGTGATCCTGAAGATCGACGAAGCACGCCGCAACATTGTGGTCTCACGCCGCAAGCTCATCGAAGACCGCCGCACGGAGCTCAAGCAGAAGCTGCTGGCGGAACTCGTGGATGGCGCGGTTCGCAAGGGCATCGTCAAGAACATCGCCGACTTCGGCGCGTTCGTGGACCTGGGCGGAATCGACGGCCTGTTGCACATCACGGACATGAGCTGGGGACGCATTGGCCACCCGACCGAGATGGTCAAGATCGATCAAGAGATCGAGGTCAAAGTGCTGCACGTCGATCGCGAAAAGGA
>SXGS01706901.1_pt1 | contig 10558 bp, 12 predicted proteins | sample 3174681 | NCBI WGS metagenome assembly SXGS01 (sample SAMN11356861, study PRJNA531348) | freshwater metagenome | isolation source: freshwater sample F1-80 | place: China: Fuxian Lake, Yuxi | collected 2017-12-25
ATCGAGGATGGCGCGGCACTTCGAGGACAACGAAGTAGTCCGCCGGATAGAGATAGTCTTCTTCACTCTCATCGACAATGCGGAGATCGCCATCTTCTGCGGCATCGTGGTCGGGCAACACCCGGTAGAGTTTATGAAGTTCTAGCGAGACAGGATATTCAGAGTTTTTCACGCAGATGGCAAACTGGGGACTAGTGATTTTATGAGTCTTCATGGGATTCATCCAGATAGCGCTTGCGTTTGATTTCTTTCTTACCAATGCCGTGGGCTTCATACCAATGGAGTTCCGCTTTCCGCACGCGACCGTTTCTCAGTCGAATCAGGGCGACTCCCTTAAGTTTGCGCCAACGCCCAGAGCCGTACTGTTTGCGCAAACGGGCATGGTCGCGAATGGAGCTGCTAATAACAATGGGCTCAATTTCCGTAATCTCACTGATAATCTCGAAAGGGTTCATCCAACTTTTCAGCTTCTACCTTCAGATCATCATTACCCAAAATCTAGGCAGCAATTGCTAGGATTCTGCATAAGTGGTTAGACACCACCTGTCAATCTTTTTCTCGGCATACAGAGAGCGAAACAGGAGTCGAGGCAAGCAGCAATCTGGTGTAGCGGCGCGGACGCTATGCAGGAACATGGGACTTCAGCCACTCTTGCAGCGCTTCATCGAGGCGGGTTTGCCATCCGTCACCGGTTGCTCGGAATCGCTGGACAACGTCGCGGGACAACCGAATCGTGACGCGCTCCTTTGTCGGGGTCTTCTGCGGACCTCGCACACGCAGCTTTGTCCGCAGCAAGAGAGGAAGCACCTCTCTTGCGGGGCGGAAACGCTTGAAATCTTCCGCCGTTAATTCACGCACTTCACCTTCGGCATCAATTAGGGGATTGGGTTTGGATCTTGGCATAACGCTTGACCTCTCTCTTATTCGCCTTTCGGAGGCTGATGACTCGGATTCCATCGAGCGTTTCGGTGAAGCACAGTACGTGTAGGCGTCCGTAGAGAGTGCCAAGGGCGACATAGCGTGCTTCGCCATACTCGCGGCGGTCATCGATGTGAACCAGTGCGGTCTCGAAGTCGAACTCCGCAGCAGACTCGAACGAAAGACCACGCTCACGGATATTGCGTTCGTTCTTGCTCGGGTCGAAGGAGATGCGCACTTTTCAGACTGTATGTACAAAAAGAGTCCCGTGCAATGCTGCCTCTGTAACTCGCAGTTGACTTCCCCTGCTTGCTCACGTTTTATGCTCGCACGCTAATCCGAAAGAGCGCCACGGCAAACCCAAGTATGAAGCCTCTCATTCTCGCGTCCGCTTCTCCTCGCCGCCGCCAGTTGTTGCACGAGGCTGGGGTGGCGTTCACCGTGATTCCTAGTAACACGGCGGAAGAACTTCGCCCCAACGAGTCTCCAGAGGAATATGCCCTCCGTGTGGCTTGGGAAAAAGCCCAAGATGTCGCCGCTCGGCATCCAGGGAGTTGGGTGTTGGGTGCTGATACCATCGTCGCTGTAGATGGCCTTGTCCTCGGTAAACCCAAAGACGCAGCGGATGGCTTGCGTATGCTACGGCTGCTGTCCGGTCGCGCTCATCATGTCATCACAGCTTTCGCTTTGTTCAACGACACCGGGCAAGTGAGCGATCATCAATGGGTTGCCAGCCACGTGACATTCAAGACGCTCACCGACGAGCAAATCCGCGACTATCTCGCCACTGGCGAGCCTTTCGACAAGGCCGGTGCGTATGCCGTGCAAGGTCTCGGGGCGGCTCTGGTGGAACGAGTGGAAGGTTCGTACACGAATGTGGTGGGCTTGCCGATGGAGGAGGTGCTTGCCGCACTCGGTGCAGTCGGTATTTTGCCAGAGAACGACTGAACTCTGCTTATGCTGATGGATATTGCCGCCAACTATCACCGCGTCCGCGACCATGTCGCCACAGTTGCGCTCCGTTGTGGTCGGCAGCCGAAATCCATCACCACCGTGTGCGCAGCAAAAACCAAGAACGCTGACACTGTGCGGGCTGCACTGGCCGCAGGAGCGACGGATATCGGTGAAAACTACGTCCAAGAGGCACAGGAAAAGATCGCGCAAGTCAGTACGCCCGCACGCTGGCATCTGATTGGCCATCTACAGCGCAATAAAGCGCGGGTAGCGGTGCGGCTCTTCACTTTGATCCATTCGCTCGACAGCATTGCCCTCGCCCAAGAACTGCACCGCCAAGGAGAAAAACAGGGCATCGTCGTCCGTACGTTGTTGGAAGTGAACCTCGGTGGCGAGGCCAGCAAAAGCGGGATTGACCCACAACAGATCGAGTCCTTGCTGACCGCTGCCGCCGCCTTGCCGCAGCTTCGCATCGAAGGTTTGATGACGGTGCCGCCGCTAGGTCCAACGGCTGAAGCTTCGCGCCCCTATTTCCGCAGGTTGGCGCAATTACGTGAGCAATATGCAGGTTTCCAGGCAGCGAACATTGACTTGCAGGCACTCTCCATGGGTATGACCGACGACTACACCGTAGCTATCGAAGAAGGAGCAACCATCGTGCGGATTGGCCGCGCTATTTTTGGTGCCCGCTGAAGACGCTGAGGAGATGAACGAATGAAGAAAATCGGCTTTCTTGGTGCCGGGAATATGGCCGGCGCACTCATCAAAGGACTGCTGTCGGCTAAGCTGTATCGTCCGCAAGAGATGATCGTCAGCGACGTTCTTCCCGCCCAGCTGCGAAAAATCCAACGCGCCTATCACGTGGACGGCGTGCGCGACAACCGCGCGGTCGTGCGTGAAGCGCAGACGATTATCTTGGCCGTGAAGCCACAGATCCTTGCCCAAGTGCTGGCGGATATTCGGCCTGAAGTAACGAAGGAGAAGGTGTTCATCTCCATTGCTGCCGGGGTGCCGCTGCGTCGCCTAGAGGAAGGATTGGGAGGCAATGCCCGTGTGGTACGGGTGATGCCCAATACCCCGGCCTTGCTGGGCAAAGGCATCGCCGTAGTGGTCCGTGGCGGTAAAGCCAAACCGCAAGACGAAAAATTGGCTCTGTCCCTATTTCGCGGCGTTGGGGAAGCCTTGGCTGTTAAAGATGAAGCCCTTATGGACCCAGTCACCGGACTGAGTGGCAGTGGGCCTGCCTATGTGTATCTGTTTGCTGAGGCGCTTATTCGCGGTGGGATACAGGAAGGGCTTTCGGCCAAAGTTGCGACCCAACTCGCTTTTCAGACCTTGGAGGGAGCCGTCGCCATGCTCAAGGAAGCAGGCAAAAGTCCTCAGGAACTGCTGGCTATGGTCACTTCGCCGGGAGGGACGACCTTGGCGGGTTTGTCGCGCTTGGAGGAAGGGCAATTTGCGGCAACGGTGGCTGCTGGTGTTAGTGCAGCAACAAAACGCTCGAAAGAATTAGGGCAAAGCTAGGAAGGAAGCGAAGACATGTTCTTCATCGGGAATTTTTTGGCGGCGGTTGCTTCAGTACTCAACATGCTGCTGTCCGCCTATATGTGGATCATCATCATCCGTGCGCTCGTGTCTTGGGTGAATCCGGACCCGTACAATCCCATCGTCCAATTTTTGCGGTCAGCGACCGATCCCTTGCTGTATCGAGTCCGACGCTGGATTCCGGCACATTTCGGCGGCATCGATTTTTCTCCCTTGATCGTCATCGCCGGCATCCTCTTCCTGCAAACCTTCGTCGTGCAAAGCTTACTCGACCTTTCGAGGACCTTCCGTTGAGCGTCGCCATGCGGCCACCAGCGGTTGACAAAAAAAATCCAGATGGTTAGCGTCAACCCCATCTCTCCTTACGCTTTCTCGGGAGGAAGGACATCCATGCCAATTTACGAATATAGCTGCAAAAAATGTGGCAGTTTTGAGACAATGCAACGCATTACCGAAGACCCCCTCAAGAAGTGCCCAACTTGTGGGTCCAAAGTGACCAAGCTGATCTCACACTCGGCCTTTCACCTCAAAGGTAGTGGCTGGTACATGACCGATTACGGCAAGAAGGAGGCGGCTAGCGCGAGTAGTGGGAAAACCGACGACACAAAGCCTGTCAGCACCGAGGCAAAAGAAAGCAAATCCTCGAGTGACAGTGACACTTCGACGTCATCCACCACGAAAGAGACTTCAGCCGCAGCGTAGCGAGCCATCGTTGTGCTGACGAGACGCTCGCAGCCTCGGTTCCTTATCGGTTTCTCCCCCCTTACACCCTGTTCACGGCCATGCTAAGGAAAGAGCCCACGGTCGCATAGCTCAGCCGGCTAGAGCGCTTGCCTCACATGCAAGAGGTCCGGTGTTCAAGTCACCGTGCGACCATTTTGAAGCCCGCGTCCTGCGGGCTTTTTTATTTTCCTGCGACCCTCCAGTTTCACTGCCCCCCGTTTGCCGTTTCTCCTGAACGTGGAAAGATACCGTGCGAGTGGCGGCGCGAGATGGTGGGCGTTCGCTTATTTGAGAGATCCCTGGAATCAATACTGCGGAGGAAAAAGTGAAAAAAAGAATGATGGTTTTCGCACTGGCTTTTCTTAGCGCGGCCTTGAACGTATACGCTGATGATGCGATATCCGACTCGACTCCGAACGCGAAGGTCTATTTCATTCAGCCCGTGGATGGGCAAACTGTGCCGCAGAATTTCAAGGTGGTGTTTGGGTTAAGCAACATGGGGGTTGCACCGGCGGGAGTCAGTCTCAAAGACACGGGGCATCATCACTTGCTCATTGATAGCGATATTTTGCCTGATTTAACCAAACAACTTCCAGTCACCGACAAAATTAGGCATTTTGGCGGCGGCCAAACAGAAACAGAAGTCACACTTCCTCCAGGCAAGCATACCTTGCAGCTCATCCTGGGGAACTATGTCCATATCCCACATCGTCCGCCGGTCATTTCGGAAAAGATCACTGTGACTGTTAAATAATCGTACGAGGCCGTTCTGGTCAGCTTGGCCGGCTGAATCTCTGGATAATGAAAATGCCCCCGGGCCTTACTGCTCACCTGCGGTGAGCCGCACACTCAGCATGTCGCGACGCGCATCGACGTGATTGATGACAAGTTGGACCTCGGTACCCAGCGGCAATGCCATATTGGCGGTGAGCGGCGCGACAATCAGGGTCTCGTCCAGTTCGACAAATGATCGACCGTTGTACTCGCGTACGACCTGCCCGCTGATCGTTTGTCCTTTTTTCTCTTCTAAGGAGCGCAGAAGCCAGTAGCGAGTGCTTTCCCGCTCGCAGCGTTTGGCCGCCGTCGATGACTCTTGTGCCCCAGCGGCGATTACCTGGAGCCGTTCACTATTAAACAGTGGGGTACCGTGTTCCAGGTGATGTTTGATCTGGTGATGCATCTGCAGGTCGTGATAGCGGCGCAGCGGTGAGGTTGCTTGGGTGTACACCTGTAAACCAAGGGCGGCGTGCGGCGTGGGGGTAGTGCCGATTTGCGACGGCTTCATAAGACGCCGTGTCGTTTGCACGTAGACACGCTGCGTTGGAAAAGATGCAGCAGGAAGCACCGGCTCGTCTGGCGGTGGCTGGGCGATGTAGAGCGCGGGGAGATGATGAGTCCGGCAGTAACGCGCTGCCATCTCATTGGCGAGGATCATGCACTCGCCGACTAACGTCCGCGACGGCGACTCGTTCGGCAGCGGGGTGACCGTGACTTTGCCTTCGTGCACTTTGACCTTGATCTCTTCTCCGTCAATGACAATCGCGCCTTGGGCGAGGCGCCGCGCTTTGCGCGTCTGAGCGACCTGTTGCAGGCGGCGGAGTGCGGCGGTGATGGCAGCGTTGTCTTCACTACGCAGCAAGGCATCGGCCTCGGCATAGGACAATCGTTGCCCGACGCGAATCACGCCACGGCGAATCTCTTCGTTGCTGATGGCACCAGCAGAATCAATCGTCACAAAAAAGCTGAGGGTGGGGCGCAGGTGTCCGGCAATCAGACTCGCTTTGTCTTCACTGAGCGCTGGCGGGAGCATGGGCAACTTGCCGCGTGGCAGGTACACGGTAGTCCCGCGAGCCAAAGCAGCTTTGTCGAGTTCGCTATCAGGAGGAACGAAAAACCCCACGTCGGTGATGTGTACCCCCACCCGGGTGACTCCGGCCTCTTCGCTCACGCTCAGGGCGTCGTCGACCTCGGTCGTGTCAGCGTCGTCAATCGTAAAAGTAAACAGCGACGTGAGATCGTCGTAGCCCGCGCACCCGGCAGTGAACTCAGGGACGGCCTCGGCGGCAACTACAATCTCGGACGGAAAACGTGTTGGGATCTGGTAACGGAGGAGGCTGAGTTCCTCATCTTCCTCCCAGATGCCGAGGGTGACCAAGAGCTGAAAAGCGACATCCCACGGGTGGCCTTTGCCACGGAACCCAATCTCTTCGATGAGCTTCTGCGCTTGCAGCTTCTTTTCGTAGAAGTCGCCATTGAGCGCAAACCCTTTGATCGGTTCGAGATAGCGATCCGCTCCCGCAGGGATAGGCGTTGGTGTACCCGGCGTAGTCACCCGTTCCCGCGCCCAAGAGAAAAATGCTTGCTGCATGCGCAGCCGTTCTTGTTCGAGTTGATGTTGGCGCAAGATCTCGGCGATGCTGTCTTCGGTACGGGGAGAGAAGATCCCAGCTTTTTTCTCTTTGAAATAGAGATTCTGGCGCAGCAACGCGTCAAGCACTCCGAGACGCGCGAACGCATGCTCGGTGGAGGAGAGGAGATAGCCGGCGAGTTCGTCCCAAGGAAATTCTGCCTCGGTTTCCTCGCGGACGAGTTCCCACAATTCTTTCAGGTCGATGGTTTGGGCGGTGGCATCAATCTGCGTGCGGGTTTCCTGCAAGCGCTTTTTCAGCTCAGGCAACGGCAAAGAGAGGGGTACTGTTAGGCGGCTCTCGAACAACAAACGGTCGAGTGCCAGCACGGATTTTTTGCCGTCCTCGCCGATGAGATCCAATTGTACTTTTGCGGGGGGAAGGCTGACTTTTTCGACAAGGCCCAGCGCGAGATGTCCACGTTCTCGATAGGCGACAATCGTACCAGGCTGCATATCAGGCGATCTCTATTCTTTTGCGGATTTTTGCGCGGCGAGGGCAACCTCAGTCGCCCAGCCTGCTCTTGCATCTCTTGCAATGCCTGCCAATAATGCCCGCTACCATGCTACAAGTCAAAGTGCTCCAAAGCATGCTCGATGTTGACGAGGCGCAGTGGGATGCGCTCGTCGGCACGGGTTCTCCGTTTCTGGAATGGGCATGGCTCTCCAGTATGGAAGAGGCGCGCTGCGTGGGCACGCGCACCGGCTGGCAACCTCAACATCTCGCGGTCTTCGATGACAACCGTCTGGTTGCTGCATGCCCACTCTACCTCAAGGGCAACAGCATGGGTGAATTCGTCTTCGATCATTCGTGGGCGGATGCTGCCGAGCGCGCGGGCATCTCGTATTACCCCAAAATGCTGGTTGCCGCCCCGTTTACTCCAGCCACCGGGATACGGTTTCTCACCGCGCCAGGAGCGGATCGCCCTGTCCTCGTGCGTCTGCTGGGCCAGACTCTGCAAGAAGTCTGTCAGCAAAACCAACTCTCTTCTGTGCATGTGAATTTTTGTCTTGAGGATGAGACCGAGATTCTCGGGGAAATTGGCTACCTCAAACGTGTAGGGTTGCAATATCAGTGGCTCAACTATGGCTACCGCGCCTTTGAGGACTATCTTGCCCATTTCCGCACCAAGAGGCGCAATCAGATCAAACGCGAGATGCGTGAGATGGGCGATCAGGGCATCGAGATTACTGCGCTGAGTGGCGACGCGATTCCCGACGACCTCGTGCCGCGCATGTTCTCTTTGTATAAGACGCACCTGGATAAGCTGTATTGGGGACGGCAATACTTGCAAGCGCGTTTCTTCGATTTGCTTGGGCAGCGCTTCAAGCGCAATCTCTGCTTCGTCGTGGCGCATCAACGCGGAGAGTTAGTGGCTGGCACCTTCAACGTGCAAAAGAGCGGGGTGATGTACGGTCGTTATTGGGGCGCGTTCCGTGAGGTGCGGCATCTCCACTTCAACGTGTGCTACTACGCCGCCATTCAGCATTGCATCCAGAACGGGTTCGCACGCTTCGAGCCGGGGGCCGGAGGAGATTTCAAACGCCTACGCGGATTCGATCCGCAGCCCACCGTCAGCATGCATTTTTTTGCCGATGAGCGTCTCGGGGCGGCGGTTGGACGTTTCCTCGAACGCGAACGCGAACAAATGCACAAGACCATTGATTACCTGCACGACGAAAGCGAACTCAAGCACGAGTCGCCGCCTGAAGAGAGCGACGAGTAATGAGGACGACGCTGCCTCGTTATTCTCCTGAAAGGTAGGGGCGAGGTGACCTCGCCCCTACTACTATGACGCAGCCATCTGTACTTGGTACACGACACTCCATCGGTTCTTTCAGCGCTACGATGCTCGTGGTCGGCAACACCATCGGCGTCGGCATCTTTACCACCAGCGGTATCATCGCCCAGCATGTCCCTAGTCCCGGTTGGATGTTAGCGATCTGGGCTTTGGGTGGCGTGCTCTCTCTTGCCGGTGCGTTGGCCTGGGCCGAGCTAGCAGCCACGTTTCCCGAAGCCGGAGGAGAGTACGTGTATCTGCGCGAAGCGTACGGTCCGTTTTGGGGGTTTCTCTGCGGCTGGGCGGCGTTTCTCGCCAATTTTTCTGGCTCCATTGCGGTATTGGCCCTCGCTCTGGCTGAGTATGGGGTCAGTGCCTTCACGCTGATTCCTCACCATACTTCCACCGTGACAGTCTCTGCCCTGTTGATTGTGTGGATCGTGACTGCGTGCAATTACCGTGGGCTACGTCTTGGCAGCTCGGTGCAGAACGTGTTGGGTATCGGCAAACTGGCCGCCATTGGAGGATTATTAGCCGCAGGATTTTTCTCTCGTCATGGATCGTGGGCGCACTTCTCGCCGTTGTTTGGCTGGGGGGCGTCACACGGATTGCTTTCTGGCATTGGACTCGCGTTCATTCCGGTGATGTTTGCCTACTCGGGTTGGAATGCCGCCGCCTATATCGCCAGCGAAGTCCGCCAGCCTGAAGTTGCCGTACCCCGAGCGCTGCTGTGGGGGACCCTCATTACTATCGCTATCTACGGCGGGTTGAATGTGCTCTATGTCTACGCCACGCCGATGGCTGGATTACAGGGAGAGGTCCGCATCGGCGAACTGACGGCTCGGGCGTTGTTCGGCGACGAAGTGGGTTGGGTGCTCTCCGTGGTGATCGCTCTTTCGATTGCCGGGGTGTTGAACGCGATGATCCTGACTGGGGGGCGGGTGTATTTTTCGATGGCGCGTGACGGTGTGTTCTTTGCCCGGGCCGCACATCTGCATCCACGCTTTTCCACTCCAGGCCACGCGCTGGTGCTGCAAGCGCTGTGGTCGTCGGTGCTCATTCTTTCGGGAACGTTCGAGCAATTGCTGACCTACACCACCGTCGTGCTGGTGGGCATTTCCGTGCTGACTGTCAGTGCCGTGTTTGTGTTGCGTCGGCGACCGGGATTGCAGCGGCCCTACCGAACCTGGGGGTATCCGTGGCTCCCGGCTTTGTACATGCTTGGCTCACTGGGAATCGTGCTCAATGCGTTCTGGGCGCAGCCGGCCGAATGTTTGGTTGGCATCGGATTATGTGCCTTGGGCGTGCCGCTCTATTGGTGGTGGCGGCGCGTTGACAGCCCTACCATCCCCGCGTAGCATACTCAACTAACCGGCCATAAGCCGTGGGGGAGCTGACGTTTCGGCTGAGAGGACGAGTCCAGGCGGTGGACTTGTCGACCCCTGGAACCTGATCTGGGTAATGCCAGCGAAGGGAATTCGGTGTCTTCACATCCCTCCTCGTTCCTCTCTCACCGTTTTCTTTCACACTTTAAGGAGGCATGTCGCCATGCAGAACACTCATCACGCGAACGGCGCGAATGGCAATGGGAAGGCAAAAGAAGCGCCGGCGGGACTGACTACCGCCCCGCTGCCGGCTTCACGCAAAGTCTATGTCGAAGGAACGCACGATGGCGTCCGCGTCCCTTTCCGTGAAATCAGTCTGACGGCTGCAGCCCATGGGCTGAACGGGAACTCGCAGAAAGCGCCAGCTCCGATGATGGTGTATGACACCTCGGGACCTTACACCGATCCACAGGTGGCTATCGACATCCGTAGCGGACTGGCTCCTGTGCGCTTGTCGTGGATTCTTGCGCGTGGAGATTCTGAGCAACTGCCGGGTGTCTCTTCGGATTATGGCCGCCGTCGCGCTGAGGATGCTTCTCTCGACACCTTGCGTTTCGCCAATATCCGACGTCCGCGCCGGGCGCTCGCTGGCCGCAACGTTTCGCAGATGCACTATGCCCGCCAAGGTATCGTCACCCCTGAAATGGAGTATATCGCCATCCGTGAGAATCAAGCCCTCGAACAAGCGCGGGAAGAGGGTAAAAAAGGCAACGGCCACGCTCGTATCTCCCGGCAACATCCCGGCAATTCTTGGGGGGCAAGCATTCCGTCGATAATTACCCCTGAGTTCGTGCGTGACGAAATTGCTCGTGGCCGCGCCATCATTCCTGCGAATATCAACCATC
>SXGS01698435.1_pt1 | contig 10554 bp, 9 predicted proteins | sample 3174681 | NCBI WGS metagenome assembly SXGS01 (sample SAMN11356861, study PRJNA531348) | freshwater metagenome | isolation source: freshwater sample F1-80 | place: China: Fuxian Lake, Yuxi | collected 2017-12-25
GCTGACGATGAAGACGTCGCGGTCTTCGGCGTGGACGTTTTCAGGCGTCATGTTCGACGCGCCGTAGAGCGTCAACATGAGGTGCAGGCAGGAGAGCGAGCCGCCGGGGTGGCCTGAGGCGGCGAGGGTCGTCGAAAGCAGCGTGGTCGCGACGCCGTCCTTCCAAGCCGCGTCGAGGGCGGCCTTCTGGGCGGGGTTAAGCGACTTGCCGACGGGGTCGAGGCGCAATGCGGCGGGTACGGGCATCGGGATCCTTCTCCTTAGACGGCGGGACTATACCCGCCCGCGGCGCCGCTGCGGCGGGAGGGGCTCCGTGCGGTCAGTCCGGCTCGACCAAATAGCCTTGGGTGCCGGTGAAAGCGGTCTTCTGGCGCGAGGCGTTGGCCGGGTCCCCGACCCGCGACCAGCGCGTCATGCCGACGAGCGGCGTCCAGACGGGCGGGCCGCCGCCGGCCGGGGATTCGGACGACCACATGAACCGGATCTCTTGATACACCGGTCCGGCGTCGTCCTGCGTCGGCGGAACGAAGCCGGGAACGGCGCCGCGATCGAACGGGTCCGCTCCGTAGCGCGCTTGCCAGAGCCACGTGTTGCGGAGGCGCTCCAAGGCGTTCGGGGCCTCAAGGCGGAGCCGTTCGAGTCGTTCCGCCTCGCGCAGGATCTCGGCTCGCGGCAGCGCGGACGACACGCCGCGGACGCCTTGGCCGCCTGCGAAGTAGGCGGGCTTGACGACGCCGCTTTCGAGCGGAACGCCGATGCGGTCGAGCTCGTCCATCAACGCGGGCGTGAAGGGCCGGAGGGCGGGCGAGAGCCCCGGGTTCCCGATCAGCGTGTGTTTGCAGACGAGGAAGAAGTCCTCAGGATGGACGACGAACGACGCCGCGCCGCGGAGAAGGCTCGTCTGGAAGATCGCGGAGAGGCGGGCTTCGTCGAATCCTTCCGCACGCTCCTCGATCAATTGATCCAGTTCCGGCGGTATGCAGCGCGACAGCACGTTCCGCGCGACCTGCGGCCGGTCGTACTCTCGGATGCGCGGGACTCCGCCGTCGAATTCGACCGCCCGGCGATAGAGCAGTTCGCCCGTCGTCGCATCCGGCTGAAGATCGAGAACGTCGACCAACGGCGCGCCGAGAAGCCGGCACCAAAGCAGCATGTCGACCACGGTCGACTGCCGGAGCGGGCGCACTTCGAGGACGATCGTTCCGTCCGTCCCGTCCTTTGCGCCGACGGATGCGAGACGACGAAGGTGTTCGCGATAGTCCCCGAACGTGCGGAAGCGTCGGTCGAGAAAGAACGAACTTTCGTCCGTCTCCGGGAGGAACCTGCGGAAGGCGGCGAGTTTCGTCGGCTTCAACAGCATATTGCCGGGGAACGACTGCGCTTCGGGGACGGCCCGCGTCAACCGGCCGGTCGCCGGATCGAACACGCGTTGGAAGTCGGTGGCCACGAACCGCGGCGTCGGCGCGGTCCCGACCGGCCTTCGATAGCGTTCCGGCGCTTCGGCGCGTGCGCGGGCGAACAGCGCCGGATCGTCGAACGGCGCGAGGATGCTCCGCATCGCGGCGAGATCGCGGTCGACCAAGGCGCGCGGCGCGACGCCCGGGCATTCCGCGATGCGCCATGGGAATCGATAGCCCGGATAAATCGACGACTCGAGCCCTTCGAGATAACGGGCGCGCTCCGGAGCGAGACTCCCCATGAGCTCGAACTGTCGCCGCCTTGCGCGGTCGCGGAGCGACGATTCGTCGCCGGCCACGGTCGCCGTTCCGCCGTTCATGAAGAGCCTTTATTCCGCGGTCAAGCGCGGACGAATGCGTTCGAGCGACGTTCGCGGCCGATGGTCGTCTCGGGGCCGTGGCCCGTCACGACCACCGTATCCTCGGAGAGCGTATAGAGGCGCGTCTTGATCGAGCGTTCGATGGCGGGGAAGTCGCCTCCCCAAAGATCGGTGCGGCCGATCGAGCCGCGGAAGAGCGTGTCGCCCGCGAACAGCACGGAGCGGCCGCCGACGTCGCAACGGAAGCAGATCGATCCGGGCGTGTGTCCGGGCGTATGAATGACCTCGACCTCCGTGCGACCGCGGCCGACGACGTCGCCGTCGACGAGCCAGCGTTCGACGGGAAGTACGGCGTCGAACGTCATCCCGAACATCCGGCCTTGGACGTCCAAGTGCTCGTACAGCCAGCGGTCGTCTTCATGCAGCCGGATGCCGGCGCCCGTCGCTTCGCTGACGGCCCGCGCCGCGCCGACGTGATCGAAGTGCGCATGCGTGTGGACGAGCGCGACCGCTTTGAGTCCGAGGGCGTCGAGGCGCGCCGTGATGACCTCCGCGTCGTCCCCCGGGTCGACGACGATCGCGTCGCCGGTCGTCGGATCGCCGAGGATCGTGCAGTTGCATTGAAGCGGACCGACCGGAAAGGTCTCGCGGACGAGCGGCGGGAGCGTCATTGGACCTTGCTTTTACCGCTTGCGAGGCGCGGCGTAAGCGCGGGTCGCCGAAGGGCGGTCAGGAGTCGGGATCCGGCGCCGCGATTCCGTCCAGGCTCGTCCGATTCTTCCGCCGTCGATAGGCGACGAGTTCCTCGTCCGATTTGCGCCCCGTCCACGCGTCGAGCTCGGAACGCGGCGCAAACGAAACCGCCTTCGGGACGGCGTAGCCGCAGGACGTGCGGACCGCGCGGATGTCGGCCGTGATGATCTGACGGACGCCCGGGCGATCCTCGAAACAAAGCATGAGCGCGGCCCATTCCGGGTCGGAGCGGCGCACGACACGTGCCTGTCCGTAGATGCGCACGATTTTCGGCGCGCCGGTGAACGCGCAGAATAAGAACGTGATGCGCCCGTTCTCGGTCACGTGCGCCGCCGTCTCGTTGCCGCTGCCGGTCAGGTCGAGGTAGGCGACGCGCCGTTCGTCGAGCACGCGGAAGGTGTCGAGCCCCTTTGGCGAGAGGTTGACGCGTCCGGCGGCCCCCGCCGGCGCCGTAGCCGTGAAAAACACCGGTTGGCGCTCGAGGAAGACGCGGAGTTCCGGGGGCACGGAGTCGGTCTCTTGTCCCATGGGAATAGGGGCGATCGCCGCGGCGTTGATCCCCGCATGACGGGCGCCGTCCGAGCGTCGGCCGACGTAGGATCCCCTCGCCATGACGACGTCCCAACCGGAACAACCGGATCAAGTGTTTTTCGACCTCGCCGACACCTTCATCGAACTCGCCAACCATCACACGGCGAAAGTCGGCAAAGGTAAGGCGAGCGCCGCTCTCTCTTTCGCCGCGGCGCGGTTCAACGCGTTCGTGGCCGCGACATCCGTGACGAGCGGCGAGGCCCTCCGCGCCCGCCAAGACGAGGCGATCACGTATTTCTCCGGCCAATACCGCAACATGTTGCAGGACAACCTGACGGATTGGGCCGACAACTTCGACGCGTATCGGAAGCCCGGGCCCGCATGACGCCGTGCGGATCGGAGCCTGTTAGCGTCCTCGAACGTAGGTGCACCGTATGTCGTTCCGCAATCTGAACGGGTTCGTATTCGGCGTCCTCGCGACGCTTCTGTCGACGACGATCCTGGCGCAGGACGTCGGCGCCAAACTTAAATCGGCCGTGATCGAAGGCGATGTCTTGGTCGTCGTCGTCCAATGCGCGCCCGGATACCACATCTATCCGCTCGACGGCGAAGAGGCGAACCGGACGGAACTCGAGCTCAAGCCGGGTCCGAAGAAGATCTCCGGCCCGATCGTCCAACCGCCGAAGAAACATCACCGCAAGGTGTACGAGGGCGGCTACGTCGAGGAGTACGACTACCTCGACGGCACGGTGATCTTCCGCGCCCCGCTCGGCCCGGGCGATGAAAAGGGCGCGGAACTCGTCGGCTCTATCGCCTTCGACGCCTGCAACGACGCCGGTTGTCTTCCGCGGGCGACGGAGGAGTTCAAAGTCTCGCTCGTCTCCGACAAGCCGGCGCTCCCCGCGCCCGGGACCGCGTCCGCTCCGACCGCTCAAGACGGCGCTTCGGTCAAGAAACTCGATCGTCCGAAGTCGACCGAAGGACAAGACGCGAGCGATCCGCTGACGTTCGTCTCCATCACACATCCGGTGAAGGTCGCCGTCGGCAAGCCCTTCGACGTCGTCGTCACGACCCGCGTGAAACCGCCGTGGCACATCTACGGCCTCAAGTCGATCGGCGGTCCGGAACAACCCACCGCGTTTTCAGCGGTCCCGGTCGAAGAGGGCGGAGCGATCCGCATCAAGACCGCGGGCGAACCCAAGACCGATAAGGCGCCGAAGCGCCATGGCACGGGCGCCGAGGCCTACCTTTACTTCGAAGGTACGACGATCTTCACCGTCCCCTTCACGGTCGATGGCGGCGGCGCGGCCAAGGCGGAGCCTTTCCATCTTCGTGTCGCCTATCAGTGCTGCACGATGACCGGCTGCCTTCCGCCCACCGAACTGACCTTCGAACTGGCCCTCGAGGTCGAGCCCGGCAGTGCGGCCGTACCGGCTTCGGGTTCCGTCCCGAACCCCGGCCCTGTCGCGAAGCCGGGCCCCGATACGATCCCGCCGGCTCCGGTGGCTCCGGTGACTCCGATCGCTCCGACGACGAAGCCGCAACAGCCGAAGACACCCGAGCGGACGGCGGCGGCGGAGATCGCGAGCGCCGTCCTTGACCCCGCGAAGATCCAAGCGGGCGAAGCGACCACTTTGGTCCTGACCGTCCGTGCGAAGGACGGCGCCCTGCCGCTCGGCGCGGGGATCGCCGCAGCCGAAGTCACGCTCAGCGACGCGTCGGTCTTCCGTACGGAAGGCGCGCCTTCGATCAAGGCCGTCGCCGCGGGCTACGAAGTCCGTCAACTGCTCCGCCATGGCGGGGAAGCCGTCGACGGCAAGAAAGCGCTCGCAGGGACCGTCGTCGTCGGCGGCGCCGAAGCCAAGTTTTCGGCCGAGGTCGAGGTGTCGACGCCGCTTTGGGCGTTCATCCTGCTCGCGATGGGCTTCGCGCTCGGCTCGCTCCTGACGCCGTGCGTGTTTCCGTTGATCCCCGTCACGATCAGCTATTTCACCAAGCAATCCGAACGCGCGGGCGGCAGTCCGTTCCGCCTCGGCGCGACTTACGCCTTCGGCATCGTGGCGTCGTTCACGTTGATCGGCCTCGTCTTCACGCTGGTGCTCGGCAAGAACGGCGCGGCGTCCTTTGCGATGCACCCGATCACGCAACTCGCCATCGCGATCCTCTTCGTCGTCTTCGCCCTGTCGTTGTTCGGAGCGTACGAAATCCAACTCCCCGGGTTCGTGCTGAACATGCTCGGCAGCGCCCAAGGGAAGGGCGGCACGGGCGGCGCGTTGCTGATGGGTTTCCTCTTCGCGCTGACCACCTTCACTTGTACGGCTCCGTTCGTCGGCACGCTGCTCGCAAACGCCGCAACGTCGGGCGATTACTTCCGACCGGTCGTCGGCATGGTCGCCTTCTCCGCCGTCCTCGCGGCGCCGTTCTTCTGGCTTTCGGTCTCCCCGGGATTCGCCAAAAAGCTGCCGAAGGCCGGCGGTTGGATGAACGAAGTCAAGGTCGTGATGGGGTTCATCGAACTCGCCGCGGCCCTTAAGTTCCTGAGCGGCTACGACGTCGAGTACTTCAACCGCACGGTGTGCCTCTTGTTCTCCGTCGCGATCTTCGTCCTCTGCGGTCTCTATCTGCTCGGGACGTTCCGCCTGCCGCACGATTCGCCCCGCGAGCGCACGTCGGTCACCCACTTGATGTCCGCTCTCGGGTCGTTCGTGTTGGCCGTCCATTTGGCTTCCGGACTCGACGGTTCGCCGACGTCGGGGTTCATCGACGGCTATCTGCCGGTCGTGGAACGGTCGAAGAATCACTTGCTGGAGGAACAGCGGCTCGTCGATCGCATCGTCGAGGAAGTCGGCGGGGCCGCCCCGAGCGCCGATGCGAAGGCCGGCGAATCGGTCCGCGGCAAGACCGGGCTCGCCCGCGCGTTCGTCGATGATTTCCCCGGAGCGACGGCCGAGGCGGACCGGCTCGGCGTCCCGGTCTTCATCGACTTCACGGGCTTCACCTGACAGAACTGTCGCACCGTGGAGGCGGTCGTCTTCCACAACAACGAAAAGCCCGAAGTCCGCGAGAAACTGAAACAGTTCGTCGTGCTGCAGATCTACTGCGACCATAAGGACAAAGCGATCCGCGCTCGGGCCGTCGAGTTGCAGAGCAGGCTGGCCGGCGCGGCGATCCTTCCTCAATACGTCGTTTACGACACGCGCACGCAGCGCGTGACCGGCAAGTGGGCCTATGGGAGCCCTGAAGAAGGCCTGAGCCACGCGCTTTGGCTGAAGCGTCTCGACGACGCTTTGGCCGCCTATCGCTTGTCGAAGTCCTGACGGAGGCGCGCGCCCTCATGCCCGATCTTTCGGTCGCGCTGATACGGGAGGCCGCGGACGTCGAGCGCGCCGTCGCCCGCGCGTACGCGGCGCGGGCGGTCGCCGCCGCGGTTCCGACCGGTCGGCGGGCCGAGATCCTGCTCGCGGTCGCGGCCGGTTTAAAGGCCGCGGCGGAGCCGTTCGCAGAGGCGATCGTCGCGGAGGTCGACAAGCCCGTCGATCTCGCCCGTGCGGAGGTCGCCCGTGCCGCCGCGACGTTCGAGGCCGCGGCCTACGCGGCGGGCGCCGGGACGGGCGAACTCCGCCCGTTGGACTTTTCGCCGGGTTACCCGGCGCGCGAAGCCTTGGTGCGTCGCGTGCCGGCGGGCGTCGTTCTCGCCGTCACGCCGTTTAACTTTCCGCTGAACCTCGTCGCCCACAAAGCGGCTCCGGCGATCGCCGCGGGCTGCCCGTTGATCCTGAAGCCCGCGCTGCACGGCGCGATCGTCGCCGCGCGGCTGGTCCGCCTCGTGCACGAAGCAGGGTGGCCCGTCGACGCGATGCAGATCCTGCCGCTCGCGGACGACGCTCTTGCGGCGCCGATGCTCGCCGACGCGCGGATCCGCGTCTTCACTTTCACGGGGTCGGCCGCCGTCGGGTGGCGGCTGCGCGATCTGGCGCAGAAAAAGACGGTCGGACTCGAACTCGGCGGCGACGCGTTCGCGGTCGTCCACGAGGACGCCGATCTCGCGTTTGCGTCGGCGCGCATCGCGTTCGGCGCCTATGCTTTCGCCGGTCAGGCTTGCATCTCCGTGCAGCACGTCCTCGTCCATCGCGCCGTCCGCGAGGCGTTCGAGGCGGCGTTCGTGCAAGCGGTCGACTCCCTCCGCGTCGGCGATCCTCGCACGTCGGGGGTCGTCTGCGGTCCGCTCCTTCGCGATCGCGACGCCGACCGCGTCACGCAATGGTGCGCCGACGCGGTCCGTGGCGGCGCACGGGTCGTGCGCGACTTCGGGCGCGACGGCCGGCTGCTCGGTCCCAAGATCCTGACCGACGTGCCGGCCGACGCCGCGCTCGCTACGGAGGAAGTGTTCGGGCCGGTCGCGGATCTCGCGGTCTACGACGATGCGGCCGATGTCGTCCGGCGGATCAACGATTCGAAGTACGGGCTGCAGGCCGGGGTGTTCACCCGCGACCACCGGTTCGTGAAGCGGCTTTTTTCGGAATCGGAGATCGGCGGCCTGATCGTCGACGACGTTCCGACCCTGCGATTCGACGCGATGCCCTACGGCGGAATGCGCGGTTCCGGCTTGCTTCGGGAGGGCCCGGCCTACGCGCTCGAATGGATGACGGAGCGGAAGACGCTCGTCTGGTAGAGGAACCGCCGCAGTCGGAGGCGAAGACGGCTATACTCCCGACCGCGACGGTCCGGCCCGCCCGACCCCCGTCCTCTCCTCGATGGCCGAGCACGACCACAAGACCACCCAACAGCTCGTCTTGCAAAGCCAAGGCGGCGACCGCGAAGCGTTCAACCAACTCTTCGCACGGTACTACCCGCGGATCCGCCTGCTCGTAAAGCTCCACATGATGGACAAGCTTCGGGCGCAAGTCGAAGCGGACGACATCATCCAAGAGATCTACTTGGAGGTGTACAAGAACTTCCACAAGTTCGAGTATCGGGATCCGAACTCGTTCTATAAGTGGATAGTGACCGTCATCGGTTGGAAGATCCGCGACTTCGACAAGTACTTCTTCAAGACCTCCAAGCGCCAGCCGGGCGAGACCCTCTCCCTGGATCAGCGCGTCCGCGAGAACGAAACCTCCAGTTTCGACCTCGGCGACGTGCTTCGCTCCGACTCCGCGACGCCGTCGCAGATCGTCATGCAGAAGGAGGGGTACAAGATGCTCGAGAAGGCGATGGAGAAGCTGCCCGCGCATTACCGTCAGGTCATCAAGCTCCGGCATCTCGAACAGCGGTCGTCGCAGGAGGCCGCGGAGATCCTCGATCTCAAGGTCAACGCCGTCAACGTCCTTTTTCATCGCGCGCAGCAGAAGCTCCACCAAGTCCTGAAAGAGATGACCTACTTCCAGTAGGCGTCCGCGGAACGGCGAAATGCAAGACGTAGGTCCGGATCGCGAAGAGCACGTTTGGCGGAAGCAGATGACGCGCGACATCGATCGTGCGTTGGTCGAAGGGCGTCCGGTGGACGCAGGCGCGCTCGCGGGGGGCGACCGAGCGAAGACCGCCGAAATCGAAGCCCTCGTCGCAGTCCGCTCGGCGCTCCGCGACGAAGAGGGCTTGGACGATCTCGGCGACGACGAGACGACCGAGACCGGCGTCGGCGGCGATCCGCTCGCGGAGGTCGAACGATTTTTGTCCGAAGCCTTGGAACGCGGCGAGCCCGCCGACGTCTCTCTTCTCGAAGCCGAGCATCCCGGGCTTCAGGCGGAGATCTCCGAGCTCAAACGGTTTTACGCGTTCCTTTCGGACGCTCTGACCGGAGAGGCCGCCGTCCTCGACACGGGGAAGAAGCTGCCGGACCGCCGGCTCGGCAAGTTCGTGCTCGAACGCGTCATTGCGGCGCACCCGCTCGGTCGATTGGACGCCGCGGTCGAAGAGAAAACCGGCGCGCGCTTCACGCTGCTTTTGTTCAATCCGTCGCTGCCGAAGACGGCGGCTTTGCGGTTGTTGCGCGACGCGGTCGCCGTCCGCCGTCTCGCGGATCCGGGCTTCGTGCCCGTAGTCGAGGTCAGCGAAGCGGAGAATGTCCGATTCCTCGCGCTGCAAGACGTCGGCGGCTCCACGCTCGACGCCCTGATCGCGGCGGAGGCGGCGAAAGGGGGCGGCTCGCCCGCACGGCGGCTCGGAGCCGCCGCACTCATCACGGCCGAGATCGCCGAAACGCTGCATCGGGCGCACGCGCACGGCGTTCTGCAGTGGGACCTTCGGCCCGCCAACGTCGTGATCGCCAAGAACCGGCGGGCGCTGCTCTACTGCGCGAACCTCATGGGTGCATTGCGTTCGGCGTGGCGCGGCGCGGGTTCGGCGCGCGGTTATCTCGCTCCGGAGACCCTCGCGATCGACAACGTCGCCGTCGATTTGCGGGCGGACGTCTTCGGTTGCGGGGCGTTGCTCTTCGCGCAGCTTGCGCTGAAGCCTCCGCCTGCCGATCCGTCCGCGATCCGCGCCGAATTGATCGGCGTGCCCGCACCGGTCGTCGATTTCGTGCTCCGGTGTCTTTCCCCGGATCCGAAATCGCGCCCGTCTTCGTGCCTCGCCGTCGTCGAGGCGCTCCGCCCCTACCAGCGGGGCCGAACGAGCGGCTTCGGCCGCACCGCGATCATCAGCTTCGCGGTCGCGATCGCCGCGGCCGCCCTCTACGTCTTGTTCCGCTGAGATCGCTCGTCGGCGGGCCGGCTGCGGTCAGACTTGCATCGTGCCGGCGTCGAGCGAGATCGGCCGCTGTTGCGGCGCGTCCAAGTTGCGGAGGGCCGCGGCGATCGCCGTCGCCTCCGCGAGCTTCCGGTAGGGGCCCGAGACCGCCGGATCAGACGACAAGGCGGCCGGTCGGCCCGTGTCGCCGGACTCGCGCACTTGCGGCAACAGGGGGAGTTCGCCGAGACACCGGATGTTCTGCGCGGCGGCCCACGCCTTCACGCCGCCTGAGCCGAAGATCGGGCCGGACATGTTCTCGACGAGTCCGAGGATCGGGATGTTGGTCGACTGGAACATGGCCAACGCCTTCCGCGCGTCGAGCATGGCCACGTTCTGCGGCGTGGAGACGACGACCGCGCCCGTGAGCGTGACGGTCTGGACCAAAGTCAGCGAGATGTCGCCCGTGCCGGGCGGGAGGTCGATGACGAGGTAGTCGAGATCGTCCCACGCCACTTCGGTGAAGAATTGGCGGAGGGCGCCGTGGAGCATGGGACCGCGCCAGATGACCGGCTTGTCGGCCTCTACCAAGAAGCCCATCGAAATGAGCTTCACCCCGTGGGCGACCACCGGCTCCATCAGCCGCTTGCCGCCGCGTTCGACGACGGACGGCTTCACGTCCGGCGCCACGCCGAACATCATGGGGATCGAGGGGCCGTAGATGTCGGCGTCGAGGCAGCCCGTCTTCGCGCCCGAGGCGGCGAGGCCGGCCGCGATGTTGGCCGCGACGGTCGATTTGCCGACGCCGCCCTTGCCGGAGCCGA
>SXGS01402577.1_pt1 | contig 10551 bp, 7 predicted proteins | sample 3174681 | NCBI WGS metagenome assembly SXGS01 (sample SAMN11356861, study PRJNA531348) | freshwater metagenome | isolation source: freshwater sample F1-80 | place: China: Fuxian Lake, Yuxi | collected 2017-12-25
GACGATCATCAATGTCGTTCTGGTCCGATGGACGCAACTGACCAGGCTCCCCGGATAATGGATCTCGGACTATCGCACCGCACGCTCTTCCCATCATAACAGGTCCGAGCCGATCTGCGCACTGCAGCGGCTCTGTCGCGCACAGCTTGATCATCGGCCGGGCGGATGCAAGGATACCCGTATCACAGTCCAGTTTCCCTGCCCAGTTCCGGGATCTCCCACTTCGGCTCCGCTGGCCGCATCCGTTCGGCCAGAAGTCGGTTTCGAACGGGCCAGTCGAGAACGTCGGCCGTGCCTGATGACTATCCAACTGACTTCCAGCTCATTCCTGCAACTGCTTCACCGCAGCCGACTGCTGACTCGGGCCGGTCAGGAAATGCTGGCTGAGCGGCTGGCTGATCCATCGCTCAGCAACCTGACGGCCGGCGCGATTGCTGACTGGCTGGTTCAGAAAACCGTTCTCACACGCTGGCAGGCAGACAAGCTCCTGCAGGCGAAGCATCGCGGCTTCTTTCTCGGCCCTTACCGGCTGCAGTATCGGGTCGCCCGTGGTGGGATGAGCACAATCTATGCAGGTCAGCATGTCACAACCGGTGAGATTCATGCTTTGAAAGTGCTGCCCCCGACCCGGGTCGACCTGGCATCGTACCTGCCGCGGTTTCTGCGTGAGGCGGAGATCGCGAAAAAACTCCAGCACCCCAACATCGTGCGTGTGTTCGACGTCCACCTGGAATCAGACGGGGTCAATGACGTCCATTTCATGGCCATGGAACTGCTCCATGGACACGATCTGGCAGAGATTGTCCGGACCGAGGGTGCCCTGCCCTGCTTCGCCGCGGCTGACACCGTTCGTCAGGCAGCCACGGGACTGGCCTTCGCCCACGCTGCGGGGCTGGTCCACCGGGACATCAAGCCGGGAAATCTGTTCCGGACCACCGACGGAGTGATCCGCATCCTCGATCTGGGACTGGCACAGAACTTCGAGAGTAACGAAAGCCTGACCCGCGATTACAATGAACGAGTTCTCGGTACGGCCGATTATCTTTCACCAGAGCAGGCCGTCGACAGCCACACCGCTGATGCCCGGGCGGATCTCTACAGCCTCGGATGCACACTGTACTTTCTCCTGACCGGACAGCCGCCCTTCAACGAAGGTTCACTGATGCAGCGAATCCTCGCACATCAGTCGAAAGAACCCACTCCCGTCTCCTCCTTTCGCAGCGACGTACCGACAGATCTGCTGAGTATTCTCGAACGGATGATGCGCAAGGATCGCACACAGCGAATTCAGTCCTCCGCCGAGGTTGTGGATCTGCTGACCGCGTGGCTCAGAAAGCACCGTGATCGTGACGATCTGAAAATCCGCCCGCCACATCTGGTACCGACGGCCGAGCACAGAGCACTGACGGCGTCCGATCCTGGCCAGCCCAGCGCTCCGTCACTGACCGCATTTCCCTCGGCGTCACACAGCGGAGTCGACAAATCGTCGATATCATCCGCGGAGGCCGTCGACAGGAAAGCGACGGACTGCTCGCCGTTTCTCCCCGAATTTCTCGAGTTCCTGATGTTCCTTGATCACGAGTCCGGATCCGACTCGGTCATGACCCCGCAGGCGAGACGGCAACATCTGATCGCCATCAGCAGCACAATCCCCGGATCACCTTCGCTGGCAGCCGGGGAATTCCGGACGAAGACGCCAGATCGATTCACCGCACGCCCCGGTACTGGTGCTGCCGCCGCCCAATCCGCCGCCCAATCCGCCGACCGCAGCCACGGCGTCGGGGCTCCCGCGGCGACCGGCCGTGGCTCCCCGCGGCACCCAGGACTGCTGGCCGCCGCACTTCTGATCTGCGTGATCGCCCTGACGCTGATCTGGATGTTCCGGAGTGAAATTCTGGGAACTCTCCCCGGAACGGCGCCCCCGACAGATGCCGCCAGCGGACTCTGAAGCACTGAAAACGCATGCTGTTGCCTGGGCCACCCCCTCCACCCAGCGCCGTTAAGGATTTATCACGCGGAAGACGTTCGCCCCCCCTCGTCCGCCTTGTCGGCCACCTTCTCCCCCGAGTCCAGGCTCGCTGTACCCCAAAATTCGGCACCGACAACCCTTGCCGGACTCTGATTGACGTAGCCAGGGCGTTTCGGTTGGAGTCCTTCATTTTCTGAATTGCGCCGGGAAACAGCGGAGGTTGCTGCGAACCAGGAGTTGACTCACACCGGGACCGGATGAAGGGCCGCGCTGAGCGTCTCCGCAGTTGTCACGGAAGTTGTCACGAAACTGCTCGGAGACTCACCGTCATGCACGTCAAAACTCCATCGTCCGGTGCACGAGCAATGGCTGCGAGCGTCCTAATCGATTCCATCGAAGATTGCGCATGCTGACTCGGTTGATCCAGCGAAAAACGCGGTTGCTGCTGTTGCGATCGAGTACGAGTACGAGTGCCGCGATGCTGAGTACGAGTACGAGGAAAACCGAATTGCCGAATCCTGACGAAGCGGTCCACTGGAGCCGCGCATTTGGGCGGTTTTGCCTGAAGTCACGAAAACCGAGATGTGTGGTACAGCGAGCGAGTCCAGGGGAGAAGAGACATCACAAACGCAAAGAAAATACCCGAGGACATCCTTAACGGCGTAGCCCTCCACTCTTCCCCGGCCGAACAGCATGGCCGTTGATCTCAGTCAGCAAGTATCTCCATCCCCGTGTGACCACGACAACCACAGCGACAACTACAACGTCAACTATCGGCCTGAAACGTCACCCCAAACGTCCCACAGGGTTGCTTCGAGAGCGGCCGATATGCGGCGTCATCGCTCCTCGACGATAGTTGTCGCCTCGTCACTCTTCCTGGCATCTCGACCTCTCTCGAACCAACGCGGCCACGGAGGTCTTGTCAGGGGTTCTTAGACGGGGGCAAGGCAACGCGCAAATGCGCCCCGAGCGCCGATCTGAGTGCCAAAGCCGGAGGATTCCGTCCTGCGATTCCCGGCATCGCGCTACGCCACAGATCGTGAACGCCGACGCCGCATCTGATAGCCAGTCGCCATGAGAAGGAGAACCAGATTGCCACATATCAGCAGGATCCACCAGAGTCGCGGACGCCTGCTGTTCACACCGAGTGCAGCTAAGGAAAACTCGTCGTTGGAAAATTTGTCGACGGGCTGCAGTTCGGACACGACGGCATTTGTCCTCCGGAACAGCGGAGAATCGCCAATCTCTCCGGGCGAACTCCCCGCGTTCAGTTCATAGTAATGCTCAATCACGATGTGTGACGGTACACGGCCGAGGCCTTCGATCAACGAAGACTCCACGATGCCCCTGATCACCATTTCGGACGGCTCCCTCCAGAAACTCTCATACTGTTCGATCGCCCATTCCTTCGCTGTATTGAAGACAACGGTAGCGGTCCCCTTGCCCGGACGCCCGGGTACGATATCGTCGCTTAAGAAATTGAAGCTGACAACAACCAGCTCGGGCCGGGCGGGATGACGATATCCTGTCAGATACTGAAATCTTCATCGCTGAAGTTCCGGACCGATTCCGTCGTCGCCGACGCAGGTATACGTCGCGTCCACGAAACGCGTGATTCGATCGTCGTACAGAAGTGTCATGCTCCAATTCGGTTTGTCTGCCGTGAACGACACGGCGGCCGAAGGCGTATTGGCATTCAATACCTGGGCCGCTTCGCCAGGCGTTACGAGCGCTCCCTGTCCGGCGAATCCAGCATCCTGCTTTGATTCCGTTGCGCGGAAGATGACAGAATCGTCAAAACGAGAAAACGACTGGCGCTGCGAACCGCTGCCCGCCGCTCCTTTCTGGTAGGAATCGTCAATCAGGATACTCCCACGAATACGGCGGACGGCACTCTTGAGTTTCTCACATGCGGCAGGATACTCCGTTTCAAGAAGCTGTCGAATTTCCGCGTCATCTTTCCCGGCGGGGATTGGCGGAATTCGCGCAGAGCCCAGCTCGTGGACATCATCAGCGCACGCAATTGCCGATGGACCGAACAGCATCAGAAATGCTGCAGTCCACAACAGTCGACTTGAGAAAGAGGTCATACGCCGTCCGGACGTGTTTCTCACGTCTCCCAGAAGCCCTCGAACAGTTGCAGCGGAGCGAATGTCAGCCAAAACCGCAGTCGTCAAGGCCACAGCCAAAAACGCCTTACTCAAGCGTACTGTTACTTTCAGCGCCGATCAAGAAACAAACGCCCCGGAAGTGGAAGGAGAACCGGTAACTGTTCACAGGCCGGGGACTGGCCCTTTTTCCCGCTGGAAACGAATCGGGCGCGGGTGGCCGACTGCGACCCGGTCCAGACAGCCTCCGGGACAACATGCCGATCTGTTCGCAGACAACTCCTGTTGCTGCTCCGCACCGTCAATCGCATCCGACAGAACGCAGGAAAACCGCGAATTCGGAGTGGACATAAAGCCGGATCTTTCCCGAGGTGACCGATTTCATGCCACGCCGTTTTGTTGCTATTCTCCGGAGAAATGCGGTGGATCGTGTCGCGGTGACTCCTGTGATGCGGGGTGAAACATGTCGTTTGCCGGGTTGGAAAAGTCAGCAGTTGCTCCAGCTGTACTGGATGGGATTCTTGCTGCGCAGATTGCGGTCGCCTGGGCGGGAGAAGGCGGCGAAGCGAAACGCCTGGGCTGGTGGCGGACTGACATGGTCAGTGAATTTGGCGGGGAAGACCTGTTCAAAAGACTTCTCCCGGGCACCTGGCAATGGGCCGTGCTTCAGGGAGTTCGAGAAGCGGCGACCAGGTGCGATGCGGAAATGCGGGCACAATCGCATGACGCTGACCGGCTGGTGACGTTGTTCAGTCTGGGTTTCGCCATGGATGAGCGACTGGAAGACCGATTGCAGTTTCACAAACGCAGCGGCTGCGCTCCGGCAGCGGCGTTGCCGGTGCTGTCTGGGGTGATCTCTCCACATTGGGACCGTGGCGCGTTCGAAGACTGGACGAAGGCACACGGCAGAGTCTCGGTTGAGAAAGTGCCCGTGGGGCGTCGGCTGCGCGGTGAACAGCCGGAATCCATCGAATTGGCGACCGGGAACCTGATCGCCGCGCTTGTTCCATTGGCCGCTGAATACCCGATGCCGCACTATCGGAGGTCACTGTGACAAAGGTGGCTGCGGAAGTGACCAGATTCCATACTCGCCTGCTGAAATGCGATCTCTGCACTGACGAATGCCGAGCGTACTGGCAGCACGCATCTCAGGAGGGGTGCACCCCGGATCCGGAAACCGCGTTCTCGGAATACTGGTTCGGTGCTCGCAGTCTGCCGCGCGTTCGCATGCTCCTGGCAGCTCTGCGAGAACGATTCGACCTGTGGCCGGAAGCATTGGAGGTTCTGGCGGCATGGCCGTCGATGACCGTGGCCACTCGCCGCGCGATTTGTCACTGGCATCTGCAGCTCGCAGATCCGCTCTATCGCCAGTTTGCAGGTGTCTGTCTTCCTCAGCGACGCGCTGCAGGAAAGCTGGTGATTCGGCGAACGAGCGTGGTTCAGTGGATCGACCAGGTCTGCCCGGCACGCTGGCAGATTTCCACGCGGATTCAGTTTACTCGAAAACTCATTCATTCGGCCGAACAGGCCGGACTGCTTGTTGTCGGAGACGACGGCGTGGAAATCCAGACGATGCGTGTCGATGACGTCAGCCTCACGTACCTCATGTACCTGCTGCGATGCACTCAGTTTGCCGGCACCCTGCTGCAGAATCCATACGTGGCGTCGCTCGGGCTGGATGCTGATGAAATCGTCGCCCGCCTGCGCCGAATTCCGGCCATCGGGTTTCAGCGTCAGAGCGGACTGCAGGAGTTCAACTGGCAGTACGACTCGCTGGCACACTGGGCCAGGGCTGGCGGACTTCCTGCGTCAGGATCCGCCATCACCGGAGAAGTCGCATGAATGCAGCTCACTTCGACGCACCCGACGGAAGCAGACTTCAGCAAGCCATCAGCGATCTTCGTGCCGACCTGATTCGCGATGGCGGTCCGCAGATCAGCACCATGCGAAACTATCGGTTCGCCATCCTGCAATATGAACCACAGGAAGAATTCGCCCTGCGCGCCGAAGTGTGCCGGCTGGGAACGTCCCTGATCAGCAACGGCTGGGTGGTTCTGACCATCGACCTGCAGAAGCTGATGCTGGACCTGATTCGCCGGGAAGGGGAGCCGTTTGCCGCTCGACTGATCAGCATGGAAAAGCGACTCGACCGCAGGCGAGGACTGGCCATGCTGTCGGAAAAGATCAGTCACCTGATCGACGGACCCGACGGAATCGCCGGTGAATGCAGCCGCATGATTCAGCAGCACGCTCGGGAAAATCCCGATCAGGTGGATCGTTCCGTCGCATTGATTGCACGTGCCGGAGCACTCTATCCGTTCTATCGATCCTCGGCACTGCTCAGGCATCTGGACGGCAAAACGTCCAACGTCCCGGTGGTGCTGTTTTATCCAGGCACGCGTCAGGGACAGACGGGCCTGTCGTTCATGGGCATCCTGGATCCTGACAACGACTACCGCCCCCGCATTTATCCGAACTGACACCTGTTCCCGATAAAAACACAACCCGGCGCCGTTGAATTGATGATTCCGCCGGGGCTTCCAGTCTCAACTCCCAGCCATCATGCAAATCAAATCCCTGTTTGAATCCGACGTCACTCGCGACATTCCTCCCGTCGTGTATTTCCACGAACAGAGTCCGGCAAAGCTGGCGGACGAAGTCGGTGAATACATCGTCACGGGTGGCTGGCCGGCCGATCATCCCGGCAGGAAGCGAGTTCCCAACGGCATCCATGAGGGATACGTCCGCCTGCTGAACGCCATGGTCAGCGAGCTGAAGAAGCCCCACGGACCGGATTTGCCCAACATCTGGATCTCCGGTTTCTACGGCTCAGGAAAATCGAGCTTTGCCAAGCTGCTGGGCATGGCCCTGGACGGTGTGTCACTGGCCGACGGGACTTCATTGTCCGAAGTCTGGCTGAACCGAAACACATCTCCGCTGCGCCAGCAGATGGTCGACGCATGGAAGAACCTGCGATCCGTGATCGATCCCATTGCTGTCGTTTTTGATGTGGGCGGTGCCGCAAAGGACAACGAACATGTCCATGCCACCGTCATCCGGCAGGTTCAGGCGCGTCTGGGTTACTGTGCCACCGATGCCAACGTGGCGGATGCGGAACTGGACGTCGAACGCAAAGGTGACTGGCCGCGATTTCTGCAGACCGCTGAAGCGGCTCTCGGGGCGCCGTGGAGCAAACGCGTCACCGATCCTTTCGCTGAAGATCACTTTTCGCTCGTGATGCACCGGATGTACCCGGATCTGTTCGTTGACCCGATGAGCTGGTTCACCAGCCGGGCCGGAACGCACCGCCGCAATGAAAGCCCGTCCGACGCCGTCGCAGCGATTCGCGACATGGTCCGTTTTCGAAAACCCGGCGCGACGCTGTTTCTGGTGATCGACGAAGTGTCCCAGTACATTGTCTGGAACAAAGACCGCATTGATCGACTGCGAGCATTCGCCACCGAACTCGGGACGCAGCTGAAAGGCAAAGCCTGGCTGATCGCAATCGGCCAGCAACAAGTCGATCAGGGAGCCGACGACACGTTTCTGGTCTGGCTGAAAGACCGCTTCCCGGAAAAACTGCGAGTCCACCTGGCCCCGACCAATATTCGCGACGTGGTTCACAAACGACTGCTGAAAAAAAACAAGCAGGGCGAGGACGCACTGGCCGCACTCTTCGAAAAGCACCGCCCGGACCTCAAACTCTATGCCTATGGCTGCGAGAACGTGTCCGCCGAGGAATTCATCGAAGTCTATCCGATGGTTCCCGGACAGATCGACATGCTCCTGCAGATCACCAGCGCCCTGCGAACGCGATCCGGACGGTCGCAGGGAGACGACCAGGCGATTCGCGGACTCCTGCAACTCCTGGGTGAACTGTTCCGCTCGCAGCATCTGGCGGAAATGGACGTTCTGTCGCTGGTCACTCTGGATCAGGTCTACGACGTCCAGCAGTCCGCGCTCGACAGCGACGTTCAGAACAGCATGGCCCGCGTAATGGAACAATGCCGGAACGACACCAATCCGCTGCCGATCCGAGCTGCCAAAGCGGTGGCGATGCTGGAACTCATTCAGGAAACCGAACCCACCACCGCAAAGCTGGTCTCACAGTGCCTGTTCGACCGCATGGACCGTGGCAATCAGCTCGACATCGTCACGGAAGCCCTCGAAGAGCTGCGTCGCCGCAACCTGCTGGGCTATTCCGAAAAACAGGGCTACAAGATTCAATCGTCGGCCGGTGAAGAATGGGAACGCGACCGGCGCGAGATCTCCGTACCGCGTGACGAACGCTGCACCTTGATCATCGAGTCCCTGAAACATCTGCTCGCGGACCCGGAACGTCCCAGGCTGAAGGGTCGTCCGTTCCAGTGGGCAGGAAACTTCTCAGACGATCGGCGAATTCAGGATGTTCGCCTGCTGGATCCTCGCGATGACGCCGTCGTGCGAGTCGACTTCCGGTTTCTCACGAAGAGCGAACGCTCCGAATCCCTCTGGATCAGGCAAAGTGATGAGGCGTTCTTCAAAGACCGCATTGTCTGGGTCAGCGGCGATCATGACTCGGCCGAAGAAGTCGCCCGCGACCTGGCCCAGTCAAAGGGCATGGTCGCCAGATACGGAATGCGAAAAGACTCGCTGCCCAAACCGAAACAACTGCTGCTGCAGGACGAAGAGCATCGGTCGGAAGAACTGCTGGAGAAGCTGCAGGAAGCTGTTGCCGACGCATGGACGTCCGGCGTGATCTACTTCCGTGGTGCTGTGATTGAGAACCGGGACAGCACAAAGTCCTTTTCCAGACGACTCATCAATGCGTCCATCGAAGTGTTGCCAAAACTCTTCCATGCCTTCGATGCCACGACGCTGACACAGTCCGAATGGATGCCACTGCTGGACAAAGATCTGACAGGGCCGTCGACAAAACTCCTGTCAGACGAACTGGGCATTCTGGAACTCGACGGTGGCAAGTATGTGGCGTCCTGTGCCGGCAGTATTCCGCAACGCATCCTGACACAGATTGAAACCGAACAGGGACTGTCCGGCGGAAATCTGATGTCCATCTTCTGCGGACCGCCCTATGCCTATGCCCCGGACGTCGTCAGGGCGTGCGTGGCCGGGTTGCTGCGAGGCAACAAGATCAGGATTCAGACCGATGCGGGCCTGGACATTCAGGCCACTCGCGATGCCGGGGCCCGCGATGTCTTCGAGAAGGACCGTGAGTTCCGCAAAGCCAGCATTTTCCCGATGGGGGAAAGTGAAATCCCGCCGACCGACCGCGCTCGAATCTGCAAATTCTTCGAAGAACAGCTGGCAGAAAAGCTCGACCGCGAAAATGCCGAGATCGCCGATGCGGTGATGCGCCGATTTCCCGACGTCGCTCGCCGGTTGCGTGAAGCCCTGACGCAGCATGATCAGCTGCCTGACCGCAAAGAGCATCCCGCCCCGCTGGTCAGACTGCAGGAAGCTCTGGAACGCTGTCTGCGACAGATTCGCGAAACCGTTCCCACCGTGCGGGCCGTGAAAAAAGATCTGGACGTCCTGCGAGACGGCATCAAGCTGCTGAATGTCCTTTACGCGGAACTCACAGCGGAAGCCGTTCACAGTGTTCGAGAAGCCGCATTGGTGCGCGACCATGAACTCGCTCAGCTGCGACAGGCGGACGCACTGCCAGGTGATCGCAGAGAATCGGCCGATCTGATTACTTCACATCTGGACGCCAATCGGCCCTGGCGGGAAATCAGTGTTCTGCAGCAGTCCCTGCGAGACATCCGCGACGCTTATCAGATTGAACGCAGCCGACTATTGGAATGGCAGGGCCAGCAGATTGAAGCCGCCAGAAAGAAACTTCGTCAGCGTGACGGATTCAGCACGCTGACAGCCGAGAAATCTCACGGGCTGTTCAAGATTCTGGAAAGTGCCGCAGACAACACGACACATGCGGCCATCGCGCCGGCCTTGTCACAGCTGCAGGATCCGTTCACGCTGCGACTGCAGCGAGCGGAGGTGGAAGCCAACGAAAAGCTCGACAAGTTGCTGAGCGAAGGCGACAGGCCCTTGATCGTGCCGATGGACTTGTCATTGCACAATCGTGAAATCAGGACCGAAGCGGACGTGGAAGCCCTCGTGACGGAAATCCGTGAACGGCTGATGCAACAGGTGAAATCGGGGCAAAGGGTGAGGCTGTTATAGAAGAAGCCAATTCTGCATTTGACCCCAACGGGGTCGCACAACAAAGCCTGGGGTCGCCGTGAGAACGGCGCACCCCAGGAATCTAAACCACGACCCATCGAACCCCAACGGGGTTCCACAGAGCGCGCAACATTCGCGAGGCCATTGTGGAACCCCGTTGGGCAACGCTGTGAAGCATTTTCAGGCGGTGGAATTCCGTTGGAGTTGTTGAAGTTTTGTGCGGTGTTCGGTGGATATTTTTGTGACGTTGGGATCGCCGAGGGGTTTCTTGTCGGGGTTTTTGGGGCAGTA
>SXGS01071957.1_pt1 | contig 10550 bp, 9 predicted proteins | sample 3174681 | NCBI WGS metagenome assembly SXGS01 (sample SAMN11356861, study PRJNA531348) | freshwater metagenome | isolation source: freshwater sample F1-80 | place: China: Fuxian Lake, Yuxi | collected 2017-12-25
GTCGCCGCCGACCGTGGTGCGCTCTTAACGCACCGGTTCACCCTTGCCTGATCGCAACCGAAGCTGCGCCATCGGCGGTGTGTTCTCTGTTGCACGGGATGTCAGGTTCCCCCGACCTGGCTCGCGCCAGCACTCTGTCCTATGAAGTCCCGACTTTCCTCAACCGCGCGCAAAGCGCGCAACTGCGGTCACCCGACCGACTCGCCGTCACCCTCAAGGCTACGGCGATTCAACTAGCTCGGCGCTTGCGGTGATTCGGGTCGACTTGGACCTCGTTGGCGCAATCAGGCGCAGGAAACGTCGTCGTAGATCAGCGAGTTGAGGCTGGGTGTCTCGAGGATCAGCGAGTTCCGGGTGCCATCTGCGTTCTTCGGACCGACGGTCACGGAGATCGGGGTCAGCGGACCGAAGGCTCCCGGCACTGCTGCGGCCTTGGGTTTTCCAGTCGTGTCATCCACACTCGGGAGTACGCCGAGGACGCCGGGGTTCAATGATTGGGCGAGCACGGCCGCATGACGAGCCTCGTCCTGAGCGATGCCCATGGCTGCCCGTCTCAGAGACTTCTCCGACAGCAACGTCACTACTCCTTGATACGTCTGGGCCGCGAGGTTTTCGAGCGCATGGGCCAGGACCACCACATCGAGCGCCGGATTCTCGTTGGCGACATCGGTAATCAACGCGAGGGCTGGACCCAGGTACACCTCGTTGATGCGCGGATTCCCGCAGGTGAAGGGTGTGCCACCCAACTTCGCCACGAGTTCGTTGATTGCATCTGCGTGACCGAGATGATCGTCGCGCAATCGCTTGGCGATCTCGCCAGCCGGGGCAAACGCACCGGTAAGGACGCCGAGACCCAGCGCAGCGTCGTACGTCTCGATGGCGTTGAATTCGAGCGAGGCTGCCGTGCGCAACAACACCACGTCGGACACTTCGACATTGGCGAGCCCCTCCGCGTCCGGCACGACGCCAACTGCGGTGACGTTCTTGCTCTCCTCGACGCCCGATTGCTTGCCACACGATCCAAGGAGCACCCCCGCGGCGCTGAGACCGCCGAGTCGCAACACGTGTCGCCGTGAATAGCGATTCATGCGCCGTCACCGAGTGCGAGTGGAGCCGAGTCGTTGACGAGTGCATCATTGAGCGACTTGCCACCAAGGAGTGAGAGGGCGGTGGACTGCCGGGCCTCGATGTTGAGGATCGAAGCAACGAGCGCGGCTCCCTCGGAGCCTTCCAACGAACCAACCAACGTCAGGTGGGTGCTGGCGAGTGTGTTCTCCAAGTCCCGCAGAGCGTCGAAGATCGCCGACTTGTCGGAACCCATGACGCGACCACGGAACGCGTTGTACACCTCGTCGGAACGAACGTTCGTGGCTGCCGATCCCACCAAGCCCGCCAGTGCTTGTGCTGCCGCGCGATGGTGGTTGTGGAAGCCTTCCAACATGGTCTGCTCATCGGGGCTGAATGCCGGGAGGGAGGCGGCCACGGCATAGAGATCACGTGCGGCGAATTCGGCCGAATTGGCGAACGCCAACTGGACTCGGTCGACTTTGGTGGGTGGCGTCACGGCGGTGGGGCGAGTCATAGGGGCACGCGAGAGCGAACCGTGAAAAGAATAGTCGCTAGAAATCCAGCGCCGAGAGTTCCGGAATCCAGCCGCGGGCCCGTCGTACTGCTTCGTGCCATTGTGACCGCGCGCTCGCCGGGGAGTCCGGTATCACCGTGCGCAGTGGTCGAATCAGCGACGTCGCGCTCGTAAGGCTGTCCCAGACTCCGGCTGCCGTGCCGGCGAGAAAGGCGGCTCCGAGCGTGGTCGCTTCGGTGTCACGACAGACGTCCACGGGGCGCTCGATGGCGTTCGCGAGAGCCTGCACGAATACCGAGTTCCGACTCATTCCACCATCGACCCGCAACCGCTCGACGCGGAGATTCATGTCGGCTTCAGTTGCCTCCAGCAAGTCGGCGCCACGATGAGCGACACCCTCGAGTACGGCACGAACGACGTGTGCCCGACCGGACCCACGAGTGAGCCCCAGCAGCGTGCCGCGCGCGCCGTAGTCCCAATGTGGCGTTCCGAGGCCGATGAGAGCGGGAACGTACACGACGCCGTCGCTCGACTGCACCGATGCCGCAACGGCGTCGCTCGATGCCGCATCGGGCAGCAGACCCAGATCGTTGACCAGCCACTCGACGTTGCTGCCGGCCGTCAGCATGATGGCCTCCGAGCCCCAATGCAACGTGTTGTCCCGTGAGTACACGACGATGGGAAAGGTTCCGTTGGTGGTTCGCGCGAGGTGGCTCGGTGTGACGGTGCCGGAGTACATGTCGAACATGCCGCCGGTTCCGAACGTCGCCTTCGCCGCTCCGGCGACGATTCCACCTTGGCCGATGAGGGATGACTGTTGGTCTCCAACCATGGCCATGATCGGCGGTGCACCCGGAAGGGCGCTCGCATCCCCGATGTAACCCATCGTCGGGACGATGTGCGGCAACATCGCTTGATCGATGCCGAGGGTGTGCAACACGTTCGAAGACCATTCGTGTGTTGACAGGGAGGCATGGTCGGCCAAGCCGGTGATCGCCGCATTGGACGAGTCGGTGGCATGCACCGAGAAGTTGGAGAGAACCCCCGCCACCCACGTGTCGACCGTGCCGGCTCGCGCGTGCGGTGATCGCACCGCCTCCACGTTCGACATCAACCACGACAGCTTCGTCGCGGTCTGATTCGGGGCAAAGACCAGACCATGTTCGGATCGGAGACGAATGCAGTCGCCGACGGTGCGCAGGTCCTGCCAACTCAATCCGGGTGCGAGGGGTTCGCCGGTCCTTTCGTCCCACACGATGGTCGACGCACGTTGCGTGGTGATTCCAACCGCACGTACCGCGCCGGCATGCCGCAACGCCGCAGTCGCCACCCGAATCACCGCCTCGCGCATCGCGCCCCCGTCGAACTCCACCAGTCCCGCGAACGGACTGGTCGGCGGAAGGGTTTCGTAGGTGTAACCGACGAGTGACGTGTCGTCCCGAACCACCGCCGCGCGGAGACCCGTCGTGCCGACATCGATGACGAGCACGCTCACGACAATGGAACCGATCCCCGGGAGGTGGGCAATCCGAGTTTTCCGGGATTGAAGATGTCGCGGGGATCGAGTGCACGTTTCATTGCCACGAGCACATCGAAGGATGAACCCATGGCCTCCCGCATGAAGCGACCGCGGTTCAAGCCAACCCCGTGATGGTGGGAGAGATTGCCGCCCGCGCGGAGAGCGGCGTGTTGTGCGGCGTTCCAGATGGCAAGGTACAAGGACTCGTGTTCCGCGGTGGTCCGATCGGTGATGTCGCGCGAGGAGGGGGTACCCACGAACGTGAAGTAGATGCACGCCCCGTCGAGGTAACTGTGTGACACGTGCGCACTGACGCTGCGCGCACCCCGTACCGCGGTCACCGCGTTGCACACCGACCGGTACACGTCGTCGAGGCGCGACCACGGTGCGGCAACCTCCATGGTGTCGATGACGAAGCCCTTCGTGGTGAGCGCCTGTAGTCCGCTGGTGTCGTTGCGATGTTCCAGCCAATGATCGACACGATCCGACGAAACCTCCACTGCGCCGTGCGCGAGCGCAGCACGATCGACCACTGCAAGGGTGGCATCGACGATCTCGCGTTCTCCGTCGTCGAGCACGATGAGTGTGCATGTCGTACCGTCGCCGCCGTGGCTGCGCTGGGATTCGACTGGGTCGTACAGACGCAACACCGCTGGCGTCGCATGTGCCCGAATCGACGCACGTATCGCGGCGATGCCGCCTTCAAACGTCGAAAATCGATACGCGGCCTTGCGCCGTGCCGGTGCCTTGTCGTGGGCGCGCAACCACACCCGCGTGATGACGCCAAGTGTGCCCTCGCTTCCGATGAACATCGACGAAATGTCCGGGCCATGCGCCGCTGCGGGGGCGCCGGCGGTAACGATGACGGAGCCGTCGGCGAGCACCACCTCGAGACCCACCACCATGTCGTCGATCTTCCCGTAACGAGTCGAGAACTGCCCGGCACCGAGGCACGCCACCCATCCGCCGACGGTGGAGATGTCGAACGATTGTGGAAAGTGTCCGACGGTGAGCGAATGTTCGGCGAGTGCACGCTCAAGGTCGGGGCCGAAGGTTCCCGCCAGAACCTCCACCACGCCGGATCGCTGATCCACCGACAACACGCCTTGGAGGTGGTTGGTATCGAGAACCACGCCTCCAAAAAGTGGGATCGACGCGCCACTCACTCCACTGCGCCCTGCAGCAACGGTGAGCGGTACGTCGTGCGCGGCGCAAGTTTGCACGACGCGTCGTACCTCCACCGTCGATCGCGGCGACGTCACCACCGCCGCGAGGCGCGGAACCTGCGACTGCAACGCCCAACGCATCGCCAATGGCCACCAGTCCCGCGAATGTTCCGCCAACGCCGTCGCCGCCGTGCTCGTCGGGCAGATAGCCGACAAGTCGTTCGTCAGCTCCTCGATCGAAGACCTGCGGCTGGCGGTACCGCGCGCTGCGTCGACGGCCCCGTCGTCCCAACGCGAGCGAACGAGATTGGAGCCGAATTCGATGGGTGGGGTGGGCTGCGTACGATTGGCCCGATCCGCAGGCGTGTTCACGCCACTCACTCTGTCACGCTGTCGCGAATTCGACCTCATGGGCGCAAAGCTCCAAGAAGCGCTTGACCTCCTCATTGACTCGGGTGGCGTCCCAACCGAGTTCGGGAGCAATCAGTTGCGCGGTTGTCTCGGCGGCATCGCGCGTGGCGTTGCGGTCGTACAGCAAACCTCGCAGTCGACGTGACAGTACGTCTTCGAGGGTGACCACCATCTCGTGTCGCGCGGCGTACAACGCCTCGGCTCGCAGGTAGGGAAGTCCACCCACCAGCGGAGTACCGAGCGACGGGTCGTCACTGATGAGTTGACGCACCGCGCCCGCCTGCGTGCCGAATCGTGAGACCAGATGATCGTCGCGGTCGCGGGACGTCGCACCATGCAACGCGAGACGCTTGGTCGCACATCGTCGTACACGCGGCATATGCGGGTCGCTGTTCGTCGATCCTTGTGGTGAGTCGAGACGCCTTCGAATCACCTCGAGTGCTGTATCGACGGTGTGTTCCGCCATCTTCCGATAGGTGGTGAGTTTTCCGCCGGTGATCGTGACCATTCCGGTGTCACTCACGATCACCTTGTGGCGTCGCGACAAGTCGGCGGTACGACCTTTGACGTCGCTGCCATCACTCGACACGACGAGTGGTCGCAACCCGGCCCACGTGCCGACGACGTCGTCGGGCGTAATGGCACGCCCACCGGTGACCGCCTTGTTCAGCGCGCGAAGGCAGTAGTCGATGTCCGATTGGGTGCATTGCGGGTCGTCGATACTGCCCCGATAGTCGGTATCGGTGGTTCCCACGTAGGTGTAACGGTAGGTACCGTCGCCGTTGGGCATGTGCGGAACGACGAAGAGCGATCGCTTGTCTCCTGGAACCGGGATCACGACGGCGATGTCGTTTCGCACGAGTTCCCACGGGACGGTGATGTGAATGCCCTTCGCGGGTCGGATGGTCGTGCTGTCGCCTCCCTCGTCCATGCGCCGTAACGCGTCGCCCCACACCCCCGTGGCATTCACCACGACATGTGCGTTGACGTCGAACTCCTCGCCTTCGTGGGTTCGTAAGGATGCTCCGGACAGGGCGTTGGAGTTGCCGTCCTTCCGCAACGCAGTGACACCGCAATAGTTGACCACCACCGCGCCGCGATCCACGGCGGATTGGGCGAGCGCGAGCGTGAGTCGCGCGTCGTCAGCCTCGGCGTCGAAATAGAGATAGGCGGAGGAGAGTTTTTCGGCATTCATGGTGGGCATGTGGGCGATCGCTTTGTCCGCACGCAATCGTCGATGCAACCTGCCGACACGCCAGCCGCCGGTGAGGTCGTACATCCACAATGCCGAACCGAGCGCTCGGGCGATCTTGCGTGAGACCACGCCGTCGCGGGTCATGACGGGGATCATGAAGGGGAGCACCCTGACCAGGTGCGGCGCGTTGCGTAGGAGTCGCTGCCGTTCGTGCAGTGCCTCGTAGACGAGGCCCACGTCGCCCTGTTGCAGGTAGCGAAGACCCCCATGAATGAGCTTGCTGCTCTTGGACGACGTGCCCGAAGCGAAATCGCCTTGGTCGACGAGGGCTACACGCAACCCTCGTGCGGCTGCATCGAGCGCCACTCCGGCGCCGGTGATGCCGGCGCCCACCACCAACACGTCGAAACGCTCGGTACGGAGGCGTTGCACCGCTGCTTGACGAGTCGCTAGCGCATTCACCGCGCCGAGCCTAGAAGTAGCGGGGCGAACGGTCGTGACCGTGTGACGTCTGACCAGTACTTCCTTATTCGCACGACTTGCGAATAATCACGCCATGCGCCTACGCTCTTTTTCGTGCATTCGCCAGCCGAGGTCGCCGCCCGATACAAGGAACAGGGTCGTCGACTCACCCCCCAACGCCAACTGTTGTTCAGCCTCATGCACAACAACGCTTCCCATCCCACCGCCGAGGGGCTCCACGAAGTGGCGAGCAAGCGAATGCCGGGCATCTCGCTTCGCACCGTGTACCAAACGCTCGATGAACTCTCCGACATGGGTGAGATTCAACTCATGCACGGCGACGGTGGAGCATTACGGTTCGATTCGAACGTCGATGAGCATCACCACGCGGTCTGCGCCGAGACGGGGGAGCTCTTCGACGTGTACGTCGACAACATCGAGTCGCTGCGAGCGCAACTGCCCGCCGGCTTCGAGGTGCAGAACGTGAGCATCGTGTTTCATGGACGCCTCGCCAAGAAGAAATCCCAGACCACCACCAAGTCTCCTGCACGGCAGCAAACCGCGCGGGCGAAAACCACGAAGCGTTCGCCTCGGCGCACGAGTCGCGGATCCACCAAATAACCCCAACCAAGGAGAACACTCATGGCCAAATTGCATGGCACCAAGACACATGAGAACCTCAAGGAAGCGTTTGCCGGCGAGAGCCAGGCCAACCGCCGCTACTTGTGGTTCGCCCAAAAGGCAGACGTCGAGGGTTACCCCGACCAAGCCGCCCTGTTCCGTTCGGTCGCCGAAGGCGAAACCGGACACGCACACGGACACCTCGATTACCTCGCCGAAGTCGGTGACCCCGCCAGCGGAGAGCCGATTGGTGACACCGAGCAGAACCTGAAGGCATCCGTCGCTGGAGAGACCTACGAGTACACCCAGATGTACCCCGGTTTCGCCAAGACCGCTCGCGAAGAAGGCTTCGCCGAGATTGCCGACTGGTTCGAGACGCTTGCCCGCGCCGAAAAGAGCCACGCTGGCCGATTCGGTGAAGGCTTGAAGGCTCTCGCCTAACTGCTCCGGGACATCTTCTCGGAGATTGCAATACGGTCGTGACCCGGGCGTTCAGCACCCCCCGCTGGCGCTCGGGTCATTCGACCACCATTCGATTGTTTCCATCCCCAACGTGACTGCGACACCATGACGATCACCTACGACCCACACCACCCGATGTACCTGGACGAGGCGGATACTCGCGCCGAGTTGACTCGCGTGTACGACCTCTGCCACGGATGTCGCCTGTGCTTCAAATTTTGTCCCTCGTTCCCGACATTGTTCGACTACATCGACCAGCACGACGATCAAGACGCCGGCAAGATGACCCCGGCGCAGCAGGATCACGTCATCGACGAGTGCTTCCAGTGCAAGTTGTGCTACGTCAACTGCCCGTACATTCCGGGTCAGAGCGAATGGGCGCTCGACTTTCCGCGATTGATGCTGCGTGCCGACGCGATGCGTCGCGCCAATGGACAAGTCACGCTGCGCGACAAGGCCACGACGGCGTTCATGGGCAACACGGATGCCATCGGAAAGGTGTCCGTGGCCACGGTGAAGATCACCAACAAGGTGATGGGCGCCAAACCCGGATCGCTCATTCGCAAGGCGGTGGAGGCAACTGCGGGAATCTCGAGCGTTCGGCTCCTCCCCAAGTTCGCGCGCGAACGCTTCTCGACATGGTTCGACAAGCGACCGAAGGTACGGGTCGGCAAGAAGCAGGGCAAGGTCACCGTGTTCCCGACATGTCTCGTTGAATACCAGGAGCCCGCCATCGGCAAGGCGCTCGTGAAGGTGTACGAACACAACGGCATCGAATGTTCACTCACCGGTGCCGGCTGCTGTGGCGCACCGTACTTGCACAGCGGTGACATGGCCAAGTTCACCAAGGTTGCGGTGGACAACGTCGCGACGCTCGCAGCCGAGGTGCGCAAGGGCAACGACATCGTGGTTCCGCAACCCACCTGCAGTTACGTGTTGAAGAAGGACTATCTCGATTACGTCGGAGGTCCCGACGCTCAGCTCGTTGCCGAGCACACCTTCGATGCCGCCGAATACCTCATGAAGGTGCACAAGACAGAGGGCTCGTCGCTGGATACCGAGTTTGCGGGCGAGGTCCCCGAGACGATCACGTACCACACCCCCTGTCACTTGCGGGCGCAGAACATCGGATTGAAGAGTCGCGACCTCATGAAATTGACCGGCGCGAAGATCAAGCTCGTGCAGCAGTGCTCGGGCATCGACGGAATGTGGGGCTTGCGCGCCGAAAACGCCGAGCTGAGCATTCCGATCGGCAAGAAGTTGGGGGAGATGGTGAAGGACGCCGATGGCGACGTGGTCGCCGGCGACTGTCATCTCGCCAACACGGCGATCACCGAACAATCGGGCACCACGCCGGTGCACCCGTTGCAGGTGGTCGCCAAGGCGTACGGACTCGACGCGGAGTAAACCGGCGCTTCACGAATAGCCATCCATCCATCACCACCAAGGAGACACCCCCATGTCCACTGCAATGAAAACCCGCAAGTTGGCGCTCAACGACATCCTCGACCATCGCGCTTATGAGCGAATCCGCGAGGAGTCGCGCGCGAACGTGATCGAACTGAAGCGTCGCCGTCGGGTGCACCTCGGCACCGTCGTCACCGTCTCGTTCGAAAACCGGGCGACGATGCTGAATCAGATTCAAGAGATGCTGCGAGTCGAGCGAGTCGTCACCGATGAGGGAGTCAACGAGGAGTTGAAGGCGTTCAACCCGATGATTCCGGAAGCCGGGCAACTTTGTGCGACCGTGTTCATCGAGTTGACGACCGAGGAGCAGATGCGCGAGTGGTTGCCGAAGTTGGTCGGCATCGAGCGCTCGATCGTCGTGCGTCTGTCGGACGGAACCCAGGTTCGTGGAGTGGTCGACGAACAGCATGCCGAAGGTCTGACGCGGGACACCGTGACCGCAGCGGTGCACTACGTCCGCTTCGACTTCACCCCTGAACAAGTGGCGACGTTTGCCAAGGGCGGAGTCCAGGTGCGTTGCGATCTGTCGAACTACCTCGAGGCGATCGAGTTGCCGGACTTCACCGTTGCCGAGTTGCTCACCGACCTTCGCGACTAGGCATGGAGCGGCTTGGCCAGTTTGAGGCTGGCGAGCTGATCGGGTCGTTGGAGACCACGTAGCGCCACGTCGAAGTCGGGGAGGCCGTAGACCCCGCCTTCGTCGGTAATCATGATGAAGCGATCGAACTGTGCGAGGAACGTGCGATCGTGGCTGACGGCGACGACCGTGCCCTCGAATCCGTCGAGCGCTTTCTCGAGTGCCTCCGATGATTCGATGTCGAGGTTGTCGGTTGGTTCGTCGAGGAGCAACACGTTGTGTCCCTCGATCTCCAGTCGCAGGATTTCGAGCCGCGCCTTCTGGCCACCCGACAGGGTCTCGAACTTCTGACGCGCTTGGTTTCGTAACCCGTACCGGGCGAGGGTCTTCATCGCTCGCTCCTCATCGGAGATGCGGTCGTGGACGATCTCGATGCATTCCCGACCGAGGAAATCGGGACGATCGTTGATCTGGGTGAACACGCCCACTGAAGTGCGTGGGCCGAAACGAATCTCTCCGGTGGATGGCTCCAATTCGCCGGCGAGCATCTTCAACAAGTGCGTCTTGCCGGTGCCGTTCGGTCCGATGAGGGCAACTCGTTCCCCGTGATAAATCTCGTCACCGAAGGGTTGGAACAATCGATGCATGGACACCCCGTTGAGTTGTGCCACTCGACGAGCCGCATCGGCTCCGCGCAACCGAACGTAGATCTGCTGGTCGGGTACGGGCGGGGGAGGCGGACCAGCGGCGACGTATTTTTCCCACCGGGTTTCGGCGGCGTTGGCCTTCGTGGCGTTCTTGAAATTCTGGGCGGCTCGCTGTTTCATGATCTTCATGTGATGGAAGAGTCGCCGTTCCTCTTCATGCCAGCGTTTGAGATCGTCGCCGAGCAATTCCTGACGACGCTCACGCGCCTCGGGGAACGTGGCGAACGAACCACCGTGCACCCAGCATCCGGAGCCTTCGACGGCGACGATCTTGTTCGAACAGCGTTCGAGGAGGGTGCGGTCGTGACTCACCATCAGGATGGTCGACTTGCACGCTTGGAGTTGTTCCTCGAGCCATTGACGAGTTGGAATGTCGAGGTA
>SXGS01556868.1_pt1 | contig 10548 bp, 8 predicted proteins | sample 3174681 | NCBI WGS metagenome assembly SXGS01 (sample SAMN11356861, study PRJNA531348) | freshwater metagenome | isolation source: freshwater sample F1-80 | place: China: Fuxian Lake, Yuxi | collected 2017-12-25
AGGGTGCTGGTGCGCTGGCCCGCTTCGTTCAGGCGCATGCGCAATTCCAGTTCGCCCGGGATATCATCGTCCAATTGATCCAGGCCGGTGCCGGCCAGTTGCGGCACCCGCGAATAATCGACGTAGCCCGCCACGCGCGCCGACGAGCCGGTGTAGTACGACTTCGAGCGGCTGAGCGCGACTTCGGCATAGGCCTGGTGGCCGCCGCCGAGCTTCAACACGCCGCGGCTGAGCAGGCTGGCTTTCTCGGTCTTCGGATAGAGCTCGGTGTCGCCCATGTAGTTATAGGTGCAGGCGTCCACGCCGCCTGTGCCGGCGGGCAGGTACAGGTTGGCGGGTGGTGCGCAACCGGGCAAGGAAAGGTTGATGGTGCGGTTCTCAATCAGCTTGCCATTGAGCTTGAAGTTGGCCGCCTGCAGGTAGTCGCGCTGCGCCCCAGTGAGCCGGATGTTGGCCGGGCTGGTGAAGCCCGAGAGCAAGTGCCCCAGTCGCTGCGGAATCTGCAGCTCGCCAATGAACTTGCGCTGGTTGGTGGACAGGGCCTCGGTGCGCTGGGTGTCGACCACCGCAAACACGTTGAAGCCATCGCGCTCGTAATTGCCAAAGCCGCCCGCCGCACTCGCGCTGCGCTTGCCGGCACCGCCCTCACGCGTGGCGCCTGCGTAGGCGCTCAGCTCCACGCCTTCGAAGTCTTTGCGGGTGATGAAGTTGATGACGCCGCCAATCGCGTCGCTGCCGTAGAGCGCCGAGGCGCCATCCAGCAGCACTTCCACGCGCTGGATGGCAGCGGCGGGAATGTTGTTCAGGTCCACGCCGGCGTCGTCACCCGGCGAGGCGAAGTTGGCCATGCGCCGGCCGTTCAGCAAGGTCAGCGTGGCGCCGGTGCCAATGCCGCGCAGGTTGGCCGCATTGAAGCCGCGCTGGTCGCCGCCCACATTGATGCTGGCGCCGTCGGTTAGCCCGCCGACGTTGGCGCTGATCTTGGCCATCAGCTCGGCGGCGGTCGTCACGCCGGCTTTGTCGATGTCGGCGCGGGTGATGACCAGCACCGGCAGCGCCGTTTCGTCGGCGAGGCGCTTGATGGCCGAACCGGTTACTTCCACCTTCTCAAGCTGCGTGGTGGTTTGCGCTTCGGCGCTCCAAGACATGAGACCCAAAAAAGCGGCGGCGGCTGTAGCGGATAGGCGGTGTGGCATGGGGGCTTCCTTCCTGAGAGATGGGTCCGAGCATAGGCAAGTGAGCCGGCTTGGTGGGTCGTCCATCGAGTCGACGTCGCAGGATGGCCACGCTCTGCCATCATGGGGCCCATCTGTCATCGCATCCGACTCATGAGAACTTCAAGCTTGCTGCTGCTGGCCCTGCTGTTCCTGCACACCGCAGGCGCGCAGCCCAGCGCCCGTCCAGCGCCGCCGAAGACGGTGGTCCAGGTCTCTCCCTCGCCGGTGCCGCTCAAGCCGCCCACGCCGGCCACCGAGGAAGTGCTGATCAAAGGTGCCGCCGTGGCCATTGGCGGCGCGCTGCGCAGCGACAACGACGAGGTCTGGGGCCGCATCGTTCAACTGGCCGGCGGCAAGGGTTCGCGCTTTGTGGTGTTTGGCACCGCCAGCGAAGACCCCGAAGCCTCCGCCCGCCAAGCGGTGGAGTTGCTGCAGCGGCGCGGCGCCGTGGCCGAGGCCTTGCCGGTTGCGCCCAAGTTCGGCTGGGTGGACCTCGACAAAGTCGTGCGCGACCCGGCCCTGATTGCCAAAGTGCGCCAGGCCAAGGGCGTGTTCTTCACCGGCGGGTTGCAGGAACGCATCGTCGACGTGCTGCAGCCGCGCGGCCAGCCCACGCCCATGCTCGAAGCCATCTGGGACGTCTACCGCAAAGGCGGTGTGGTGGCCGGCACTTCGGCCGGCGCCGCCATCATGAGCAAGGTCATGTTCCGCGATGCACCCTCGGTCATGAACGTGCTCAAGGGCCAACTGCAAGACGGCAAGCAGCTTGATGGTGGCTTGGGCTTTGTCGGCCCCGACGTCTTTGTGGACCAGCACTTCCTCAAACGCGGTCGCTTCGGCCGCCTGATCCCGGCCATGGTGGCCAAGGGCTACAAGCTCGGCCTGGGTGTGGACGAAAACACCGCAGCCGTGTTCAAGGGCAATGAAGTTGAAATCGTGGGCGGCGCTGGCGCCTTGTTTGTGGACCTCACCGAAGCCAGCAGCGACCCCACACTGGCCGCCTTCAACCTTCGCAGTGCTCGCCTTGCCTACCTGGAAGACGGCGACCGCATTGACTTGAAAAATCGCGCCGTGGTGCCGGCTGCGGTCAAGCTGCGTGGCCAGCGGCTCGATGCCAGCAGCCCGAGCTTCAAGCCCTACTTCACCGAGCCCCGTTTCCAGCTCGACATGCTGGGCGACCAGACCATCGCCAACGCGATGCGCTACCTCATCGACAGCAACCAAAGCGAGGTGCGTGGCCTGAGCTTTGACGTCATGCCCAAGCCCGGCGACCCGCTCGCGGAGCTGGGCTTCTTGTTCCGCCTGCACAAGGCCACCGACAGCGTCGGCTGGAGCACCGATGAGCTCGGCGGCGAGCAGTACACGGTCATCAACCTCCGGCTGGACATCACGCCCGTGCGGCTGCCGCAGCCTTTGTTTGGCGAGTGGCTGGGGAAGCCGGCTGCGGCAAGCCCCTAGCCGCCCTGTAAGCCCTACTTCATCGCCGCGCGGCACTCCAAGATGGCGCGGTTCAGCGGGGTCAGCAGGGCTTTGCCCTCATTGGGCTGAACCTAAAAGCCGGTGCTGCAGCGCCGGCCCACGGTGACGATGGTGTTCTGCGGCCACTGCGCTTTTGACGCTTCACGCGCAGGTTTCCCTAGCCAGGACCCATTTGAAGACAGGCTGGAGCAGCATGTGCCACGCATCGAGTGCTCGAAGCCGCGGCAAAAACCCAGCAAAAACCCGAGCCGCCCTAGCGCCGCCGGTTGCTCCGCATCACCCGGCGGCTGCGGTGGCAGCCGGCCAGCAGAATCAAGTCGCCGGCCTTCAGGGTTTCATCGGGCGAAGGCGCCAGCAGCGCCTCGCCAAAGCGCACCCGCATCAGCACCATCGCGCGCACGGCCCCGGCGTGTTCTTTGGCATCGTCCAGTAGCTCGGCCATGGTTTGGGTTCGCCAAGTGGTTTGCGTCCAGCTCTCCAAAATCACGTCGCCCACTTCGCTGCGCAGGCGCGCCAGCAAGGCGGCGGCCCAGGCTTCGTCTTGCTCGGCGGCCAGGGTCAAAAACTGGCCCAGCAAGGGCGCGCGGGTGTGGCGCAGCACCTCGGTGGCAATCAGGTAGCCGGTTGCCATCACCAGGCGGGCACCGCTTTCGCGGAAGACCACGGCGTTGCGGGACTGCTGGCGGCGCACGATGACCGGCACCTCGGGCGCCAGTTGGCGTGCGGCCACGGCGATGGCGAGGTTGTCGATGTCGTCGTCGGTGGCGGCCACCACCATTTGGGCTTCTTCAATGCGGGCCTTCTTCAGCACGCCCGGGTCGGTGGGGCTGCCGCGCTGCACGTGGTCGCAGCTGGCATCGGGTTCGGCGTCGATGACGTGAAAGTCAATCTCCTCGCCCCGCAGCCGGTGGCGCAGCGCCCGCGACATCGGCCCCCAGCCGCACAGCAGCCAACGGCCGCGCGGCAGCGGGTTCACCTCGGCCATCACCGTCTGGCGCTGGGCGGTGATGGCCTCGTAGATGACGTGCAGGCTGGGCGCATTGAGCGCAATCTGCATGCGCTCGGCAAAGGTGTCGAAGGGGTTGATCAGCGCATCGGCGCCGGCCAGGGCCATGCGGGCGTGCCAGGCGTGGTCGCTCACGGCGCAGTACACCCGCGCATCCGGTGCCAGCAGGCGGGCGGTCAGCGCCACCTTGGTGTTGACGGCATCGCTGCCCGTCAGGGCCAGCACGCCCAAGCATTGCGGGTGGCGCAGGCCCGCGCGCAGCAGGGCTTGGGGGTCGCTGGCATCGGCCTGCAGCGCCGGAACCGATAGCGCGTGGCTGTCCACCTCCACCGCTTCAATGCGGCTCGCGTCGTGCTCCACCACCCCGATGGGAATGTCGTCGGCCGTCAGCTCGCGCGCCACGCGGCGGCCGGCGTCGTCGTAGCCGCACAGCAGGTAGAAGGGCTCGCGCAGCCGCCGCACGGCGCGCTCCACGCGGCTCTCGTGCAGCAGGCGGCGCATCAAGGGGTCTTGCAGCACGGCCAGCAAAGAGCCAATGCTGTAGAGCCAAGCCACCACCGTGAGGTAAATGCAGAACGTGGCCCACAGGCGCTGGGCGGGGCTGAAGGGGAAGGGAATCTCCCCAAGGCCGATCGTGGTGCCCAAAAAGCTCACGAAGTAGGTGGCGTGCAGGAAGTCCATGCGCCACGTTTGCCCATCGGGCGTCACGCCCGGCACGATCACAAAGCCGGTGATGGCAAGCGCATGGCTAAGGATGAGCACCACCAGCGGCCAGCGCATGCGCCGCAGCAAGATGAACAGGCCATGCCGCGTGGGCGGCGCGTGCAAAGACATCAGCGGCGCTGGTTGGCGGTTTCGATGACGAGCAGCACCACCGAGATCACATTGGCCACCATGGCGCCAAAGGCCAGTGACACCACCGTGGCAATTTGCGGCCCACCCACCTCCATGCCGCGGGCAATCAGCACACCCCAAACAATGGCCGCCGCCAGCAACTGCACATCGGCCACCAAGCTGGTGGCCAGCATGGTGGAGCCCAGCGGCGAGCGGTCGCCGAACTTCATGACGGTGGCGATGAGGCTCACCACGATGGCGAAGAACAGCTCCCACACATCGTGGTGGTCCGGGTTGTCGATGTCGCCCACCACGAAGCCAACGTTCAAGGTCAAGGCCAGCACGATGACGAAAGCAAACAGTACGCGTTCAAGGCTCATGGCCAGGGGTCTCCTTCTGCGGGGGCTGCAGCCTACCTGCAATGCAATGGGCTGGGTTCAAAGAGGCGCTTGGTGCGCGTCCAAAGGCGGCGCCAGCGGCGTGGCCCGGGCCAACACCAGCCAGCTGGCGAAGTCGGGGTAATGGGCGCGGCGCGGTGCGGGCCGCGCCAGCTCGAAGTGCGTGGGGTGCGCAAACCACACCCCGTACTGCGGGGGAATCTCCTCCACCTCGGCCAAGCCCGCGGGCAGCACAAAGCAGGTCTGGCCGCTCAAGGCCGCGTAGGCGGCGCTCTTGGCGGGGCGGCGCAGTTCGCCCAGCAGGTCGGCCCGGCTCACCTTCACCTCGTGAATGGCCACCTCCAGCCCCTCGGGTTTGCTGCTGGGGCGCAGTGAGTACACGTCGGGTTCGCACAGCACCCAGCGCAGCTTCGGCGGCGGCTCGGTCTCGTGCGGCAGGCCGGCGCGCAGGCTCAGTGACGTCCACACCACGCGGCCGGCGCGCTGCAGCTCCAAGGCCACGCGCAGCACCAGGGCTTCGTGGGCGCTGCGCGCCGCGCGGTTGGCTTGTAGGCCTTGCACGGCGGCTTGAATGCCGGCCTCGGTCAGGCGCAGGCGCTCGCGGCCGTCGGGGTCTTGCAGGCGCTCTAGCCACCCTGCCGCCAGCAGCTCCAGCTCCAGCGTGTCTTGGCAGGGCCAGCCTGCGCTGCGGTGCAGCTCCCGCAGGCGGCGCACGTGCGCGCGGCTGGGCTTCAAGGGCGACTGCCGCGGCGCAGCAGCTTGATGAGCTTCAGGCGCTGCCCGCCCACGTCTTGCGCCCAGCGCCGCCACTCCTTGAAGCCGGCTTGCCGGTAGAGCGCCAGCGCCGGCGCATTGGCCTGCGCCGTTTGCACGCTGAAGGGCGTGTGGGGGCCTTGGCTGCTGAAGGCCGCGTGCAGCAGCAGCGTGGCAATGCCGCGCCGCTGCTGCGCCGGGTGCACCACCAGCGCGCCAACGCAGGTCACCGCCTCGTCGTCGCCATCGGCATGCAGGCTCAGTGCACCCACCAGCTCACCGGCCTGCCAAGCGCCAATCCAAGCCTCGTCACTGGTTTGCAGCTCGTGCACGCGGCGCTGCAGCGGCGGGACCTGCGCGGGGTCCAGCTCCAGCAGCTGCGCCTCTTGCGTGTAGGCGGCTTGCAAGAGGGCATGCAGGTCGCTGGCCGTGCTGGCTTCGGAGGCGTCCAGCGGCGCCAACTGGGGGAGTGGGGACATGGGCCGGATTCTGTGCGGCCCTGTGCCAGGCGCTTTAGCGAACGCCCATTTCGGCCAGCAGGCGCGTGGCCTTGTCGACCTCGCTCATTTGCCACAGCATGTAGCGGGCATCCACGCAGATGGAGCGAACCATCTTGGGGTTGTAGTCCCAGTCGGCAATCACGGCGTCCAGGGTGCCGTCAAACAGCAGGCCCACGAACTCGCCCTTTTTGTTCAGCACCGGCGAGCCGCTGTTGCCGCCCGTGGTGTCCAGGCTGGCCAGGAAGTTGACCGGCACCGAGCCGAGGCTTGGCACGGCGTACTTGCCGTAGCGCTGGGCCTTGATGGCTTCGAGCTGGGCGGCAGGCGCATCGAAGTCGCCCGTGCCGGTGTGCTTGGCCACGATGCCGCGCAGGGTGGTGAAGGCATTCCAGCGTGCGCCGTCAGCGGCTTCGCGGCCTTCGACCTTGCCGAAGCTGATGCGCAGGGTGCCGTTGGCGTCCGGGAAGACGGCCTGGCCTTGGCTGCCCCTGAAGGCAATGAGGGCCTGCATGGTGCCGGCGTAGGCGCGGTTGAGTTCGCCGCCAATTTCCTTGAAGCGGTCTTCGCGGGCCCGGTCGTCGGCGTACAGCGCGGCGGCAGCGGCAATGAAGCTGTCGCTGCTGTTCTGGAAGGCGGCGGCGTTCTGGCCCATCCAGTTCATGCGGGCTTCTTTGTTGCTGAGCTGGCTGCCGGCGTAGAGGGCGTCCAGGCGGGCCTTGAGGGCATCACCCGCCATGCCGGCTTGCAGGCCCAGGGCCTTGAGCAAGACGGGGTTGAGCTGCGCCTCGGGCTGGGCCAGGTACTGCTGCAAGAAGTGCTGGACCAAGCGCTTGTCGGTGGCTTCGTCGTAGCGGCGGTCAAAGCCGTCCAGGCGCTGGCGCAGGCGTTGGGCGTCGCGGTCTTGGAAGCCGGGCTTGCGTTCGGCATCCGGCAGGGCGCGCTGCGTGGCCCATTCGATGAGGCTGCGCGAGGTGCCGAGCAGGGTGGGCAGGCCGAGGCTCAGGAGGGTGTCGGAGCGCTCCATGTTTTGGCGCTCGGTGATCAAGCGCTCGGTGTCGGCAATGGCGGTGGCGAACTGCGCGCGGCGCCCGGCATCGGCCTGCACCCAGGCCTTGAGGGCGGCAAAGCTGGCTTGCTTGCGGGCCAGGATGTCGCTGCCTTCGTAGCTGGCTTGTTGGCCTTCCAAGTTCTTGCGGAAGTTGGCCAAGCCGGCCACGCGGTTGGCCAGCTTGATTTCGGCGTCACGGCGGTTGCTCGTCTCGGCCTTGATGATGTCCAGGGCCTCTTGCATCAGGCGCAACTGCATGGGTTGCTGCGAGACGAAGGCGAATTCCATTTCGCTGGGCAGGCGGTGGCGGTCGGTGCCGCCGGGGTAGCCGGTCACCATCACGAAGTCGCCTTCGTTCAAGGGGCTACTGGCCAGCTTCAGGTGGTGCTTGGGCTGGTAAGGCTTGTTGTTCGGGCTGAAGTCGGCCGGCTTGCCGTCTGGGCCCACGTAGGCGCGCAGGAAGCTGTAGTCGCCGGTGTGGCGGGGCCAGACCCAGTTGTCGGTGTCGCCTCCGAAGAGGCCCACGCCTTTGGCGGGGGCATGCACGAGGCGCACGTCACGAATTTCAAGTTGCTTGATGAGCTGGTACTGCAGGCCGCCAAAGAAGCGCGCCACGTTGCAGCGGTGGCCGGCGTCTTTCTCGCACTCGCTGACCAAGCGCTTTTGGGTGGCTTCTAGGGCCAGTGCCCGAGCCTTGCCGCGCAGTGCTTGGGTGGCGGGGCTGAGCATCTGGCTGCTCACGTCTTGCATGTCCACCGTCACGTAAATGCGGCTGCTGGGGTTGGCGCGCACTTCGTCGGCCAGGGTGGCGGCGTAGAAGCCTTTTTCCAGCAAGTCGTTCTGCGGCGTGCTGTTGAACTGGATGTCGCCATAGGCGCAGTGGTGGTTGGTGACCACCAAGCCTTGCGGCGACACAAAGGAGGCGCTGCAGCCACCGAGCGAGACCACGGCGCCCATGGGGAAGTCGGTGAGCTGGGTGAGCTTGCGCGGGTCCAGTTGCAGGCCTGCGTCGCGCAGCGGCTTGGCAATTTGCGGCAACTGGCTCGGGGGCCACATGCCTTCAGCGGCCGAGGCGGCCGCAGCGAGGGCAAGAAGGGAGAGTGGCAACAGGCTTTGGAAGCGCATGGTGTGGGGCTGGAAGGAGAAAAGGGCGAGACCCTAGCGGCAGTGGGGGCTTGCCACCTTTCGTCATACAGGGATTGCCCTGCCGATTCGGCTGATGGGGCAAGTGCTCGGTGAGCTTGGCGCACGTGCTGTTAGAGCCCCTTCACGCCGGCCTCCCAGGTCCGACTCTGCCGGCGCAATCCTGCGAAGATGGCCTGGGCTATGTGCTCAGGAAACCTTGCCGGCAGGGTTTCCTGCACCTTATCGATGGCGGACTCCACACGAGCAACCAGCGTCTGCATGGCATCCCAAACGCCTTCCGCGCCGCTGCGTTGCGCCAGCCCGTGCCAATGCCGCACCTGGATGCGAGCGAGTTCGTAGTGCACGTTCCGCGACCGAACCGCCATCGCGAGCTTGGTCTCCTGCCAGGCAACCAGGTTCGGGCCGTTGCCGATGAACGGCCAAAAGGAGATCACGTCGTACAGGGGTGTCATCCGGAACCCGCCGCGAGGCAGAAGGAAGATGGAGAAGTTCTTGGCGTGACCGTCGCAGGCCGCTAACAGCCAGAACGCGAGTTGTGCAGACAGGAAGTGGCGAATGTCAGAGGCCGAGGTCACGCTGTTGCGGAGCACCTGCAGGCAACTGGCCATGCCCGGGCCGCCGTGCGACTCGTACTTGGTCTCTGAGGGGACCCCGTGCACTTGGCAAAAGTCTTCCTGTGGGATTCGGGCGATCCAGCGCGTTTGGGCTAGGGGCTCCTCCATCCATTGCCGGTCGAAGCGCTCAACCGCGAGCACGGTCTCGCCACCAAAGGTAGCGATGTCGGTGACCGCCACAGGCAGGCCCATCTCGCGCAGCAGCTGCGCGCACAACCACTCGTTGTAGACCGAGTGTGAGAGGTCCAGGCCGCGGCCGCCAACCAGCCCCAGGGGCAGCTTGAGGATGTGTGTGGTCGGGGTGGCGCCGAGCGGTCGACACCATTGGCCGTCGACTCGAAGCAGGGCGGTCTTCTCTTGTGCGCCCGCAATGGAAATGCGGAGGTCGTCGGGATCCCCCTCTGCCCCCGGGCCGGGCCCAGCGGCAACGCCTCGCAGGTGTCGGGCAACCGCTTGGTCGTCCATGGCCTCGTATTCGACTTTGTCGAAGCCGATCGGCGGCTGCTCCGGGGGCATCAATTGGACGGCGCCGACGCAGTCGCGGCCAATTACTTGCAGCAGCTCGAAAACGTCGGTCGAGCCGATCCTGAAGCGGGCGCTCACGCGGCGCCTGATTCTTTCGTCGTCAGGCAGAAGGTTGTCGAAGAAGTTGGCCACGATCGGCCCCGCCACCGTCCGGTCGGGCGTGATGGGCAGCGACAGCGACAGGGGGCGAACTCGTGCGGACGCCAGCCATGACTCTTCGTAGATGAATCGATGACTGCCAGTGCGCGTGCGCTCCCACGTGCCCACGCGCTCGCCGTTCATCCAGACCCAAAGCTCGCGCGGGTCAGCCATGGTGGGCTCCGTTGGGCTGGCCGGGCATGTGGAGGCGGGCCATGGGCAGAGCTGCCGCGCTGGGCATGGGCTTAACGCACCTCACCAGTTTCACCATTGGCCTCTGGGCTCGTCTCCAGGTGGAGCATCCGGTTGGGCGTCTGTCCTTTGCATTGGCAGTTTGGGCCCGGTGCTCAGCGTGGCAAACGCGGTTGCTGTGGCTTTGGCATGCGCTTCCAGGGCTGTGCTTGTCTTGCTCGCTGAGGGCTCGGTTTCCCGGACCACCATTTGCGCGCCGAGGAGGGCCAGGACCTCCAGCAACTGCTCCACGCTGACTGCCCCGGGGTCGCGCTCAATGTCGGCAACGCGCGACTGAACGACGCCAAGATGCTTCGCGAGCTGGGCCTGCGTCATCTGGCGCGACTTGCGCAAGGACTTCAGCAGTTGCTGCAACTGTTTGGGGAGTTGGAGGGGGTAGTCCACGTCTGTGATCGGCTAAGGGCGATTCTTGAACTATATCGCTCTTGGGCGATTTGTTCAAAAAATCGGTTATGGGTGATAGTGACGGGAGCGAGCCGACCTGCGACATCCATCAACATGAGCATCTCGTTGTCGTGCAATTGACGGCTCAAAGAGTTCTTGAACCTAGAAACGGCAGTTGACCGCTTGCCACCGCACGCAAGTCTCGGTGCCATCAACGAAATCAGCACACGGCGGCGTTCACCTCCTTGGTGAGA
>SXGS01067549.1_pt1 | contig 10547 bp, 9 predicted proteins | sample 3174681 | NCBI WGS metagenome assembly SXGS01 (sample SAMN11356861, study PRJNA531348) | freshwater metagenome | isolation source: freshwater sample F1-80 | place: China: Fuxian Lake, Yuxi | collected 2017-12-25
GGAACAAGTTGAAGGTGTAAGGCAACAAGCATTACAAGCAAGAGATGAAGCAACAAGACAAGTTGAAGGTGTCAGACAACAAGTAGGGGAACAAGTTGAAGGTGTAAGGCAACAAGCATTACAGGCAAGAGATGAAGCAACAAGACAAGTTGAAGGTGTCAGACAACAAGTAGGGGAACAAGTTGAAGGTGTTAGACAACAAGCATTACAAGCAAGAGATGAAGCAGTAAGACAAGGAGAGGCAGTATCTGAAGGAGCACAACAACAAATTAATGACATGGTTCAAACAGCACAAGACAACGTTGATGCTATTAGACGTAATGCCACGGAATTTAGCAAAAGTACTATATTTAAATCATCTGGTGAGGTTGGCGAGGCATATCAACAATCACTTGCGGGCGTAAGACAGGGAACATCTGAAATTAAAGCAAGCAGACAAGCACTTTCAGAACAGATTCAAGCCGCCAAATCAAGAGCTGAAATGCTAACAGATAGTCCCAAGCCGGATATATTAAATGATTCTCTTTATTCAAAAGTCACTCCCGCCGTCTCAGATGCTACAACGATAGGAAGCCGTGCATTATCAGTAGCAAAATCTTTAGGCGGTATGGCTGTTGAAACAGGTGCTTTGATAGGCGTTGGGATAGCTGAAGATCAGATTAAAGACCCAGATATTCGTGTTCCCGTTGAACAAGCAACGAATATAGGTGCATTCGTAGAGCAAACAACCGGCAAAATTAGCCAGGGTTTAAAGAGTGCATATCAATCTGTTAAAAATACATTATTTGGAAGTGAAGAAGTCAATCCAGTTGAAACGGGCGAAGTGAAAGCAGTACAACCAGAAACAATACAACCAGAAACAACGACGACAACAACAACAACGGCAACAGATAGCACTTCTACATTACCTTCTTCAGATTCTACAACAACTACAGGAGCAGCAGAGGGCGAAAATGTAGGCAAAGATATGACTGATGTTGGAGAAATCACAGGAGAGGTAGAAGCGGATACATCCGCAGTTGATGCTATTCCAGGAGTAGGTGAAATTGTAGAAGTCGGTATAGGATTGGCTGCGATTGGTGCAAGTTTATACTATGGATTAAAAGATCTATTCGACCCACCAGATGACACGCCTCCGCCTCAACCTATTCTGGCGATGCCGTCTTATCAAGCAGGACTTTAAAAAATAAAAAGTTTATAAATAATATAAATATATTTTTTATGTTCATATAATATATTATGTCATCAAAATTCGTAAAGGTGAGTTCACTGCAAGGATTATCGTCAATTAATAACGGGTCTTTAATTGATTTTATCATTCCATCAAAGAACTACTATAATCTTGCAAATTCATATGTTAGTCTAATGGCAAATGTCAAAACGACCGAGAATATTGTTGTTGATCCCGCTAATAAGGTTGGAGTTCATGCCATGGTTGTATCTGGTATAAATGATATACCATATAGAAATAACGTATTAATAAGTGATTATCGTTTCAGATCAGAAAGCAATGTAATAGAAGATGTTCTACAATCCAACGTTATCAGCTCTAACTTGGACGCATATAGTCGAGATTTTGAACAACTAAAATCGGAAAATTATAAATCATTATGTGGGAATTTTCTTGAACCAATGCATACTATCACCGAACAAAAGTATGGAAACTTCAGAACACTCTCTAAAACATCACCGAGTACCGAGGATCAAATGGAGGTTATGATACCACTAAACAGCTTTTCCCCTTTTTGTAATACACCCCTTTACGATGGTAATCGTTTTGGTCAGTCTCAACTTAAACTACAAATAGACACGTCAACATTAGAACTACAGGAATACAACCCATATCCAACTCAGTCAGAGTGGTATGCAGGTCAAAATATTGCTGCTGGCGCTCCACATAATGTTCTGTCGGTTACTGGTTTTAACGCTCTTGCGCCGTATTGGAATATCGCAGTAGGCGATATAATTCAAGTTGAAAATACTATAGCTCTCGCGAGCAGTGTAACACCATATGCTGTTGAAATGCTTTCGTATGCCGCCGCTAATAATGGAACTATAACAATTACAATTGATGGCAACTTAGCAGCTGGAGCCGTTACACAGATTTCAATCTGGAAAGTTGAAGGTTTAGCCTTCCCACTGGTTAATATACCCCAAGCACCTGCGGGTGGTACTCAACTTACATCAGTTGTAACAGACGCATTATATACTGAACAACACATTAATAACTTAAAACAATACATTGGTAGAGAAATAGTAGTATCTGGAACAACGGCTGCATTCGTTTCTTATGTTGATAGAGTTCTTGTGAATGTTGAACCTGAGTCACCGAATAAAACGTTATCACGAGCGATAATTACTTTTACCGCCGCAATCCCATTTGCGAATGCTCAACAAATGACCAATGGACGGCTAACTATAATATCTCCGAGAAAATTAGTGTGTGCCGATATAGTTAATGGAGCGGGTCAAGCATTAACTACTGATACCATCACTATAACTGGACTAAGTCTATCTGCTTGTAAACTTTGGTGTGGTTGTAAAATACGTGTTTATAGTTCAGAACCGGATTTTTTTACAACAGTTCAGCAAATAAATGTTAATGCTGCTAATGCTGCTAACCTTGATATAGTAGTGACAGATCCATTCACCATTCCAGCAAATACAAATATGACAGATATATATATTGTTACGCAATCCGTTAAGCCAGTCATTGACTTGGCACAGATTATAAACTTTCCAATTAACGCACTTGGTAATGGTACGCAAACCCTACAGTTATCTAATCCAACGTTAGTATTACACGAACTATTCCCATCACATAAACAGGTTAAAGCGTATGTACAAGCAACAAATAAACAACTTCAATATAGTTACTGGAAGGTTGAAAATGTAAATATACCAACGGGAACCAATTCTTTTGTTCGTCAATTCAATGTTGATGGTGATTGTAAGAATATATTTGCAATCATAAAGAGAGATGGTAATTTACTTTCTGTGGGTGATCAACTGAAATCATATAGATGGCGAATAAACGGAATTGATAAAACAACCCGTGATATCGTGATTGATAGTAGTCTCGAACAAGATTGTATTATTCAAACTTTTAATAATTCTGATATCGCCTCATTAAAATCATATCAATCTCTTGAGAAAGCATATGGTGATTTAATTGATTACATTGTTGTTCCAATGACAAGTGTTCCCTTTGATGGACAACCTAAACAGGTTATGCTGACATTAAATTACGTCACATCAACATTAACAGATAAGATTTTATTCTTCGTGAAAGAGTCCGTTGCGGTTTTAGCTTTATAAAATATAAAAAAGATAAAATATAAAATATTTATTATATTTTATTAATATATATGGAGTATAACTTAGTCTACCCTCAATCTCAAAAGGCATCTTATGGACCTTCAGATGTCATTGATTTCTTATTAACTTTCGCAGGAAAGTCTATTGTCAGAAATAGTATAAGACTTAGCGGAGTACTGAACGTTTACGCAACTACAAATCCAAATGATCCCGTTAATGCACAGAGAATATATTACGATGCAACTGTTGGGATACACTCATTTTTAAATAATGTTGTCGTATCTACTCAAAAACAAGGCATTCTGGAAAATCAGAGTGATTATGGGCGATATGTAAAGATGAAAAATAATGCATTTAAAACAGATGAACAAATGATTACATCAGGTAATTTACTTAACGATCTTACAATGACAGATTCAACATTAACCAACAAATATATGACAGACGCTCTACCCTTTTATACAAAGCCAGATATATGTTTCAATAACGCTACTGGAAATATTGATAACTCTAAAACAGGAGATGTTAAAATTTCCCTCAGACTTTCTAACGTTCTTGAGTGCTTATTTGGTCCGGATATAACACCAAACGCTACCTATCAAATTTCTTCACTTGCCCTTGAATATAGAACAACAGCGGAAATGAAACAACCTATAACAATGGTCATTAAACAATCCGCAAAACAAGTTGTCAACTCAACAAATTCAACTATTAACATTCAACTACCAGCAGTCGTTTATTCAGTATGCTCATCATTTATGAGAGTAGCAGAAGAACTTCAACTAACATTTAACAATCTTGCAACAGAACAACCGCCTAATATTACCAAACTATACTATAGTTTCAATAATACGACAGGTCAATACATCGGATATCCCATTGAAAGTCTTCAGGATATGCTTCAACACTATATAGAAAGTTTTCACGCAGTGGATGGAATTGTTGGAAGATATAATGATAATAAAAATAATATGACAAATCGACTTGTCAACGATAATCAAGCCTTTGGTATTGGTCTGGATTTTAGCGATAGTGTTTCGTTAATGACAGCTAATTTTGGAGTTAATCTTTTATCGGGTGTTCAATCAGATGATCCTTATTATATATGGTTATTCTTCCATTCAATTGCTAATCTCTAAATTATTTACCCAAATATAATAAAATATTATGTTATTTATTTATTTCTAACTTAATATATATAATGCAAACGCGAACTCAAATCATAGATCCTGTTGTTCATACACTAACCCGTTCTGAATTAAGATTAGATCCAATGCGTGTATACAGCAGTAATATCCGTTTAGGTAATCTAAAAGTTTCCGGTGTTGACAACCTTAAATATAATAGTCTCTCAGGAGTTTATAGCTTAATACAAAACATTTACCTCATGAATAATAGCGATACAATAGACCAACTTTTTGACGCACATCACTTTTTAGCATTTAACGCATGTGTTCAAAATGGTAATGCTAATAATTTCAGTGTTTGGTCTCACTTGAATGGGAACACTAACTCCTTTAATATTGGCCTTTCTAGAGCAGAAGGCGATGGTGCGGATGATCGTAGAGTTTCACATCTACCGGCAATGAAATCATCAACGACACTCGATGGATTACTCTTTCTTAAGCGATGCTTTAACGTACTTAGTAATTTACCCGACGAACTATTAGACACTAATGTCTTCTCAAATCTTAGGGTTGTTATTGAGTGGAAAACAGGGGATGGTCTCCGTGCTTGTTTTCAAGGTAATACGACTAACTTACTTGGTCTTCTTGTCATTAATCCGCCTCAACTTTTCGCGGACGAAGTTTTATCTCCTCCTGAAATGCCGAAAGCATACAAAGTACAATATACAACGATTGAATTAGATAAAATTTATTGCAAAGGCGGTGCGAATAATGCAGTTGTTCAGACAAAACAACGATGTAATGCATTTAATGGTAAGTATATTGAAAGATTATTATTAATGAATGTTGATCCTGCTTCATTAACTTCAAATGTGGCGACAGATCTTGTTAAATGCGATGGTTCAATGGCCTTATTAGGAGAACGAATACAACTTATGGTTGATGGAACAACACTTTTAGATTTTAATGGATGCGATACTTCAGCTCGTAAACTTGGTATGACAATTGATTGTTTTGGCGATTTATGCTTACCATTAGGTGCAAATGCCGTAGCAATTACTAATAGTGCGGATTTGTTCCGTCTCAATTCCGTTAATATGATCGGAGAAATGTCATATTTTGGCTGCTATGTCCGACAAGTAGTAAGCGAACTGGATATTGAACACACGCGAACATGTGTCGCAAATGCAAATACACCATTCTGGCTTTTTGTTCACGGGCAAGTTGTTAAAACTCTTTCCGTTGCAAATGGTTCTTATGTTGTTGCTTATATTTAAGATATTAATAATATAATCTTTGTTATTAATATATGGCTACCTCTAAGAACACTATAATAGAACTTAGTAATCGAAATGCTACAAAGGTATTGAGCAATGCAGAATATGAAACTTGCTTTAATCCGATACCCATCAATAATGGCGACATTATAACAATCAAGAACGTTTTCGTAGATACTATTCAACAAACCTACGACCAGATATATATTGATAAGGATCTACCAATTTCAATGACATTTTGTTTTTATTACATAAACCAAGTCCAAACGTATAACTACTATACTCTAGATTATGTTAACTGGGCAGGTTTCCTCCCACATAATGATTATGGAGATACGAGTGTAAGAATTGACGGAGATTACAATTTTGCACGTTTAAATAATGATTTGTTCAAAAAGACAATTACATTCACACTGAAAGCAGGTGTTTATTCACCTGAATCGTTAGCGAAAGAAATATCAACGCTCATGACTTCTGTCTCATTTCCTTATTCTAGAGGGAACGAAGATACGAATGACTGGACAGGATATAATTTTCTGTTTAACCCAACATTTGTAATTGGAGTTATTAGGGAGGGCGGTATGTGGACTGATTCAAAAACAAATAATGCGATATCTAATATGGAATTTGTTCAACGTTCGCAGGTCGATAAATCATATTTACCATTCAACCAAAGTTACCAGCTTATTAGTATTCGAGATAACGGTTCTCCAGAATTTATGCTAGGGGCACGTCAAGTTGCTCTCGTGTTTAATCAAGATAATAATTTAAACAAGTTTGCATTTCAATATCTTCATACACCTTCAACAGATGTAAATGGAGTGATATCAGTAGGATGGAACGTTAGCAGAATGCAACTCGGCATAAATGGTGATTGGTACTACACATTTCCAAACACGAAAGAATCTGGAATCATTTTTACTGACTTACAACCTGCCTCTTTTTGGTCTTCGCTTGGCTTTGATTTAGATAAAATCTTGCTGAAGTACAATGTATTACAGAACGGGATACAATTACTAAATTTCGATCCGCTTATGCAAACCACGGAAGCGTTGATGACAATCGATGATTTATTTGCGAAGCCATATGGGATGATTTTACCTTCTGTTGATGAAATAAATAATAAAGCTACCGATCCACCAGGTGGACCTCCAACAATGTACTCAATATTAAAGGCTTCCAGTATTACAAGGAGCCTGAGTGCATCACAATTCTATTCATTTAAACCGCTTTCACCTTACATTATAGTTGAATTAGTTTCCAATTTCCAAACAGATTATCGAGATTCAAACAACAGCCGTAAATTTATTAATGCAATTGTGTCAAGAAATTACACGCAAAATAACTATATAACAGGGTATAGTGATGTTTCAGTTGAGTACCAACATACGGGTGAAAGCTTTATGTTATCAAATATAACGGTGAGATTCCTTGACCCATTAACTCAAAATGTAATGACTGATTTAAGCACGAATAATTATGTTTTGCTTCAAATTCTAAAACAATAATCTATATTTAATATATATGAGCAAACATAAGAAAATTCAAGTCAATAATGATGGTTATGATGTTGAGGGAGACATAAATGAAGGACTTATAAAAAATGAAAAGCATAATAATAACAATGATAATAATGATGAACAAAAGAAGGAGAAAAAGAAAACAATGAAAGATATATTTGTTATGAAAAAGAAAAAGATGAGTTAATCTAAATATATCTGAAAACTATTCCAATATTTACCGGTCTTATTTGAAGAGAAACCAACACGCCTCGAGGAATAAGAACAATGATAAAGATTTCTATGCTCTTTATATTTACCCTTTTTATAATTTTGTTTACATATTTTACATTTCATTAAAGTTTGTTTATAACACAATGGCTGAGCACATCGGCTACAAAACATTGGTTTATTATTATTATTATCAATCATATTATAATAATAACAGAAATAATACTTTATATATTCACATTATTCACATTATATGGGATATTTAATGTTTGCGGGATAAAAGAGTTAAGTATACGTTCATCGGTTGTATCACTATCAATAGAACGACCTGGCACAATCAAAGATTGTCCAGATGAGAAGAAGTCCTCAGGGACTTGCTTCTGACTCCGTTGCCCTCTATGCTGTGAATAACTAGGATGATGATTTAACTCTGATGTTGGAAGTGGTGGTGTTTTATTTCCATCGGCACAATCACTATCGACACAGAATGCTTTACAATGTTTCATCTTAATTCTTTTAAAAAAGACACTCAACGCTACGATTATAGATATTACTATAGCTGATATTGATACTGGTTCCATTATATTATATGTAAAGATTTAATATTCATTAATATTATTTTACTTGGTTTTCTTCTAGTTGTAATCGTAAAGTGTTCATATCAAATTTCAGCTTCAGATTATCATTGACTAGGATACTTATTAGCTTTTTAAGCTTTTCTACTTCTATATTTTTCCCTTCTTTTAGATCTACATTATTTTGGTGTTTTTGAGTAGCAACGTGAACGTTCATATTATTTTTGGATATTTCCACATCACAATAAGTGCACTTTATCTTTAATGTCATTATTAGTATAATATAGGGGTATACCTTTAAGTATATTTTTTATTTTCTTTAATTTTAATTTCCATACAATTTACAACTTGAACTTTTTCATAAAATCCTTCAAAGCCAAGTTCACCTATATCTGCGTCTTGCTTTGTTGGTATGTCTGGCATTTCTATATCACTTAAGATACTATCCGTGTGAACTCGGTGAACGTGTTCTTTTCCAATCGTGTTTATGTATCCTGCAATTTTAACTCGTCCTCTTGCCGTTAAAAATGGATATAGTCGGGCATAACCTGATTTGAATACGTTTGATATGGATACTACGGTAATCTTTTCTTCTGTATCGGTCATTGAATGTGAATTGGTTATTATTTCATCAGAGAATATTTCTGGTGTTGAGCTACCCTCATCAACTTTAATAATAATATCTCGTTTATTCTTTTCCGTTAGTCCGCCACCAAGAATATTTAATAATCTCTTAGGATAAACTAACTCTGGATTTTCATCTTTAAGTTTAAAACAATAATCAATATATTCTCTGAATAATTTAGTCCCTTTCAATCTACACGACGCGGGGTAATGTAGAAAATTTGGTTTATCATCTTTTATGAGTTCAATTGTAAAGTTTTGTCTGAAAGCTTGAATCACTTCTACCTGAGTGTATTTATTTTTAGGATTAAATAAGAATATCTTATATGCTTGTGGATCGGAAGAAGATATAATACATCTATATATTCCATATCTTGGTTTCTCATAAAATTTATCATCAGTGATGGTTTCAAATTGTCCCCGTTTAAATGCGTAATCACCTGTTCCTCTTAGCTCGGAAGGGTATTCACTTTTAATGTCATAATAATACGCTTGTCCCTCATATGGATTACCAAAGATTAAACCGCAATTTTTACAATCCTGAAGCCACTCTGCCTCATCTTGACTTATCGGCTCGGGTTCGCTGAGGTGTTTTGTCATTGAATAGAAAAGATTTAATGCTGTATCTTTAATTTTACCTGTTTTATAAAAGTTGATTCGTCCGTTAGTTGTTTTTTTAAGTTTGTCAGCATTAAATACAAATTCATCGTACGCTATTTTAAGTTTAATATCAATTGTATCAGCCTCTCTTAGTGTATATTTTATTAAAAGCTTGGTGCTTGTAAGTGGGTTCTTTTTATGTTCTATCATTTCTTCCAAGGGCATCATATAGTATTTGCTCCCATCATAACATCTAAAATTTTGTGTTTCACGAATATATGAATAAAATACTGGTTGACGTTCTTTGTAAGAAATGTTTTTAACTTTAATTTGTTTTAACTTGCTCTTATTTGGTGAATAATGACCTGACGTTAAAACTAATGGAACGCTGAGCTGGAAGCCAGCCTGCACGCAGCCTCTAGGCGAGGGAACGGACATATCATATTTATTTGTTGACTGGTGAATAAAGTCACCTTCAACATTGATATTAACTTTAATCTTTTCTTCAATCACTGATATTAATGAAATGTCTATTTTATCTTTCTTTCCTAATCCTAAGGTAGCCTTAAATCTACCTTTCTTCGGGTATTGTTTTGTAAAACGTGTGCCTAGAATGTCAGCAAGAGCGCCATATAAACAATTGTTATATTTTCCATCACATCCTCCCGCAGATTCTTCCGGATATACTTTGATATCGTAGCTTGTTGAAATTGAATTAGGGTTATTGAACCATTGAACTAGGGCCAATTGAGCCTCTGCATACTCTTGGTCAACTACCATACCCCAACTTTCCCAGAAGTATTTAACTGCAAAATCCTTTTCATTAATATCAACTTTTTCACCTATCTTCATCATCCGCGATGTGAACGCATGAATTGGTGCATCATTTATAGTAGTATTAAATAATCCTCTATATCCTTGGCGATAAAGCTTTTCACTTTGTTCGTTTATCATTTCAAACATTTTACCCAACCGTTTTCTAGTATTTCTATACTGAATACGAAGAAGATTTACATTTCTAATCTCTCCTGTGGTTCTGTCTTTTCGTGGGATGTTAAAAAACTGCTTGACTGGGCGTACCATTAGTATATATAGTATAATATAGTGGTTTGTCTTTAAGTCAGTTTCATTTTTATTTGGGCTTAAGAGAAATAATAATAATAAATATTTTCATTATTATAATTGTTAATTTAATCAAAGTTGATAGAATGAGAAGAAAGGTAAAGGCTTTTGACTGTCTTATCTCCTGTTGGTGCTGGTGTAAAAGTATTATTATCATCATCATCATTATTATCA
>SXGS01137965.1_pt1 | contig 10543 bp, 9 predicted proteins | sample 3174681 | NCBI WGS metagenome assembly SXGS01 (sample SAMN11356861, study PRJNA531348) | freshwater metagenome | isolation source: freshwater sample F1-80 | place: China: Fuxian Lake, Yuxi | collected 2017-12-25
GACCTACGACACGCCCAACGCCTCACGCAGCGCTCGTCGGGCCTCGTCGCAAAGCCTCCTCGACCGCGACCTACGACACGCCCAACGCCTCACGCAGCGCTCGTCGGGCCTCGTCGCAAAGCCTCCTCGACCGCGACCTACAGCATCACTTGAAGAAATCGGCGGGCTTCAGCGGGGTCTTCACCCACTCCTCGGTCTTCTTGAAATAGAATCGCGTCGGCTTGAACTCGCCCACGATGTCCACCTTCGACTTGTCGGGAATCTTGCTCTCTAAACCCATCGACCAGAAGCAGCCGTTCACGATCAACCGGCGTGTGCCCTCGAACTCGAAGTCTTGCGACGCGCCCATCGTCGTCGTGAACGCGCGACCTTTTTTCTCGCCCTCGCCCGGGTACGTCTTCGTCCACGCGACCGGCATCATCGGCTCGTTCTTCTTGCCGCTCACGGCCTTCGAGTCGGGCTTGAGCGTCTCGGTAACTTCACCCAGCACCAGCGGCGCGCTGTCGCCCGGCAGCGGGAGCGTCACGGTGTACACGTCCGTCGTGCCGAAGATGTCGCCGGCCGCGATGCCCTTCAGAATCGGGTGTTTCTCCTGATCCTTCGCAACGATGCCGCGTGTGCCCTCCTTGCCGTGCGCGCCGTGGTGGTTCACCCACTTCTCGCCGAGCACCACCTTGCCGAACCCACCCTCCCAGCCCTTCACGCCGCTGCCGTTGTTGAAGTGCGCGAACTTACTCTTCGCCGGAATGCCGTTGAACGCGTGCGTGGAAGTGCGTAACCCGACCACCGGTTTGCCCGCCGCGAGGTAGTCCGCGATGTGCTGGAGTTGGTCGTCCGGCAGGTTGAGGAACCGTGTGAAGATCACCATCAGGTCGGCGGTTTTCAGCGCGTCGAGACCGGGGATGTTGTTGATGTTCGGGTTGACGGTTCCGTCTTTGGGGTCCACCGTAAAGAGTATCGTGCATTTAAACCCGTGGTGTTTGTTGAGCATCTTCGCGAGCAGCGGAATCGCTTCTTCCGAGCGGTACTCCTGATCGCCGCTGATGAGGACGATGTGTTTGCCCTTACCGGGACCGTCGCCGCCTTCGAGCACGATGGGCTTGTCCTCTGCGTGAGCGAAGGAGGTGAGCGCGAGGATCGCGAGAACGACGACAACGCTTGTGAGTTTCATGGTGGGCACGGTGGGTGAGGGAGGGAGTTGAGCCGCTTGCGGCTTCGCGAACACGCGAAGCCGCAAGCGGCTCAACTCCCAGTATACTGCCTGAACGACGTTCGGGAGGGCAGCCATGTTTCGCGTTATGCTTTGCGGGGTGTTCGCGTTGACCATCTCCGTGGACGCCTTCGGGCAAGAGGGCTACCAGAAGCCGCCGCAAGCGGTCATCGACATACTCGATGCGCCCGCGCCGCCCGCCCTCTCCGTCAGCCCGACGGGCGAGAACATCCTGCTCATTCAGACCGCCCGTTACCCTTCCATTGAAGAGGTCGCGGCGCCGATGCTGCGGCTCGCGGGCTTGCGCATCAACCCGAAGACGAACGGCCCGGCGCGGCCGGCACGCGTCACCGGGCTGTCGCTCATGCCGGTCACGGGCGGCGACGCGAAGCCGATCGCGCTTCCCGAAAAGGCCAAGATCGGGTTCCCGACATGGTCGCCCGACGGCAAGCGGTTCGCGCTCCTGAACACCACCGACGCCGGCATCGAGCTGTGGGTGTGCGCGGTTGAAGAATTGAAACTGGAGAAGGTGAAAGGCGTGCGTCTAAACGCAGCCCTCGGCGACGCGGCGCAGTGGATGCCCGATAGTCGCTCGTTGCTCGTTCAACTCATTCCCGAAGGGCGCGGCGAAGCACCGACACCGCCGATCGCGCCGAGCGGACCCGTTATTCAGGAGAGCGGCGGCAAGGCGGCTCCCGTCCGCACCTACCAAGACATGCTCAAAGACCCGCACGACGCGGCGCTCTTCGAGTATTACTGCACGTCGCAACTCGCGGTCATCAGCGGCGAAGCCAACAAGCCGAAGGTCCAGAGCATCGGCAAGCCGGCGATTCACATCGGCTCGGACCCGTCGCCGGACGGGCAACTCGCGCTCGTCTACAGCGTGCAGAAACCGTTCTCGTACCTGCACCCGTACAGCGCGTTCCCGCGCACGATTGAAGTCTACACGGCAAGCGGCGAGAGGACCGGTACGGTCGCGGACCTGCCGCTGCAAGACAAGATTCCCATCGAGGGTGTGCCGACCGGCCCTCGCTCGATCCGGTGGGTTCCGACGCTCCCACATTCGCTAATCTGGGCCGAAGCGCAGGACGACGGCGACCCCAGGAAGAAGGTTCCGCACCGCGACGCACTGTTCACCGCGACCGCGGGCGGCGAGATCAAGGGCGCGGAATTGTTGAAAATCGAACATCGGTTCACCGGGATCGACTTTTTCCCGACCGGCAACCGGATGCTCGTCCGCGACTACGACCGCGACCGTAAGTGGGTGCGCACGTTTCTCGCGCCGACCACCGCGATTCTCGCAGCCGACCCGAAGTTGCTCTTCGAGCGCTCCGCGCAGGACCGCTATGGCGATCCCGGCTCACCAGTGACGCGCCAGCTTCCGAGCGGGCACGCGGTTGTCCGCACCGCGGGCGACCCGGCCGGCGACACCTTCTTCCTGCGCGGTGACGGCGCGACCCCGAAGGGCGACCGCCCGTTCCTCGACAAGTACGATCTGAAGACGATGAAGGCAGAGCGCCTCTATCACTGTCCCGAAGGCGTGGTCGAGGAAGTGGTTCGCGTGCTGAACGTGTCCGGGACGAAGGTGCTGGTCCGCCGTGAGTCGGTGAATGAACCGCCGAACTACTTCTACCGCGACGGACCGCACGAGAAGCAACTGACCAAGAACGCCGACCCCGCGCCCGAACTGCGCAAGGCGAAGAAGCAACTCGTCACCACGAAGCGCGCCGACGGCACCGCGATCTCGTTTACGCTGCACCTGCCGCCCAATCACAAGGAAGGCGACAAGGTGCCAGCGGTGTTCTACGCGTACCCTGTGGAGTTCGCGTCGGCCGACACCGCGGGGCAGATCACCGGTTCGCCGCACCGGTTCACCGCGGTCGGCGGTTACTCGCACCTGTTCTTCCTCACGCAAGGCTACGCGGTTCTGGAGGTGTCGATGCCGATCGTCGGCCCGCCGGAGACCGCGAACAACAACTTCGTGGAGCAACTCAACTCGAACGCGCAAGCGGCGATCGACAAGGCCGCCGAGTTCGGCATCGACAAGACCCGCGTCGGCGTGATGGGCCACAGTTACGGCGCGTTCATGACGGCGAACCTGCTGGCGCACGGCGACTTGTTCAAGGCCGGCATCGCGCGCAGTGGGGCGTACAACCGCACGCTCACGCCGTTCGGCTTCCAGAACGAGCGGCGCACGTTCTGGGAAGCGCCGGAGATTTACGGGAAGATGTCGCCGTTCTACCACGCGGAGAAGATCAAGGAACCGCTGTTGCTGATTCACGGCGCGGCGGACAGCAACCCCGGCACGTTCCCGGTGCAGAGCGAACGCATGTATCAGGCGGTTCGCGGCACCGGCGGCACCGTGCGGTTAGTGTTGCTACCGCACGAGGACCACGGCTACAGCGCTCGCGAGTCCATCGGCCATGTGCTGTACGAACAGCTCGCGTGGTTCGACAAGTACGTGAAGGGTGGCAAAAAGAAGGAGTAACCACAAAGCCACAAAGGACACAAAGAAAAGGAAGAACAGAGATATTCTGTTTTGAAGAACGGCTTCCTCTTCTTGCTTTCTTTGTGTCCATTGTGCCGTTGTGGTTACTCCTTCTTCACTCTCTCCCAATGGAACCGGCATGGCAGATTCGCAATCACTTGTCGTCGGCATCGACGGCGGCGCATCGCACACGATCGCGGTGCTCGCGGACGCGCGCACCGGTGCGTCGCTGGGGCGCGGCGAGGCCGGGCCGTCGAACATTCAGGCGGTCGGAATAACGTCCGCGCTGCACGAGTTGAATGCGGCCGTCGTGGGCGCATTCCGTTCGGCGAAGGTAAAGCGCGCTCCGGTCGCGGCAGCGGCGCTGGGCTTAGCCGGCGTGGACCGCAGCGAGGGCCTGGATGTAATTCGCGGGTGGGCCGATCTCGTTCGCCTCTCGGACAAACTCACCGTCGCCAACGACGCGACGCTACTCTTCGCGGCCGGCACGCCGGACGGGTGGGGACTCGCGATCGTCGCGGGAACGGGGTCGATCGCGTTCACACTCGACGCGGAAGGAAAGGACGCCCGCGCCGGTGGATGGGGCTACCTGATGGGCGACGAAGGCAGCGCATTCCGTATCGGCTTGCTCGGGTTGCGGGCCGCGTGCCGCGCGGCAGACAAGATCGGCGAGTCTTCCGCACTTCTGCCCGCGTACCTGAAGGAACTCGGTTCCGACGATCCGCGTGAGTTCATCCCGATCGTGTATCGCGGGAAGTGGGACAAGGCCGCGATTGCCGCGCTCGCGCCGGTGGTGTTAACCGTCGCCGCGTCGGGCGACGCGACCGCAACCGCGATCTTTGAGCAAGAGGCACGCGAGTTGGCGCGAACAGCAGCGGGTGCGGTCGCGGCCGGCGGCTTGCCGCGCGACAACCTCCCGATTGCGCTTACGGGTGGGCTGGTGATCGAGAGCGAAATGTACCGCGCCCGGTTCCTTCACGAACTCCGCGCCTGCGGCGTCACGCCGGGAGCTGTGGGGTTAGTGGACGACCCCGTGGTGGGCGCCGTTGTGCTGGCGCGGAAACTGTTGGGCTAACGGTCGGTACGAGCGAGCCATTACGCGGCGCGGTTCGCGCGGGGGTATTCACCGGTCTGGTCGGCGAGCCACGCGGCGCAGCGCGCCCAGTTGCGACCGTCGCCCGGACAGATGTGACCTAACAAGCGCCCGCCGGTCGCACCGGTCAGTACCGGCAGGTTGCCCGCGACGCCGTCGCACGTCAGCGCAGACAGCACTGCCGCCGCCGCCGCGTTTCGCGACTGAGCCGGCACGCCGACCGCGTCGGCACGTTCGACACTTCCGCTGAATTGCTTCGCCACCAGTTGCCACAGGAAGCCGTTCCGCACGCCGCCGCCGGTGAGAAGAACGCGGCGCGCGCTGTCGGGTTTCATCAGCGGAATGCGGCAGGCGTCCCCGATCGCGCGCGCGGCCAGGTGCGTTGCCGTGCAGAGCAAGTCGGGGAGGGTTGCGTTCAGTTGGCGCACCGCGTCGAACGCGGCGAGCAAAAAACCTCGCCCGAACGCTTCCGCGTGAACGGTCTTCGGCGGCGTACGAGTCAGGTGCGGGTGTTCCGCCCACCGCGCCAGAAGGGGATCGAGGCACCGCCCCTGTACGGCCTGCTTGCCGCCTATGTCGTGAAGTTCTTTTCCGCGCGTGCCGTGGAAGAGAACGGCGTCGAGCAGTTGGTTCCCCGGACCAGGCTCGAAGCCCAACGCGGCGGATACCTTTCCATCCGCGGGAACGAGCAGCACGGTCGAAACCGCGCCGAGGTGAACCAGTAACCGCGATTCGGTCGCATCGCGGAACAGCAGGAAATCCGCGACCGCAGTGATCGGGTGCCCACACCCGCCACACGCGTGGTCGCGGTCCGCGAACCCGTGCAGCACTGTGACGCCGGTCTGCTCGGCGACGCGCTCCGCGACTTCCGGCCAGTAGATCGGAACGGCAGCAGCGGGTCGGGTTGGTTCGAGGATACCGATCGCGAACGTGTCGCGTGGTGACACGGCGGCTTTGCTCAGCGCCTGGCGCGCCGCGAACACTGCGGCATCGGCGACGGTGCGCAGGAACTCCGGTGGAGGTGCAACGGGTGCCGTGGCCGGCGCGCGGATGACGTCTCGCACGACAGGCGGGAACGCGACCCTGGGCACCGCGACGACGCGGGAGACGAGGTCGAGGCCCAGTCCTTCGACCCGCACCGCGACCGCGTCCACACCTTCCAGACCGGAGCTTACCGACAGGCCGAGTAAGGTACGAACCATTTCGATAGTGACGAGTGACGCGTGACGCGTGACGCGTGAAAACCAAGAGGGGCGGAACCACTCGGCTCCTCTGAGTTTTCACTCGTCACTCGTCACTCGTCACTCGTCACCCTCCTAGGCTGCGGCGAGAACCGCGTCCAGGTTCCGCACCGCGGCCTGGACGAAGCACTCGAAGATTTGGACGTCAAGGGCGCTGGCGGTATCGGCTTCCGGGTGCCACTGCACGCCCACGCAGAACCAGTTCGGGTCGGTTGATTCGATCGCCTCGATGACGCCGTCCGGCGCCTTCGCCGCGACCCGCATCCGCTTGCCCATCTGGTTCACGGCTTGGTGGTGCGAGCTGTTCACGCGAAGCTCTTGTGTGCCGTAAATATCGTCGAGCCGCGTGTTGTCCTCGATGAGAACCATGTGCCGGTGCGGCGCGCCGGTCTGGTCGAAGTGCGGCAGCGCCTTCGGGTTATCGGCCGGCAGGTGCATATGCAGCGTACCGCCCGCGAACACGTTCAACTGCTGCATCCCGACGCCGATGCCGAGCACCGGAATCTTGCGCTCGAAGATTTTGGCGAGCAGGTAGCGGTCCGCGTCTTCGCGGCGCGCCGGCATCGGGTTCACGACCGCCGTGAGCGGTTGACCGTTGCGTCGCGGGTCCATGTCGGCGCCGCCGGTCAGCACGATCCCGGCGCACTGATCGAGCAGCACGTCGATGGCCGCGAGGTTGTCTTTCCGCAGCGGCGGAAGGAGAAGCGGCAGCGCGCCGGCACCGATGATCGCGTCGAGGTAGCCGACGTTGACCTTCGCGAACGCGGTGCCGTTCTTCGGGGTAACGAAGTCGGCGTTCACCGCGATCAGCGGGCGGGTGGCCGGGATGATGACAGGTTCTTTTTCTTTGCTGCGAGGGGGCATCTTCGGCGAATCCTCCGTGGTCGAGCCTACTCCGAGGCGTCATGCCCCGGTGGTGAAGGGAGAAGTGTAGCGAGCGCGAAATAGACGATACAAGACCAATTCTCGCGCCGCGCGGATTGATTCTCAACTCAACTGTCGAAGTAGAGCGCGAACTCATACGGGTGCGGGCGGACGCGAATCGCGGCGACTTCGGCTTTGCGTTTGTAGTCGATCCACGTCTCGATCACGTCTTCGGTGAACACGCTCCCGTGCAGCAAGAACTCGTGATCTTTCTCCAGCGCGTTGAGCGCTTCCACCAGTGTGCCGGGTGTCTTCGGTACGTTCTTGAGTTGCTCCGCCGGCATGTCGTAGATGTCCTTGTCGAGCGGATCGCCGGGGTGCGTCTTGTTGCGAATGCCGTCGAGCATCGCCATCAGCATACCGGCGAACGCGAGATACGGGTTGGCCGCGCCGTCGGGAATGCGGAACTCCAATCGCTTCGACTTGGCGCGCGACGAGTACACCGGGATGCGGACCGCCGCGGAGCGGTTCCGCTGGCTGTACGCGAGGTTCACCGGCGCCTCGTATCCCGGCACGAGCCGCTTGTAGCTGTTGGTGGTGGGGTTGGTGATCGCGCACAGTGCCGGCGCGTGCTTGAGCAAGCCGCCGAGAGCGTACATCGCGAGTTCCGACAGCCCGCTGTAGTCGCTGCCCGCGAAGAGGTTCACGCGGTCACCGCCCTTGTCCTTCCACAGCGACATGTGAACGTGCATCCCGCTACCGTAGTCCTCGAATAGCGGCTTGGGCATGAACGTCGCGGCCTTGTTGTGCCGCTTTGCCATGTTCTTCACGATGTACTTGTACTTCAGCACGTTGTCGGCCATCGAGACCAGTTCGTCGTACCGCACGTTAATGGCGCACTGCCCGCCGCCAGCCTTCTCGTGATGGTGGCTCTCGACGGTCATGCCGCACTGCATCATCGCGAGCATCATTTCGCTTCGCAGGTCGTGCAGCGCGTCCGATGGCGGACACGGGAAGTAGCCCTGCTTGTACGGCACCTTGTAGCCCAGGTTCGGGCGCTCGTCGCGGCCGGTGTTCCATTGGCCTTCGCCGGAATCGACGTAGTAGAACGCGGAGTGCGGCGTCTGATCGAATTTCACGTCGTCGAAAACGAAGAACTCCAGCGACGGCCCGAACATCGCCGCGTCCGCGACGCCGGTGGACTTCATGTAGTTGACAGCTTTTCGCGCCACGTTTCGCGGGTCGCGGGAGTAGTCTTCCTTCGTGAGCGGGTCTTGGATGTTGCACAGCATCGCGAGCGTGATGTCTTTGCAGAACGGGTCGATGAACAGCGTGTCCGGTTGCGGCATGAGCAGCATGTCGGACTCGTTGATCGCGACCCACCCGCGAATGCTCGAGCCGTCGAACCCGATGCCGTCCTCGAACGCGTTCTCGTCGAGTACCTCCGCGGGAACGGTGAAGTGCTTCCACGAGCCTGGGAAGTCCATGAACCGCAAGTCGATGGCTTTGACTTCGCGCTCACGAATGAACGCCAGAACTTCGCGGGGTGTGCGTGCGTGCGTGGACATTGGAACCGGTCCGGTGGAATGACGGGTGGGGTGCGCGAACGCGGGAGAGGTGAGACGCGTCCGGATAGTATATGGCGAACCCACCGCGTCAGCGACGGTGGGAACTATTGCGGGGCGGATCGCCCGCGGCGTGTGGGCTTGCACCCGGCGGCGCACCGGTCATGTTGAAGGCAATTCCTAGAGGGCGACCGATGACCGAAGCGGAATGGATGGCGTGTGCAGAGCCGAGATTGCTACTCGATTACCACCGGATGAAGAAAGCCCCCCGGCGGCTCCGGCTCCTGGCTGCCGCGTGTGTCCGTCTGACCGTCACAGCAGACGCCCCCGCTCTGGCTAGCCAAGTAATTGATGTCGTCGAGCGGCACGCCGACGGGTTGGCGTTGCGGGCCGAGTTCCTGGCGGCGCGGAAGGCCGTGCGGAACGCGATCAAGGACGGGACCGAAGCCCCCTCTGTGCTAGCCCTACGGAACCTGACCAACGACGAAATGGAGGGGATGACAGTCACCATTTCCAACCTGAGCGCGCGGATCGGGTCGTCAGGGTGCGGGTTGATTCGCTGTGTGTTCGGCAATCCCTTCCGTCCGGTTGCCTTCTCCCCTTCGTGGCGCACCGACACCGCCGTTGCCCTCGCGCAGCAGATGTACGAGTCGCGTGAGTTCGGCACGATGCCCATTCTGGCCGACGCGCTTCAAGACGCGGGGTGCGACAGCGAGGACATCCTCACGCACTGCCGCGACGCGAACCAACCGCACGTTCGCGGGTGTTGGGTGGTCGATCTCGTGTTGGGGAAGGAATAGCAGATTTGGCGAACCAGAGTGTAAGCGACGGAGTGGACGTTACACCTAGCCGGGTGATGCGGCTTGCCGCGTAGCGTTCAAAACATCCAACGCTACGCGGCAAGCCGCAAATACATCGAACCGCAAATACAAAATACAAGGAGTCTCCATGTCGAATCTCCCCATTCGCCGTGTCGAGTTCGAGAACACCACCGGACTCACGCTCGAAGGCGGGCCGGTCACGGTGTTCGAACAGGGGAGTTACGTTGGCGAGGCGATGCTCGACACGCTCAAGCCCACCGAGAAACGACTCGTCGGCTATGCGGTGGAACTCGCGGTGCGCGTTCTCGACAACATCGACTCGCACAGTGACCGCGTTACCCGCGTCACGATCCGCAGCGGCACGCTCAAGACGCACTATGCACTGGTGCAGAAGACCACTTGCACCTTCAACAGCAAGTCGGACAAAGAGCAGATCGTGTACCTCGATCATCCGCGAGACGATTCCAAGTGGAAGCTGGTGGAGACCGCGCCCGCACGAAATTACTGACAACTACTGGCGGTTCCGGTTCCTGCTCCCGCCGAACACCGCGAGCACGTTCGTCGTTCAGCAACAGCAGACGCTCTATCAGTCGTGGAGTTTGGCGGACATCACCGACAAGCAACTCGCAGCGTGGATCTCTGCGAAGTACCTCGACAAGGCCACCGAGAAGGCGCTGAAAGAGGCACTCGCGCAGCGGCAATCCGTGAGCCGCGTCGAAGAGAAACTCGCGCAACTCGATGAAGCGCGGAAAAAGATTCACGCGGAGCAGAATCGCATTCGCGACAACCTCGGTGCGCTCGGCGATCGCGCGAGCGAGAAGACCCTGCGCGAGCGGTTCGTCGCGACGCTCGACAAGCAGGAAGACCGGCTCGCGAAGATCACGGAGGAGGAAGAAAAGCTCCGCGCCGACCGCGACGACGCCCGCGAGAAGTTGAACGCCACGCTCGCGAAACTGGAGTACGACGCCGCAGTGATGGAGTGAGGAAAAAGGTGTCCTCCGCGTTCTCTGCGGTGAATACTTTTCTCTTCGCTTTCTTCTCACGCTCCACGTCTTCGGCACGTGGCGCACCGGTCGAGTTTGCTGACGCCCGCGTCGCGGCACGCCGCGTTGTGAAGGAACTTAGAGCGCGTTTGGGAACGGTGTAGCGTTGTTTAACGAGCCGCGACCGCAAGGGAGTGGTTGAGCTTTGCCGCTCCCTTGCTCTGGAGTGACCGCGTATTCGAGCGCGTTTGGGAACGGTGTAGTGTTGTTTAACGAGC
>SXGS01443776.1_pt1 | contig 10543 bp, 10 predicted proteins | sample 3174681 | NCBI WGS metagenome assembly SXGS01 (sample SAMN11356861, study PRJNA531348) | freshwater metagenome | isolation source: freshwater sample F1-80 | place: China: Fuxian Lake, Yuxi | collected 2017-12-25
CATGCGCAGTGATCGCGACTGGATACAATTTGATTGTGCGCTGTCCTATGGCTGTGTGGAATACCTGCGCACGCTGGCGATGCTGAAAGAACATGGCTGGTCGCCGCGCCGCTGCTGTCCGCACGGCGGGCATCAGATGTCGCTAAACATCGCGGCGGGGCTGGGGCTGGGGGGGAATGAATCGTACCCGGATGTGTTTCAGCCGTTCGGCGGGTTTGCCGACAATACCCCGGTGGTGGATGGCTATGTCACCCTGCCGCAGATTCCGGGCGTGGGGTTTGAAGCGAAGTCCAAGTTGATTGACCTGGTGCGCCGCTTGACGGCGTAACCCGTTTCTGTTTTAACTATGTGATTTTATTGGATATTTTATGAAGCATTTGAGTGTGTGTGTGGCGACGGTCACGGCAATGGCGTCGTCAACCCTGATGGGTATGGGCGCGGTGCATGCGGCAGAAAATTTTCCGAATAAGCCGGTGCGTTTGGTGGTGGCGTTTCCGATCGCAGGCGCGACGGATATTCTGGCGCGGCACTTCGCGCTGAAAATGTCTGAGCAAATGGGATATCAAGTCATCGTCGATAACCGGCCCGGCGCGGGTGGCACCATCGGCAGCAAGATCGTGTCGGGCGCAATTGCCGACGGCTACACGCTCACCATGGGCACCACCAGTACGCATGCCATAGGCCCGCATCTTTACACCAACAAGCCGTACGATCCGATCAGTGATTTCACGGCGATCACGCAAATGTGCGTTTCACCGACGGTGCTGATGGTGGCAGCACAGGTGCCCGCAAAGTCACTCAAGGAATTCATCGGGCTCGCCAAGTCGCAACCGGGCAAACTGAATTTTGGGTCATCGGGCATCGGCACGCAGTTTCATTTGTCCGGCGAATTGCTGAAGCTGCTCGCGGGCATCAATATCGTGCACGTGCCGTACAAGGGTACGGCGTTGGTGTATCCGGACATGATCGCCGGGCAGATTCAAATGCTGTTCGACGTGCCACCCGCTGCTTTGCCGTTTATCAAGCAGGGCCGAGTGCGCGCGCTGGGCATTTCGGGCGCGAAACGTACGCCGGTGCTGCCCGACACGCCGACCATCGCCGAGGCGGGCCTCGCCGGTTACGAAGCCGATTTGTGGTGGGGCCTGTTCGCGCCCCCCAAAATGGCGAAAGATCGCCTGGCGCGTGTGCACGCCATCGCCGCAAAATCGCTGACGTCGCCGGAGGTGAAGGAGCGCTACGCGGGCATGGGCACTGATGTCGTGGCCAGTGTGCCAGAGGCATTCACCACGTTTCTGAAAGTGGAAAGTGCAAAGTGGGAGAAAGTGGTTAGGGCCTCGGGGGCGAAGGCCGAGTAGTGTAAGTTTTTGTTTAAATGGATAAATTATGAGTAGCGTAGAAAGCCAGATACGCAAGCTACTGCAAACGGTTGGACGTGAACCGCCGACCGGAGACGGTTAGCCCCTGACGGTTCACTTTCGCTGCACCAATTTAATGAGTTCGCAATCCGATCAGCTTCGCGACCTTGGTAAACGTGTCGATTTCCGCCCGCAATATTTTTTCGTGCTCTTCCGGTGTGCAGGTAGACGGCACAAAGCCCATGATGCGCATGCGGTCGCTGACATCGGGCAATTCGACGATACGTTTAACTTCGTTGGCAAGCGTACGCCGGATGGCAAGTGATGTTCCCGCAGGTGCGAGCAGGGCATACGAGCCATCGCGCTGGTAACCCGGCACCGCTTCGGCCATCGCGGGCGTATCCGGCAAACTCGGCGCGCGCTTGGGCGTGAACACCGCCAGCGCGGTCAGTTTTCTGTCCTTGACCAATGGCAAGGCGGGGCCGAGCGGCACGGCGGCAAAGTGTGTTCGTCCCGCCACCACTTCGATCATGGCTTCGGAGGTGGCCTTGAACGCCACGTGACGTGCCTTGACGCCGGTGGCAAATCGAAAGCGTTCCACATCCATGTGCGTGCCCGTGCCTGCGCCGGAGGAGCTGAACAGCATCTGCTCGGGCCGAGCCTGCGCATACGCGACCAGTTCCTTGACGGACTTCAAATTGAGGGACGGAGATGCCACCAACACTTGCGTGGAGTAGCCGACCTGGGTGACGCCCGCGAAATCCTTGATCGAGTCGTAGGGCAGGTTCGCCTGTATTGCCGCGCGTATGGCGAACTGGCCCGACTGCAACAGCAGCGTGTAGCCATCCGGTGCTGCTTTGGCGACGATATTTGCGCCGAGCGTACCGCCCGCGCCGGCGCGATTTTCGATCACCACAGGATGGCCGAAATGGTCAGCCATTTTCGTGCCGATGAGGCGCGCCACGATGTCGGTCTGGCTGGCGGCTGAGGCGGTAACCAGGCGTATGGGCTTGTGCGGATACTTTTGCGCGGTCTGTGCCTGGCTCGATGCGGTGTGCACCAGCACACAGCATGCCGCCAGCCCCGCTAGTGCGGTCGCGGTACTCATACTGGCAGCACAACAGATTGCAGCGCTTCACCCCGCGCCAGCCGGTCAATGTTCGCCACCACGAAGCGCAGCGTATTGAGGTCCGATTCCAAGGCGCGTGTCGCCATGTGCGGCGTGAGAATCACGTTGTCGAAGCCGAACAGCGGATTTTCCAGATCGATCGGCTCCTTCTCAGTGACATCAAGGCCTGCACCCAGGATCTGCCGGTTGCGCAAGGCGCGCACCAGTGCGGCTTCTTCCACCACCGGGCCACGCGCGGTGTTTATCAGTATCGCGGTGGGTTTCATCAGAGCCAGTTCGCGATCGGAAATCAGATAGCGCGTGGTGCGCTCCAGCGGCACATTCACCGACACAATATCGGAGGTGGACAGCAGGGCGTCGAGCGCCATGGGCTTTGCGCCCGCAGCCGCCACGTAGGCATCGTCGAAGGTACGGACGTCGTGAAACACCACGTTGCATTCCCAGCCTTGCAGCCGCTTGGCGATACGCGAACCGACGTTGCCCAGACCGATGATGCCGACCTGCTTGCCCACCAGGGTGCGAAATTCCGGAATCGGCAACGCAGTGATTTCCGACGACCACAGCCCGGCGCGCACGTCGGCCATCTGCTTGTGGAACTTGCGCGAGATGCCGAACATCAGTGCAATCGCGTGCTCGGCCACCGCCACCGCATTGGCGCCGCCGTGGTTGGCCACCGCACAGCCGAATTCGGCGAGCCGCACTTTGTCGAAACGGTCGGTGCCTGCGGACGCGGCCTGCATTAGTTTGATGGTGGGAACTTTCTGCACCAGATCGTTGATCAACCCCTGGCGTATCGCGCGGTACACCGGCGTGGTGATGGCGATGCTGCCTTCACTCTGTTGCGCGATCTTTTCCAGGGATAAGTCCGAATCCACCAGAACAAATTTTACGTTGCCGCCCAGTTCCGCAGCGATGGTATTGAATTCGTCCGTGCGCTTGCGCGTGGCGTCGGTAACCGGCGCCAGCACAATGGCGATTTTGGTCATTCTTTTGCTCCCGTTAGTTCATGGTTGTTGGGTAAGTTGATTCCTGGCATATGCGGTGTCACGCGGCGACCGGCGTTTCGCCCTTCACGCTCACGCGGTGCATATAGCGCACGCCGTACGCCTTGTAGTCCGACACGGCATAGTGCATGGTGCAGGTGTTGTCCCAGATCACCAGATCGTTCCGGCGCCATTGGTGGCGATAAAGAAATTCCTGTTGCGTGGTGTGCGCAAACAGAAATTCCAGCAGCGCTTTACTCTCCGCTGAATGCATGCCAACGATGTGCGAGGTGAAGCCGGGGTTCACAAACAGCGAACGATGACCGGTTCGCGCATGGTAGCGCACCACCGGATGCGTCGCCGTTTTTGCGGCGGCCAGATCGGCCTTGCCGACCAGTTCTTTCGCATAGCTGTTCTGGCTGCCGTCGGCGAGGGTCTTGGCGAGCGTATGTACCGCGGTCAGGCCTTGCAGCAGGCGCTTCATCGTATCCGACAGCGCTTCATAGCTCGTGCTCAGCGACGCGAAGATGGTGTCCCCGCCGCAGGGTGGCAGCTCCAGGCCATGCAACAACGAGCAACGCGACGGCGTGTTGCCGTGCGTGCCGTCTGTGTGCCAGTAAGTGCCCGCGTCCTCGCGCCCCTGCGGCACGCCGTTGATCACCTTGTTCGACACGCGATAGATCGCGGGGAACTCCGGGTGCCAATAGTGTCCGAGGATGGAATGCGGGCCCGCCGTGCCCATTGCCGGCTCGCCAAAGCGACGGGCAAAAGCGATGTGTTCGGCGGGACTGATGTGAACATCACGCAGCACCAGCAGGCCGTGTGCGCAGTCCCATGCCGTCAGCAGTTGCTCGAATTGTGCGTCGGTGCAACCCGCCACGTCGAAGCTGGTGACTTCGGCGCCCAGCACGGGTGACAGACGCTTGACGTTCAGCGATGTGTCAAGGTTCTCAGTGTTCGCGATGTTCGCAATGTTTGATGAGGTGGCGGCGGCAAGTGCCATGGTTCTGTACCTTTTGTTCCCGGTGACGGATAACCAGTCTAAGTTCCGCTTTGGCGCATTGTCAACGATCCGGCCGCGTCGAGCCGCAGTTCCAGCATGCGGTGAACTGGCCTTCAAGTTGCTCACCGCATTGCGTGCAACACCAGTGTTCGTGGGCATGAATACTCGCGGCTTCGCCTCGAAAAAATTGCCTCACCAGTTCATGGGCGCGCGATACGTCCGTATCATCGATAACCCACACCTTGCAGATATCGGCGGGCAGTTCGCCAATGCCGCCGGTGAGAAATTCGCCACGCACGATGGCCTGCACGCCGTTCGATTCGAGATAGCCAAGGATCAGGTGCGCTTCGGCGGCGTGGCGTGCTGTGTGCAGCGGTTTCATATGAGTAGTGTAGCGGGTCGTACGGCAAGAGAGACATGTACGCATGATAAAACCCCCCGTTTCAGGATGCGCATGAACAGACCACTCAACATCGGCATACTCGAAGGCGACGACATCGGATTGGAAGTCGTGCCCGAAACCATCAAAGTGATGCGTGCGGCGGCTGCGAAGGCGAAATGCGCCATCGATTGGCACCCGCTACCGATAGGCAGAAGGGCGTTCGACGAACTGGGTAATACGTTGCCGCCCGGCACGCTGGAAAAGCTCGACACGCTCGACGGCTGGGTGCTGGGGCCCATAGGACATCAGGCATGCCCGAAAAACAATCCGAACTCGATCAATCCGCACCCGATCCTGCGGCGGCATTACGACCTCTTTGCCAACATACGGCCGTCGAAATCGTATCCGGGTATTCCGTGCATCTACAAGGATGTTGATTTGATACTCGTGCGCGAAAACAACGAAGGATTTCCGCCGGATCGCAATGTGCATTTGGGTTATGGCGAGTTTCGTCCGTCGCCCGACATGACCATCGGAATTCGCGTCATCACGCGCCAGGGGTCTCAGAAAGTGGCGCGCGCGGCATTCGATATTGCGCGCACGCGCCAACGCAAGATCGTCACCGCGGTGCACAAAGACACCGTGTTCAAGCTCGCCTGCGGCATGTTCGCCGAAGAGTGCCGTAAGGTTGCGAAGGAATATCCCGACGTGGCGTTCAACGAAGTGCTGGTCGATACCATGGCCGCCAAGCTCATCATGAAGCCGCAACAGTTTGATGTGATTGTTACCACCAACACCTTTGGCGATATTTTGTCGGATGCTACGTCCGCGCTGGTGGGTGGGCTGGGGCTGGCGCCGGGTTTATCGGCAGGGCCGCAGCGTGCGATGGCGCAGGCGACACACGGTTCGGCGCCAGATATCGCGGGCAAGGGCATTGCAAATCCGTACGCGATGATCATGTCAGGGCAGATGCTGTTGCAGTGGCTGGGCCGCAAACACAATGTCGAAGCGGCTTTGCGCGCTGCGGATTTGATGGAGCTTGCCACTGAATCCGTAGTCAAGGCAGGCAAAGTACTGACGGCCGATATGGGCGGCAAAGCTTCCACGCGTGAGATAGGGGATGCCATCGCGGCGGCGATTAGTACTGTATAGTTTATGGTAAGTATATGATTTTATTGAATATTTTAAGTGCCGGCGCAGCGCAAGCCGCGGTGCAGAACGTGATCGCGGATTTCAAGCGTGACACGGGCAATGACGTGCGCGCGGCATTCGGCGCGGCGGGCGCGATGAAGGCGCGTGCGCTTGAGGGTACGAAGGGCAACGAAGGTGCGCCGGTGGATGTGATCGTGCTCACCGACGTGATGATCGATGAATTAATTGCGTCGGGCTTTGCGGCGCCAGGGCGATTTGATCTTGGCAAAGTGGGCACTGGTGTTGCCGTGCGTTCGGGTGTGGCGAAGCCCGATGTCAGTAGCGTAGAGGCGTTGCGCGCCACGTTGCGTGCGGGGAGCGTGATTGCGTTTCCCGATCCGGCGATCGCCACCGCTGGCAAAATTGTGATGGCGTGTCTGGAAAAGCTGGGCATTCCGGGTGAACTAAAAGACCGGCTGAAATTTTTCCCCAACGGTAACGCGGCAATGAACTGGCTGGCAGTCAGCGGCGACCACCGCGCCATTGGCATCACGCAAAACAGCGAAATTCTGCCGATTGCAGGTGTCACGTATGTCGCGCCGCTGCCGGATGAATTTCAGGCCAAAGCCACCTACTCGGCGGCTTGCACGTCGGCGTGCATGGTGAACACTGCACAGGCGCCGGCAGCGCAAGATTTTGTTTCGCGCTTGACGTCCCGTGCCGCCCGGCCGATGCTGGCCGCGTCTGGTTACGAATTTTGATCGAATAAACTGCAAAGCTACTGGAGATCTCCATGGACAGCCGCATCGTGCACCTCGCCCTAAAAGTCGAAAATCTTGAAGAGACCACGGCGTTCTACCAAAAGGTGTTCGGCTTCTGGGAAGTCGAGACGCGCAAGACGCGCGACCATTTGTCGCGCCATCTCACCGACGGCGCAATGGATTTCACGCTGATCAAATACGACGAGGGCACGCAATCGGCCGAGTCGAAGGCTTCCGGCGAAGGCCCGTGCATCCATCACTTCGCGATTGAAGTGGAGGACATTGAAAAATACACTGAAGAAATCAAGAAGCAGGGCTGCAAAATTGTCAGCGACCCCGGCGTGATTCCGGTGAAATTCAAGGCGCCGGGCGGCACCACCGCCGAGCTGGTGCCCATTGGCCGCTACAAGAAGACGCAGCGTCCTGTGGCGTAGGCTCGAATGGTAGCGCTGTTGGCTGGTGCGTGCATCCACTGAAAAGGAGGCATCCGTGCAAGGCACAATGATGGATTTTCCGTTGACGCTCGCGCATGTGCTGGGGCGCGCGGGGCAATTGTTTGGCGCGACAGAAATCGTGTCGCGCCTGCCGGATAAATCGTTGCATCGCCAGCGCTACGCGGATTTTCACCGTCGCGCAAAGGCACTCGGGGCAGCGTTGCAAAAGCTCGGCCTGAAAAAGGGCGACCGTGTAGCGACGCTGATGTGGAATCACTACGCGCATCTGGAAGCCTATTTTGGTATTCCATGCGCAGGCGGTGTCTTGCACACGTTGAATCTGCGGTTGCATCCCGATGATATTGCTTACATCGCGAATCATGCCGGGGATCGTTTTCTGATCGTCGACGACGTGTTGCTGCCTTTGCTGGAAAAATTCAGCGCGCAGGTGAAGTTCGAACGGGTGATCGTGGTGCCGCTGACCGGCGCAGCGGTGCCGCAAGGTTGCGACGACTACGAGCAATTGCTGGCCGCAGCGCCTGCGTTTGTGCAGCCGGCCCTGGATGAGAACGACGCGGCGGGTATGTGTTACACCTCCGGTACCACGGGCAAACCCAAAGGCGTGGTGTATACCCACCGCTCCATCGTGCTGCATGCGCTGGCCACTGCGACGGTGGATGTGCTGGGCTTGTCCAACCGGGATTCGCTGTGTCCGGTGGTGCCGATGTTTCACGTGAACGCGTGGGGGCTGCCGTTCTCGGCAGCGATGACCGGCGCGAAGCTCGCGTTTCCGGGGCCACATCTGGACGCGGTGAATCTGCTCGATTTGTGTCAGGACGAGCGGGTCACCCTGTCGGCAGGTGTGCCGACGATCTGGATGGGCATGCTGCAGGCGCTACAAAAGGAGCCGAAGCGCTGGACGCTGCAAAACAATCTGCGCATGGTGTGCGGGGGTGCGGCGGCGCCGGAATCGATGATTCGTGCGTTTGATCAATTTGGCATGCGCGTGATTCATGGCTGGGGTATGACAGAAACCTCGCCTCTGGGCGCGATTAACTTTATCAAGCGCGAACTTGAGGGTCTGTCACCGGACGAAGAATACGCGGTGCGTGCCAAGCAGGGTGTGCCACCGCCGTTCGTGGAGCTGCGCACCATGTCGGAGAACGGCGAAGCGCCGTGGGACGGCAAGGCCATGGGCGAATTGCAAGTACGCGGGCCGTGGGTGGCAGCCGGGTATCACGAACTGCCTTCGGAAACGGACCAGTGGACCAAGGATGGCTGGTTTCGCACGGGCGACATCGCGATTCTGGACCAACATGGCTACATGAAAATCGCCGACCGCATCAAGGATCTGGTGAAATCCGGCGGCGAATGGATCAGTTCGGTCGATCTGGAAAACGCGCTGGTGGCACACCCGGCGGTTCTGGAGGCGGCGGTGATCGCAGCACCCCACCCGAAGTGGGACGAACGGCCGCTGGCGGTGGTGGTATTGAAGCCTGGGCAAAGCGCCACTGCGGAAGCGCTGCGCGAGCATCTGGCGCCGCTGTTCGCCAAATTCTGGCTGCCTGATGCGGTGCTGTTTGCCGATGCGATTCCCAAAACCTCGACGGGCAAGATGTTGAAGGCTACACTGCGCGAGCAGTATCAAAACTATTTCACTTGATGAGGGCTGACTCATGACCCAGGTAAACGCCATCCCGCTGCAAATCGACGTCGTTTCAGACGTTGTTTGACCGTGGTGCTTCATCGGTAAACGCAAACTCGAAAAAGCGTTGAATCTGCTCGCCGAGCAGCATCCCGATGTAAAACCGGCCGTGCGCTGGTTACCGTTTCAGTTGAATCCCGATTTACCGGCCGAAGGCATCACGCGCGCCGACTACATCACCCGCAAGTTTGGCGCGCGCGGCAATACCTATGAGCGCGTGTCAAAAGTCGGCGAGACCGTGGGCATTCCGTTTGCCTTCAGCAAGATCGAAGTGCAGCCGAATACCGTGAACGCGCACCGGTTGCTGCATTACGCCGAGCAAAACGGCAAGCAGGACGCGGTGGTTGAAGTGCTGTTCGATGCGTATTTCGTCAACGGCGCGAACCTCACCGACGTGGATGCGCTGGCGGATGTTGCCGCCAAGGGGGGCCTGGATCGTGAAACGGCGCGTGCCTGGCTCGCCAGCGATGCGGATCGCGATGTGGTGGTGGCCGGTGACATGGAAGCGCGCAACGCGGGCATCGGCGGCGTGCCGTTTTTCATTTTCAACCGTGCGGTGGGTGTGTCGGGCGCGCAAGACCCGGAGACGCTTGTGGATGCGATGATGCAATCGATGCAGCCGCCGAAGGCGAAAACGGCTTGATACGAGTCACGTTTGCTTGATCAGCCACGCCCGCGCCCCAGTTTCTCCGCCACCTTCTGAAAATACGCGTCGTCGATGGCGATATTGCGCCCGCGCAGCGCTCCTGCGCGGGCCAGCAGCACGTTGAATTTTGCCGCGAGCTTGCTGCGTTCGGTGTGGTCATGTTCGCGTTCCAGCATTTGTTCGATTTCGCGCAGATCGCGCAACGCTTCCACTTCGGGCGGCACGTAGCCGGAATTTTTCAGGATGCGGTAGGCCGCTCGCAGTTCTTCGGGAATCATCGCGTCGTCGTCGAGTTTCAGCGGCGCGCCCGCGCCCGGCAGATCATCAAACACGCCGCTTTGTTGCGCCTCGCGGATGCGTTGTTCAGCGAGCATGTCAAAGCCCGATATCGGCGGCGGCGTGTGGCGCTTGCGCGGCATGGCGAGCAGTGGTGTAGCGTAAGTATTTGTTTTTATTGAGTTATTTTAACAGATTAAAAACCTGTTTAATGAGCGCCACGCGCGCAGCGGCATCAGCGGTATTGGCCTCGATGCGCAGTTTATCCTGCCCGGCGAGTTTGAAATTACGCCGAGTCTGGATGAGGTTGATGATTTTCATCGGGTCTACCGGCGGCTTGGGCACGAACTGCAGTTGTATCGCGGTTTCACTTGCATCAATGCGCGCGATCCCCAGCGGTTTGCCCGCAAGGCGCAGGCGATGGCTTTCAATCAGCGCGCGTGCGGGCGGCGGCAGCTCGCCGAAACGGTCGATCAGTTCCTCGCGCAGACGTTCCAGTTCCTCGTCGTCGCTGCAATTGGCCAGGCGTTTGTAAAGCACCAGCCGCTCGTGCACGTCGCTGCAATACGCGGCGGGCAACAGTGCGGGCGTGTGCAGATTGATTTCAGTGGTCACGCCCAGCGGCGCGGCAAGATCGGGTCCCTTGCCCTGCTTCAGCGCGCGTACCGCGGTGTCGAGCATTGCCGCGTACATATTGAAGCCGACTTCCTGCATTTCGCCGCTTTGCGATTCGCCCAG
>SXGS01207888.1_pt1 | contig 10540 bp, 6 predicted proteins | sample 3174681 | NCBI WGS metagenome assembly SXGS01 (sample SAMN11356861, study PRJNA531348) | freshwater metagenome | isolation source: freshwater sample F1-80 | place: China: Fuxian Lake, Yuxi | collected 2017-12-25
ATCGGTACGTACCAATGATCGTACAGCGAATCGATGATCAGCATACTTGTCCGTTCGCTCATTACTTCGATCGTTTCGTTGATGTCACTTTCTCTTGAGTGCAGCTTCAGTTCGGCAAGCATCCGCGGATAGTCTCCATTCGATGTCATCGCGTGGCGCAGGAGCAGCGATCGCCGCTGCGTTGGAGTCAGTGTTCCGATTAAAGGAGAAAGCAAGGCTTCTGCATTCGTGCCGAGCATGGTTTCGGCATTCTTCTCGGTTGGTCTGGATCGCTTTGCCGGAGGGTTCAGAAGAACGAGTCCGGGGAAATTTTTGTTCTCGAGGACTCTGAGGGCAATACGACAGCCTCTGGAATGCCCGATGATCAGATCACAGTGCGCTGAGATCTTTGCGTAGTGTGCATCGACTTTTGCATCCCATGTCTTGAACGTATCTTCGCCTTCGTTAAACGATGGCCTTCCAAGATGTTCGATGGCGACAAAATCACCGCATGCCTCTTTGAGGCCACGAATATCACTCGGGTGGTGCTGGATGCCGGGGATGAATCCGATGTTCAACATCGGCCTATTCTTCACTGATTTCACTCAGCGTCAAGAGCCTCCGCCCTTTCAAACGTTCAAAGCATTTTCCGATTGCAATGTTTCTCCTACGGCACTTCGAATGTCTATCACCTGTCTCCAAATGCTTTCGAGATCACGATCCCTCAATGTCGGCGATGCCATCATTCCTACTCTTCGGTTCGGGAAGCTGAAGTTCTGGAGCGATGTCCAATCGGCTTCTGACATCGCGTGGGCAAAACCCTCATTCGAAAAAACAGCATGGTCTCTGGCCCACGACTCGTAGCCGCCGTAGATTTGCTGCTGTTTTTGCTCGTTTTTCGACTGTGAGATTTCTCGCAAATCATTCAATGCACACCCTTGGTAGGCATAGTCACTTACGAGCACCACTCCGTGACTAAGTTCGGAGAGCATTTCTACCAATTGCTTTAGTGCATCGCCGTGAAAATGGTGTGCTTCAAAAGCGGCAATCACACAGGCAAAGCGATTTCTATTCTCAGTCAGGAGCAGTTCAAGTTTTTCCAGTACGGTGCTTGGCAAATCTACGATTCTTGTTCGTGTGGACTTTGGAAACTTTAGTCTTGAAAGGCATCCTTCCCCGACGAGGGGGATGTGGGGGTGCGTTCCGATGATGAGACTTTCAGGATTCCTTTCGTCAAGAGCTTCACCCGTTTTGACGCTCAGGTCATAGAAAGCGTAACTGATATCGTGATGACTCGGGATAATGCTTGGGCTCTTATTCATACGTTAAAGTTATTTAACAACAAATAAACACTTTCTTGTAAAGATTGTATACCTACTGCATTCCTTTGTGAATACCGAATCGATGCAACGAGATTTGCGTCATTGCCATCTTGGTATTGGCGTACTACAATTCGCGCCTTTTCTATGCGCCAACCCTCACTGACAGATTTCGTCGATTTACAGGGCAGTGATGCCCTTGAGTTGATGACCAATGATCGTATTGCTGAATTGACAGGATTGGATGCAAACAGAGTTTTGAAATCCACTCTTGTCAGAGAACGTTTTATTCTCAAAAAAGCAAAGGAACCCGTGGATCTTGCGCATGAAGTTCTCGATAGATTTTTGGAGAAGACTCAGCTTGATAATAAGGATACCGAAGCACTTGCCCTCGTGCATACCGACTACAATGCCGGTGTCCATGATGAGATGGGAGAGTCGATTGCTTCGCGCATCGGAATCAGTTGCGATCGTGTTCGCGCCATGTCCCTCGGCGGCGGGGGTTTTGTGAAGGTGCTCGAGTACGCTTTGTCCGTCGCTCATACGCTTTCGGACGAGAAGCACTGTCTAATTCTCAATGTTGAAACGCCCGACCGCTACATAGATGCCCGGGACAGCAGAGCAGCGCCGATTTTTGCAGCAGGAGCGACTGCAACAAGTCTCTGGAACGGTCCGGGTCACTCGTTGCTTTTTGCCGAATCAAGAGATCTCACTCCTCCCGAGAATCTGAAGAAAGAGGATATTTTCTCGTTTGTGGATAATGAGGCGGAAGATTTTTTCGGGCAGAGGAGCATGCGGACGATCGTCAGAATGAACGGAGATCTTGCGTACATAAATGGTTCGGCTCTCATCGAGAAGGCAACTCGCGAGTCTTTGGAGCGAGTCATGGGCAATGAGTCTAGTCGCGGCAAGGGAGTGACTGTTGTTCCTCATCAGGCCAATGCGAAAATGATCAGGGCTTTTCAGGCAACCGTATCGGAACCGCTTCGGGGTGAGAGGCCAGATTGGAATATTCCCCGATTGAGCTTCGTAAACGGAATGGAGGGCATGGGCAATGTGATTTCCTCCACGATTCCATCTGTATTGGCAAGGCTGCACCAGATCAATGGCGTTGTTCAACCTCAGGACGGAGATATCGTCCTCACTCCTGCAGCAGGAATATGTATGGAAAATCCGGGTTTAAGAATGTCCATGGGCATCGGAGCAATGGAGTGGCATCCAGATGCGTATAAGCACTAAAAATAATTTCAGCTGATGCGCTACCATTGCATTGCTTTCATTTTCCAATCTATGTTTTCTGCTTTCGCTCGTTACGCATTGTTCACTAACCTCGCAGCACTCAACGCAAGCAGCGCAAAGCCTTTACGCAAATCAATTCGGGTGAACACGCTCAAGTGCACGATTGAAGAAGTGAAGGCCTGGGCGAAGCAAAAAAACTGGACGCTTGAGCCCGTTCCTTGGTGTAACGAAGGGTTTTACATAGACAGAGTGGATAGGGATGAAGCTCTAGGAAAAGATCTCCTGCATCTCTTCGGATGCTTTTACATGCAGGAAGCTGCGAGCATGCTTCCGGTTGCGCTTCTCGATCCAAAGCCAGGGGAAGTGATTCTCGATATGAGCGCGGCTCCGGGAAGCAAGACGACGCAGATCGCAGACAGGATGGAGGGGAGGGGAGTCCTCATTGCAAATGATGTCCAGGAGAAGCGCATCTGGTCGCTGATTACGAATCTTCAAAGATCCGGTGTGATGAATGCCATTGTCACGAGAAAAGTCGGACAGTGGTTTGCAGGAAACATGATCGAGAGGTTCGACCGAGTGCTCTGCGACGCGCCGTGCACTGCGCAGGGAACGGTTCGGAAAGACAGTGATTCACTCGACTACTGTTCCATGGACAACATCGGGAAGATGGCGAAGCTGCAGCGTGAGCTTCTCGAATCCGCCGTGCATGCATGCAAAGTCGGAGGACGAATCGTGTATTCAACGTGTACGCTGACTCCGGAAGAAAATGAGGAGGTTGTGAGGTCTGTCATGAACAAATTTAGTACTCAGCTAGTGGTGGTTGATCCAAAAGAAATTTTGCAGTGCGATTTTTCTGAATCTGTAAAAGATTCAATCAAAGTGCAGGACTCCTTCAATGATTCACGAAGTTCTCACCCTCATTCCAAGCCATCACTTCGCCTCTGGCCACAGACCTACGATACTGAGGGCTTCTTCTGTGCAGTGTTTGAGAAACGCGCACCGACGCGTGATCGCGGAAGTGCCAGAACAAAGGATGTGCCACACCAATGGTCGGTCCTTCCGAAGGCGAGGGTGAAAGAAATTTCAGACAACCTGATTGATTGGTACGGCGTCTCTTTCATGAGGGAAAATGAGGTACTGACAGAATACAAAGAACAGCTCTCGCTCATGCCGAGGGAACTTCTGGATTTTCCTCTCTCGTTCCAGCCGTACCTCGGCGGCTTGCCGTTCGGGAAGTCCACGAATCACGGACTCGTCAGACTCTCTCATGAGATTTCCGTCCTTCGAGGGCCTGAAGCACCGAAGCAGACTCTCGTTATCACCGAAGCGCAGATGCGACTCATGATGAAGGGGGCAAATCTTCCGGTTCCGACGCCTGCCGGAATGGACGACGGTGATGTTTTGCTTGCAGTCGATTTTCCAGCGCTCGGCAGGAAGATGGTCGTCGGTCGTGGAGTACTGAAGGCTGGCGTGATCATGAACAGATTGCCTAGAGATATCGTCAGAATGTTTTCGTGAGCTATACTCACTTCCCATGGATGCGAAAGACGAGATAAAGCTTCGGCTTCCGATCGATCAACTCGTGAGTCAGTATTGCCAACTGAAGCGCAAGGGGAAGAGTTTTGTTGCACTGTGTCCTTTTCACAATGACAGCAAGCCGAGTCTTCTGGTGTCTCCCGACAAAGGAATTGCGTACTGCTTTGCGTGTCAGAGCGGTGGCGATATTTTCAGCTTCGTGCAGAAGATCGAAGGGATCGATTTTCCTGCGGCACTCAAATTGCTTGCAGAGAAAGCAGGTGTGGTGCTTCCGAAGGAGGGATCCCGCGAGCATAAGCCAAGCGTCTCGAAGGACGAGAAGCAGAGGCTTCGAGAATGTCTCGAATCTGCGCAGAAATATTTTGCTGCGAAGCTCGACTCCACTCCCGTGGCAAAAGAGTATGTACTGAAGAGAGGTGTCACGACAGCATTGCAGAACATATTCGGGATCGGATACGCACCAGATTCTTTTTCGGAGACGTACGAATATCTTTTGAAGGAAGGATTTTCCCGGGCGGAGATCGTTGCCGCCGGTCTGGGTGTCCAGAAGGATTTGGATGAACAGCGCATCTACGATCGGTTTCGACATCGCATTCAATTTCCGATCACCGATGCGCAGGGCGTCATCATCGGTTTCGGTGGAAGGACGATGGGTGAGAGCGATGCGAAGTATGTCAATTCACCGGAGAGTATTCTCTACAATAAATCTTCGGTTCTCTTCGGTCTTTTTCAGGCAAGAGATGCCATCAGGAAGACCCATCGTGTCGTTCTGGTTGAAGGCTATTTCGATGCTGTTGCCGCACACAAGGCGGGGATAGAGAATGTTGTCGCCGTCAGCGGGACCGCGCTCACGGAAGAGCACGTGAGGATCATCAAGAGGTATGCCGATGAGGTTGTTCTGTGTCTCGATCAGGACAATGCAGGGCAACTTGCTGCCGGTCGCGCATTCGATCTTCTTTCCAAGGCGCAGCTCAGAATTTTGTCGGTTACATTGCCAGCCAAGGACCCCGATGAGATCGTGCAACGCGATCCGGAACTTTTCCAAACCATTCTCTCTTCGAGGACCGTTCCATATGTCGATTCGGTGATCGCCCGCCTGAAGTCGCTGCCCGATCGCACGCAGCCAAGCGGCAAGCAGCGCATTGCTGAAACACTTTTTCCTCTTTTGATATCGATTCCTTCATCGGTTGAATTGCGTGCTTATCTTGATAAAGCTTCCGCTGAATTCGGTGTCGTCGCCACCGAGTTTGCCCAGGATTTCCGCGTTTTTGTGAATGCTCTTTCGACGCCCCGTGTTGCTCGCGGCAAGACTGCTCCGAAGGAAGCCCCGTTCTCCACAGCCGAACTGTCGATAGGCTTGGCACTACTGTATCCCGTCTGTCGCCCGCTCCTCACCGAACTTATCCCTTTCGACGAACCCGAATTTGAACTTGCCAGAACGGGGGTGGCAGCCGCATCTGCCGATACCGATGCCCTTGCCATCATTCTCCCCCTGCCCATCGATCCTCTTCTTCGCGAACGCCTGCAGGTGCTCTGTCTCTACTGCGAAGAGAATTTTCCCTCATGGTCTGAGAGTCTTGCACTGAGAGAAGTCAGAAAAATCTGTATGGCTGCGAACAGGGAACTTGTCGTTTCCCGTCAGGTCTCGCTCATCAGTCAGTTGCGTGAAGCACGCAGCAATGGCAGAGCGGATGAAGAGGCGCGTCTTCTCACTCAGTACCAACAACTTCTGAAGTTGACGCAGATGGCTTCAGGAAGGTAGATGATCGCTTGCGCTCGCTGCGTTCTGCCTATACTCTCTTTCTACTTTTATGGCATCGCACCCACGAAGTTTCATTCATCAGCCGACTGATGACGAATTGAAGGCGTTTCCAGAGGAGATTCGTCATCTTGTGAAGAAAGGCAGAGAGCAGCGTTACGTGACTCATCAGGAAATCTTGAAGGCTGTTCCGAATGCGGAAGAGAATATCGATCTCTTAGACGAGGTTTATACACTTTTCGTCGGTCTCGGAATCGATGTGATCGACGTGAAGGACACTCTTATCTGGCAGAGAAAGGCGAGTACTCAGACGCCCGCTCAGTTGCAGGATAGCGAAGCGGGAACTGGTGCGACGACTGCAGCGGATACCGATGATGAATCCCTGGAGGTTGTGGCAACCGCAGGCATCAGTATTGCCACGGATCCAAAGAAAGCGGCAGCGGACGACAAGAAAAAGAAGAAGGAGCGCGAAGTCGACCTCCTTGAGATTAGCAATGACTCCGTTCGCATGTACCTTTCCGAGATCGGACGCGTTCCCCTGATCGACGGCAGGAAAGAAGTCGAGCTTGCGCGTCGCATACGCAAGGGCGATGCAGGTGCAAAGCAGCAACTTGCCGAGGCAAACCTCCGCTTAGTTGTGTCGATTGCAAAGAAGTACATCGGTCGAGGCCTCTCGTTCCTCGATCTCATTCAGGAAGGCAATATTGGGCTCTTCAGAGCCGTCGAAAAGTTCGATCCGGAGCGCGGCTTCAAGTTCAGCACCTACGCGACATGGTGGATCCGTCAGGCGATAACGAGAGCGATTGCCGATCAGGCCCGCACCATTCGCAGTCCCGTTCACATGGTCGAGACCATTAACAAGCTCACCCACACGCAGAGACGTCTCGTACAGGAACTCGGTCGAGAGCCGACAGTCGAGGAACTTGCCGTCGAAATGGAGATGGACATCAAGAAGGTTCGGCACATTCAGAAAATCAGTCAGGACATCATTTCGCTCGAGGCTCCGGTCGGATCCGAGGAGGACAGTAAGCTTGGGGATTTCATCGAGGACGAAGAGGCTGTGAACCCCTTCGATGCGACCAACAGGCAACTTCGGAAGGAGAACGTGCATGCGATGCTCGAGTACCTTACTCCGCGCGAAAGAAAGATCATCGAGATGAGGTTCGGTCTGAGGGACGGCATCGGCCACACCCTCGAGGAAGTCGGCAAAGAGTTCAGTGTGACCAGAGAACGCATTCGACAGATCGAAGCCAAGGTTTTGCAGAAACTCAGAGATCACCCCCGTTCTGTTTCAATTCGAGAACATTCTCCAGAGAGCAAGATGGCGGCTTTCAGCGCTCCTTCATTCATGAGTGGGAAGCAGTGTCCGGAGTGCAGGAAGGGTTCTCTGGTCGAGATTCATCAAAGCGGTGCAATGTTTCTGAAATGCGATCGCTGTGCGTACACGATCGAAGCTGCAAGTGACTGATACTATGAAGCACCGCACTACCAAAGGCTTTTCCTTCATATCTTTGTTTCTTGCCAGTCTGAATCGAATGCAAGGGAAGAAGAAGGATATTGCTGTTGCGCTACTATTTTTTGCACTTCTACTTTCTGTTGTAACTACGTACACCGGTCAGGGAGTCGGGCGAATTGAGGACAGCATTGCTTTGCAGGCAAACATTTCTGCGGAGGAACTGCGAAGCAGAATAGACAGCAGAATGATGACGCTCACTGAATCCGATGCTCGTATGATTCTGATGCAGATGGAGATGATGCCTTTTCGACTTAGTTCTGAGCCTCAGCAGGCTGCCGTCGAGGATGCCGAGATCGCATTCATTACGGCAGTGGCTCCCTGGGTTTTTTTCTCTTTTGTATCCAATACCTTTGTGTTGCTCTTGGTCTCAGTATTTTTTCTATTGCTGTCAGCGATGCATTCGGAATCGGGATACGACGTTGCCATGCGTCTTCCTCTGGCGGTGATGAAGATGACAGTGCTTCTTCTTTGGGTCTTGGTTCGTTCTCTCATCTGGATACCTTTTCTAGGTCCCCTGATCGCTCTTTGGATGCTTCCACGTCTTGCACTGGCTCCCGGTATTCTGGCTGCAGGAAAGTTTGGCATCTTGAAAAGCGTTCATGAGACTTTCCGTCGCACAAAGGCAAAGTGGTTTCGCGTTACCTTCGCACTGTTCGGACTTGCGTTCCTAAGTTTCTCCTTCCTCTTTTTTAGTATTGTTCCGGTCTCCGCATTGTCACTGCTCTCATTGAAGCTCGGTTTTTTCCTTTGGCTTCTTCTCGTGCTCTTCATGATGAGTTTCCAGATGTTTTTCCTGGTGAGTCTTTGCGAGGAGTCAGCCTGAGGGCCCTGCTATACTTTCTGCATGCCTTCTTTCTCCGCAGAGTACGAGCGACTGAATACCGAACAGAAGCTGTCTGTCGACACTGTCGAAGGTCCATTGATGGTCGTTGCCGGACCCGGTACCGGGAAGACGCAGGTTTTGGCCATGAGAGTCGCAAATATTCTCAAGAAGACGCATGCAAAACCTGCAAATGTTCTTTGTCTCACATATTCGACGAGCGGCGCTACGGCGATGAGAGAGAGACTTCGGAGTCTTATTGGACCTGATGCTTACGGCGTCACCGTCTCTACAATTCATGGCTTCAGCAACGATATCATTCAGAGCAACCCCATCGTCTTCGATGACTGGTCCACGCTCGAGCAGATTTCGGATATCGAGCGATACCGAACAGTGAAGAAGTGCATCGATGCGATGCTCCCCGACCTCGTTCTCGTGAACAAGAAGAACCCTTATCTTCGCATACGTGACATTCTCGGAAGATTCAGTCAGCTGAAGCGGGAGGGCAAGACCGACCCTGAGGAACTTCGAAACATTGCTCTGGAGTACGAGGCATCTTTATCGGTGAAGAGTCGGGAAGGTACCAAGGCGCATACCCTCAATCTTCTGCGTGGGAGGAAATTCAGGGAGCTGATCGAGCTTTTTCTTCGCTATCAGGACTCATTACGCTCATCAGGTCGGTATGACTACGATGACATGATTCTAACGGTCATCGAGGTGCTGAAGGAGAATGATTGGCTTCTGTCAGGGCTGCAAGAGAGGTATCAGTATATTCTTATCGATGAGTTTCAGGATACGAACGGTGCTCAGTACGAACTGATCGAACTGCTCACGAAGCCACGCACTCCAGAGGATAAACCCAATCTGTTCGTCGTCGGTGATGATGATCAGGCGATTTACAGATTTCAGGGGGCAAATCTTCAGAATATTCTCAGGTTTCATAGACGTTTCGAGTCCGCACCGATCGTCGTACTTAAGACCAGCTATCGGTGCTCACAGAGCATCCTTGATGCTGCCGGCAAACTGATCTCCATCAATACCGAGCGTCTGGTGGGAAAGATCGAAGGACTGAAGAAGGATCTTTTATCTCCAACCAAATCACCAGGGTCAAAACCTTCTCTGCTTTTTACTCCGAGCGATGCAACCGAGTCTTGGATGATCGCCGATATCATCGAGGAAAGGGTAAAGAATGGAATACAACCTCAGAATATTGCCATTCTTACCCAGACGAATAGGGAACTTCGACCGATCTACGATACCCTTCGCGCACGCTCTATTCCGGTACAGTTCTCGGGGAAGCTCGATCTTCTCCAGCACCCTCTTGTACACCAGGCAATCGTACTTTTTCATGCTGGGTTCAGCCCTGAGGATAGCGGAAAAATGTCTGATGCAATGAGTCTTCCATTTTTCAAGTGTAAGGAGATCGATTTAGCCCTGATCTATGAGAAAAAACAGAGAAACGAGAGTCTTTATTCATTTTTGCTTCAATTCAATCTTCCGGGAAAAGAAAATCCCCTCACTCTTCACGATTTGAATGCAGTGATTCATGCGAGGGATACAATCCTTCACATCCATCAGTCATTATCCTGTTCGACGATCGTTGAGACATTCGAGTGCATCCTCAAGCATACGGGAATTCTTCCAAACAATCCTCATTCAATCGATCCTATCGATTTTGCTGCCGTTCAAATATTCTTCGATGCCATCAAGTATAGGGCCTATGAACAACCATCTTTTTCCGCAAGGAGCTTTGCTGATGACTTGAATTACTATCTCGAGCCTGAGTATGGCGATCTCAGGATGACCTACGAACTACCTCATCTTACCGATGCAGGAGTGGCATTAATGACTGCACACAGGAGTAAAGGATTGGAATTCGACGTCGTCATTCTTCCGAACTTCAGAGAGAAGCATTGGGATCACAGGATCAAGCCAGCAGGGGTTTCCATGCCAGAAGATCTACTCTTTGGGTGGCAGTCGGAGCAAAAAAAATTCGAAGCGGATCAGGATGAGCGAAGAGTTGCTTTTGTCGCAATGACTAGGGCTCGAAACGAATTGATATTCACCTGTCCCAAGCAGCAGACCAGAGGCGATATCCGTCAATCTGTCTCTCCTTCTTCTTTCTTCGCAGAAGCCGGGGATTTGCCCGAGGTCGAGAAGGAATTGAAAAATCCGGAGGCTGCCGCAACCCTTCTCTTCGATCCGATTCGGGACAGTGAGGAAGAATTCAAGACATTTCTCAGGAAGCGCATCGAGACCTACAAGCTTTCGGTCACTGCATTGAACCATTTCCTCGAGGATCCGGTTCTTTTTTTGAAAAGCGATCTTCTCCAGGTTCCTCAGTCCAAGCAGTCCAGTCTTGTCTATGGCAA
>SXGS01011198.1_pt1 | contig 10539 bp, 9 predicted proteins | sample 3174681 | NCBI WGS metagenome assembly SXGS01 (sample SAMN11356861, study PRJNA531348) | freshwater metagenome | isolation source: freshwater sample F1-80 | place: China: Fuxian Lake, Yuxi | collected 2017-12-25
ATACTATTCTGAATTACTGGACAGAATCTCCTGCCTACCTGCAACAGCCATCGCGACATTGGAGGCGGTTCGACTGTTCCTGTTCCTTGAGGGAACGGCCTTCGTCATCGCGGCGGACGACCGCATGATCCGGAACGCTGTGCGGTCCCACTTCAACTTCGACGTTGCGCTCGATGACGACCTCATCACGAGCTATTTCGACAAGCTGATCCAAGTCCCGATCCGGGTGCCCCCGCTCGGGACCCAGGACGTCCGCGCCTACCTGATGCTTCTGTTCATCGAGAATAGCGGACTTGAGGCGGAACGGCGCGACGATCTCCGGACGGCGATCTGCGAACGGCTGGGCCAGACCTGGCAGGGCAAGCGGGTCGATGCCGCTTTCGTCAAGACCCTCATCCCGGACTGCCCCGACGCCCTGGCCGCTCGGCTCGACCTCGCGGACCGACTCGCTCCAACAATGGCGACGGCGGAGCGCATCTCGGGCAATCCGCGCTTGATCAAGCGCTTCCTCAACACGCTCTCGATCAGGATGTCGATCGCCAAGAGGCAAGGCGTCACCGTCGACGAGCAGGTCCTGGCGAAGATGCTGCTGTTCGAGCGCTGCGGGCAGAAGGACGCCTACGCGAGCATCTTGAAGGCAGTGGCGGCGCACGACGAGGGCAAACCCGTGTTCCTGGCCCCCTGGGAGGAGACTTCCCGCAAAGGAGAGCCACCGCAGGGTTTGAGGCAGGAGTTCAACAATGACTTCGCCAAGGGCTGGCTGGCGCTCGACCCGCCTCTCGGCGACCTCGACCTCCGGGCCGTCGTTTACGTGAGCCGCGATCACCTGCCGATCATCACGCCGAACGACGAAATGTCGTCCGAGGCGGCCGCCCTGCTCGCCGGGGTGCTGGAGATCCGGTCCGGCGTCAGCGAGCAACTCGTCACCCGGCTCCGTGGCCTGCCCCCCCGGGAGACCGCGCAGGTCATGGAGCGGGTACTCGGCAAAGCTCGCCAGATCCAGGAATGGGGGACACCGGCGATCTTGCACGCCGCCCTAACGGTCGCTGCGGTCGACCCCGAGCACGGTTTGACGTTCGCCCGCTTCCTGCGCGAGGTGCCGCCCGCGCAGCTTACAGCTCCCATCGTGCCGATCCTGGCTGACAAGCCCTGGGGCTCGACCGTCCTGTCGCACTGGCACGAGCAGGAGGATACGCCGGCGCCGGTGAAGCGAGCCATCACAAACAGCACGCGGCGCGGGCGCTGACCGATGGGCACCTCCTCTTCGAGCAACGGTCCGGGCGGCGGCGTGCCTATGGTTCCGCCATGGGTGCCCCCGCTGCCGCCGCTGCTACCGCCCTTGCCCCCTGAGGCGCCGCCCGACCCACCACCGGATGAGAATCCCGCACTGCCGGCGCAAGACGTCCCGCAACCACTACCGCCGCCGCCGCCCAACCAACTCTCGCCGCCTCGACGTTTCTCGGCGACCCGCACGAGCTTGGGACACTTCGCTCGATCCGGCGCTCGCAACGACCTGCGCCGTGGGCTCGGGCACTACAGCCGAACGGGGCTTGGCGGCTCGACCGCCGCCACACGTCGGATGGGCGGGACGGTAGTAACCGCTGGCGGTCTCTACGGGGTACTGGATGCCTTAAGCTCCGGCTCCCGACCGCCCGTTGACCTTGGGCTGGACGCCGCGGAACTTCGAGGCCGCCCTGCCGCCGAAGTTGCCGACCGGATCGCCAACGCGCTCAGACCCTCAGACGGCACACAGGACGCCGAAGCTGCCCGGGACGCCATCTCGCGCGCGATCTCGGACCTCGTCTCGGCGGAGCCGGAGGCCGACCTGCTCGCACTCTCGCCCGAACAGATCGGCGCTGTTGTAGAAGGGTACGTTGCCCACGACCTCTGCCACCGGGTCGAGCTCGATGTCGGCAAGGCCGTCCACGACAAGGCACCCGATCCCGCCACGGCCACGCGACGGCTCGAACAGGTCAAGGAATACGTCCGCCAGGAAGTTGCGCGCTGCTTCCGCGCGCGTTCCGACCGTGGGCAGCGCCTCAGCCGACAGGGTGCTGCGACGCTGGCCGCCAGCGTGCTGCGGGACACCTTCGAGGTCTTCGAGAGCTACCTCCAATGAGAGTGTCGTGCCTTCCGGCAGGCGTCGCTTCGACTGCACCCGCCGACCTTCGCTACGTCCTTTACGGGACGCCCCCAGCCGCCGACGTCGGCTCGGTGGCCACCGCCCTGATCCCTACCGTACGCCGTCTCGGCTTGGCGCCCTCGTCGCGGGCCTGGGATTTCCTGTCGATTGCGCTGTCGGTGATCGCAGCCGACGAAGGGTGCTCCCGCAACAGAAGCGCCGATGGTTGGACCCGGGATATCGACCTTACGGTCGCCGTGACCGACCCCCCCTTTTGGCGCGGACGCAGGGACATGCTTCAGGACGCCCTGGGCTTTCTGTCGACCGACCGCTGGGCCATCGAGTTCGTGGGTAACGGGCTGCAGCCCGCGCCGCCGCAGGCCGCTCCGCGACCGGAGGAATGCGTCTGCCTCCTCTCGGGCGGCCTCGACAGCCTTATCGGGGCGCTGGACCTCAAGGCCCAAGGGCGACGGGCGCTACTCGTCAGCCAGATCGCCAAGGGCGACAAGCAGACCCAACGCGAGCTGGGTCGCATGATCGCCGGCGATGGCTTGCACCTGCAGCTCAACCACAATGCCAGGCCGCCCTCGGGCTTCTCCGAGCGGTCGCAGCGCTCCCGCTCGATCATCTTCATCGCTTACGGCGTCCTGGCTGCGACCTGCCTCGCGGCGTACCGGGATGGCGGGACGGTCGACCTGTACGTGCCCGAGAACGGCTTCATCAGCCTCAACGTGCCCCTGACGCCGTTGCGCATGGCAAGCCACAGCACGCGGACCACGCACCCGGTCTTCATGCGCCGCCTGCAGGACCTGATCGCCGCCGCGGGCCTCCGGGTCCGGCTGGTGAACCCCTACATCCTGAAGACCAAGGGGGAGATGCTGTCGGAATGCGCCGACCGCTCATTCCTTCTCCGCCACGCGGGCGAGACGACGAGTTGCGGCCGGTACGCCCGCACCGCCTTCACCCAGTGCGGGCGGTGTGTGCCATGCCTCATCCGGCGAGCCTCGTTCCACGCCTCCGGCATCCCGGACGCGACGCCCGCCTACAAGTACGACATCTCGCTGCCGGGACCGAAGAACCGCGACTTCGAGGACGTCCGGGCAGCTGCAATGGCCGTCGGTAGGGTCGAGACGGCAGGGTTGCGGGATTGGCTCGGGGGTGCCCTCAATGCGGCCCAACTCGGTGCCGATACCGCGCCGTACGAGGACGTCGCCAGGCGTGGGATCGGGGAACTCGGCTCCTATCTGAGGGGGGCCGGCGTCATCCGGTAGGATCGTGGGCGGCGGTTCGAAAACCGAGGCGTCCGCTTGATCGACCTTCACTGCCATGTCGACCTTTACCCGGACCCCGTCGCGGTGTTGGACGGGGCCGAGAAGCGCGGCACCTTCGTTCTGGCCGTCACCACGACGCCGCTCGCCTTCCAAGGCAACTTGGACCTCGTTGGGGACCGCCGACGCATCAGGGTCGCGCTCGGGCTCCACCCCGAACTGGTTGCGGAGCGTCACGCCGAGATCGACCTGTTTGTCGACCTGTTGCCCCGGACGGCCTACGTCGGCGAGGTCGGCTTGGACGGCAGCCCAAGGAACCGTGCCAGCTTCGCGAAACAGGAGCGGGTGTTCGAGCGCGTCGTCGGAGAATGCGCCCGTCTTGGTGGGCGGGTGCTGAGCATACATTCCCGGCGCGCTGCGAGCGCCGTTCTCGACATCCTCGGCACCACCCCAACCTGCGGGGTACCAGTGCTGCACTGGTTCAGCGGGACCCCTCGCGAACTCGAACGTGCCGTGGCAACCGGGTGCTGGTTCAGTGTTGGTCCCCTCATGCTCGCCACTCCCGCGGGCCGGCGCCTTGTGTCCGCCATGCCGATTGACCGAGTGCTGACCGAAACGGATGCGCCCTTCGCGCAAGCTGCGGGTAAACCGCTGATGCCGTGGGACGTCGTGGATGCGGAGGCTGCGCTGGCGGGTCTCTGGAGCCTCACACAGGAAGAGACGCGGCATCGGTTGCGCCAGAACCTTCTCGCCTTGGCAAAACGCGCAACCGAAATGCCGGTCGGACCTCAAAGCCTACATAGCACCCACGAAAGCCGCTTACGCGTGGGGTAGCGGGTTACGCTACCCGATACCTCCGCGCTGATACGCACTCGCCGACATTGCGCCACCCTGGGAACGCTCGCCGGCACAGTTCCGGCGGCTCGCTCCTCAGTTTCGATTGCCTACGGTGGCGCCCGGTGCTGCGTCATCCTGGATCGACCTCACGGAAAGTCGCTCCCGTCACGCAACAGGCTTTCACGAGCTCGTCGCCCAGGCTGTCTGAAAGGAGGTCCCCGGAATCCCTGGCCTTTCCCTGGGGATCCACATGCCGAATGCGGTAAACTGCGGATGGAGCTGGGAAATCGACCCTGGGCGTGTTGACGTGAGGACCGTTGTTTCCCTTATGTTCACCTGCGCTTCCGGGCTATCGCCCGCTTCTTGGAGCCCCACCGTGTTCATCCCCGGCCGCCTCATACCGGACGCCCGTCCGCTGCCCCCGGGCAGCGCAGCGCTTCCCTTCCACGCGATCTGCGGGGCCTAACCGGCGACATGCTGGCGGCCCGCGCACGAGGCCGCCATGAACCTCCACGAACCCAACCTGTCTCATGACCCCGATCGCCAGGTCGGCGAGGTCTTCCGTCGCTTGTCGTCGCTCAAGGAGCTTGGCGAGGAGGCCTTCGAGCGGGCGGTACGCGCTGTGCTCGTCACTCTGGGGCGCGCAGCCCACGAGGAGGGCGAGCGCCGCGCCCGGAGGCTGGCCGAACGCACCGCGTCCCACTCCGGCGATGTCAAGGTGACCGCGCACGCCCGGCGCCGGGGCGACCCGGACGGTTTCGACATCGCCGACTGAGGCAATCGTCCGACGACCCCGAGCAAGGAGCATCCCCGATGGCTCACCGTCCACCGCCGATATCCCGGCTTGGCCTGCCGCCTTGCGGCTGGGCCCACGCGCGCCCCGGAGCGGTCCCGCGCGTCCTCTCACCCACCGATCCCCGCATCCCCGAGGCCTGCCCCGGCGCCTGAACGCGCCCGGCCGCCTCGCGAAGGAGGCTGCCGTGACCAAGACCCCCAAGCAGACCCTGAAGCCCCATCCCACCAGCCTCATGGAAGTCGGTTCGGTCGACGATTTCCTCTCGACGGCGTTCAAGGCCGCCGAGGACCTCGCCAAGTCCTCCGTCCGCATGATCCTTGCCGTGACGATGGTACAGGACGCGCTCGACGTCCGCGACCGCGGGCGGATCGGCGAGCCGACAGGAACCGCCGTGATCTTCCGCGTGCCCGGCCCCGATTGGGTCGAGCCCGTCGCCCAGGCCCTCACGCGCATCGGCCAGTGGGGCATCACCTTCCGGCGCACGGGCGCCAAGATGTCCGAGAAGCCGGAGACCGGTTCGGACGAGACCGCCAACGTCCTCGGCGCGGGGCTGAACGCCCTCGGCGTCTCGCACGCGCCGGACCGCCTCCTGCCTCCTTCCCTGCTCGCGACGGCGGACATCCGGATCGACCTGCGGCCGCCCGGCCCCCGCGTGCTGCGCACCGCCATCGATCTCGTCACCGGCATGCGCTGCGGCCCGGTGCCGGAGAACGCCGCCCGCGGGCTCGCCTTCGACGAGATCGCCGCCTGCCTACGCAGGGGCAGCAAGCCCTCGGCCTGCATCCGCCGGCTCGTCGCCGCGTCGAAGTCCAAGCACGGTAACGACCCCACCCTCGCCGACGTGCCGACGCTCGACCGCGTGGTCGGGATGGGTCCGGCCGCCGAATGGGGCCTCGCCCTCGCCGCCTCAGTCGCCCAGTGGCGCCGTGGCGAACGCGGCTTCGAGACCATCGAGAGGTCAGCAATCGTCGCCGGCCCGCCGGGCTGCGGCAAGTCTACGTACATTCGCAGTCTAGCCAAGACTTTGGAAATGCCCCTCGTTTCGACCTCGGTCGCGTCTTGGTTCTCGACCGGAGGCTATCTCGACCAGGTCATCGGAGCCTTCGATGCCGCGGTTGCACGCGCGGTCGCCGTATCCCCGAGCGTGTTGTTCATTGACGAATTGGACGCTATCCCGCACAGATCAAATTTAAAGCCCGGGGAACGCGGTGCTGAGTATTGGAATACTCTGTGCTCGCGAATTTTGCTTGCCCTGGACTCCGCTGTTTCGGGTGAAACTGCATCGCTGATTGTGGTCGGGGCGACAAACTACCCGGAACGGTTAGACGACGCCCTGACCCGGCCCGGGCGCATGAACCGCATCATCTGTATCCCCCCGCTGGATGCGCCTGCCATCGCGGGTGTCATGCGCCAGCATCTCGGTGACGACCTCCCGGCCGCCGACCTCATGCCCCTCGCCCTCGTCGGCATCGGTGCCTCCGGCGCGGAGATCGCCTCCTGGGTCAAGGAGGCCCGCGGCGCAGCCCTGGCCGAGAGGCGTCCGATGGCGCTCGCCGACTTGGTGGCCAGGGTCGCCCCGCCGGAGAACCGCTCGCCGGCTCAGCAATTGTCGGTGGCGAGGCATGAGGCGGGGCATGCAGCCAGCACCTTGCTGTTGCGGCTTGGGACTATCGAGAGCGTCAGCATCGTCGGACGCGGTCGCTTCGCTGGGCGCACCAATGCCCGCCTGCGGGCTGTCGAGCAGATGACCGCCGACGATCTCGACACCTTCGTCGTTTCCATCCTCTGCGGCAGGGCGGCCGACGAGCATTGGGGTGCGGCAACGTCCGGTTCGGCAGGTGGACCCGGCAGCGACCTCGCCTACGCCACCAGCCTGGTCGCCTCCAAGCACGGCGCCTACGGCCTGGGGGATACCCTTGCCTACCGGGCAAGCCCGGAGCACGCCGTCGCCCTGTGCGAACGAGACCCTACCTTCGGGGCCGTCGTCGAGGCGGATCTCAGGCGCCTGTACGAGGCCGCCCAGGTCTTCATCACGGAGAACGCCTCGCTCGTCGACGCCATCGCGAAGCGCCTCGTTCGGTCACGCATCCTCTCGGGGGCCGACCTCGACGCCATCATCGGCACCCCGACGCAGCGGCCGGCCACCGACGGCGACCGTCTGGTCGCGGTGGGAGGCGCCCATGGATGAGCAGCAGCTGGACGCCGCCATCGCCGAGGTTGTCGTAGGCCTCATCCAGGTCCGCCGCGCCCTTGACCCGGCATCGTTCCGGTACCTGATCGGCTCGATCATGGTCGAGATCGACGAGGGCTTGGAGGTCGCCCTGGAACGGGCCCACCGCCGGAAGCCCGGTCCCACGAAGGGGAACGTCGTTCCGTTCCCCGGGGCGACCGCGGGCCCACTGAGCCAGGATCACGGCGGCGTCGAACCGTAACGCCAAACGGCTGGCGACATGGCCGAACGGGTGATCGTCCACAGCCTGCCCGCGCTCGCGGGGCGCCGGACGGACGCGGCGCCAATGGCCGACGACACCAGTCGGTAACGATGGCGGCAGGTTCGGTCCGCCAGTCACGTCCTGCAAGCCAAAAAGTAGTGGAGGTTGCGATGAACTCCGATCAGCCGCCCGCTTCGAGCGGGCGAAAGCCACATGGCCATGGGGACGCGAGTGCGAAGCGAGGCGAGCCACCGACGCCCGGCCAAGGTCCCCCTTCTTCAGGCTGGATGCCTGAGGACTTCATCACCGAAGCGGACGCCTACGCCGCCTACGGGCACGTCTTGGAAGACAAGGAACTGCGCAACGCTCGCTGCCTCGGACGCATCGGGTTCATGCGCCGCAAGCGAACCATTTTCTACAGGCGCGACGAGCTCAATGCTTTCGTCAGCAGCCTTCTAAGACAGGATTACGTTGAGCCATGTACGCAAAGAATCAAGCAAGAAAGAACGGATTATTCGCCCGCAGAGTTCCAAGTCGGGTTGAAGCCGCAAGGCAGCAATCTCGATCCAGCAGTTCGTCAGAGAGCCTTGAAGCTGCTCTCTTAGATAACATTCGTGAGCGTGTACGGTCGAAGGGCTACACCAACCTCGACGTGCTGCGAGCTGTTTGCGATAAGGCAAAGCTTGATATGCTCGCGAATAGGAGGCGGAGCAACAACTCTCGCTTCGGGTATTATCTGGGTTTCTATTCTAGAAAGAACCCCACTGACGGTAATTATCGCATGTATTGGCAGTTTCCTGGCAACAAGGACGTCGAGCACGTCACACTCGGAACAAAGAACGGCGAAGCCGTGCCTGCTCTCATCGCTGCTTTCGTCATGTTGCTCGGTAGAAATGACTCCGACAAGGCGAACGACCCGCACGTAGTGGCCGTGGTCAGGCACCTTGTTGAAACACTCAAGGGAGATAACAGTGGGTCGGCCAAGAGTAGGAGAAGCAATCTTAAGCGTTTTACCCAGCTCCTGAATGAAAACTATCCCGACGTAACAATGTCTCAATTTACACGAGGGATGCAGAAGAAGCTTATTGCTAAGATGACGCCTAGATGGGATGTCCATGCTGTCAGACAATGCATGGTAAGCTTTGGCGCCGCCGTTACTTATTCCTGCGAAAAGGATGACGACAACAACATCTTCTCAGACCATTGGGTTGACGTTGTCATGAGCAGAAAGATCATCTGCGCCCTGATTGACCGTGATCCCCCAGAGGTTATGAACTGGCATCCAGACCCTGCAGGCATGGCCCAAGTCCTAAGAGAGCTCAGGCATAACGAAAGCGCTCGAAGGTTGGCATTTTTGGCCCTGTATACGGGACTTCGCCCATCACACATCCTAGAACTCAATCAAAGGATGATTAAGTCCGTATTTGATACGAATATTCTCGATACCCGTTGCCTTAGAGAGACGGCCACAGACGAAAATAAGAAAATTCCTGGATTTTTCCGCGCACAGCTATCTTATATCAAGCGCCGCCCACAGCTCCCGCTGCCGAGTTGCATTCATGAAGAGATCTCGACTTGGGGAGAAGGTGCCTGGGTGAATGCATCTTACGAACAAATCAGAGGAAGCATTAGAGCTGCCGGCGATAAGCTGGGCATGCCGTTGTTGATCCCGTCTAGCTTTCGTGACTTTTGTAAGGGCCTCATTGAGTTCTCCGGCCCTCATCTTAAGGGCCCGGCTGTACCACCTCGGCAGTGTGAAATCTGGATGGGGCATCGCGTTACGACGAAGGTCCATTCAGGCTACGGTCTTTCCCATCCTGGAGGCCTGAAGGAAGCTTCCGATGCCGTAGTGCACTACATGAAGTGGCTGGATAGGGAGACGGGCGGCGTTCTGTTCCGCCAGGCTTCCGCCAAGTCGGCTTCCGCCAACTGCGACAACTGGGAGGCGGACATACGCCCCCAACCCGTCGTGGCGTCCGAGCCAAGCACGCTTGCCGCGCCCCTTCCCCAGTCAAGCCAAAGCGTCGAAAAGCACATATGTGTCAGTGAGTTGATTGATGCTTCCGCCAAGTCCCGAGACGCGCTGGCGGGTGGCCGGGTGGACACGGACCTGGCGGAAGCCCCGGCGTGTATATCCGTCGAGCCACCCCCAATTAATATCACGGATGAATTGAGTGGCGGTCCTCAAGGGGAACTCGCGGGGATAACCGGGGCAAAAGTGCTCCAGAAGGGCCAAATTGAGGGCTTTCAGGGCCTTTTCCGCCGGGTTTCCGATGGGTCCGAAAACGGCTTTTGGGCCGGTGAATTCCGGCGTGGTGGCTCCAGGCATGTGCTGCCGAACCTTGCATCCTGGTTCCGCATAACAGGCATAGAAATCTACGAGACCGACGTTGCATCCCCGGACAAGACATTGCGGATGTTCGTCGATCAGCGATCCCAGACTGTCATCGACGTGTCTGAGGTGAAAGCCCGGATGGTCACGACATTGGGTCGTGATCCTGGGGGTTGGGAGAGCCATTCGGCCTTGTCCAAAGCAGACAGTGGCGATCTTGGCGGCGGCCCGTTCGAATACCATGACCCGAGCGAGCCGCACGATCCACCCCGCGGTCTCCTTGAACTCATCTCACCCTATTCGCCGTTGGGGGCCGTAAGAGGCGTTCCTCGCTGGTTCACAGAGGTGTTTGTCTCTGAACGCGGACACCTTGCCAAAGACGAGAAGTTGGATTGGCGCTTTATGCTTAGAAACTTGCAAGCGTTTTTTGATCTCAACCACGTCAGAATTTACGAAGCGGAATTCATTATCGGGAGCAAACTAAAGCCGCTCAGGATTTTTGCTGACGGACTCACCGAACAAGTTGTCTCCGTCGAGCACATTAGGCAGGAAATGCGAGACCAACTTGGCTGCGATCCGGGAGGATGGGCAGAGCATTCCTCTTTCGGGATGAGCAGCACTTTCGACGTCGAAGAGTTCATTGAAACGACGCCTCAGAGGGATGAGCTGGATCGACTTTACGTCGACGAAGATGACTTCGACCCAACCGAGGGTACGGTCGTGATAGGGTGGCATTGAGGCTGGAGCAGTCG
>SXGS01667738.1_pt1 | contig 10539 bp, 7 predicted proteins | sample 3174681 | NCBI WGS metagenome assembly SXGS01 (sample SAMN11356861, study PRJNA531348) | freshwater metagenome | isolation source: freshwater sample F1-80 | place: China: Fuxian Lake, Yuxi | collected 2017-12-25
CCGCGGGCCGCGGTCGTCGAGGCTTCTTCAAGCAGCTCGACGGTCCCCGCTCTGCCTCGGAAATTCGACGATTCGGAGACGGAGAGGGAGCGGACGATGGGGTCGCTGATGACGGCGCCTTGGGCGATCTCGACGTCGAAATCTTTGATACCAAAGGCGTCGATGCGCCGATGGATGTCGGCTACTTGCTTCTGGAGATCGCGGCCGGTTTCGGCCGGCTCGGAAGGCGAGCGCGAGGCTCTTTCGTCGCCGGCAGGGGCGGATTTCGACGTACGTGCCACGAAGCCGAAGCCGACGGTCGCGAGGAGCAGGACGGCGGCGGCGGAAAGGCGGGCGGGGAGGCGGAATCGTCCCCGCGGCATCGACGGGGGCGGCTGTGACTCGGCGTCGGTCGCGATTTCGGCGCGCGCTACGGTCTCGGCCAAGCCGATCGCTCGGCGGAGTTCGACGGCTTCCGCGCGGAGGGCCGGATCCGTCGCGAGCAGCGACTCGACGTTCGCGGCTTCGGCCGGCGGGAGTTCTCCGAGCAGGTAGGCGGTCAGACGTTCATTCATGGCGTCGTCGATCATGATGCGGCTCCTCCCTTGGGCGTCGATGCGCTCCGGACTCCTTCGCTTCCTTTCACGGCGTGGCGGACTGCTTTGAGTCCGACGCAAATCAGATATCCCGCGTACGACGGCTGCACGCCCATGACGGCGCCGATCTCCGCGTAGGAGAGGCCGTGGCCGAGCTTCAGCCGCACGGCCTCCGCTTGGAGCGGCGGCAGGTCGGCCATGGCGCGGCCGGCGACGGCGAGGTCGTCCTTTGCCGCGGCCCGGTCGGCGGGGCCGGACTCCGGAGCGGACGGGTCGAAGGCGGTGTCTTCGCGATCGTGCGCGACGATGCGGCACGCGCGGCGTTTCACATCGATGGCGCGGCGTCGAGCCACGGTATAGAGCCAAGCGGCCATGCGTCCCTCCGTGTCCCCGGGGTCCGCGGACATGAGCCGAAGGAAGACGTCTTGCACGACATCGCGCGCCTCGTGTGCATCGCAGAGGATGCGTGCGACATAGGCGAGAAGCGGGCGTTCGAACCGCGCTTGCGCGACTGCGACGCGGTCCGCGATACGGTCCGCGTTCGCGTCGGGGCCGGACGTTTCTTCCGGGATCGACTCCACGCCGTGGGCGGCAAGGGCGGGCGGAAGAGCGGCGGCGCCGTGCGGTGTCATAGGCCTTCGGTCCTTGTCCGTCGTTCAGGCACGCCCTGACGACGATCCTCCGGACGCTTTCTTAGAGCGTTCGGTTCAAAAAAAGGGCGGCCGGGGAAAGGATCCCGGCCGCCGTCTCTCGCTCAGCGCTTGGAACGACTATCGAATGCAGGTCAGGGCGTCTCTTCGCGGCGGTCCCGGATGAGCACTTCGCCGTCACCGAGGCTCAGCATTTCGCCGCCGTCGGCGAGGCGGAACGACTTCGGAGCCCCGAGGGCTTGGCAGTCGAGCGTGACGACGTCGCTTGCGATCGTGTAGGAACCGCGGAGGTCGCGGCGACCGCCCGCTTCCGTGACGACGATTCCGGCCGAGCCGTCCGGCAGGAACGCCACGTAGAGCGAGCCGGGCGCTCGGACGTCGCCTTCCGCGGCGAGGTCGTCACGCTCCGTGCGCGTGAAGACTGCGCGCTCGGCGAACCGGGCGCCGTCGATCCGGGGCGGCCGAGGGCCGAACCCGCCTCCCGCACCGAAGGAGCGCATCACGCGCCACGCGACTGCGAGATCGCGGCCGCGATAACCGGTCGGCGCACCGCGAAGCGCGAACACGAGTTGATCCTCGATCAAGCAGGTCGTGACGAGGGCCGACAATGATTCGCCTGTCGAGCGGAAGCGCATGCCGATCCTCGCGCCCGGTTGGTCGTGCCGCGCGCCGTCCGCAAATTCGCGCGCCGACAACACGCGCAGCCCTTCTACCAAGAAGCCGCTGCCGACCTTCCGGATGACGTCGTACGTCACGAGATCCGGCTTCGGCTGCCGCGCCGTCTGGAACCGCACGTCGAGGCCCGAAGGCGCGCGCAGGAAGACGTCGTAGCCGCCGGCGCGGTTCGGGTTCGCGTCGAACGTCCAGCCGTCCGGCACTTCGACCGAGAACGGACCGGCGTTGCGACGCTCCATTTGCAGCGCCGGATCGAGAGCGACGGCGTTGATCATCGCGTCGAGCCGAGCTTGGGTCGCGCCGTCGCCAGCCGACGATTCCGGCGGGGGGCCCGGAAGTCGCAAGTCGGCGATGAGCACGGTGCCGTCCGCGACGATGCCGACGACGGCGCCGAGGAGGGAAGGATCGGAGTCAAAGTAGCGGACCACGACCGCCGGAAGTCCGCCCAACTGGCGACGTTCGCCTTCGCCCGTCGTCAGAATGCCTTCACGGGCGAGTTTCGTCCGGAGAAGTCCCATAAGCCGGAGACCGGCGTCGCCGTTCGAGAGTTCTTCACGGAACGCGCGGTACTCGACGCGCACGCGGGCCGCCCGGTTCGCGGTCGCCGAAGCCGCATCGGGCGCGGCGACGAAGGCGAGTTCGCCGAGTTCTTTGGAGACGGAACCGGTCAGCGGCCAGTCCGCCGGGTAGGCGAAAGTGATCGGCGTCGCGAGCGGGATGCGGGCCGTGCGAAGCCCCGCCGTCGGACCATCGGACGACCAAGCGGCATCGGCAGTCGCGAGCCGCGAGGGACCGGTAGCGACGCGCACCGGAGCGGGGGTGTCGGATCCCGAGGCGGGCGCGGCAGTGCGGCCGGGATCGGTCGCGCCGGGGGCCGTGCCTGCGGGAACGGCGGACGTTTCGGTCGCCGGACGCGTGGCCGGCGCCGCCGGATCGGGTTCGGGAGAGCCGGTGAAGGTCAAGGTGTCGAGCGCGGCGGCGAAGGCGTCCCAGCCTTGGTCGTAGCCTTCGACCGGGTGCGACGCGGTCACGATCACGAGCACGCCGCGGTGGAGCATCGCCACGAGACGGCCTTTGTGCTGCGTGCCGGACTTCCGCGATTCTTCGAAAGGCACCGAGATCACGACGCGCGTGCCGAGCGTTCCTTCATCGCGCTTGCCGAGCTTCAGCGTGACGCCGGCTTCGGCCTGTTGTGCGACGTAGTCGGCCATGAGGCTCTCGGCGATGTCCAAGAGTTGCTGGTCGATCAAGTCCTTGAAGGCGTCGCGCCGGATGCGCTCGATCAAGAGGTACGGGCCGAGGCGGTCTTTGTCCTTCGACAACGAGTCGCCCGTCAGCGCGGCGAGAACTTCGCGCGCCGGTCCGAAATAGAGGGCCGAGCGGCCCTCGCCGAGTTCGAGATCGGAGCGGCCCCATGCGGCAGGGACGCGGATTTCGAGGTCGCCGCCGTCTTTCAGCGAGATCAGCGAGGACCCGCCGAGGACCGGTCGCGAACCCGGCGCTTGCGGATCCGGGGGCGGCTCGTTGCCGCCGCCGAGAGCCGTCTGCCAATCGGCGAGCGAACGGGCCATCGTTTCGAGCGTGCTTTGCGCGGGCTTCGGTTCTTTCGCGAGAACGTCCGCACGTACCGAAAACGGCGCGGCGGAGGCGGGCTTGAAAGCCATCACGCGCCGGTAGCGGGTGAACGGGACGCCGTCGACCGTCTCGGTCGAGCCGAGGCAGGAATATGCGACGCCTTGGAGCGTTCCGGCGACGAGATCCTGCCGGGTGTCCGCCCGCAGGGCGTCCGACGGTTCGACGGCGCCTTTCGCGAGGGCGTCGAGGTCCGCGCCGTCCGCGCCGACGACGATCCGCAGGCGCAGGCGATCGCCGTTGGTTTGGGTTCGTCGGAACACGCGCGTTCCGTCGGATCCGGGTTCGTCCGCCGTGAATCCGGACGGGGCCGAATGCGCGGGGTGTTGCTGGGCGACTGCGACGCACGAGGCGGCCGCCGCCGTGAACAGGATCCGCAAGGCGGTCGTGTAGGCGGTACGGCCGGAAACAGTGGCGATCATGCGCACGTGGTGTCCTTCAGGCTGCGAAGCGATGTCGACGACCCCGGCCGCTCCCGGACGGGTCCTTCGACGTAGGGCGATGCTACGAAGAACAAACGGCGGGCCGGCCCGAGGCGTCCGAGACGACGAGTTCGTAAAACCGGCCATGCCGACCCCACGATCTTGTGTTCTCGCCCGCCGCGGGGTGCGGCATGGCGCCTTCCGGCCCTCGTGCCCGCCGTCCACACCCGGGGACGTCGCGTCCCGGTTTGCGGACGACCTGCCGATCCATTTGCCGGGGGCCCTCCTGCCCGCCATGACGCCGGACCGGCGTCGATCGGCGGGCTCGGCCGAGAAATTGTTCGCTAAGGCGAGATCGGGCGGTGGTTTGGGGGCGTTCGTCACCCGACGCTTGCAGGGGTCGCGGACGTGGCGAAAGACGGCGTCTTCCGTCGAGATGTTCGATCCTCGCGAGATCGAGAAGGTCTATGTCGACGAGTGGAAGGGGGGACGGCGAACGGCTCGGGACCTCTACGCCAAGTTGTCTTGGATTGCGACCGACGATCGTGATGTCTCGCTTCGTATCCGTTTTTCTTTCGGTTCCGAACTGCTTGGCGAGTGGCATCGCGACCCGCGGCGGGCCGCCGCCGCCGATCGACTTGCCGAAGTCGTGTTTCCGGAATGCGGGATGCTGACGGCGAACCCGACGCTCAAGAGAATGCTGCGGAAGGCCTTCGGGCGGGAGGTCCGTCTATCCGAGCGCATCGTCTACGCGAACGCACCGGGCGGCGGCGCGGTGTTCCATCACGATGCGGAGCCGACGCAACTCGGCGTCCTCTACGGCCAGATGGCGGGCGAGACGGCTTGGCTTGCATTGCCGAAGCGCGAGCTGGCCGAACTCTTGGTGGTTCATGGCGCGCGCGGGAAGCTCGGCGCTCGGCTGAAAACCGTCGCCCGGGCGATGAAGGCTTTGGACGATCCCGACGACGAAGCGCTCGGCCGTCTTCTGAACGAGACGCCTGACTTCACTCGGATGCTGGTCGCCCGCAAGGCGTTGGTCGTTCTCCGACCGGGGGACGCTCTCGTCCTGCCGTCGCATGACGTCGACCGATGCTGTTGGCACGCCGTCTTCGCGCCGGGGCGGAAGCCGAGCCTGGCGCATTCCTACGGAGTCTTCGCCGCGAGGCTTTGAGTCCGGGGTTCCGGCGTTAAGGCGTCGCGGGGGCGTGCTTCTTGATGCCGAGCATCTGACGCTGCCGATCCGCCGCTTTGAGCGCGATTTTGAGCGCCGCGAGAATGGCTGCATCGGTGATCCCGAGTTGATCGCAGACGGCGCGCAACTCGGGTGCGGCGGTCGCGTTTCCGAGCGAATGACCCACGGCGTCGAGGTCCTCGCCGCGGGTGATCGTTAGATGGACGACTTCGTCGACGACGGTCAGCAAGTCGATCATGCGGGCCGCGGTCGGCGGGCAGCCCTTGCGCTCCGCGGCCGGGATATGGTGCGCCGCGATCACGAGCGTCATCTCGGGGGGGAGGCGCCAGCGATTGCCCAGCAACCGTCCCGCCATGATGTGATCGAAGCCGAAAAGCGCGCGTTCGCGCCGCGCCAGCTCGGTGCGAAGCGACGGGGATTCGTCGACGAGTTCCATCATCGTCGGACCGAGCAGCTGCGCCATCACGAGCCGGCCGATGTCATGCAAGAGCCCGTAGGTGTAGGCCGACTCCGGCTCGATTCCGCACTGCTTGACGGTCTCCGCAAGCGCCTTTGCGAAGTCGGCCGAGAGGATGTTGATGAACCAGATCGCACCTGTGACTTCGGTGCTCGGATCGAACGCACTCTGCATCTGTGTCTGCGTCATCGCGCCCGTGACCATGCGGACGCCGACGCGCATGATGGCGCGATCGACCGTATCGACCACTTGTTGTCCCGTGAAGGCGGCCGAGTTCGCGACCTTGATGATTTGAGCCGCGAGCGCCGGGTCTGCTTGGACGATCTCCGTGACGCGTTCGACCAATGCCGGATCGTCGGAGCGCAAAGCCATGAGCTGCGTCACACCGCTCGAGAGCGGCGGCAGGTTGCGGACTTGGCCCAAAAGCTCGTCGAGTTTCTTTATGTCCGTAGTCATGGGCGTTTGTCGAATCAGATCGGAAGCCGACCGGCCGAAGCCGAGGCGCCGATGCCGAGTGCTTTTCTCTGTCGCGCAACCGCGGCCAAAGCGGGCCGGATCGCGTCGCCGATCTGACGGGCCGTAACGCCTACCGCCTGCAACGAGGCGGCGCGCGATTCGATTTCAAAGCGTTCGCAAACGGCTTCCGCGGCCGCATCGGGCGTGGGAGAGCCTCGCGCCGCGGCGTGGACGGCGTCGTCCACCAACGCGACGAGTTCGATCGCACGGTTGATTTCAGGAGGATAGGCCGTGCGTGCGGACCGTTCGAAATGGTGGGCCGCAACGACGAGCACGACGTCGGACGGGAGTTTCCAGCGGTTGCCGAGCAGGCGCCCGGCGACGGCGTGGGTGACTCCGCATTCCTCCTCTTCGCGGCGGAGCAGTTCGTCTTTAGGCGAGGGGTCGTCTTCGATGATGTCGCGCATCGAATTGCGCCATAGCGAAGCGAGCACGAGACGCCCGACGTCGTGAAGCAGTCCGTAGGTGTAGGCCGCTTCGGGAGCGACGCCGACCGCATGCTTCTGCGCCAATTCGAACGCCAGATTGGCTTTGGTCGCGTTCAGGAGCCAAAGGTGCGCCGACACTTCGTCCTTGATGTCGAACGAACGCCTTAGATGGCCTTCCGCCAAAGTCGTAGCGATCATCCGGGCGCCGACGCGCATCAACGCGCGATCGACGGTCGAGACGCCGGACTGACCGGCGTACATCGCCGAGTTGGCGATCTTTAGCGCCTGCGTCGCCAGCGCCGGATCCGCCCGCACGATCGTCACCGCCTCTTCGTAGTAGCCGGGCGCGGTAGGAACGAGCGCCATCAGTCGAGCGACACCCCCGGGAAGGGGAGCCAAGCTACGAATGTTGGAAAGGAGATCGCCGAGCGCTTGGGTTGACGTTTCCACCGGAATTTCTTCGGGAGGAGATTCCCCCCGTCCGGTTTTTCGGCTTTTAAGGCCCAGGCGCCTAAATGAACGACCCCGGAAGCGGTTCCGGGGTCGGGTTTTCGGGTCGGCTTAGGCCGGCCGAAGGGTTGCGGCGGGGCCGCAACCGGAGGCGTTTTTTGCGCGGTTTAGAGCGTGACTTGCGAAACCGTCGAGATGCGCTTGACGACGCCCGCCGAGACGACGATCGCGACGCCTTCGAGCGTCAAGCCGAGGGGCAGTACGCCCGCAGGCACGTCGATCGTGAAGAGGCCCGAGCCGTCGAGGAACGTATGGAACGGGTTGCCGATCGCGGCGGGCGTCAGCGCCAAGCTGATGACGTCCGTCGCGAGGCCGAACACCGGACCGCTGCCGTTCGGGATGAGGTCGATGAGCGAGAGGAGGTTGAAGACTTCCGCTCCGGGCATCGCCGCGTTCGACGTGGTGATGGCGAGTCCGAATTGGCCGCCGCCCGTCGTCGTCATCACGTGCGTGACGCCGACGATGATCGTCTGGCCGGTGACGCCCGCCGCAGGCGCCGTAAGAATGCCCGGGTTGGCGGCGACGACGGAGATCCAATCGGCGGGGAGGTTCGTGTCGAGATTGTCGCGACGTTGGGCGGAGCCCGCCGTCATCGTGATCACGCCCGTGAAGGTAGAACCGCCGAAAAGCGTCGAGAAGTTAGCGGTGTTCGCGCCCCACTGGACGCAATCGATCCCGACGTTGAGGGGATCGAGAAGGGCGACGCATCCGTTGCCGGACGGGGCCGTGAGCCACGGGATGTTGGCCCCGACGTACGCCTTGTAGGTGCCGAGCGGTGCGGACGGAGTCGACCCGTTCGCGGTATCGGTGATGATCGCGAGCCCGCCCGGGTAGAGGACGACGCCGTTCGGAAACGTGAAGGTGCCGCTTTGGAAAGTAGTTCCGTTGTATCCCCAGCTGACCTTATGGCCCTGCATGTAGGCGATGTCCGGCCCGAGATTGACGATCTCGATATAGTCGGGCGCACCGGTGCCGAACTCGTTGACGCGAAGGTTGGCCTGAGCCGCGGCGACGGCGGCGATCAACAGAAACGCGGAGGCGACTCGTTGCATGCGCACGGGTCCTTAATGAACTTCGGTGGGAAACTGGAGAGAGAGCGGCGGACGAGGGAACGAAGAATACCACGGGGCCTCCCTTAGGGATCAAACAAAAAAACCGCCTCGACCGGCGGATCGACGGGCGGACGAAACCTCCGTTCCCGCGGCGGTTCTCGAAGCCGGTAGGTTGCGTCCGCGAAAATCGGCGGCATTTTGCGCCATGTCGTCCACGACGATCGCGCTGGAATCCTTCGTCCGAGCGTTGCCTAAGACCGATCTCCACGTCCACTTGGACGGCTCGCTTCGGCTGGGGACGCTGATCGAGTTGGCGCGGGAGCATCGGGTCGAACTCCCGAGCTACACCGAAGCCGGGCTGATCGAGCAAGTGTTCAAGCCGCGGTACAAGAACCTTCCCGAGTATTTGGAGGGTTTTCGGTACACCTGCGCGGTCCTTCAGACGCCCGAAGCGTTGGAGCGCACCACCTTCGAACTCTGCGCCGATTGTCGCGAGGAAGGCGTCGATTACGTCGAAATCCGCTTCGCCCCGCAACTCCATGTGCATCCGGGACTATCGCTGCGGGACGTCGCGAAGGCCGTGCATCGGGGCATCCGGCGAGCGGAAACCGCCTTCGACGGCCGGAGCGACGGTCGCCCGCCGTTCCGCGCGGGGATGATCTTTTGCGCGCTGCGGTACTTCAACGAGTTCTTCAGCGACGAGTACCGCCGCCTAAAAGACGTCCATCAGTTCTCAGCGCCGGAAGAAGTCTTCGCCTTTGCGTCCCTCGAACTCGCTCGCGCCGCGGTGAAGCTCAAGAACGAAGAAGGACTTCCGGTCGTCGCGTTCGATCTCGCGGGTCAGGAGAAGGGCTATCCGGCGTCGCAGCACGCGCGCGCCTATCAGGCCGCCCATGAAGGCTTCCTCGGCAAGACCGTTCACGCAGGCGAGGACTACGGACCGGAGTCCATCTTTCAGGCGATCGGCGATTGCCACGCGGATCGCATCGGCCACGGGACTTGGTTGTTCGACGCCTCGAAGGTCGGCCCCAAGGTGAAGGACCCGCAGGCTTACGTCGAGCGCTTGGCTCAGTACGTGGCCGACCGGCGCATTTCGATCGAGGTGTGCCTGACCTCCAACCAGCAGACCGTTCCGGAGCTGGCGGGGGACCTCCGGCTGCATCCGTTCGGGAAGATGCGCCAGCGGCGCCTTTCGACGACCTTTTGCACCGACAACCGGCTCGTCTCCTCGACGACCGTGACGAAGGAGATCCTCCGCGCCGTCGAGGCTTTCGGCCTGCATGCGGAGGAGGTCCGCGACATCCTGATTTACGGCTTCAAGCGCAGCTTCTTTCCGGGCACTTATCTGGAGAAGCGCGCTTACGTCAGGCAGGTGATCGACTTCGCCGATGCCGTGCTCGAGCGGTTTTTCCCGGGCACGACGCAAGGCCTGCACCGCCGGAAGTCCTGAACTCGCGGCCGCGAACGACGGCAAGGCCGACTCTGCGGTGCTAATCTTCCGGCCTTCCAAACCATGTCCGGCGGCCGATTTCCCTGCCGCCCCAACCCCATAAGCCTGCCATGCTGCACCGCATCGCCGAATTGTTGGGCGCCGACGCCAAGGCGCTCCTCGAACACCAGTGCAAGACCGTCCCGAAAGAGCGCCTCCATCTTCCGGGGCCGGACTTCGTCGACCGCGTGTGGATCGGCAGCGACCGTTCGCCGAACGTGCTCCGCAACCTGCAATCGATGTTCGATCACGGCCGCCTCCGCGGGACCGGCTATCTCTCGATCCTCCCGGTCGACCAAGGCATCGAGCATTCGGCCGGTGCGTCGTTCGCCCCGGCGCCCGATTACTTCGATCCGGAAAACATCATCAAGCTCGCGATCGAAGGCGGCTGCAACGCCGTCGCGTCGACGCTCGGCGTGCTCGGGTCGGTGGCGCGCAAGTACGCGCACAAGATCCCGTTCATGGTGAAGCTCAACCACAACGAGTTCTTGAGCTACCCGAACGCCTACGATCAGATCATGTTCGCGCAGGTCGAGCAGGCGTTCGACATGGGGGCGACCGCCGTCGGCGCGACCATCTACTTCGGCTCGGAAGAGAGCAAGCGTCAGATCCAAGAGGTCGCGGAGGCCTTCCATCGCGCGCACGAACTCGGCTTGGCGACCGTCCTCTGGTGCTACCTGCGGAACGCGGGGTTTAAGAAGGACGGCGTCGATTACCACACCGCGACGGACCTCACGTCGCAGGCGAACCACCTCGGCGTCACCATCCAAGCGGACATCATCAAGCAGAAGCTGCCGTCTCACAATAAGAGCGGCTTCGACGACCTGAAGTTCGGCAAGACCCACAAGAAGGTCAACACCGAGCTCACGTCGCCGAACCCGATCGACATGACCCGCTATCAGATCGCCAACTGCTACATGGGGCGCGCGGGCCTCATCAAC
>SXGS01477154.1_pt1 | contig 10537 bp, 8 predicted proteins | sample 3174681 | NCBI WGS metagenome assembly SXGS01 (sample SAMN11356861, study PRJNA531348) | freshwater metagenome | isolation source: freshwater sample F1-80 | place: China: Fuxian Lake, Yuxi | collected 2017-12-25
CACGGCGAGCACACCCGAAGGTGCCCGGGACTTCCTTGTTCCGGCGCGCTTGCATCCTGGCGAGTTCTATGCCCTTCCGCAGGCACCCCAGCAGTTCAAGCAGCTTCTGATGGTGGGAGGAATGGATCGGTACTTTCAGGTGGCCCGTTGCTTCCGGGATGAGGACACCCGGTCTGACAGGCAGCCTGAGTTCACCCAACTCGACCTTGAGATGGCCTTTGTCGACGAGCCTGATGTCACGGGCACCATCGAGGCGCTGCTGATTGAGTGCATCGAGGCGTATTCGCAAAAGCGGATCATGAACAAGCCATTTCGTCGAATTTCCTACGGTGACGCGATGGCCCGCTATGGGTGCGACCGTCCAGATTTGAGGTTCGGACTGGAATTGACCAACCTCACCTCAATCCTCGGCACGAGTGGGTTCTCTGTGTTTCGGGCGGCCGTTGAAGCCGGAGGCATTATCAAGGGGCTCGTATTGCCTGGTTGTGCCGGTTGGAGCCGTCGCGAAATCGAGGGATTGACAGAACTTGCGCGAACGTTTGGAGCGAAGGGCCTTGCGACGGCGGCGTGGCTTCCCGACGGCATCAAAAGCGCGTTCCGGCAACACGTAGGCGATGTTGTCACGGGTCAGCTATGCGAGGTCATGGGCGCGCACGAGGGAGACTTGATACTGATCGTTGCTGACCGGGAGGCGATCACGAACACCGTCCTTCACCGTCTGCGTGACCACCTGGGTGCGAAACTGGGACTTGCGGACCCTGAAGTCCTTGCACTGTGTTGGGTTGTTGACTTTCCGCTGCTGGAACGCGATGAAGAGCGCGGGGCTTGGACCTTCACGCACAACCCGTTTTGCGCTCCCAAGGACACCGACATCCCGCTACTGGATACCAACCCGGGTGACGCCTCATCGAAGCAATATGACATCATTTGCAACGGCTTCGAGATTGGTGGTGGAAGCGTGCGCATCCATACGCGGGCGCTACAGGAACGCATCTTTCATTTAATGGGGTACTCAGGAGAGCAAATCCAGGCACTCTTTGGCACCATGCTCGATGCCTTCGAATATGGAGCACCTCCACACGGCGGGATTGCGCTCGGATTGGATCGGATCATCGCGATTTTGTGTGGCGCGTCGACAATCCGCGATGCAATTGCATTTCCAAAGAACCAGGTTGCTCGTGACCTACTGATGGGTGCCCCGTCGCAAGTCAATGAGAGCCACTTAGAGGACCTATCGGTGCGCGTTGCAATTCCGCCTGCACCCGGGTGAGCGCTTCCAGTCCTGGGTCTTTCCTGAGAATTGGCCTTCCTCAGTGGATGCACGCACCCGTTTTTGCAACCCATCCACTCAGGTTGCAACCGGGTTGCGTTGTCGTACACTGGATGCGTAAGTCTGCTTGTACGCTGTCGGTCAAGGACGTCTCGTTCACTCCTTTTTGCTTCTGCATTGAGGGTTCAAACGTTTCGTTGTGAAATTTACCAATGGGGGTTTATCGATGAATGGCGGAGGCGTGCGGGGAATGACCCGGCGCAAACAGATCGCATGGTTAAGTGGTGTCGTCGGCGGGGCCGTTGCGATTGCTTGCGGTGGCGAGGATGCGACCAAACCCGCAGCGCCGGCTGCAAAGGCTGAACCAACCAAGGCACCAGAACCCACGAAGGCTGCGGTCGCACCCGCAGCGCCAACCGCAGCGCCAGCTGCAGCGGCGGCTCCCGTCAAGGTCACCTGGTTTGGCGGGCGCGACACCACTGGCTTCACCATCAAGCAGGTCGAGGAGTTCAACAAGCAGTCCGGTGGAAAGATCACACTGGACTATCAGGAGCAGGGCTCGCAGACCTCCGACCTTCGAGACAAGTTCATTCTGGTTGCTAACGCCAAGGACCCAGCAGCAGATGTAGTGTCGATGGACGTCCCGTTCGTGCCCGAGTTCGCCGCTGCAGGTTGGACACTTGATGCGGAGAAGGTGCTTCTCGCAGATGACCGGACCAAGTTCTACAAGGGAACCCTAGATGGTGCGACGTACCTCGGCAAGCTTTACGCAGTGCCGTGGTACAACAACGGACCGGGGTTGTATTACCGCAAGGATCTTGTGGAGCAGGGGGGGTTCAAGGGACCGCCTAAGTCCTACGACGAGTTGCTTGAGCAGGCGAAGAAGCTGCGGACACCGGATATCCAAGGGTTGTCTGCGCAGATGTCCCAGACCGAAGGTGGGATCATCACGTGGTTCGAGTACCTGTGGGGGCACGGTGGTGATTTGATGGATGAGAAGTTGGAAGTCACGCTTGACAAGGGAACCGCAGGTATTGACGCGTTCAAGCGACTCCTGTCATTCATGTACACCGACAAGATCCTCCCAGAGGGCGCATTGGGTTACAAAAGCGGCGCCGATGCGCAGAACCCGTTCATAGAAGGCAAGGCCGTATTCTTGCGCCAGTGGACCTCCGGGTTGACCCAGAACGACCGCGACGACTCGAAAATCAAGGGCAAGTGGGACGTCGTTCCGCTGCCGTCGCTCAAGGGAGACAAGGCCGGAGCCGGTTGCCTCGGCACTTGGAATTTGGGAACGTCGAAGTTCAGCAAGAACCCCGACGGATCCGGAGAAGTCATCCGGTGGTTTACCTCTGCTGCACAACAGAAGGTGCGTTACCTCGGTATGGGCGTGCCACCATGTCGACCCGCGGTATTTGACGACGCGGACGTCAAGGCGAAGTACGCGTTTGCCGAAAAACTCAAGGCTACATTCGAGAGCCTGAAACCTCGCCCAGTTACGCCCTTTTATGGGCAGATGTCGGCAAATGTCATCCAACCGGTCTTCGGGAAGGTCACGACAAAAGCCGTGACTCCCGAGGAAGGCATCAAGGAGATGGCTGATGGCATGCGAAAGATCATGAAGGGATAGCCACTATTCCCTCGATGTGAGTAAGCGCCCGTGGACGCAGGACCTATCCCTGATGTACACGGGTGTAACTTTTCTCGCATCTGAGGTGTGGTGCCGGCAGTGGCAACCGACATCAGCGTAGGCAAAGGTGGAACCATCGGGTGAATGCAGTCCCTGCACAGCCGTCAGTCCGGCATTTGATCAAGAGAATGTCCACACAGGAAGCTCTTGAGGCGCGTTTCGCTTTCATGCTGGTCGTTCCGGCGGTATTCGCGATTATTCTGGTTGCTTTCTATCCGCTCGGCCACGCATTCTGGCTAAGCCTCTGGAAAATTAACCTCAGGTTTGCCAACACGCCGTGGGTCTTTCTCGGGTTCGGTAATTACATCGACATCTTTGCTGACGACGATCGATGGTTGAACGCATTGCGTGTGACCGGCACGATTGCGGCGAGTTCGCTGACTGCCGAGTTCATCCTCGGCATGATCTTTGCGCTGGTGATGAACAAGGCGTTCCGCGGGCGTGGGCTTGTGAGGGTTGCTGTTCTGGTTCCTTGGGCCCTCACGACGGTCGTGTCCGCGAGGATGTGGCAAGTCATCTATCACGCCACGTATGGGGTGTTCAACCGCCTCCTTTATGACCTTGGCGTGATTGAAGCCTACAAACCGTGGATCATCAGTCCGGTGTTCACGATATGGGCGATGATCGGTGCCGATGTGTGGAAGACGACGCCTTTTGTTGCGCTCCTGCTCACTGCTGGCATGCAAATGATCCCTGCCGAGCTGTACGAGGCCGCGGCAATCGATGGTGCCACGGCATGGGACCGCTTCTGGCGGATCACCTTTCCGTTAATCCGGCCGACGCTCCTTGTTGCGCTCCTGTTCCGGATGATTGACGTGTTCAGGATGCTGGACCTTCCGATCGTGTTGACCCAAGGGGGTCCGGGGCGAGCCACTGAGACGCTAAGCCTGTACACATACCGGGTCGTCTTCACTGACTTGAAGTTCGGCGCGGGGTCGGCGCTCGCAGTGACTACATTTCTCCTCATCTTGTGCACCGCTTTCTTGTTCATCAAGGTGCTCGGTGCGCCGGTTGCAGGTTCCGAGGCTGAGGATCGATAGCGTCATGGGTTCATCTCGTCGTCTTCGCCTCATTCAGTCGCTGCTGATGCAATTGCTGATAGCCATAATCATCATCTGGTGCTTGGCGCCGCTTTATTGGACATTTATTACTAGCATAAAACAAGCAAACGCCATATTCTACTCGCCCACAACTTACCTCCCAGACCCCGTAGACATGACAAGTTGGATCACTGTCGTTAACTTGCCTCGCTTCCAGGGAGCACTGATCAACAGTGCGATCATCGCGAGCGCTGTGACGGTTGTGAGCCTCAGCCTTGGGTCGCTCTGTGCGTATGCAATTGCCCGGCTTCGGTTTCCGGGCAAGAACGTCGTTTTAGCGCTCGTGCTTGCGGTGTCCATGTTCCCCGGGGTAGCCATCATCAGTCCGCTGTATTTGCAGTTCCGTGATTGGGATCTGATCAACAACAAGCTGTCGCTGATCTTGCCGGGAGTTACATTCACCCTTCCGGTCTGCATTTGGACGCTGACCGCATTCTTCCGAGACTTGCCCCGCGAACTTGAGGAGGCTGCCTACGTCGACGGGGCGTCACGCATCCAGACGTTCACTCAGGTTATCGGGCCATTGGCCGCGCCTGGTGTGTTTACTACGGCAATCCTGCTCTTCATCGGCTCGTGGAATGAGTATCTCTTCGCGCGCACCTTCATGAGCAAGGTTGAGCAACTCACGGCTCCGGTAGCTGTCGCGCAGTTTGAGGGCGCAGATATCGCGGCAGCGACGCCGTGGGGTGAAATCTCTGCGGCAGCGGTCGCAACCACCATTCCATTAGTGATCCTCGTCTTGATATTCCAGAGAAGGATCGTTGCCGGTCTCACTGCGGGAGCGGTCAAAGGATAGGCTTGGCACCGATGATGAAACCGACTTGTCCGTGGACTTTTGCAGTAGAACGGCACGTCAAGGAAGGTGAAGTATGAGTGCAACTTCTTCGTTTGTCATCGCCGATGACCGAGAGTTTGACCGGATCATTGACAGAACTGTAAGCGTCGAAAAGATCGCGGGGGGTTTCGGCTTCATTGAGGGTCCTTCATGGACCGACCTCGACGGTGGGTTCCTGGTATTCAGTGACATTCCTATGAACCGCATGTACCGATGGAGGCCTACATTCGGCCTGGACACCTTCCGTGAACCTACATCGCATACGAATGGGAATACACGGGACTTCCGTGGCCAGTTGATATCGTGCGAACACAGTGGGCGCCGGGTCGCGCGGGAAGACGGGCACGGAGGACTAGTTACTGTTGTCGACCAGTTCGGAGGCAAGAAGTTGAACTCTCCGAATGATGTGGTGGTAGCAGGAGATGGAGCGCTTTGGTTCACTGATCCTCCATATGGTTTGCCAGACGGAGAAGTCGGGCGCGAGATTGAGAACAATCACGTGTTCCGTTTCGACTCCGAAAGCGGCAAGTTGGAATCGGTCGTCGATGATTTTGACCGTCCTAACGGATTGTGCTTTTCTCCAGATGGAAAATTGCTCTACATTGCGGATTCTGGTGCGCCGCGCCATATACGTCGCTTCATTGTGAATCCCGACAACACTCTGTCTGGCGGTGAGGTGTTCTGCGAAATCGGGAATGGCCTGCCGGATGGCATCCGTTGCGATGTTGATGGCAGGGTTTGGTCAAGTGCCGGTGACGGGGTGCATATTTTCGGGCCAGACGGGCATCTCATCGGCCGAATCGTCACACCGGATGCGCCTTCACGCCGGGACACATCGGTCATCGCGCCGGAGACCGTCGCGAACCTGTGCTTTGGTGGCTCTGATGAAAATCGGCTCTTCATGACTGCATGCACGTCACTGTATTCGGTGGCGGTACGAGTTCGCGGGGCGACGCAGGGGCGCACTGGCTGAGGGTTGCCGGGGTTACCGTTCCACGGTTGATCCGGGATCGAGTGCTTGGGATCCGTCAACCAGTCCGCAAGCATTCGACACTCCTTGGGGTTTTCCCGCGGGACGCGAACCCCGGTGTGGACCGCAAATGAAGTTCACCCCTCTTTTTTTTGAGTTCGACCGATTCCGATTATGATAATAAACGGAAGCGTGTAAGTCGTCACGGGGGCATCCGTTGGCAACAAGGACATCGAACTGAGTTTGCTGGTTGTTTGAAGGTCGCCACGTTATGATCACGTCATGTTTGACAACTATCGTGGGCAAGACCTTCGTGGTCGCGACCTGACCCGGATGGACTTCCGGAACGCATACCTTGGCGGAGCCGATCTGCGAGGTACGAACCTTGAGGGCGTGAACTTCGACGGAGCCGTGCTCTGGTTGGCGAGCCTCCGAGGGGCGAACCTTCGTGGTGCGAGTTTTGTCGGTGCGCGTCTGGTTGACACCGACTTTGAGCAGGCAGACCTGACCGGTGCGAACATGTCACAGGCCGAGATGACCTTCGCAAGCTTGCGTGATGCCAACCTGACGAATGCCAACCTTCAGGCAAGTCGCTTAAGCATCCCACAGGGTGCGTTCTACGTTGATCAGATTCACGAGGACTCAGTGTTCTGGTCGGCTGACCTGCACGGAGCGAACCTCGATGGCGCCGATTTCAGCGGCGCCGAAGGGGTCAATCTGACTGGTGCGATCATTTCTGACACAACCAGGGGACTAGACCCCGCGTGGCCTCGTGAGTATGACGCGGATCATCTTGCAAGGTACGAGAAGGTCCACGCACGCCGACGCGACGAAATTGCAGCGGTGGACTGGTTCGTATCTCCGACCCTACTGGAGATCTAGGGCTTCGGTCAATTCGACCAAGTTCCCTGCGTCGCCCTCCTTCGTCCCGTGCATTTTTCTGAATTGCCGGTGTGCCGCTGGATGGCTCTTCTTTCCATGAGGTTCGCGCATTGACCCTTGGATGGTTAGTGGCACACTGGTTTTCGGGTGTTTCAGTTCGACACGGCGCCAACCTATCAGTTGGTCTGTCAGTAAGGCGTTCGCTGAGCACGTCCCTCTTGACCCATGCGGGTGTCTTTGGGTGGGAATGTGCGTGGACTTAGGTTGAAGTGGCGCTGGCTTGTGCCCGTTCCATGCCGCTTTCTTGGCTGGTTAGGCGCGGTCCATAGACCCATCGAACCACATGACGTCTGTGATCGGCTACGCTGCTGGGCAAACCATCCACGATAGGAGAAATACGTGACCGGAACGCCGGGAACCGTGCGTACAGCTGTCATCGGTGCTGGAGGTATCGGGCGCACGCACGCACGCACCTACAGTGCCAATCCGATTGCTGATTTGGTCGCGATATGCGATCAGGACCACGCCCGCGCCGATGCTGCTGCGGCCGAATTCGGCATCCGCCCCTATTACGACGTGGCAACAATGCTTGTGGCGGAGACCCTTGACATGGTTTCTGTTGCAACCGCTGGTATCGAGAACGGGTCACACCACTTCGCGCCGACAATGCAATGCCTTGCTGCGGGAAAGCACGTGCTTGTTGAGAAGCCCATTTCGAACGACTTGGTAGAAGCTGCAAGAATGGTTGCAGAGGCTCGCAAGCGGGGGGTTTGCCTCGCCGTTGACTTGAACCACCGTTTCACGCCGGCGACCGAACTTGCCAAATCAAAGATTGAAACGGGGGCGCTAGGCGAAGTCCTGTTCGTCAACATGAACTTGTGGATTCGCAACCCAAAGGATGAGCCGCCGTATTTCCACTTGCGTGCCTTGCATTCCCACTCAGTCGATGTCATGCGTCATCTTGCGGGTGAGGTCGCAAAGGTGCAGGCATTCTTCCAACGGGGTCCAGGTCGCAACGGGTGGTCCAATGCGTCTATCAACATGCAATTCACCTCAGGCGCGCTTGGACACCTGACCGGCTCGTATGACATGCACGGCCCGGATCGTCATTCGATAGAACGGACTGAGGTCGGTGGGACCAAGGGTCGCGTCGTGATCGACAATTCCACGATCGACTTTCACTGGTTCCCGCACGATAGCAAGGAATCAACACACGTGCACAATGCCGGTGGTTTGACCAGTTTCGGTGAGACCTTTGGTACGAGGTTGGGTCGCTGGCTTGAGCAACTGTCCTCGGGGGCCAAGCCATCGGCGATTGAGGGTAGTGGCGATGACGGGCTCCGCGCCCATGCAGTTGTCGAGGCGGCCATACGTTCGCATGAGACTGGAACGGTCGTCGTGGTGGCAGATGTTCTTTCGGAGGCTGCCAACAAGGGTGGTGTTCGCGAAGTGGTTGAGGTTGCGGGATGACCAACCGGCGCTTTCCCCTCGCGTGCAACACCGTCTTGTTCCGCGATCACACACTTCGTGAGGCCCTCGAAGCGCTTGCGTGGTCGGGTTATGACGGCGCCGAACTTGCGTACATCCCGGGCATGGTTGAGCATGTGCGCCCGGAGATGGGTGGGACTGGCCTTGCCGAGGTCAGGCATATCGCTGATGACCTTGGCTTGCGTCTCTATTCAATTGAGGTGACGCCCAGTGCGCCAGAACGCATTGAGTTGGCTTGTCAGATGGCTGCAAACCTTGGCATCCCGGTGATTGCGATCGGATCTGGAGGCACGGCCGGCGATGACGCGTCGCTTGCAGAGGTGGTTGCGCTGTCTTCGGAACTTGCGCGTATTGCTGGCAGACACGGCATACGGCTTGCACTGAAACCCCACGTTGGTGCCGCCGTCCACGACACCACAACGGCGAGATGGGCGCACAAGGAGGTCGGTTCAGCCTACCTTGGTCTTAATTTCGATCCTAGTCACCTGCACAGGGTGCCTGAGGATGTCGCGACGGCAGCAACATCCTTTGGTGACTTGATCATTCACAGCCACTTCCGAGATTGCCCATCGAGAGTCGAACGGGGTCCCGGCAGTCCGGAACAGCAGGTTCCCGGACGCGGCGAAGTAGACATCTCCGAGGTGCTCAAGTCGCTTGCCCGGACCAATTACCAAGGCCCTCTGAGTTTTGAGTGCATTGGTGCGAAGGGCTATTCACTTGCACGTGCTACGGCTATCGCGGCCGAGACCCGAGGCTACTTGAATCGGTGCCTGCAGGAAATCTCTTGACCTTGATGTCAATGGCATGACGCACGACCCGTCACACCGGTTAACCCTCGCGCACTGACCGGATAGTCCAAGAGGAGCGAAGCAATGGGTGCGAATACATCCGGCAAGAGGCCAAACCTGTTAGTCCTTGCAATCGACACGTTGCGGGCGGACCATCTCAGCACATATGGATATCCGCGTCTGACCTCTCCACACATAGACCGCCTGGCGTCTCAGGGTGTCCAGTTCGACTGGTGTTTCGCTCCGAACGTGCCGACCACTCCGGCCTACTGCGCGATGCTGACCGGAATGGACGTTATGTCAACCCGGATGGTTGCGTTGCAGCCAAACGAGCCGCTCCCGGCGCACTTGAAGACGTTGCCTGACCTCTTGCGACCACTGGGTTATGCGTCCGCGTGCATTGGCTTCTCGGGACCAGATCAGGAAGCACGATACCGAGGTTTTGACACATACGAAAATTACAGGCAGTGGATGTCGTGGGAGGAACGTCCAGGCGACAAGGCCCACCAGATGAACCTCAAGGCAATTCCTCATCTTGAGAAGTGGGCGAGGGAAGACCAGCCCTTCCTCCTGTTCCTGCGCCACATGGACCCGCATTCACCGTACTTGCCTCCCGCGCCGTTTGATCGAATGTTTTACGCCGGCGAAGACGAGTGTGATCCACGGCACCTCGATAGTCCTGACAGCATGAAGCAGGTCTTCGATTTCGCTCCATTCGCCGACTTCTTCCGTTCGTGGATGCCACCGGGGATCGCTGACGGCAAGTACGTGATTGCCCAGTATGACGGTGCGATCGCCTACATGGATGCCTGTCTAGCGAGGATGTTCACGCGCCTTGATGAGCTTGGAATTGCTGACAACACGATTGTCATCCTGACTGGCGACCACGGGGAGTCCCTTCTGGAACACCAGATTTGGTTTGACCACCACGGGCTTTACGAGACGAACATTCACGTTCCGCTAATCATCAGGGCGCCGGGACGGTTACCTGCGGGCGTGCGGATACCGGGTAACGTCGCTCACCAGGACATGTTGCCGACCATTCTCGACTTGCTAGGTGAACACGAGCTCTCGGCGTCTCTGAAAATGGATGGCAAGAGTGTGCTCCCGCTCGTCCTCGGTGAACGCCGTGACAACCACGACGAGATATATCTCACCGAGTGCACATGGATGCGCAAGCGGGGGTGGCGGACCCACGAGTGGAAATTGATCCAGGCGATGGAGCCGGACTTTCACGGCTTCCCGCCAATCGAGCTCTACCACCTTCCATCGGACCCGGATGAAAAGGTGAACTTGGCCGACCGTGAGCCAGAGGTAGTGAGGTTTCTGATTGAACGCATGGAGCGATGGGTGGCCAAACGTTGTGAAGAGAACGGCACGACTGACCCGCTTCTTGAGTACAAGATGGGTCTGGATCGTCGTATCGGGTCGATTGGTCAGGCACGGGATTTGCAGGCCAAGTCAAGCACCACGGCAATCGCGGAGAAGAAGCCAACCAGTGATCCAGCTCCCAC
>SXGS01072180.1_pt1 | contig 10536 bp, 10 predicted proteins | sample 3174681 | NCBI WGS metagenome assembly SXGS01 (sample SAMN11356861, study PRJNA531348) | freshwater metagenome | isolation source: freshwater sample F1-80 | place: China: Fuxian Lake, Yuxi | collected 2017-12-25
CGTCGATCAACTGGCGGATTTCGGCGTCGCGACCGACCACGGGATCGATCTCGCCCGCCGCCGCACGCGCGGTCAGATCGACCGAATAGCGGGCCAGCGCCTCGCCGACCGGCGCCGGGCTGGAAGCGGCGGGCGTCGCTCCGCCCGCAGCCTCGACGGCCGGCGCGGTGCTTTCGCGCGAGGGCGCGACGATCGCCTCGAACTCGCGCGCCAACCGATCCGCCGAAACCTTACGCCACTCGTTGCTGGTCGCGAACAGCGCGCTGCGCAGCGTCGCGGTCTTCAGCATGCCATAGAGAAGATGCCCGGTCCGCACCTTGCCCGCGCCGAACTGCAGCGAGGCATAGAGCCAGCCCTTCTCGATCGCCTCTTCGACCTGCGGCGCGAAATCGGAAATCGCCGAGGCGCCGCGCGGCAATATGTCGAGCGCCCCGACGATGTCGCGCGCCAGCGCCGCCTCGTCGATCCCGAACGCCGACCGAATCGCGGCGACATCCCCGGTCGCATCCTGAACGAGCAGGTGCAGCCAATGGACCAGCTCGACATAGGGGTTCCCCCGCATCCGGGCGAAACCGGTGGCGGACTCGATCGCCTGAAGCGCCGTCGCATCGAGACGACCGAACAGGGCGGTACGGCTGATATCGGTCATGCTGATCCTTGTCTGGCGAGGGATTGGATGGCTGGCGGTCAGGGGCGCGGGGTCATGACTGGCATTCGCCCGCCAGCACGCCGAACCCGCTTTCCAGCTGCAAAGCGGCATTGCCGGTCGGCGTATCGCCCTTTTCCGGTATCGACAGTTCGACGGGCGGTCCGTCCCGCTCGATCTTGATGATGCGACGTCCTGACGTGGTCCGGCTCACGACATTGCTCACCTTGTGCCAATCGACCTTCGTGGACCCGGCGGCCGTGACGATGCTCGTCGTGCAGCGATCGTCGAGGCGAAAATCGGTGATGCGCGCATCCTCCAGCGTACCGCCGTCGAGCAGGATTTCGCGGTACAGCTTCGCCCCGGTCTGGTTCGTGCGGTCGATCGTCGGTGCGGTCTGAGCCGCCGCCGCCATGGCGACCGGCGCAGGAGCATCTGCCGCCATATTCACGGTCTCAGTCGATGCGTCGCTCGATCCGATGGCGTTCGCCGTCGTGTCATTGGCCACCACCTGCTCGGCCGGTGCGCCACATCCACCGAGGATCAGCGCGGGAACCAGTCCCTTCATCCAGATACGCATCATTCATATTCTCCGTACAAAAACATACGAGCTTCTGCCTCGCGCCGCCGGACCAAGCTGGCGACGACCGTCTTGCCCGATCGAACGTGCTTCTTGATCTCCAGCATCGCGTCATGCTTCTGGCCAGCATTGACCAGCCTCGCAGTTGCGGGCCAGCCAGCGCCAGGGTTGTAAACATAGGATACCAGCGCATCGAACTCCTGCTGGTGCAGGGGTACGCGGATGCGGCGTTTCACGATCGCCTCGTAATGCGGGACGACGTGAATGATCAGCTGTCTTTGCTGCCCCTCGGTCAGGTTCAGCAGGTTCTTGTTTTCCTTTACGAAGGCCGTCGCCTGTGCGCCGAACAAGCCCGCGCCCATGGCAGCTGTTCGCGCCGCTGCGGCGGGCACCTGCACCGCGATCAGGTCGCGCTCAATGGCTGCCGCCGTGCGTTCCTTCATATCATAACCCGCGCCGATCGTGACGCCGCTCGACGCCGTGGGATGGTGCAATGCATGGCTGACCTTCCGCTGCGCCTCATGATCGAAGATGAAGTTTCGTCCCTTCAGCGACATATGCATATCGCCTACCGGCGAAGCCTCACCCCGAGGGGCAGGCGCGGTAGTGGCACGCTGTCGAGCGTTGGCGACGGTAGGACCAAGGGCACCGGGATTGCGGCCAGCCTGACGCTGCGCACCCGGCAGGCTCGCCGCGCGCCCGCCGGTGGCGGCTCGCTGCAACGCACCGGCAGTATGGCGGCCGACGATTCCATCGGGGGGATACAGCCCTACCCGACGCTGAAATGTGCGCACCGCACGTTCGGTTTGCGAGCCGAATATGCCATCGGCCTGCAGGCTGGGATCGGTCGATTGGAGCTGTCGTTGCAACGCCCGCACGGCGTCGCCGCGACTGCCCATTCGCATCGTTCCTGTCATGCGACATCACTCCTGTGCAACTGTTCCTTCTGTGCCTTGCCCCCGGTCCGCCGCAGATGCGCGTCACGGCGCACGTCGCTCCCGCTCCCGCCCCCGCCCAGCCAGCCCGACCAGCCCAGCCGCGTGCGCCCGTCCAGCCGTGCCGCCGGCGCGTGCTCGGCGGCCGTCTCCAACGCCACGTCCCATTCCAGATGGCTGGGGGCGAAGGCGTCGAGCGCTTCGGACAGGATGGCGAAGCGTTTGCCGCCGGGCAGCAGCGCCTCGTAATCGGCGCGCGAGCGGGCGCGGATGACCACGCGGAAGGCGTCGGAGGCGACGCGGGTGCGGCGGCCCAGCACCATGCCTTCGCCAAAACCGCTGAACTGACGGCCGAGCCGGGTCTGGTCCTCCGGCTCGATGTCGCGCCAACGCGGCTGATATTCCAGCACGCGTACGCTCTGGCCGAGCAGATGGGTCAGCGCATCCTCGATCGCGCCGGCGCTGCGCCGCCCGGCGAACAGCGCAGCATAATGAAGCCGGGCATGGGCGGGAAAGGCGCCGTTCGGCTTGGCCCCTTGCGTCGCGCCGGTCAGCCGCGCGGCCTGTTCGGCGAAGCGGTCGTCCTGCGGGCGGTCGGCCTGCGCCGCCGGCTGTGAATCCGCCCAGGCGCGGTAGAAGAATTGCAGCATCCGCCCGGCCAGCACATCCAGCCAGCGACCAAAGGGTTGTTGCCGGGCATAGCGGCGCTCGAACGCGGCGAACTCGGTCAGATGCTGGGGCAGCGGCCCCATCGGCCCGGTCAAGCCCAGCCAATGCCCCTCGACGCGCGCCCGCCCGTCCTTGACCGCCACCCCGGCCAGCGTCGAGTCCGGAAAGGCGAGCGTGGGCACCTGCGCCAGATCGGCGATGCTCTGCGCCGGCCGCCGGGCGCGGCCGAGGCGCGGCAGATGCGGCGCGCGCGCCTCCGCCCCGCGCGCGATGGGGAACAGCCCATGCCGCTTGGTGTCCGCCGCCGCGGCCGCCAGGAAGCTCAGATGGTCGGCCGGCGACCGATCCTCAGCGGCCATCGCTGAAACTCCCCTTCATTGACGCTGGCGACATGGGTTTCGGTAAAGGCGTTGATGCTGGCGAACTCGGCTAGGAAGCGCTCCAGCACCGCCGAGAACAGGAATTTGCGTTCCTTGTCGAAGGCCTTGTCATCGAGCGTGACATGGATGCGATGCCCGCGCGCGATCGCCATCCGGTCCATGCCGGGCACGCGCCGCGCGATGCGGGTCGAGCGGATCGCGGTGACGCCGTCGATCTGGCGGCGCGCATCGGCGTCGTCGGGGCGGCCATAGAGCGCTAAGTGATCGCGCAGCACCTGCGGATCGCTGCCCTCCTCGGGCGCGATCGTCATGTAATTGGGGGTCAGGTGACCGATCACCCGCCAGGCCGCATCGCCCATGCCCAAAGGCGGCTGCGGCCGGGTCGGCGCGCGCAGCACCGTCACCGCGCGCGCGGGCACGCCCGAGACGATGAAATGCTGGTCGCCGCGAAAGGTCAGCAGTTCGGGCAGCTCGCGATTGGTGACCAGCGCGCGCACCGCTAGTTCGTCGACCTCGTCCAGCCTTGCGGGGTCCGAGGGCGCGGTCAGGCTGAGCCAGGTCTCGGTGCCGGTATATTCGCCGCGCCGCCGCAGGCGCTGCTCGCGCGTCGACAGGCGGCGCGGACGCAATTGCGTCGTGTAGAACAGCGCGTCGCTCCAGTCGTAGAGCAGCGCGCCATAGGCATAGAGCGGCGCGACGGTGCGCGGCGCGACGCCATTGGCGCCGTAGGCCTGCACGTCGAGCACCCGGAACACCTCATAGTCGAGCGGCCGGGCGCGATCGGGGACGACATGATGTTCATGCTCGAACCGCGAGCGGCGGACGCGCCCCAGCTGCTTTTCGAACAGGTTGATCGCGGGCGTTGCGAACAGGCGGAAATTGGCGGGTGCGACCGCATCGTGCAGGACCGGCGACGACCGGTCAAACAACAGCACCACGTCGCACGCCGTGGGACTGGTGCGGAAGGCGCGGTCGAGGCCGGGCAGGTCGACGAACAGGAAGCGTTCGGGACAGGCGAAATATTCGCTGAGCAGACGATAGCCACGAAACGAGCGCAGCTCGGCGGGCAGCAGCGCCTGATCATCGGCAAAGCCGACCTGTTCGGGCTGGGGCAGCTTCACCCACCCCTCGGCACCCGCCGCCGCATCCGCCGATCGCGCGACGACCGCCATCGTCTCGCCGATGATCTGGCGATAGAGTTCGCCCGGCACCGCCTCCGACCCCGCCAGATAGAGCGGCAGCGATTTGGGCAATATCTCCGGCAGGCTGGCCCCCGCCGTCGCCTCGAACCGGATGCGCAGGCCCGCCTCGGCGCGGACATTGGCAGCCCCGGCAAAGGGCGCGACCGCGACGCGGCTGGCCAGATATTCGACCTGGGTGATCTTCAGCGGCCAGAGCGTCACGTCATGGCCGGTGCGGAACTCCACGCTCGCCCCGCCCTGCTCGCCCGCCGCCGCGATCAGGGGCGTACCACGCGGCACGGCATGCCCCTTGATCAGGACGGGATCGCCCTCCTTGGGCTCGAACCCGGCGATGCACATGGACGGGGTCGGCGCCAGATAATGCGGCTGGACCGCATGCAGCAGATGCTGGGTGAATTCGGGATATTGATCCGCGATCTTCAACTGGACGCGCGCGCCCAGAAAGGCGACCCCCTCCAGCAGACGCTCGACATAGGGGTCGGGATCGGTCGGGGTCTTCAGGCCCAGCCGGCCGGCGACCGATTCATGCTCCTCGCCGAACGCGCGGGCCTCCTCGCGCAAATAAGCGAGTTCGTCATTGTAGAAGCGCAGCAGCCGGGGATCGATGCCGGCACTACTCACGGACGTTCACCGTCGCCGTCTCCGCCTCCACCTCGGTCCGGAACTTGACCGCGATCGCCTCGGCGGCGGCCGCGATGTCGCCCTGGATCATGAAGTGCAGCGCATGGGGTTCGTCCTCATCCTCGATCGGATCGACGGTCAGCCCGTCGCGCGACAGGCGCGGCTCGAACAGCCGGATCGCGCGGCGGATTTCGCGCGCCCGCGCCAGCACCGCGCGCCGGTTGAGCACGCGCCCCGCCAGATCGGTCAGCCCATAGTTGAGCACCGACTCGGCGACATGCGGATAGCGTTCCAGATCGACCAGCGATTCCAGATTGGTGGTGTTGAACAGCCAGGCCAGATCGCGCCGGATCGTGGCGCGCAACGCCGCCTCGTTGAACCGCTCCAGCCGGGGCACCGAATAATAACGGAAATTCTCGCGGCTGATCTCGGGCGCCTCGTCGCTCATGTCGCGCATGCCCGAGATTTCGAGATCGGCGACCAGCTTGTCGAACAAGGTGGGGGTCAGGCGCTGGGTGACGGGCATGGCCGGCCTCAGTCGAAGCGCAGCTGGCGGAGCGACAATAGGCCATGCTCGCCGCCGTCCGACGTCATCAGCAGTCGTTGGCCGACACCGATCTCGCCGCCCTGCCCGTCATCGCGCCAGTCGGTCGCGCGGGCCAGCGCGTGGTCCGCGTCCAGCGCGGCCGGATCGCCGATGATCGGATAGCGGGTCGGCAGCAGCGCGGCGATGCGCGGGCCGGTCTTCAGCGTGAGTTCGACCGGATACCAGACGAGATCGCGCAGGTCGCGCGGCCCCTCGCTGACCATCACCGCGATGTCGGAAAAGGGAAGCAGCCCGTAACGGCCGCCGATGATCGCCTCGATCGTCGGGCCGAAGCGCGAATCCGCGTCGGCGATCCATGCGATCGGCGTGTCGTTGAAGGAACCGGGAGTGTCGGGGGCGGCCGCGAACGCCGCGTTGCGCAAGGCATCGGCCTCGTCGACCCTGCCCTGCGTGGACAATTGCAGCGCTTCGGCGATCTGCAAGGACCAGTCCGATGCCTCGCCATGAATATCGGCGCGCACCGTGCCGGCAAAGACGTCGGCGCGGACGCGTTCCGCCGCGATCGCCTGTCCGTAGACGACCGACAGCATCTGCGCCTCGGGCGACAGGCTGGCGAGCGTCGTCAATTGCGTGGCCGCCTTGTCCCATTCGCCGGCCAGCGCCAGCAACTGGAACAGGAACAGCCGGGTCTTGGCATCGCCGGGGGCGGTCCGGGCGGCCTCCACCAGTGCGCGGCGCGCACCGGCGAGGTCGCCGGAGCGGAGCAGGGCGTCCGCGTCGGTCATCATCACTCCTGGATCGAGAGGGCCAACGCGAACGCCCCATACCGGACTTCGCGGCGGGTTTAGCCCGCTTCGTTCTGACGGATGTCGTAGTAAGCGGTGACGACGCCGCCGTCCTTGCCGCCCTGTTCGTTCTGCGCCTGATAGTCGAAGGTCACCTTCGCGCAGTTGAACGTCACCGACTCCATGATCGAATCGCCGCCCGACGCACCGTTATTGTGGATGTCGGAGACGATCACGTCCTCGAGACGGATCTTGTAATAGGTCAGCGGCGCATTGCCGTCGCCGGCCTTCTGCGAATAGATGATCGCTTCCTTGATGTGCTTGCCCGAGGCGCAGGCCTTGAACAGCAGCGGCGACGACTTGTCGACTTCCTTCTGGATGCGGATGTCGGAGATTTCGGCCTTGCCCGAACCGCCACCGGCGCCGCCGGTGTGGAACGAACCATGCTGCACCGCGCCGAAGTCGAACGAGATGATGTCGATCTCGTTCGCGTGGTTCTTCTTGCGCGACTCGCCGTTGATGCCGTCAATTTTCAGGAAAAGGTCGACTGCCATGAGATTTCTCCCTCTCTTTGGTCGTGGTCAGATGGAATTTCCGATCATCCCGACGTCTTGGACAGGCGCGACACCATGCTGAGCGCCACATCCATGCCTTCCAGCTGGTAGTGCGGGACGAACATGAACTTGCCCTTGTAGTAACCCGGATTTTCCTCGTCCGGGATGACCTCGATCTTCGCCTGCTTCAACGGCAGGCGTGCCTTGGTCTCCTCATTGGAGGTCGTGGGCGAGCCGTCGACATATTGCAGGACCCAGTTGTTCAGGTCGCGCTGCAACTGGTCGGCCTCGCGCGATCCGCCCACCCAGTCGCGCACCATGCACTTCAGGTAATGGGCGAAGCGGCAGCTCGCGAAGATATAGGGCAGACGCGCGGACAGGTTGGCGTTCGCGGTCGCCTCCTTCTTGTCATAGGTCGCGGGCCGGTGAACGGTCTGCGCGCCGATGAAGGTCGCCTGGTCGGTGTTCTTGCGATGGACCAGCGCCATCAGCCCGGCCGAGGACAGTTCCGCCTCACGCCGGTCCGAGATCGCGATCTCGGTCGGGCATTTGTAATCGATCCCGCCCTCATCGGTCGGGAAGGTCGCGGTCGGCAGTTCCTCGACGGTGCCACCCGACTCGACGCCGCGGATGCGCGTCGTCCAGCCATAGGTGTTGAACGCCTCGGTGATGCGCGTGCCCATCGCATAGGCGGCGTTCAGCCACAGATGCGCGTCATGCTCGCCGCCGGTATCCTCCTCGAAATCGAACTCGTCGACCGGCTCGCTCTTGGCGCCGTAAACCGGCCGCCCCAGGAAGCGCGGCAGCGCCAGCGCCAGATAGCGGCTGTCCTCCGACTTGCGGAACGAGCGCCACGCGGCATAGTCGGTCGCGTCGAACAGCTTGCCCAGATCGCGCGGATTGGACAGTTCGGTCCAGCGGTCCATGCCCAGCAGCGCGGGCGCGGCGGCGGCGATGAAGGGCGCATGGCTGGCCGCGCCGATCCGCGACAGTCCGCGCATGACCTCCAGATCGGCGGCCGAATGGTCGAAATAATAGTCGCAGACGAATGCGCCATAAGGCTGCCCGCCCAGCTGGCCGAATTCCGACTCATAGATCTTCTTGAACAACGGGCTCTGGTCCCATGCCGCGTCGCGATACTGGCGGAACATCCGCCGGCATTCTTCCTTGGACATGTTCATCACGCGGATTTTCATGTCCTTGCCGGTTGAGGTGTTCATGACGAGATATTCGAGACCTCGCCAAGCCGACTCGAGCTGCTGGAACTCGGGATGATGGATGATCTTGTTGATCTGTTCGGTCAGCTTGCGGTCGATCGCCGCGCGCATCGCATCGACCGTGGCGAACACGTCGCCCCCGATCACCTGCGCATTTTGCAGCGCCTGTTCGGCCAGCGTCTGCACCGCCGCCTCGATCCGCGTCTTGCGCTCGTCATTGGCGGGGCGGAACTCCTTTTGCAGGAGCGCCTGGAATTCGGAAAGCTCGCCCTCAGCCTCAGCGGGGGCGGCGGCGTCGGTCTGTCTCAGCGCGTCTTGAGCCATGGGTCGCTCCGGAATTGAGGTGGGGGATCAGGCCTGGACCGGCGGCGTGCCGGCATCGTCGTTCGAAGCATGCTGCTCCGCCGCCGCGTCGCCGCGCGCAGCCGACAGCGCCTTCAACAACGCCGGGTCCTTCAGCACCTTGTCGAGCAGGTCCTGCGCGCCATGCTTGCCATCCATATAGGATAGCAGATCCTCCAACTGGGTCCGCGCCTCGAGAAGCTTGGCCAGCGGCTCGATATTCTTGGCGATCTCGCCGGGCGAGAAGTCCTTCATCGACGAGAAGGTCAGGTCGACGCCCAGCTTGCCCTCGCCCGACAGCGTGTTGTCGACCGCGAAGGCGACGCGCGGGGCGATCGCCTCCATCCGCTGGTCCATATTGTCCATGTCGAAATCGACGAACTCGCGAACCTCGGCGGCCTTCTTGTCCTTCAGGCTCTTGCCCGACAGATCGGACAGCACACCCATGACGAACGGCAGCTCGATCTTCTGGCGCGCGCCATAGGTTTCGACTTCATATTCGATATGGACGCGCGGCTTGCGGTTCTCGCGAATGAAGCGCTGACCGCTCTTGATAGCCATGACTGCCTCCCTGTTTCACTTTCGGCTAGAGCGCCGAACGCGCATCGTTACGGGTAAGTTTCAATCGCTACATCAAATCCGAGGACGAGCCGCCGGAGTCCCGTGCCATCAATACGGCACTGGCCTCATTGCCACTACCCGGCGCTATGTCCTTCAGAATCTCCATGAAGTCCATGGTAATCCATGACTTTATTCGCTTCAACCCGATCGGGATCGGACTTGATGGTTCAGAGCGTGCATAATATGCGATGATCTGATCGATCGATTTGGCGACATCCTCGCGATTGTTGATGCGCCCGGCAACAAAACCGGCGGAATTTGGCTGCGATGCTTGTGGTGAAACTTCACCTATGTTGGTGATTACTTCATCATCATGAGTCGCACCGGTGAACGGCGCCAGCGCACGGGTGATCGTGCGCAGCACGTCATAGGTCGGCTCGAAATTCGTCCCCGTCTCACCGGTCGCGCTGGCGCGGTCTGACAGCACGGCATCGGCGCGCCGGATCGCCGCCTCGATCCGGGTCAGCCGCGCGACGGCCGCCTCCAGCACATCGACCGGCGTGTCCGCGACCGCGGCGCGGAACGGACCATAGCCCGGCTCGCTCGCACCGCCCTCGGCGAAACGCTCCAGATCGGCGCCCGAAAAGCTGCCCAGCCGCGCATGCTGGATCAGCGGCACGCGGCGCAGCGGCCCCAGAAACTCGCCGATCCGTACCAGCGACTCGCACGCGCCGCGCCGCCCCTGGATGCCATATTCCGCGATCGTCGGATGCGCGTCGGTCCACATCCGCTCGAACAGATCGGCGAGCAATGTCGCGCCCGACTCGACCGCCTCGAGGTCACCGCTCTGCGCGCCGGCACGCATCCAGTAGATGGCGAGCCAGACGTCGCGCGTCTCCTGCGCCTGGGCGACGATCAGCGCGATGGTGCGCGGCCAGTCGACCTCTTCGCCGTCATCGGCAAAGGCCTGTTCGATCGCCTGGCGGCCATTGTCATAGGACAGGTCCGGCCCGGCCGGCGCGTCGAGCGACAAGGGCTGCGACAGGGTGTCGATATCGGGTGCCATGCCCGTCGCCCCTTTTAGCGGATCAGTTCCGCCTCGACCCGCCGGTTGGCGGGATCGGTCACCGCATGGCCCGGCAGCGGCGCGGAATAGCCCAGCCCCCGCGCCTGCAAGCGGCTGCGATCCACACCCAGGCTGGCGAGATAGTCCGCCACCGCCTGCGCCCGCCGCGACGACAGCGACTGGTTGAGCGCACGACCGCCGCGCAGATCGGTATGCCCCTCGATCAGGAAGCGGCGATCGCGCAGTTCGGGCATCTGCAACGAGCGGGCGAAGACCTGCGCCGCCTCGCGCCCTTCTTGTGTCAGCTGGTCGGAATTGAGGTGGAAGCCGATCATCAGGTCGGCACGCGGCCGGGCGACGCCGGTGCCGGCCGCCGGCATCGGAGTCGCGGCGCTGTAGCCCGACGCCTTATTGGCGGCTGCGACCGCCGC
>SXGS01385721.1_pt1 | contig 10536 bp, 5 predicted proteins | sample 3174681 | NCBI WGS metagenome assembly SXGS01 (sample SAMN11356861, study PRJNA531348) | freshwater metagenome | isolation source: freshwater sample F1-80 | place: China: Fuxian Lake, Yuxi | collected 2017-12-25
AGCCAGCCATCCAGGAGTGCATTGATCGAATTTCCCGGACCACGTCCCGGTCCATGAAAGTCCGGGTAAACCGTGGCTGACGCCCGCCCCGTCGGACCGTCATCCAGCAGGCCCCAGATCGTCTGCCGACCGTCATCCATGTGAATGACCCATTCGGCCAGGGACACGACGGAATCCCGCGCCTCAGGATCACCCGTCAGAAAGTAATAGTGCAGCAGCCCCGTGGGATAGTTGTGTTCGCAGCTGGGACCGCCTCCATATGACTCCCCGGGTTTCCGGTTGCGCCGCGAATATGTCCGGTGAGTACTCGTCGCAGCGTCAACATAGTGATCCGTGTGCCAGAACATCCCGCCATTGAAGACGGCCCGATCTTCGTCCGTATGATAAATGTCGATATCCATGACGTGTCGCGCCAGCGGTGCACTCAATTCGTGCCAGCGAGGATCCGAAGTGGCCGCCAGCTGCAGCAGTCCGCCCAGAATCATGTCGAACTGGTTGTTGTAGTGAGAGACCACCACACCGGGACCCGGAAAGTGAAGCTGCTCGTGATCGGCCGGGATCTCACCGTAGTCGCGCCACCCGTATTCGCGAATCTTTTCCCGACGCGCCGGCAGACTGAATTCGCCCGTTGTGGCCGCCGTCAGGTATTCGTGCAGACGCGAGACCGCCGTCCCGGAAGAAGGGTCCGCCGCCCTGTCGGCCGGAATCAGCCCCCCAGGTGATGCCACTGCCGGATACCAGGGAAATACCTCGGCTGCGTGGTACGCCGCCGGTGACTGCAGCAGCAGCGGCGGAGCAAATGTCCAGTCCAGCTCCGGGCGCCCGCCGGACTGCCGGCCCGTGGCGATCCACAGGCTGTGTGTTTTCTGCTCTCCCCCCTGCAGCTCGTACGCCATTCCCGCATCGGCCGGAAACGGCCCGGCCGGAAACGGCCCGGCTGGAAACAGCCCGGCTGTGATCACACCGTGTCCGAATTCCAGACTGGCGGGATACTGCTGCCAGAACTCCGGACAGGCGACGGCCAGGGACGCCTGCAGGTCTCCCACGGCGACTGTTGGCTCCGCGCGGTTTCCCGATGTTCGCCCAGTCGGATGATGCACGACATATCCGTGTTCTCCGGCATCGCCAGCCGGCTGCCCGACGGGTTCGTGAAATTGGACAGCTCCTGCGGCGATGCGCGAGGTATCACAATCCGGTGCTCCACTGCCAGACTGTCTGATCGACGTCGTCTGGTCGCCCCGGCACTCGCTCCAGGCCGTGCGACGGTCGCACTTCCAGCGGCTGCTGGCAGACGGGTCAACGGCATCGCTGCGGATTTTCAGCTGCAGACTTCCGAACAGGAACGACCCGGGATCACCCAGATCCCACAGCCCTCCCGCGTGCCGCGCACGGCGAGAATTCCGGATGCGGACGTCTGCCTTCATCAGGCCGGTGCCGCTCCAGCGCGTAATCCTCACCTGCAGCGTGATCCGGGGATCTGACTCCATGGCAACTGTCACGACGAAGACCTGTCGCACATCTCCCGCTGTTTCACTTCGGACCTCCACCGACCGGAGTGACAGTACCCTGCCACTGCAATCCTTCAGCTCCGGAGTCAGCCAGACAGTCTGTTCGAGGGGCTGCCGGGCGTCGTAGCTCTGCGATCGAATCATGATGCGTCCCGCATCGTACTTCACCACCGTATGCTCGGGTTGCTGAGCCCGGGACCTGCGATCACCGCTGTCCCCTGGCTGTGACAGGAATACCAGCTCAACGGGAATGCCCGTCGGAGTGGAGTCCGAGGCAGCTCCGCCGTCACGGCTTCGGTCCGACTGCGAACCGCTCGGTTCAGACCGATCCGAGCCTGTTCGGTGCACCGGGATGACCGGCTTCTGAACCTGCGGTTGTCCGGGAACGTCGGGTAACACAACACTGACCAGCAGCCACCGGATGCTTCCGTCGCTCCAGCGATTCAGGACTTCGCTCTGGGCTGTCAGCGTGGTTCCGAATGCTTCCAGACACATCGCTGACACATCGTGAAGCACGCCCCTGGGAACGCACACACCGCCCGTCACCGGGACAGACCACTGCCTGCCGGGCGTCCGGGAAATCAGCAGGGCGGCGAGTCGGGTTTCGCATGGTTGCAGCACCCGGGTGGTTGCAGTTGAGGGCGTTTTCAAGTTCCGCGGCACCTTCCGAATCGTGGGTTCAGCAGCCTGCCGTGCGCAGGCGTGCGCCAGAAGCCCCCGACAGCGTCAGAACCGACACCCGCCGCAAGTGCGTTCCCCGGAGTCCAGCTGACCGGTGCGGGAGCGAGTCCTGGACTCGCCAGGGCCACTTATGTGAACCCTACCTCACGGGGTAAAATCCGCCATGCTCTTTCGATCCGGGACGTTGCAGCCGCAGAACGATTGTGCTGCGTGTATGCAATTGTTGCCGCTTCGCAACGCCGGGATCCGGTCAGCGCGCTTCAGACTTCGCATTCCGGGTGCCGGTTTCAGCAGGGACACCGCGTTCACCGGGGACATTCCCGTCCCCGGTGCGAATGGGACGGCCAGGCCAGAAGCAGGGATCGTGCCAACTTTGCCGCCGCTTTATTCGGTTTCCCCGAGGCGGCGGTTGCACCAGCAGAAATCGGCAGCGAGGTCCGGGACAGCCGCGGTTTCAGCCGCGGCCCACGTATGCCTGCTGAACTGGCAGCACAATGGCTTCCAGGAAATTGACGTCACTCGGCATGGTCAGCATGGCCAGAGCCGCTTTGACGATGGTTTCCACAGTCATCATCGGCTCGGCGTCAGCTGCGGCGTCCGAGTCCTGCCGACGCTCAACCAGGACGTTCCCGGGATGGAGGCAGCTGACGACGATGCCGTGGCTGCGGCCTTCGAGTGCGGCAGCCTGTGTCAGGCCCTGAACGCCGAACTTGGCCGAAGTGTAAGGAGTCGAATGCATCCGCGGTCGCTGGGCCGAGATCGAGCCGATGTTCAGAATCCGACCGCCACCCTGAGGTTTCATGATCCGGAATGCTTCGCGGGTGCACAGAAACTGACCGGTGAGACAGGCGTCCAGAACGTTGTTCCAGTCGTCCAGACTCAGCGTCTCGATGGGCCCGCCATCGAAGTTTCCGGCATTGTTGACCAGCAGATCCAGACGCGAAAAGTTCTCAGTTGCCACCTGAAATAATCGCGCCACATCCTGCTCACGGCCCACATCAGCGCGGCAGGCGATCAGCTGAGTCGCGGGGTGCCCCAGACTGCGCGCTGCCGCCGACACCTGTTCTTCGTGCCGCGAACAGATCACGACACGGCATCCGCAATCCAGCAGCGCCCTCGCGATTCCCAGACCAATCCCCCGACTGCCCCCGGTAACAATCGCACATTTCCCCGCCAGGTCGGACATTCAGAACTTCTCCTGAAAAAAGCGTCAACAATCCGCACGCATTCCACGTAAGCCGAAATGCGCATGAATCGTCGAAATGGCATGTGACCCGTCACTCTTCCCGCGACACCCTCTTCTCGCGACGGGAGTGATTTCCGGGATTCTGCCCGAGGCAACATCTGCGGTATATTGGCGACAGCGGAAAGACATGCCACTGAGTTTCAGAATTTTCCCGAATTGCGGTGCATGCATGCAAAAACGACTGGCGATGTCACCTGCCGCGGCGCAGGATTGATCCAGACGAAAGGTTGGCCGGCGGAGACGGTCTCCGCCGGCAGTCGGCTGTGAGTGATCTGTTTGTTCGATTGACCTGTCTGAATAAAGGTTCAACACGATGAAGATCAGTTTCCACATAGATGCCTGTCTGCCCCCGGAGACCGGCGACCTGATTGAGCGGCGATGTGAGTTCGCCTTTGCCCGTTTCGCAACCGTGATCGAAGGCGTCACCGTGACGGTGACCGACGAGAACGGACCGAAGGGTGGTGAGTCCATTCGCTGCGTTGTCCGTGTGCAGCTGCTGCGCCGGGCCGATGTGATCATTCACGAACAGTCGGACACTTCGGAGCGTGCCATTGGGATGGCAGTGGATCGCGCTGCGTTCCAGGTCGCGCGGCATAACCACCGCCGTTCACACACAGGTCGCACAAAGCGACGCGGCCTTGCCCCGGCCGCTGAGCGTGTCTCAGCCTGAATCGACAGTCGTTGCACACAAATTGCCTGTGAAGACGGTCATTGCTGCTGCAGGCGACCGGCGGCCGCGCCGGTCGCCTGCGAAGCGGCCTCTCTCTCACTGGCGGCCTTGCTCTCCACCGTGCTGCTCTCTACGGCCGCGTTCGTCGCAACACCCGTTCTGAACAGCCGCTCCTCCGGCCTGACTCCGGTGGCCGGCTGGTCGAACGAAAACAGCCGCTGTGCTTCCTTCAGCACAAAGTCCGCGTCCATGAAGGGTTCGAAGCTGATGTCGTGCCAGCGCACGCGACCAGCCGCGTCGATCAGAAATGTGCCGTGCAGCGCGGCTTTCTCAAAGTCGTCATAACACCGCCACGCCCGGAAGACATTCTGCTCGGGATCGGCGACCAGCGGAAATGGCAGCCCCGGCTCATAGTCCGCCAGGGCGCGATTCAGATGCTCCTGCCGGTCCGTACTGATGGCGACGAGATCGAGTCCCGCGGCCTGAAACTCCTGATACCGCGGCGCAAACTTCTGCAGCTGCTGAGCACAGTGCAGACAGCCATATCCCAGATAGAAGATCACAACCACAGGGCGTCCGCGATAGTCCGACAGGGAACGCGGCTGCTGGTGCATGTCCGTCAGCGTCCAGGGTATCGCCGGCTGCGGCTGCCAGCGAAAGGGGCCCAGGCTGTCCGGGTCGGGTCTCGGCCCGAGATCACCGGGATCGACCGCCGCCAGTTTCCAGTCCGCGCCAAATCCCAGCTCCACGGCAATCGGCCCCAGTCGCGCGAAAGCGGGGATATCCATGTCGATACTCGACGAGATCCGACGCAGCTCTTCAAACACCCCACGCGCCTGATCGCGACGACCTGCGCTCCACAGGGTCTCGATCCGGCATGCCAGCGGCAGCACTTCGCCGGGGTTGTCGGCAGCGTATTCGTCAATTTTCGTAACCGCGTCCTCCGTCCTGCCAGCCCGCAGCAGCAGTGCCACGCGCTGTTCTGTCCGCACCCCGCCGGCCTTTTCCAGCAGTTCCAGCGCCCGATCAAACTGTCCTGCCTGCGCCGCCAGCCGGCCGGCCATCTCGTCGATCGCTTTCTGAATGCTGTTGACTCGCCCGAGTGGTTTTTCTTCTGCGTCCGTACGTGCTTTGGCTATCTGACCGTCGTCCTTCTTTTCGTCTCTGGCTTTCTTCTCGGCCGCGTCACCGGCCTCCTTCTGCCGCCCTTTCTCCGCCTCCAGTGCAGCCCGCAGACGCTCGCGAACCTGTGTCGTGAGATCGGTTCGCCCCGTCATGGCCGCGGCCGCGCCCACCGCCCGATCACGCGCCAGATCCTCTTCCGGATCGCCCGTCACGTCGAGCCAGGAGGTTGCCGAAAGTGCAATCACGTCCTCGAACAGTTCGCAGGCGGTCAGAACGTCGAGCAGCCTCTGACGGCCGTACTTATAACTGCCGAAACGATCGATGTGATTGTAGCGCGGATGCCGCGGCATCTCGATCATGTTCTTTGCCAGCAGGATCGCGTCATGGATCCGCCCGATGTGCACCAGATTGCGAATACACCATTCGTTGTTGTGCGCAAAATTGTGGATCTGATCCGGGAGCAGCCGATCGTGCATCATCTGAGCGTGGTCGACCCGCGCCGAGGCTTCCTGCTGATAGACCGCGTCGTGGTATCGTCTGACCCGCGAATAGATGTGCCCCGGCATATGCCACATGTGCGCTATGGCCGGAGCCGCCAGACCACAGCGGGCGGCTGATTCCAGCGCCTTCTCCGGCTTCTTCAGATCCCACAGATGAATCCGATAGTGGTGCGCCGGATGCAGCGGCTCCACATCCAGGATCTGCTGAATCAGTGCGTCCACCGACAGATACGAATCCACTTTCAGAGATTTTCGCCCCGCCGACCACAGGAACTCGCAAAGAAACGCCTTCAGTTCAATGTCGTCCGGAAAGTCAAACAGGATCTCTTCCAGGTCGCTGACGTATCGCTCAGAACGCCTCTGATTTTCCTCGTCACTCTCCGATTTCGCGCTGAGGTATCGATTCAGCGCCTCGATCCACATCCGCTCGCGGGTACTGCTCGGTTCCCGGCGTGACATCGCTTCGCCAATAAATCCCCGCGCTCGTTTCTCATGGTTCCGGTTCGACATGGCCATGCCCCAGTAGGCCATGGCGCAGGCCGGGTCCAGCATCGCTGCCTGACGGAAGGATCGTTCGGATTCGAAATACCAGAACCCGTGCAGCTGAGCGACGCCCTGCTCCACAAACCGACGGGCCTCTACGCTCGACGTCGTCACCGGAAATCGAACAACCCCCACACCGTCAATCAGCCGTGCTGCCTGACGCGGTCCCTCGTTAAACGCTTCGCCGTGGTACGAATGACCCTCAGGCGGCGGTTTTGGTCCGGTGGCATCCGCACCCGCCGCGGCATCCGCACCCGCCGCGGCATCCTGGCCCGCCACGGCATCCTCGCCCGCAGCATCCACCCCCCGCGGTAACGCACCGGCGAATGCCACTGCCATCAGAACCGTCGCCATGGGAAACGAGCGACAAGTGGGATTTCTCATCAGAGACTCGATGTGAAGGATCGTACGGGTGAAGCAGAACCTGACAGGCGCTGCCAGCACCAGGACACGCACCCTTCGGTCATCGTTCAGAGGGGTTGTCGCCGGTCAGCAGGAGCCCGTCCCGGTTTTGGCAAAGACTGAAATTTCCATTCTGCCGTGAACCGACACGCGAAACAACCTTGTCGCCGGATTTCGACCGACTCAACCCCTTCAGTTCCAGAGTGCCGGTGGCAGATATTCGGTCGGATGACGCACCATGCGCTGCAGCAGTGCGTCGTGGATCCGACACTGCGTCAGGATGAGGCGACCGCGGTCCGTGCTGAACCTCGAGATATCGGCCGCCACGAGCATCTCCAGCAGTCGCAGCGACTCGCGGCCATCCCCGATCCGACCAAGTTCCAGCTCACACCGCGACGTCAGGAGCAGATCACTCGCGGCTGACACCACGTCGCCACCGGAGCTGTGCAGCTGACAGGCCAGCCGTAAAGCATCAAGACCTTCCCGGGGCCGCCCGCGCTGCAGCTGAATTGCGGCCTGAACAGCGAACAGATCACCCCGGATTCGAGCCTCGCTGTCGCGATAACTCAGAATATCGCGTGCGGGCAGTGATCCAGCCGCCATCCGCCACCAGTCCGCCGCTGCCGCCGGATCCCCCGAGGCCAGCATACCGGCCGACAGCACCAGCCATTCCGGGGCGCGAATCAGGGGAGTGAGTCCGGAACATGCCTCCAGTGAGCTGCTGTGCCTCAGCGCCCGGTGCAGCACCCGCCCTGCGCCCACCAGATCGCCGCACTCCATCAGGCAGCGCGAGGCCTGAAACAGGCAACGTCCCGACACGATCCACGACGTGCCCGGGTCGGCAGCGTAATCCAGCAGCACCGTCGCAGTCTCCCGCGAATTCCCGCCGTTGAGCGCTGCCGCGACCGTCGCACTCAGCCGACTGACGGGAAACTCGAGGAACTCAGGTCGCACCGGAACGACGACCATCCCACACCACACGGCTGTGGGTGTGTCATGTTCGCACAACGACCCCGACCAGCCAGAATCGATCACATCTGACGGCAACAAGCGGAAAATTTCATCCGGCACGATTCAGGTCCCGCGAAAAGCGGTGAAGGAATCGAAACCCGGAGAGCTGGGCCACGACACCTGAGAATTTACCTGACGTGCTCTGACACACAGCGCCTGAGAACAAAGAGACTTGCAAAACTAACTCCGGCGACGAGACAAGACAACGAAATTCTCCGATTATGACGATGATTCCGGATTTGTCGGCTTTAACCGATGCCATCATCGATCCGATGCCATCATCGATCCGATGCCATCAACGGTTGCCACTGCATTTGGCACAAACGTACACATCTCAGGTCCGGGGATTGACCAGGGTGCTGCCTGTCGAGCGAGGCAGCAGCGGAGTTGTGCTTGCGAGAACCTGACCGGGCGTGTAAACAGCACTGGGAAACCAAATGACTGGGTGAATTCGTGACTTCTCCGCGGGAGATCGTGCGCTTGTTAATGAACACAGATGGCAAATGGCGCCGGATGCGTACCCGGCCGATTTCCTGGAACCTGATCCTGTTCCTGATGACTGCGGCGGCGGTTCTGACGGCCGTTTCGCGTAGTCTGCCGCTGCCATCGGCCATGTCTGTGGCTGACGCTGCGACTTCCGAGCCGGGGAATTCGTCGGCACCTGCGGATCCCCTGGCTGCGGCGGGTCATCCGGTGGAATCATCGGTGGGTTCAGGGGAAAAGGCCGAACATTCGGGCGGCCATGCTGATCCGGTAGCCCAGGTTCTGCTGGGGATCACAATCATCCTGTTTGCGGCCAAGCTGGCCGGGGAGTTGTTCGAGCGGATCGGGATGCCCGGCGTTCTGGGAGAGCTGACGGTTGGAATCGTGCTGGGGAACTGGTTGCTGTTCACGGGGATGCCCACGTTCGCATTTCTGAAACCTGATCCGGAAAATGCGCATGCGCTGACCGGCAACGTGCTGGACATTCTGGCGCGAATCGGGGTCGTGCTGCTGCTGTTCGAGGTCGGACTGGAGACTCGGATCAGGGATATGGTCTCCGTGGGGATCTCATCGTTTGCGGTGGCGGTGCTGGGCGTCGTGGCTCCGATGCTGCTGGGATTCGGGGTGGGATATTTCCTGCTGAGTGAATCGCTGGCCGACTGGCAGGTTCCGGTATTTCTGGGAGCTACGTTGTGTGCGACCAGTGTGGGGATCACGGCGCGTGTCCTGAAGGACCTGGGGCGCGGTCAGGACCGGGAATCGAAGATTATTCTGGGCGCAGCGGTGATCGACGACGTACTGGGTCTGATCGTGCTGGCAGTGGTGTCGGGTATCATTCGGGAAGGTGCGAACTTTCAGATCAGCAGTCTGCTGCAGACGGTGGCGTGGTCATTCGGTTTTCTGGCTGCCGCGCTGGTCCTGGGTGCAGTTCAGTTGCCCCGCTTACTGTTTCGCGGGGCCAGCGTGCTTCGGGGTCAGGGGATGCTGGTCATTACGGCACTGGTGATCTGTTTCATGTTTTCGTGGGCGGCGAACCAGGTCGCGCTGGCACCCATCATCGGGGCCTTTGCTGCCGGACTGATCCTGGAAGGAACTCATTACCGCGATGTGGGCGACAAGTGGCGCAATCACCATCTTGAAGAGGCGCTGGCACCGATCTCGACGCTGATGGTGCCGATCTTCTTCGTGGCGATGGGAATGTCGGTCGATCTGCGTGCATTTACAGATCCTTCCGTGTGGATGCTGGCCGGCGGCCTGACGACTGTGGCCGTGATCGGCAAACTGGCATGTTGTTTCGGAGTCTTTGAGAAAGGTTTGAATCGCCTGGCGGTCGGACTGGGAATGATACCGCGTGGGGAAGTCGGCCTGATTTTTGCCGCCGAGGGCAGCAAGCTGCTGGGGACCGACGGGCAGCCCGTCGTCGGCTCCGCTGCGTTCTCTGCGATCGTGGTGATGGTGATGGTCACCACAATGGTCACACCGCCGCTGCTGAAGTGGGGGATGTCGGCCCGTGCGACATCGACTGAATGACGTCGACCCGGGTTATTTCCGGTCATGCGGGGTCGCGGGAACGGGTCCGCAGGTCAGGCGCTTGACCAGAATCGTGGCATAGCTGCCCCGAGGCAGATCGAAGCTCAATGTCAGAAGTCGGCGCCCCGGGTGCAGGTCGTCCGCATCAGCCACTGCCGACAGGTTTGCTGGAGGGACGATTGCCGCACGTGTTCCGCGGGAAAAGAAGCTGTCGCGAGGATACTTCACGCGGAGCTGCCGCAGCTCGATCTGCTCCTCCCGCAGCACCTCGTCCAGCAGTTCTCCCACGATGCCCTCGGGGCGATCGATGCGTGCGGATGGCAGCGGCAACTGCAGCGACTGCAGCACGGCAGCCTGATCGTCGGTCAGGCCCGTCAGGCAGGTGCACGGCCCGCTGATCAGCGGAAATGAAATTCGGGCAACGCCGCCAGCCTGCCTGGCCGCCTCATACTCGAAACAGCGCGACAACAGCCGGTTCCAGAGAGCGGACTGGTAAGCCGACAGGTACAGGCCCCGCAGGTCCACGCTGATCCGGGCAAATGCACCCCGAAAATCGGCCGGCCGACCAGCCTGAATCTTGTCCGACAGGTACGTCACGATGCTCCGCCGATGCGAACGCGCCAGTTCACGCTTGCACTCCGGCCAGTGCCCCCAGCCGGACTGCAGCAGCTGCTTCTGCCGTTTTTCGTCCGACGAATCGTCCGGATGCGGGTCTGCCAGGGCCAGCCACAGGGCACGTTCATAGTCGCCCAGGCACCAGGCACGACCAATCCACTCGCCCGACTTTCCGAACGACCCGAACCGCTGATCATCAAAATAATTCGGCAGTCCGACAGC
>SXGS01087757.1_pt1 | contig 10533 bp, 10 predicted proteins | sample 3174681 | NCBI WGS metagenome assembly SXGS01 (sample SAMN11356861, study PRJNA531348) | freshwater metagenome | isolation source: freshwater sample F1-80 | place: China: Fuxian Lake, Yuxi | collected 2017-12-25
CAGTCGGCGGCAACGGGAAAGGCGCATCCCAACGGCGCCCTGCGGAGCGACCGGGGCGCCGGCGCGAATCGGTGCCCCGCACACCTGCCCGCCAGCGAGTTCGAGGATCAGTCGACAGAGGCGCTCGGCGGCCGAATCAACCGTGGCCGGATTTACCCCGCGTTCGAATCGATAACTCGACTCGCTGGCGATGCGCAGGGCGCGGCTGGTGGCCCGCACCGCAACTGGGCTGAACGACGCGGCCTCGATCAGGATGTCCACCGTCGACTCGCTTACCGCGGTTGCGGCGCCGCCTTTGACACCGGCGATGGCCACGGCGCGCTCGCCGTCGGCGATGACCAGATCGGATTCGCGAAGTTTGACACTGGCCGCTCCCTCACCAATCGGGGTGAATGCTTCATTGGGAATGGCCCGGCGAACAATGATTCGTCCGCCCTTGAGCTTCGCCAGGTCGAAGACATGGGTCGGCTGGCCCAGTTCTAGCAGTACGAAGTTGGTGGCATCGACCAGATTGTTGCGGGGAACCTGGCCGCAGGCCCGCAGGCGCTCCTGCAGCCACGGCGGACTTGGGCCGACTCGGACCCCGCGGATGATGCGCGCGGTGTAAATGGGGCAGAGTGAGACCTCGCGGTTGTCTACACAAAAGCCGCCATCGCCACTGGCGATGGGGTTCAGCGCCCCGCTGGAAGTAACGCCGTCGAACGCTGCCGGGAAGCGCAATTTGCGCCCCGTGCGGGCGGCGATCTCGCGGGCCAATCCAAAGTGGCACAGGCAGTCACCCCGGTTGCTGGTGGTCTCGATCTCCTGCGCCACATCGCCGTCGGGGAGTTCCTCGCGGCCATCGAGGGGCAATCCCAGATCGGTGAGCGTGTCGGCCTGCTCCTGCGGGGTGGCCGACGGCTCGAGGTAGTCGTTGATCCATCGGGCGCTGGTGCGCATCGCCCTCGAAGCCTACCCGCGCCGTGAGAGATGGGCGCGCAGTCGATACGCTGCGCAGCATGACCGTCGTTGGGTGCACCGCCCGCTTGGCTTGTCTGGCCTTGGCGACATTGGCGGCGGCTGGCTGCCGCAGCGCCGTCCCCGAGCGCGCCACCGGCGCCAGCGATGCGTTCATTCTGGATGCCACCGTGCTCACCGGCGAGCGCGCAGGCGAGGAACTGCGGGTTGAAGAACGGCAGGGACACTTCGTGCTAATGCCCGACGGAGCGCTGCTGGCCGAGATCAGTCCGGCGATGGGCTTCGATGTCCGGCCCGGGCGCGCCCGCGTGCTGAACGAGTCGCAGGTGGGCGAACTGCGCTCCCTGCTGGATCAACTCGGCTTCCTCGACATTTCCACCGCCAACGGTCGTGGCAATCCGGGGGTGGTCGCGGCCGCCCCCGACGAGGTCGTGCACATCCTCTGGCTGAGCGATCACGGCAAGGAGTGGTGGTTCGTGCGCCGCTTCAACGCCGACGGGATTCCGGACGCAGCCAGTACGCGGGTCATCCGCACCCTGGCCGCACTGGGGTGGATGGCTGATCGCCCCGCGGGTGATTTCCTGCCGCGCCGCTTCGAGTTCGGACCCGACCCGTACGCCCGATATCGCAGTCAGCCCGCGGCCACATCGAAGCCGTGAGGTCAGCGCTCAGAGCCGCCTGCTTCCTCGGGCTCGCCGCGATCGCCGGCTGCGCCAACGCCCCACCTGTGCCGACGCGGCAACTGGTAGCCGGTCCCTGCGGAGTGGCAATCGAGTTCTGGTGGGTGGAGGCAGTGGCGCTGCGTTACGAGTTCTTTCAGGTCAACGACGGGACGCTGGGCTACGGGGGCGGCGCTGACGGGCTCAGCCGAACGCCGACCTGGTGGGTTGACCTCAGCCCGGCTCAATGCGCCGAACTCAGCCAGCAGTGCCGAGCACTCGGGTGGTTCACCGCGCCGCCCGAAGCGGTGGACGGCGGCACACGGGTGGAACTGATAGTGCAGGATGGCGAGGGGCACGGCGGCTGGAAGGTGGCCTCCAGCCAACCCCTGATGCTGCGCCTGAAGGCCTGGCTTGATGCCGTGGTTCGCACTCGGTTCGATGGTGCGATCCGGAAACTGCCCGAGGGCTCAGGCTGATCGCGGCAGGTTTGTGAAATCCGGCGCAGTGTGGACGACCGGTGGGAAGGCGCGAAGGTTGACATCAGCGCCGGGACGCTTGCTATGGTGCGCGCGAAAGGGGGTTCGCATGCCGGAGGAAGTGCAACACTCTGAACCGAATGACGGTGGCCAAAGCGCACCGGATCGGCGCGCCATGGTTGAGGCGGCGTACCAGAAGTGTCACGACGCATTGCTGCGCACCGTGGCCAGCGGCAGCCGATCGCAAGGGGAAGATGCCCTGCAGGATCTCTTCCTCTTTCTGCTTGGCTGGAAGCGCGTCACCAGCGAGCGACTGACGCTCGGCTACCTCCGGACTTGCCTGCGGCGGCTGGTGGCGCGCAAGGGGAAGCGGCTGTCGTGGGAGCGTCTGCAGCGGGAGCGCGCCGCGGTCGAGACCCAGGGGCAGCGCAGTAGCGGCCCGCCCGCACCGGGTGAGGTTGGGGACCTCTCGGCGGTCTTGGCCGGCATCCGTGGCCCGCTGCGGGATGCGGTTGAGTTGTCGGTCTGCCGTGACTTGCCCTATGCCGAGGCATCGCGCTCTCTGGGGGTTCCAGAGACAACCATGAACAACTGGCGGCACCGCGGAGTGGCGAAACTGCGCGAGCGCACTCTCGACCAGCGCGGGGCAATAGAATCCCCCCCCCCATGTCCGCGGCCGAAGTGATCATCGGGATCGACCTGGGGACGACGAACTCGCTGGTCGCCGTCGCTGAGGGTGGCGCACCGCGCGTGCTGTGTGATTCGGCCGGGCGTTCGATGCTGCCCTCGGTGGTCTGGATCGGGCCGGATGTGACCCGGTGCGGCCAAGAGGCGGTCGAACGCGCCATTGCTGAACCGGATCGGGTCATCGCCGGCGCCAAGCGCCTGATGGGCCGTGGGTTTCAGGAGAGCGCCGCCGAGTCATCGCCGTTTCTGCGTGTGGTTGAGGGCCCGCGCGGGATGGCCGCCGCGGAAGCCGGTGGCGCCGTTCTCCTTCCGCAGCAGGTGGCCGCCGAAGTGCTGCGCACACTCAAGGAGACCGCCGTGCAGCGGCTGGGTAGTGCGGTGACCCGTTGCGTGGTTACTGTTCCGGCGTACTTCGATGATGCCCAGCGGCAAGCCACCCGCGACGCGGCGCGGCTGGCCGGTCTGGAGGTGGTGCGCATCATCAACGAGCCAACTGCGGCGGCGCTGGCGTACGGCCTCGGTCGCGACTCCGCCGGGGCGCAGACCATCGCCGTATACGACTTCGGTGGCGGCACATTCGATGTTTCCATTCTGCGCGTTGAGCCGGGCGACGGCGCCCAGCTCGATGGCCAACTCTTTCAGGTGCTCTCAACCGCCGGCGACACGCGGTTGGGAGGCGGCGATATCGATGCTCTGGTCCATTCTGAACTTGAGCGGCAGGGAGCCTCGACGGCGCCGGAACAGCGCGGGCGGCTGCGGCAACTGGCTGAACAGGTCAAGATCACTCTAAGTTCGCGGGAAGCGTGGACGGATGGAACCCTGTCACTCACCAGAGTGCAGCTCGAGGCGCTCATGGCGCGATTGCTGGAGCGGACGGCAGCATGCTGCCAGCGGGCGCTGCGCGATTCGGGCACTCCGAAGATCGATCGAGTCGTGATGGTCGGCGGGAGCAGCCGGATTCCGGCGGTGCGCGCGCAGGCCCGACAACTGTTTGGGGTTGAACCGTATGTGGCGCTGAACCCCGACGAGGTAGTGGCACTGGGCGCCGCTGGGCTGGGAGCGGTACTGGGTGGCCAGCGGCGGGACGCTCTGCTGCTGGATGTTGTGCCGCTGTCGCTGGGCATCGAGACCGTGGGCGGGGCCGTGGCCAAGCTGGTGATGCGTAACAGCATGACCCCGACACGCGCTACCGAGATGTTCAGCACCAGCGTCGACAACCAGACCGCCGTGAAGGTTCATGTGCTGCAGGGCGAACGCGAACTGGTCAAGGACTGTCGCAGCATCGCTCGGTTCAATCTGGCTGGCATCCCGCCGATGCCAGCTGGAATCCCGCAGGTGGAAGTCGAGTTCATTGTGGATGCCAATGGCGTGCTGAATGTTCAGGCCCATGAGCGCCGCAGCGGTCGGCGCTCGGCGGTTCAGGCGCTGCCGACATTCGGTCTGTCGGCGCTAGAGGTGGAGCGTCTGGAGGCCGAGGCCAATGCCAGCGCCCGGGCCGACATGGAGGCCCACCGGGTGATCGATCTGGCAGTGCACTCACGGCTGGACATGAAGTGGACCAGCGAGGCGTTGTCCCGAGTACGCGGCGAATTGAGCCAGACAGTGGCGGCCGAAGTTGAGCAACGCCTGGCGGCGCTGGCCGCGTTCGTCCGTCAGGCTGACGAACTGGGGGCCAGCGCCGTAGATGGGGCGGCATTCAATGCCGCCAAGGAGGCGCTAGACCGCGCCAGCGTGCCGGTGCACGAAGCAGCCGTGGTTCAGAGCCTGCGGGCGATTCCCAGATGAAGGAGTAGCGATGGATCACATGCGAGTCTGCGTAATTCTGCCAGCGGCGGGCAAATCAACCCGTTTCGGCTCGGACAAATTGGGGCAGGATTTGGGCGGCCGTCCGCTGCTGCTGCGAACTGTCGAGCCGTTCACTCGGCGTGATGAGGTTCGGTCGATCATCGTGGCCGCACCGCCGGACACCATCGATGACTTCCGCAATCGATTCGGGGCCCAGCTTGGATTCCACGGCGTGCGGATCATTTCCGGTGGTGTTGCGGAACGCTGGGAGACAGTGCGCAACGCGCTGGCGGAAGTCCCCGATGACTGCACGCATGTGGCCATTCACGACGCTGCCCGCCCGGGAGCATCCGACGAACTCCTGCAGCGCGTCTTCGAGGCGGCTTTGGTTAGCGATGCGGTGGTTCCCGGCATCCCGGTGGCCGACACCCTGAAACGGGTCACCACGGAGCGGTTCAGTTCGGCGCCGTTTGATGATGCCGCTGAGGCAATTCTGGGCGAGGCGGGCCGGGACCGGGCCACTGCGCCAGCCGTGGAAGCCACGATCGCTCGCGAGCGGCTGTTCGCAGTGCAGACCCCGCAGGTGTTTGCCGTCGCGTTGCTGCGCCGCGCCTACGCGGCACCGGACCTGAGCGGAGTCACCGACGATTCCATGCTGGTCGAACGACTGGGAGAACGGGTGCTGGTGGTTGAAGGCGAGACCCGCAATCTCAAGATCACCACACCGGAGGACCTCGACTTGATTCGGCAGGTCCTCGGGTTCCGTCCCCCAACCGAGCGACCGGTTCACAAGCGTTTCTAGTCGCGCGGCTGTCCAGCGCTCACGGTCAGTTTCACGCGCTTCTTTTTCGCAGCCGTCGGATCGCCCTCCGGGCAGCACCCGCCGCGCTTGCCACGCCGCGGCACAAGCGGCCGCAGGACGAAGTAGGCGGCGCCGACGCAGATGGCCGTCGCGGCCCAGAACTGCCAGTCGTCCGCTGGCAGGTTCAAGGTAGTCCTGCTCCCACGGCGATCGCGTGCGCGGCCCAAGCGGCCATCCACGCCACCAGACTCATCCAGCCCAGTTGCAGCGCTGGCCATTTCCATGATCCGGTCTCACGCTTGGTCACCGCCAGGGTTGGCAGACATTGCATCGCCAGCACATAGAAAACCAACAGGCTCAGGCTAGTGGCTGGGGTGAACAGCGGCGCGCCGTCGGCGCGCGTCGCCCGGCCCATGGCCGCCACCGTTCCTACGTCCACATCCGAATCACTCGGACCGGCGTTCACCAACACCTTCATGGAACTGACAAAAACCTCCCGCGCCAAAAAACTATTCATTACGCCGACGGAAATCTGCCAGTCGAAGCCCAGCGGCGCAAACACCGGTTCCACTACATGGCCGATGGTGCCCGCGAATGATCCCTCGTGCTGGGCGCGCAGGAGCACGTCGGGGGGAGTGTCCTCGGCCATCGGGGCGGCCCGCGGGAAGGCCTGCAGCCACCACATCACCAGCGAGATCGCCAGGATGATGCCACCGGCGTTACGCAGGAACACTCCGCCACGATCCGCGGCTGCCAGCGCGGCGGTGCGGATGCTCGGGACGCGGTACGGTGGCAGTTCCAGCATCATTGGTCGGCTGGCACCGCGCAGAATCGTGCGGCGGGCCAGCGCCGCAGAGGTCATTCCAGCCAGTGCGCCCAGCAGATAGCAGCCGATGAAAGCCAACGCCGCCGCGCCGGGGCGATCGGGAAAGAGCAAGGCGGTCAGCAGCACATACACCGGCACCCGGGCGCTGCAGGACATGAACGGCGCCACCAGAATTGCCGCCAGACGATCACGGCGGTCGGGGATCAGGCGCGTGGCCATGATCCCGGGCAGCGCGCAGGCGTGGCTGGAAAGCAGCGGCACGAAGGCCTGCCCCGGCAGCCCGAACCGTCGCATCACCCGATCCACAGCCAGCGCCGCGCGCGCCAGATAGCCGGAGTCTTCCAGCAGCGCCAACAGGAAGAAGAGCAGCACGATCTGCGGAAGGAACACCACCACTCCGGCGATTCCAGCGACCACTCCGTCGCGCAACAGGTCCTGCAGCAGCCCATTGGGCAGCAGGTCATCAATGCCGCCACCAACAACTCGGAAGAGTTCGTCGATGGCATTCATCGGGAACTCCGCCAGCCAGAAGATGGCGGTGAAGAGCAGGGCCATCACCCCTAGGAAGGTGACCAGGCCGATCACCGGGTGGGTGAGCAGGGCATCGAACCGGTCGGCGCGCGCGTCGGCGGCCTGCGCTGCCAGCCGCCCCTGCGGCTCTTGAGCACTCACCAGCGCCGCCACGCGTCGTGCCCAACTGGCGACCTCCCGCGAGTCGGTGCTCCCGGCCGGCAACCCCGCTACCGGGGAGTGCGTTTCCCCGAGCAGGCCTCGCTCGGCGGCTTCCTCCAGTTCGGCGGTGAGTTCGGCGATTCCTTCTCCGGTGCGTCCCGAAGCTCGCACCACGCGGCAGCCCAGCAGCCGCGAGAGTGACTCCACATCAATGAAGATGCCGCGCTGGTGGGCGATGTCGCCCATGGTCAGGGCGATCACAGTTGGCCGCGAGCGCTGCAGCACGCTGGCCGCCAATGGCAGATTGCGCTGCAGGGTTGTGGCATCAATCACCACCAGCATGGCAGTCGGACCACACCCCGGAACGCGCCCCTCGATGCAATCGGTGCACAGGCGCGACTCGGGCAACTCCAGTTGCAGGCTGTATGTCCCCGGAAGGTCGACCACCTCCAGGTCGCTGGTGCCGCAAGCGCAGATGCCGACATGCGATTCGACAGTGCTACCGGGGAAGTTGGCGGTCTTTGAGCGCAGTCCGCAGAGTCGGTTGAACAGCGTGGTCTTGCCGGTGTTGGGATTTCCCAGCAAGGCGATGCGGCGCACCGGCGATGCCGCTGGGATCGGCGGGGCGGACATCATTCAGTCGACCAGTGGAGTGACCAGGATGCGCTCCGAGACCTCACGCGCCAGACCAAATCTGGTCTGGTCGATCTGCACGATGCAGGGAGAGCCGGAGCGGCAGACCCGGACGCAGCACGATTCGGAGAAGCCCATCGCCTCCAGCAGGCAACGCTCGCGCTCTCCGAGCGCATCGAGAGCCGAGCAGGGAATCCGCGCTCGCGTACCCCGAGGCAGTTGCGACAACGGAACGCTCGACGAGCTTGCCACCACCCGCACCTTGCAATCACCGCCAGAAACGGGCATGTCGGAGTGTAGCAGGGTTATTGAGAACCAGTCTCAGCAGCGGCTTGGGCCGCCTTTTCGGCCCGACGACGCTCCCGGTACAAGCCCCGATTGGCCCCGTAGTTGTCCGGTGTCGCGCTCACGGCCGGTACTTCGCCGTTGCGCCACTGCTCGTGTAGTTGCTTGAGGAACGGCACGCACCAACCGCAGCCGGTCCCCGCGCCGAGGCACTCAGCCAAGCCGCTGGCGCACGGGGGCTTCTCGCGCAGCAGAAAGTTCACCAGTTTGCGCTGGGAGACATGCTTGCACAGACAGACTTCGTCGTCGGGCCGCATGCACTCAGGTGCCGGCGGCTGGGGCAGGCGGCTTGGGCTGCGGAAGTCGGAAGAATGTCTGCGGAGTGATCTGGAAGGTCAGTTCGCAGTAGGGCCCGATGAATGGGCGCTCCTGAAACGGTCCGGCCTCCGGCCGCTCGGGGACCACCAGGAAGGTGGGCTGCAACATCCCATGCAGTTCAAACCGTGCCTCAGGCGCCTCGTTGATTCGCCGCTGCCCCTGCAGCGGCAGCATGACCGTGAAGGGGAATCCGACATCTCGGCCGCTGGCTGGGTCAACTACGATCAGTTCGGCCAGACCCGGGGGTTGATCCTCGCCGCCCAGACTCAGGCAGCGGACAACCCACTCAATCGGCATGCGCATCTGAACGGCCTGCACCGTTGCCCAAGCCCGCAGACCACGCATGGCGCGGACGAATTCAGCCGACTTTGCATCCGGAGGAATCGGCTTCTGGTCGAATGTCGCCGCGTATCGCCGCCGGGCTTCGGCTACGGCGTCATCACTGCATTTCCACGGAGTTCCGGCGGCTGATCCCAACGCCGCCGCTGGCGGAGAATTGCCGCTTGGAGTTCCGGCGGCCGGCAACTGGGCTTGCAGATCTTCCACCTGCTTCGATAGTTCCTCGATGCGCTGCAGTGCCGCGTCGAGGTCCTGCTGCAGGGCCCGTTCCCGTTCGCTGGCATCCGGGGCGGACTGCGCAGCGGCAGCCGAGACCACCGAGAGGACGAAAACGAAGGCGAGGAGTGGCAAACAGGTGCGCACGCGGTTCAGCATGGGATATCCTTCCTGCACGGCAGCAATGCTAGCGAACTGCTGCGGGACTTGAACATGAACAGCGTTCACGGAATCGTCTCGATGGCTCAGTCGCGTCTGGGGCGCGATGCATTTGTGCGCGGCGCACTCCGGGCGCTGGCCATCGGCGGCGGGGCGTTGCTTGGATTGGCCATTCTGTCGCGGCTGCTGGGTGGGACTCTGCCGTGGATGGAAGGGCTTAATCTCCTCTGGGCGGCGCTGGGGCTCATGTTGGTCGTAGCTGTGGTGTGTGGCGCCATCAGTGCCGCGCGCGCCAAGCTGCGCAGCCTGGCGGCGGCGAGCATCATCGATCAGCGGCTGGAACTGGGGGATCGACTCTCGACCGCAGTTGCTTTCGAGAAGCGCACCGATGCCATGGCCCGCGCGGCCGTCGAGGATGGAGTTCGAACGGCGATGGATCCGGCCACCGCCAATCGCTTGCGGGCCGCGTTCCGGCTGCGATTGCCCGATCGCTGGTGGCTGGGATTCGGCGAGGTGTTGGCCACGCTGGCAGTCTGGCTGCTGATTCCCGCCTTGCGCTTCGATCCGGCGGCCCAAGCCGACGAAGCGGCGGCGGCGGCGGCGCGGGCGGAGTCGGCGGAGGCGATCGAAGCAGTCGTGGCCGAGATTTCCCAGTCGGAGGCGCTTAGTGAGTCGGTGCTCCCGCCGGTTGAGGGGGCGGGGGAAGAGCCAGCCGCTGGAGATCCGCAGGAGCGGACCGCCGACGAAGTGCGCCGCGATGCCCTGCGCAAGATGGCTCAGATGGAGCGCAAACTCGACGAGGCTCTCAACGGTGAGAAGGCCGCGGAGTTGGAGGCGCTCAAGGATGCTCTGTCGAAGATCGACTCGCCACAAGATGGGGCGGCGGCGGCCTTGGGCGCGGCGCTCAAGGGCGGTGACATGGCGGCGGCCAAGGAGGCGATGGCCCAACTGCAGAAGGAGATCGAGTCTGGCTCGCTCGATGCGGCGGCCAAGGAGCGGCTGGCGGAAGCCATGGAGAAGATGGCCCAGCAACTCTCACAGGCGGCGCAGGACAAGGCTTCGTTGGAGAGATCGCTGCAGGCTGCGGGGATGGATCCATCTCTGGCCAGCAACCCGAAGGCGCTGGATGCGGCCATCAAGCAGGCCGGTCAGTTGAACGATTCGCAAAAGCAGGCGCTGCAGAAGGCAGCGCAGGCGTGCTCGGCTTCGAAGGAGATGTGCTCCGGACTCTCCAAAGCCTGCTCCGGCCTCAGCCAGCAGTGCAAGGGTGGTCAAGGGTCGAAGTCGGACATGGCCAAGGCGGGCCAGTGCCTCTCGCAGATGGAGGCGCTCGATCAGTTCATGCAGTCCGCCAAGATGAGCAAGGGCGCTTGTCAGTCGGCTTGTAAGAAGGTCGGGCAGGGCATGTGCAACAACCAATCCGATCAGGTGCGTCCGGGCATGGGTGGTCGCGGGCGCGGGGCTGGTGGCCTTGCCGCCAAACAGGAGACCGCCACCGGAAGCAAGGAGCGCAAGGAGAAGGTTGAGGTTCAGGATGACGAGGTCATCGCCCGCCAATACATCGAAGGTCCTTCAATGGTTGGCGAGAGCCAAGTTGTGATGGAGCAGATCGTCGGCAAGATCGGCGGGGGAACCGAAGATGCTGTGGATGACGAG
>SXGS01389198.1_pt1 | contig 10533 bp, 12 predicted proteins | sample 3174681 | NCBI WGS metagenome assembly SXGS01 (sample SAMN11356861, study PRJNA531348) | freshwater metagenome | isolation source: freshwater sample F1-80 | place: China: Fuxian Lake, Yuxi | collected 2017-12-25
ATCGGCCTCGGTTTTAATGTCTTTGGCCAGTTCGGCCGCTAGGGCCTGTAGTTTGCTGCGTTCCATAGTTGTGCCTTGCATGACGGGTCCTCAGTGAGAGGTTAATAGGCCGTCGGCACTTACACAATTTTATTTACAGGCTCCTTGTGTTTGATGACATTCTGAGAAACACTACTCATGGGGTTACTCCTTGGCGCTTGCGCGCTGGTTTAATAAAGATTCGCATCATTATCAAACCGAGTAACCCCATCCTTTGGCAAGGACTTTCTGTCAGATTAAGTCTGAACTACTACAGGTGATCATTAACCATTCCAGATGCCTGCATAAATGCATAGCAAATAGTTGATCCTACAAATTTGAATCCCGCTTTTAATAATGCCTTACTCATTGCATCAGATTCTAGTGATTTTGATGGAACTTCACTAATTAATAGGCGATTATTTTGCATGAGTTTATTTTGCACAAATGACCATAAAAATTGATCAAAAGTTACTCCACTTTTTTCTTGGGCCAAGTAAGCCTTAGCATTGCCAATAGTTGCCGACACTTTTAATCTATTGCGAACGATGCCAGGATTAGCCATTAGCTCCGCCACTTTTCTCTCTCCATACTTTGCAATTTTTTTTGGATCAAAATTATCAAAAGCCTCACGGTAGCTTTCCCTCTTCTTTAAGACAGTTGGCCACGAGAGTCCGGCTTGAGCACCTTCTAATATCAGAAACTCAAAAAGCTTTTGACTATCTCGAAGTGGAACGCCCCATTCTGTGTCGTGGTATTGGCGATAGAGATCAAAATCTTCGCGCCAAGGGCAGCGGATCAGTGTTTTCATTCGTAGATTCAATTGGAAAAACTTAGTAGAAATCCATTTTAAATAGATGCGCCAATCCTCGACCTGACGTAGCCCTACCTTTTATCCCGCGAACGCCTGACTGAGGTTCACCTTCCAGCTATCGAAGCAGATACGGCCACAGGGAGTCACGATGCTGGTCTTGTCATGCAACGGACACTCTATCTTCGACAATCCGATATTTGGACGCGACGAGGACCGGTAAACATCCGCTGGTCGTCGTATTTGCAAGCCTTGATGCGGTCCCTCGATATTGTATTCCTCGACGAAGGCATCGAACTTACCCTGTTACTGCAGCAAGTTCACGCCAGCTGGTTTGGTTGCTGCCTGCTACAAATTCCGGATATCGGTCTGGTGACCGCCAGTTTGTTGGTAGCAAAATCAGGCGATGGGCAACAGTAAAGCTGTGCCCATAACTTCGCAGCTTCGCCGAGAATGGTACCGCGTCAACACAGCACGGGCGAGCGATCGCAGCTGCTGGGCATCAGCAAACGCGGTGACAAAAATTTCCGACGTTTGTTGGTGCAATGCGCACGTGTTTACATACAACATCTCGAAAGACAGACCGGACCACAGGCCGAATGGGTCAGACAGTCATTGAAACGGGACCATTCCAATGTGGTGGCTTCGCGCTGTCTGAATTTCTCTGGAACCATTCACTGAGTTGTTGGCTCTAAATTAGCTTCTAACTTTTGCGGCCAATCAAATGCCACATCATGATTCAACAGGGCCGGAGGCTATGGCCAAGTAAGAGTCCTTGATTCATGCGGTAAGTCAAAACGAAAAATCAAAGACGTTGTCGAAGAATGCGCTGACGATACGCTGAGCCGTCACGGTGGCGACGAGCTCCTCTACCTGCTCCTGGAACTCAAAAACGCGCAAACCGCTGCCGTTATTGCTGAAAAAGTCATTCGAGCCATTGGGGAGCCCTGCCTCATGCCAACCAACGATAAGGGCATCAGCTATCAGATCAAACTCAGCAATAGCATTGCCATTTTCCCCATAGACGGGGAAACAGCCGATGCGCTGGTTGCTGGCGCAGACAAGGCGACGTTCCAGGCCAAAAAAACTCGCCGTGGTTATGCGTTTGTCTCTTGAATAAGCGATGTACAACTGATGACTGGGTATCTGCCTAACAATGTAATAATTCGCGTGAGGCTTGGTCAGATAAGTGATATCTTAGATTTCAATGCGTAGCCGATGTAAATAAATAATAAATAAAAAATTCATGTCTCTCTCGCACCCAGAACTTGCTCCCGTCCTTGGGCATCAAAACGGCGCGCTGAGCGCGATCCATGCGTGGATTGACGCAGTTAACCGCCATGACCTTGAGGCGATTGTCGCAATTTTTGCGCCCGATGCTAGCTTCTTCGGCACAAGCACACAAACATTGGTGAGCTCATCCGAAGGCATCCGACAATGCTTCGACGTGGTATTCAAAAACTATGCCCCACTCAAGGTTGCGCTTGGGCTGGTCACCATCAGCGAACTATCGCCAGACAGCGCTGTGATCACCGGTTACAACAAATGGCAGGTGACGCTTAACGGTGAGTCGGTCGAAGGCATGGGTCGCTTAAGTGTCGCGGTGGCTTTGCGTGACGACTATTGGCACATCATCAGCTTCCATCGCTCTGCCATGCTGGACGGATTTTATTTTGTTGCGCTTGGGTTGGGTGTGATGCTGTTTAAAATCATCGGCAGCGACAGCATAGCTTGGTGCAAATTAAGGCATAGTGCGAGCTGTGGCATATCTTGAAGCATTCAGCCCCTCTGTTTTGCAACATATGAAAACCCGCTACAACGCTGTCACCCGCTGGATTCACTGGCTGATCGCAATACTTGTAGTGGCAAATTTCATCCTCGGCCCGGAAGATCTCGATGAATCAGAAAATCTTGTTAGTGACTGGAGCGCGCAACTCCACGAAACATTGGGGCTCGTTGTATTTGGTTTAAGTGTTTTTCGCATGGTCTGGATGCTTTTTGCCCAGCCACGCTTGCATATCCCCATGTCGACCCTCATGTCTATGAACGCCAAGACACTTCAAGCCACACTTTATCTTTGGTTGCTCGCCGTTCCTTTAACTGCAGTGTCCGGCATGTGGCTCAATGGCGATGCGTTAAATCTCCTCGGAAATACGACGATCATGACGCCGTTCGCGACGATAAAACATTCGAGTGCGCTACTGCTTGACCTTCACGTCATCTTTGCCGATTTATTGATGTGGCTGGCAGGCGTCCATGCGGGGGCGGCGTTATTTCATCACTACATTTTGAAAGACACTGTTCTCAAGTCGATGATGTCGAAGTCGCTTGGTGACCCATGATAAGAACCTCCGTATCAGCGGCTTTGCACTCGACACCTGACTTCTGGCCTACTTGTACCAGTTCGATATTGCTTCAGTAACCCTTTCTTGACTCTTCCCTGCGTCTTTCAATCCGTCTTCTGTCGAAACCACTAGGACTCTGACTTCTCCGTGGCGCTTGCGGAAACCTTTTGATCCCTGCGCATTCTGAAATATTGTGGCTAGGTAGCTATGTGGTACCTCAGCGCATCCAAGCCGGACCGTGCGCTCGCAAAGGCATTGTCTTGCGGTGGTGACGCTGCATACTTCCATTGAAGGCAAGGTCGCGCTGAAATCGCAAGGGTCACGTGAGCCAGCGTAACTGCACACAACGCGCAGGGTATGCACACCTGAAAACCCAGCCTCTGACCAAAACCAAGGACCTCGCCATGTCCGGAACATTGAACAAAGCTTTACTGATCCGCCATCTTGGCCACGATCCTGATGTGCGCACCATGAACAGCGGTGAGCCCGTCGCGCATTTATCAATTGCGACTAGCGAGGGGTGGAAAAATAAATCCACCAGTGCGCGGCGTGAGGCCACCGAATGGCATCGTGTCGTGCTTTACAAACGACTGGCCGAGATGGCGGGCCACCATCTGAAAAAAGGGGCTCTGGTCTATGTCGAAGGCCATCTGCAGACGCGCAAATGGACGGACAAGGATGGCGTCGAACCTCATACAACGGAAATCGTCGGCGACGAACTCCGCTTGCTGCACCGCCCGTCGGAATATCGGGCGGCGCTAGATGTGCACCCAACACCGCGCTTTGAAAAAACTCCGGGAGAGTCAGCGGCTGGGCAAAGCGTCTCTTTTTGAGCTAAGCCACCGAACCTGCAGGTTCGTGAGCGAAATCGCCAAAAGCGGCTTTTTTAATGACCGCGGAACCTGACCCTCGCTTTTGAACACTGATTTTGCATGCCCGCTTAAAAAAAGATAAGACGCCTGCGAGGAATTCGATGAACGCTCTGCCATGCGCCAGACTGCTTGCAAGCCCGACACTAGGCCGGCCAGATACCACGCGAAAATCGCCTTTTGTTTTTGCTGAGGGTAATGGGTTTCCCGAGCCAATACTCTCGTCGCAACGCAAAATTCTTGCCTCTTGCGGCCTCCATCTGACGTCCATCGGACCAGGCGTACCGGTGGAATCTGCTCAAACTCTGATCGATAATTTCGCCCCACATCTCCGCAGGGTTCCAATTTACTCATGCACGTGCATGGGTAACTGGGGATAAACCATCAACACAAATTGAGATTCAAAGAATCCGCTGAAAGTCAGGTAAGTACGGCAAATTTTCTCGAACAGCTGTTGAAGCAAGCAGAAAAACTCCATGCAGGCCGACATCAAACTCCTCTCCCGCTGCCGATCTTGCATGTGATGAGCTGCGAGGTTGGCGTGCTCACTGATGAAATACTGCTGCATAGCCCTTTGTGGAATTCGGCTTACATTATTCTGTATTCAGGATCGAAGCCCATTCTGGCGCTTCATTACGATGCCGCACTGGCGTCAGCCGTCGCGTATATGAGCCACTGTGGGAAACACGATATTCCTGTTTATCCGAAGCGATTGTTTTATCTGGCAGGAAGCCGGCGTGGAGACGGAATGCGCTTGCTGGGAGGCGATCTGCAGGCTCCGCTGGTGCTCAACGCGCCCAAAATAGCCGACGATCTCACGCCATCCGGGCTGGGTCGACGCCTCAAAGATTCGGCAAATGACATCGCCGATTTTTTCTATCCGCCATCGAGACGAGCGCAGAAGAACGACAACTTGCTGCATCCTGGCGACAGGCGATCGTCGAACTTTTGAATACGCGAATTCAGCGTCGCGATCTGGTCGGCGTAAAACGTCTTCTCGCGGAGCAACTAGCAAGCATCCGCCCGCCTCGGCGAAAGTTATACCTATCGTGTCGGCTCTTTGCTGGAGTACCGGACGAAACGAGGACGCAAAAATGATCGTCGAGGCCATCCTCGACAAATGCGTGGATTTGAGTCAAACCGACCTGACAGGTTGTGGCCCGCTTCTCGCATCACTCCCCCACAGAAACCCGATGTTGCTGCAACGGCTGTTACAGCACGGGGCCAATCCCAACAAAAGAGAGTGGGGTGGCAAAACGCCTTTGATGGTGGCGACCTATCATCAATTTCATGCTGGTATCAAGTTGCTGCTGGATTTTGGCGCTGACGTCGATTATTCCAGGTACGGTGATACCGCTTTAACGCTTGCTGTACGGCGAGGCGACATCATCGCGGTCGAGTTACTGCTCAACCATGGTGCGGGTCCGAAAGCGGGCTTGTCGCAGGAGCTGATCGATCAGGCAAACAAAGCCGGGGACTTTGAAATAGCAGCACTACTTGAAACGGCACTTGAACGCCATCAAGAGGGCTGAATTAACGATAACCACCCCAGACCGGTCGCCGTGCCATGACGCGGCCGATACTCGCAACCAATCCATCCCTCATAGCCTGCCTGATCCATCATCGCGAACAGCCAGGGGTAGTTCAGCTCACCCACGTCCGGCTCGTGCCGGTCAGGCACACCGGCGATTTGCACGTGTCCGATATGGGGTAAGTATTGCCTGAACGTGCTGACGATGTCGCCCTCCATGATTTGGGCGTGATAAAAATCCATCTGCACTTTGAGATTAGGCGCACCCACCGATGCGAGTAAGGCATGCGCCTCTTTTTGATAGTTCAGGAAGTAGCCTGGCATATCGCGCGTATTAATTGGTTCGATCAATAGCGTGATGCCATGCGGCGCAAGACGTTCGCATGCATAGCGCAAGTTTCGAATGAATGTGTCACGACACTCGGCCAGGTCTGCAGGGGCAGGCACAATACCGGCGAGTGCGTGCAGCCGCGTTGTGCCTGTTGCGAGCGCATAGTCGAGGGCTTTCTCCACACCGTCGCGAAAATCCTGCTCGCGCCCTGGCAGCGCACCAAGGCCACGTTCGCCCGCGGCCCAATCACCCGGCGGTAAATTGAACAAGACATTCTGCAGGCCGTGATCGCGCAGGGCTTGTGCAACGGCGTTTTTGTCTTCGTCGTAGGGGAACAGATGCTCGACCGCGCGAAATCCGGCGGCAGCGGCAGCGGCAAAGCGGTCCATGAAAGGCACTTCGTTGAACAGAAAACTCAAATTGGCGGCGAATTTGGGCATGGTACGGGCTCGTCAAACGGCAAATTAAGTTGCCATGATACAAGCCCAGCCCTTATCCTTTGACGCAGATCAATCACAACAAGGGAGACAAGCATGGAAGTCCTGATCACGGGTGGCGCTGGCTTTTTAGGTGCAAAGCTGGCCCGACAGTTACTGGCACGCGGCACGCTGGCCGGACCCTCGGTGCAGCCTGAAAAAATCTCCCGCATCACGCTGCTGGATCAGGTCGCTGCGCAGGGCTTCGATGATGCGCGCATCGCGGTCATGACGGGTGACGCTGCCGATCCGGCCGTGATCGCCAAGGCACTGACGCCATCAGTACAGTCGGTTTTTCATTTAGCCGCTGTCGTCAGCGGTGAAGCGGAAAGCGATTTTGATCTGGGCATGCGCATCAATCTCGACGCCACCCGCGTCTTGCTGGAGCAGGCGCGCAAGCATGGCAACCGACCACGCGTGGTGTTCACCAGTTCAGTCGCCGTGTTTGGCGGTGATCTGCCACCCAAGGTATTGGACACCACACCGGCAACACCGCAGGGTTCGTATGGTGCGCAAAAAGCTATGTGTGAATTGATGGTGAGCGATTACAGTCGCAAAGGCTTCGTTGATGGTCGCTCGCTGCGTTTGCCTACGGTTACGGTAAGGCCTGGCAAAGCCAACAAAGCCGCATCAAGCTTTGCCAGCGGCATTATCCGCGAGCCTTTGAATGGCGTGGTGTCAATATGCCCGGTACCGCCGGAAACCAAGGTGTGGGCATTGTCACCTCGCAGCACCGTGCACAATCTGGTTCACGCGCATGAGTTGGAAAGTGCTGCGTTTGGTACCGCAGGCGCAGTCAACCTTCCGGGGCTCACGACCACCGTGGGTGAAATGGTCGCCGCCATGGGTCGTGTCGCCGGTACGGAGACTATGAAGCGGGTGGAATGGAAAGAAGACCCGGTGATCATGAGCCTGGTACGCACCTGGCCCGGCGATTTTGTCACTACGCGCGCGGAAAAAATGGGATTCGTTTACGATGCGAACTTCGACGATGTGGTGAAAGCGTATATCGAAGAAGAGCTCCATTAAGTACGGCTAACGCTTGCGCAGGGGGCTATGCTGAGTTCAAGTCCCTTCGCGCATGCCCCATTTCCACATCCAGGTGGTGGGCAATGGCAGCATCATGAACAGGTGCTCGATGACGGCGAGTGTCAATAGTCCCGCGACCAGACACAAGCTGGTTGCAGCGAACGCATCCTGTGGCTGCACCGATACCGCCATCCACAGTGGCACAAGCACCGCCATGGCTGCGGTCACTGAGACAGGCATGAGCCAATTCCACGAACGGCGCGTGAAATAACTTTGTAAATACGCGAGATGCGCAGGGAGGAAGTTTTCCGAAAGGTTGCGCACGCCAAGGAAAAGATTCAGCTTGGCGGAGAGGCGCATGGACCACAGCACGAGATAAGTCCACCAGCCTGTTTGATTTGGTTTATCCCAACTGACTGCAAACACCATCAGCGCGAGCAGTATCAGCGCCATCTCGTGGTGCAGTATCGCTTCCGTTGCATGACGAACGCGTCGCCAACCCCGGCTATCCGTGGGGCATTCGCTGCGCCGTGCACCAGTGACATACCCCAGCAGGAAGGCAATCTCCTGCCAGCTCCATACAAGCACGGCGCAAGTGAAAGCGCAATAAGCCGATGCGACGGTGGTGCGCGATGCAGAAATCGACAAGCCTACCAGCGCAAATCCCAATAACAGCGTGAACTTGAGTAGCGTCCATTTGAACGTCCAGCGCGGCAGTCGGCCCAGATACATGATCACGCCGGTGGAAAACCACCAGACAAACAGCGTAAACAGGGCCGGTAAAAGATACTGTGACATCAGAAACTCACTCGGACATCACCAGCTAGGTACGAGCCGCGCCGACTGCGGCAAGGCGTTGGACTTCACCGGAATGCAATACATTCGCACAAATACCGCTGCACCCGCCACGCTCCAAAATGCCTTTTGCAGGTTACCCAGAATGCCGCCGGCTGCCTTGCCTGCATCTGCCCGCATCGCGCAGTGGTAGAGCCGGTTCAGGTTGGCATGGAAGGCTGGATGGTCGATGTCCAGCACGACAGGAAATACCTGCTTGGTAATTTCATTGGTGATGCGAAAGACGTCGAAATCATATTCGGTTGGCTCCAGCCCCATCGCCTGCTTCAACTCGGGCCGGGTGTGATCACGCACATACATCGTTGCGTAGACCGCGAGCAAGAAAAAGCGTATCCAGAGCACGTTGCCACCTTGAAGCAGCCCAGGATTGGCACGCATGATCAATGCAAACGATTCGCCATGACGAAACTCATCATTGCACCAGCGCTGAAACCAGCGAAAAATCGGATGAAAGCGCTTGTCCGGATGTTTTTCCAGCTGACGGAAGATCTTGATGTAGCGGGCGTAACCAATTTTCTCCGACAGATAAGTCGCATAGAAAATGTATTTGGGTTTGAAGTACGTGTAGCTCTTGGTGCGCTTCAAATTACCCAGATCGATGCCCAGACCATAATCCTTCAGCGAGGAATTGAGAAAGCCAGCGTGACGTGATTCATCGCGCGCCATGTATTCCATCAGCTTTTTGATGTCCGGATTACTGACATGACGTTTTATTTCGTTGTACAGCACGCAACCTGAAAATTCCGAGGTCAGCGAGCTCACCAGAAAATCCAGAAACTCCTGGCGCAACTCCGGCGACATTTTGTGCGCCAACTCGCGCGCCTCTTCGGCAAAGGTCGCATCACGCTGAAAATGATCGTGATTGTTGTCGCCTTCATACTCGGCCATCATCGCATCCCATTCCGCACGCACCGGCTCGATACTGATCTTGTTCATCGCATCGAAGTCAGTTGTATAAAATCGCGGCGAGAAAAGGGTGTTGGTTACCGCCTTTTTGGCAGCGTCTTCAACCGACTTTATTTCACTGATGGCATTGTGCATGGTATTTGCTCCTCTACTTCACGAATCACGGGCTTTTCCTCCACGGGATCGGCGCGCAATAGCCACAGGTGCAGACCCAGATAACCAAGCCAGAACGGTGCCAGTGCCGCTTCGATCACCGTAGCATTCATCGCTTTTGAATCTCCATCGCCTGCGAGGTGTAAAACCCGTTGGAAATTTTTTCTGTGTTCCCGATCTGCCAGCCATTCAGCGCGGTGCATTCGCCGATTGCCGACCGCAGCGATGCCTCTGCAATTGGCTCAATAAACGGTGCGCGATCGCTGCGCGGAAAAATACGGCCAACACGAATCATGGTCGCCAGAATCGGATTGCTCGGTGCAAAAGTGAACAGCAGCGAGCGCCCCGTGCGCTGCGCCAAACCTGACAGCACGCGAACCATGTCATGCTTTTCATAATGAATCATCGAATCCATCGCGACGACATGATCGAAATCGCCATAGGATGTCGACAGCATGTCACCGGAGACAAACTCGACCTTACCCTCACCCAGGTCGTCCGGTACGCGTTTGCGCGCTAGCTCCACCAGGGTAGGTGAGAGATCAATCGCCACCACATGCGCACCGCGACGCGCTAGGTCGACCGCCAGCGTGCCAGTACCGCACCCCGCGTCGAGAATGCGACGTCCATGCAAGTCATGCGGCAGCCATTCAAGCAGCGTCTGTCGCATTCGTTCGCGTCCCTCTCGAACGGTTTTCCGGATACCCGATACGGGTTCGTCCGAAGTAAGTCTTGCCCATTGGTCAGCCGCCGTGCGATCGAAGTACTCTTCGAGCTGTTCGCGTTTTTCTTCGTAACTGGTCGTTCCCATTGTCTTCCCCTATACGACCTGCCTGCTCCTAATCGAACCCCAGCAAATCAAAAATATCCCGATCTTTCATTGCTTCACAGACGAGCGGGTCAGTGCCTGCCCACAGTGAAGCCGCCAGCCGCATATATTCCTGCTGCACTGCCAAAAGCTCGGGTGAGTCCTCCATCTCGAACAACGTCGCCTTCTTCAGACGGCTCTGCCGGATCAAGTCGAGGGACGGAATGCGCGCCATCGTCTTGAGTCCGACGCGCTCGTTAAATTTGTCAATCTGGTCTGTGGCATCGGAACGATTGGCAATCACGCCGCCCAGACGCACGTTGTAGTTCTTTGATTTGGCCGCAATCGCCTGCACGATGCGGTTCATCGCAAAGATGGAATCGAAATCATTGGCGGTGACG
>SXGS01244408.1_pt1 | contig 10531 bp, 10 predicted proteins | sample 3174681 | NCBI WGS metagenome assembly SXGS01 (sample SAMN11356861, study PRJNA531348) | freshwater metagenome | isolation source: freshwater sample F1-80 | place: China: Fuxian Lake, Yuxi | collected 2017-12-25
CAATACCTGGATTGTCCCAAGCACTTCGAGGGGCGGAACACATTTACCTTTCGCATCTTGTTTTGGTGGGGGCATCATGCCGCGTTTGCACTTTTGCTCGAAGGGGCGGATCTCAAGCAATACAAGAAGCGCTTTGTCGACCGTTTCCACCAGTTGGCGGGACAGGATCTGGAGTTCTCCCTAGCGCCGACGCTGTGGGAGTGGAAACAGGGCGAGGGCTATACGTTGCCCATTACACACGATGGCAAAGCCAGGCTTGCCGCTGTGCTGGCGGAGCGGTCGTTCATGAAAATTATTCGGTGTGTGCCGTTGAGCGATCCTCGTATTCAGGCTGGGCAGCTGCCGCAATTGAGCTGTGAGACGTTTCGGGCCATGCTTCCCATCATCACCGCATAAACTTTCTTCACCGCCCGATTGTCTCCGACCCATAACTTGGGTAGACTGAGCCACCGTCATTCTGTAACGGTTTTACGCAAGGAGGAGTCTGTGAAACGAATGATCATGCGCATGGCGTTGGTATGTGGAGCGGCGCTCATTGTGTCGGCCTCAGGCGGTTGCGCGGGGAAGAGCAATCTCTGGTATCTCGATTTTCAAACGAAGCAGCCAGCGGCACAGTCTGCAGATATGGAGCCGGTGACGATTGTGATTGAGCCGTTTGAAGACCGGCGCGCGGACAAAGCCCGTATCGGGACCCGTACTCACGTATGGGGTGGCGTCACGCATTTCGATGTTGTGGGCGGCCGGCCAGCCGACATGATCAGCCAGGCACTGGTGAATCGCCTCAAAATGCGTGGCTGGGGAAACCGTGCGTGGAATATCCGTTTGGGGCAGACTGGATCGGCGACCGACGCCGATATCGTGATCAGCGGCCAGGTACAAGAATTTTCAGCCAGTGCGAAGAGTCGTGCGTTTTCCACCGTGATCGACGCCAAGAGCCGGCTCACGATTCAGGCCAAGAATGTGGACGACAAGAGTACGACCACGCGCAGTATCGAGGGCGCTCGGAGCCGGACGGTCGTCTGGTTTTGCGAACAGGACGTGCAGGAGTTGCTGGCGGCGACATTGGATGACGGGATCGAACGGTTGATCGCCGATACGATGGTCGTGCAGAAAGCCCTGCGGCCGGTACGATAATTAAGCGGACGGTTGAGCAGGCTGCGGCTGAGACGTTACAGGGGGCAGCCGGGCGAGGTTTTCTTCCTCCGCCCCCGCAGTTCCCGCGCGGTGGCTTGTGTCGAAGGGATGTGCCACAGTGCTCGAACGGCGGTGGGAAACGACGGGTTCGCTGACGTTCAGCCAGGCCCTGGCTGTGGGCGATCGGCTGCGAGGGCTTGGCTTGAAGCCGGCCGCGCCGGCCAATGACGTCATTTGTTATGTCGAAGAATGGACAGTAAAGTCCGTTGACGACTTCGATCAGCTCGATCCGTGGGCGACAGAAGACGTCACGCTGATCCATGTGCGTGAACAGTGGCGCGGCGATTTTTTCCTGCTCTCCGGCGCCTATCACACGAGTTATCTGCGGCATCAGGACATCGGCACCTACTGTTCAATCAGCCATCCCTGGCGCATTCGGGAACGCCTCACGCTACATGAGCCGAAGGGCATGTTCTGGATCGGATTCAGACATGCGCATTCCTTCATCCGTATCCGCCTTCAGACCTGTATGGTCATCACGCCGGGGGAGACGCGGGGGGATGGGCAACGGGCACAATGGCTGGATGAACGGCGCGCGGCGTTCCTCGATGCGATTGCGGCGCTGGAATTGCCGGTCGAGACCGTGATCGAAAAGGACGCTGTAGTGCTCAGACCTCATGACCCCGCCGTTCCTTTTTTCTGTTCATGGCCGGACGCGTTTGGCCCCTGCCAATTTGAATACAACACGACGGACGCGTATGAGTTTCTGGTGCCGGCCAGCAAGCTTGCCGCGACGTACGCTCCGGAACCGGCCGGGGTTCGCGCGTATCTGACCGGGTTTTCGGAAGCCGCACTGGCGGAGTTTCAGGCCATCGAGCCAGCCGCCCGCGTCGCCTATCGCTGTTCGGTCCATTGCCCGCTCGATGAGTTGCCCGATATCCTGGACGCGATTCGTCCGGATGGCCGGCTCTATGCCACGCTCTGTGAATTTCAAACTCGGGATCTGCTGCCGGAAGGCGAGGAGGCCTCAGCCATCATCGGCATCGTCGGCGGCAGCGGAGGGTTCCAGATTGAAGTGCGCTTGAACCGGGCTCCGCTTGATGAAGAGGCGATGGCGGGCTGGTTGGAACAGTTGATAGGCTATCCGGTCGCCTATGCGCCGCTGCCCGCGTTCGTGTGACAGGATGCTGAAAATGGTGTTGATTCCTGAGATTTGGGTGCGAGACAGTGTGAACCTGTTCTCGCGCAAAGCATTGGCAGGAGACTCATGAGCCTCCGCATCTTACGACCTTGCCCCTCCAGCCCCAATTGCGTGTCCACCCAGGCCCGGGATGAGGGACATGCGATCGCGCCGTTGCGGTACAAGAAGCCTCGCGCAGAAGCGAAGGAAGCGTTGAAGGCGGCGGTTGCGACATTGCCTCGGGTCACGCTCGTCGAAGAAGACGAGTTCTATCTGCATTACGAATTCACCAGCCTATTGTTTCGGTTCGTGGACGATGTGGAGTTTCTCTTCGACGCCGCCGCGCACATCATCCACTTTCGTTCTGCCTCCCGCACCGGCTATGGAGACTTGGGCGTCAATCGCAAGCGTATGGAGGAGCTGCGCGCGCTGGTCGAGCGCAAGCTGTAGATCACGCGAGGGTGCCTTCAGTGTTTGGAGGGCGCCGGTTTGGGGCCTAACCTCGTGGTGTGTTGAAAGACGCACTTTGGGCAGGTGTAGTGGACGAACTGACTGCCGCCGACCAGGCGTTTCTTCATCGGGACTCGGCACCAGGTGCACAGGCGGTCGGGAAGGTCTGTCAGAGAAGCATCCGGTGGTGTAGTCATGGGTGGTATTGTCTCCGAGGGTCGTAAATGTTGTCAACCGAGCGGGATGACAACGCTGTCATGAAATTATTCTGACCGACGACCGTGCGTCTCTTAAAATCCGTGGTATAGTGCGTGAGGTACTCGTTGAGTGCACGTGTTTCTCACCCTCTTACAGAAAGGTACTACCACCTATGAGCATCTCGGCTAGTTCCGAGTCCGCGATCTTTCCAACCAACGCCCCTGTGGCCGCTTCCCGTCCTGTCCAAGACATGGTGGGAGAAGGCAAAGCCTGGGGACTCTGCACCGCAGTTGACCTGCAAGATTGCAATCCCGATCTTATCCGTGATGCCGCCCATATCAAGCGCTACGTCGTCGAACTCTGCGAACTCATCGGCATGAAGCGTTTCGGCGAATGCCAGGTCGTCGATTTCGGCGAAGGCCGCGTGGCCGGTTACTCTATGGTGCAGCTGATCTCGACGTCGTTGATCAGCGGCCATTTCGCCAATGATACCAATAACGCGTACCTCGATGTTTTTAGCTGCAAGGGATATGACCCCGCGGTCGTCGAATCCTTCTCAAAGGAATTTTTCGGCGCCCAACGAAGTTTGGCTACGGCGACACTTCGATACTAAGGGGTGCACCTGCATCTGATACACCCTGCGCGGGGGCCGCGGTTACGCGGTCCTCGCCCTGGTCAATCCGCTTCTGACGAGTTTGTACCAAGATGAATCCCACGACAACCAAAGAATTGTTCGATTCGCTTCCTTCAAAATTCGACAAGGACGCAGCCGATGGATTAGACGCGGTGTATCAGTTCAATTTAACCGGCGCACAGAGCGGCCAGTATCATGTGATTGTGAAAAACGGCCTCTGTGCCGTCAAAGAAGGTGTCTATGCCGATCCGCAGGTGACACTCTCGCTTGGTGGAGACGACTGCATCAGGCTGCTCAACGGCCAGCTCAGCGGATTTTCGATTGCCATGTCGGGCCGCTTGCAGATCGCGGGAGATATCAGTCTCGCCATGCAGCTCAAGTCTTTGTTTCCGACCATCGGCCGCTAAACCATCGAGGCCGTCAGCCGGCTGTGTGTCAGGAGAGAGTCATCTCCTGCGCGTCTTCCGGTTTTCTTCGAATCCGTTCCTCCAACATCACATATACCGTCGGGATCAGGAACAATGTTAACAGCGTGGAGACGCTCAAGCCTCCGACGACCGCTCGCGCGAGCGGCGAGTTGGTTTCCCCCCCGGTTCCAAGGCCGATGGCCATGGGGAGCAGGCCGAAGACCGTCGCGAGCGATGTCATGAGAATCGGTCGGAGGCGGGTTCTCGATGCGGTGATCACGGCGTCGAGCAGCGGCCGGCCTTTTCGGCGTAGCACGTTCGTATAATCGACCAGCAGGACGCCGTTTGAGACGACGATGCCGAACATCATGATGATGCCCATCATCGATGTCGTGGACAATGTCGTGTCGGTCAGAAACAGAATCAGGATCACCCCGGGAAATCCCATCGGCACCGAGAACATGATGATAAATGGGTCGATGAGCGATTTGAACTGCGCGGCCATCACCATGTACACAAGCATGAGCGCGAGGACGGTGGCGAACAGCAGGCCTTGAAAGGTTTCGCGCTGTTGCTGAATCTGGCCGGCCAGTTTGAGGCTGAAACCAGTCGGCAATTGAAGCGAGGCGAAGGCCGACTCGAGGTCGGCGGCAATGTCTCCCAGCGGGCGAGTCGTCGGATTGGCCGTCACATGCACCACGCGCTGAAAGTACTTGCGGTCGATCTTGACCGGCCCGGCATTCAATTTGAGCGAGGCGACGTTTTTGAGCAACACCGGCTGTCCGGTCTTGGAGGTCAATAAAATATTCTCCAGGTCGGTGAGATTCGTCCGGTGTTCCTCGGCCAGCCAGGCGCTGATGAAATACTCATTGCCGTTGTGCGGGTCGGTGTAGATGATGGGATCAGTTTGCCCGTTGCCATTGAGGGAGTATAGAACTGTGTTCGCCACGTCGGCTTCGCTGATGCCGAGTAATGCCGCCTTTTCACGATCCACCGTGACGTTGATCTCCGGGTAGTTTTCCTCTCGGCTGGGTTCGATATCGGCCAGCCCCGGGGTTTGCTCCATGATTTCTTTGACGCGGGTGATCACCTCGCGGGCTTTGTCAAAGTCATAGCCGTAGATTTCAACATCGACGGCCTTTTGCGAGCCGAAGCTGGTGACGCGTTTGACCAGGCCGCCCGGATCGAACGACATGGCCACGCCGGGGAACAGCGTGAGAATCTTCGGGCGCACGTCATTCATGATCTGCACTTGGCTTCTGCGGCGTTTATCCACCGGGGCCAGGTACACCTGGATTGATGACGTATGGGGGCCGGTGTTGGGGTTGAAGAGCGACGACCGGCCTTGGGATAGCACGCCTGTGCTGGAGACGATCGTTTCCAACTCATGAGCAGGAATAGCCTCGCGAAGCACTCGTTCCACGTCGGCGACTTGTTGCTCTGTTTTTTCGACACGCTGGCCGACGGGAGCGCGGAGGGCGATGCGGAACTGGCTTTCGTCCGAGACCGGCAAGAATTCAGTGCCGATCCGAGGGACCAGCGAGAGCGAGCCGGCAAAGATCAGCAGTACGGCTGCGATGAACAGTCGGCGATGCTGCAACATCCAGCGCAGCGCACCTTCGTAGCTTCTGTCAAGAGACTCATAGCGATCGTGGCTCCAGGTCATGACCTGGAGCCACCATTCCGGCATTGTCTGGCGGGCTTCGTGTTCGGGTTTGAGAAACTTGTAACAGAGCGCCGGGGTGACGGTCCGGGAGATGAAGAACGATGTGAAGAGAGCGATGGCGATGGTGACGGTCAAGGGAATCAGCAAAAGGCGCGTGATCCCGACGATGAAAAACATCGGGAGAAAGACCACGACGGTCGTGACGGTCGATGCAAAAATCGGCATGGCCACTTCGCGGGCGGCCTCCACAATGGCGTCCCAGCGCCGAGCGCCGTGGTTCAGGTGACGCTGGATGTTTTCCAGCTCCACGATGGAGTCATCGACGAGGCGGCCGATGCCGAGCGCGAGCCCGCCCAGCGTAAAGACGTTGAGCGTTTGGCCTGACAGATGGAGCGCGATGAAGGTCACTAGAATAGAAAGAGGAATAGAAACGGAAATGATCATGGTGCTGGTCAGGTTGCGGAGAAAAATTAAAATCACGGCGGCAGCTAAGAGCGAGCCGTGCAACGCCTGTTCGATCAGATTACGGATGGACTGACGGATGTAGACGGATTGGTCGAACGAAATACCGAGGGTCACGCCCGGTGGAATGCCGATCATTTTCGGGATTGCCGCCCGCAGCGCGTCGACCACCTCGACCGTATTGGCGATCGGCTGCTTGTTTACGCGGAGAAAGACCGCCCTGGCCCCGTCGGTGCGTACGATGTTTGTTTGGATGTCGGATGAGTCGGTGACCGTTCCCACATCGCGGACTCGGACCGGGCTGCCTCGCGGGTTGACCTTCACGATGACGTCTTGGATCGGCTCGACGGTTTTGAACTGGTTGTTTGTAAACACGTTGTAGTCGAGATTGCCGGCTCGAATGTTGCCGGACGGCAGGATCACGTTCGCTGCTTTGACGGAATTCACCACGTCGAGAATGGAGAGCCCGCGGGTGCTCAGGAGCGCCGGATCGAGGTTGATGTTGATCTGACGGATTTTTCCTCCCTCCACAGTAGCGGCGGCGACGTTGGCGATTTGTTCGATCTGCGGGGCAATGGTGTTGTACGCCAGGTCGTAGAGCGCACGTTCGTCCAGGTTCTCGCTCGACACGGTGACGAACGAGACCGGGATTTGGGACACGTCGAACTTTACGATGAACGGCTGCAGAATGCCGGGCGGGAGACTGTTCAGAATCTGTGTGATGCGCTGCATCACCTCCATCTGCCCGGCATTGATATCGGCGCCCCAGTTGAACCAGATCTGCACGGCGCCGAGTCCCTGCTTGGAGAACGATTCGACATGCTCCACGTTGGAGGCGGAACTGACGGCTTTTTCGATCGGATAGACGACGCTTTGCTCGATATCGAGCGGGGGGGCGCCCTTATAGATGACGCCGACGAACGCGACCGGAATTTGGATGTGAGGAAAGAGATCGATGGGCAACCGCTGGAGCGATGTGATGCCGAGTACCACCATCGCGAGCGACAGCATCAAGATGCCGATTCGATTGCGGAGTGCGAAGAGTGTCAGCCACATAGCGAAATGGGTGAGGGGTGAGGGGTGAAGTGTAAGGGGTGGGAGATAACAGCTCGATTGAGGGCCCCTCGGAAATATGGCCTATTCAACCCCTGACCCCTCACTCCTTACCCCTTACTGGTTCGAGCGATTGCGCCTGTACAGGGGTGCCGTCATGCACGAGGTCTTTGCCGGAGACGATGACTGTTTCGTCTCCGGTGAGCCCTCTGGTGATCTCAACGCGGTTGTCGTTGCGCATTCCGATCGCGACATTCACCCGCTGAGTTTTCCCCTCCCGCACGACGAACACGTATTGCGTGTCTTCCAGCCGGCTGACTGCATCAATCGGAATCTGCACAGCCTGCCGATGGGTTCCCACCATCACTTCAACCCGGGCGAACATGCCGCCTTTCAGTCGGCGATCCTTGTTAGGTAAGTCGATTTCCACGGTCATCGTGCGTGTCTCGCGATTCAGCGCTTGGACAATCCGAGTGACCTGTCCCTCGAACCAGCGATTGGGGTAGGCTTCGGCCCGCAGCCCGGCTTTCTGTCCGATTTGTATCGTCGGGATATCTTTCTCGACGACCTCGATGAGGACGCGAACCCTGTCGATGTCATGCAGGCTCAACATGCTGCGCGACATAGTGGATGTACTGCTGGCTGCACCGGTGACATAGGCTCCAGTATCGAGATTACGCTCGGCGATGTACCCGGCAAACGGGGCGCGAATATAGGAGTAGGTCAGATTGGTGTCCGCCTGTGCCAGAGCCACTTCCATCTGTTTGACCTGGGCATCGAGCGACTCCAGCGCCGCCACGGCGGCATCGAAGTTCACCTGCGCATTGTCCAGATCTTGCTGCGAGACGAATTGATCTTTGATCAAGGCCTGCATACGGTCAAGCGTGAGTCGTGCATTGCGCAGGGCCGCCTTCTGCTGTGCGACCTTCGCGATGCTGGCGGCAAGGTTGGCTTTGGCCTGATTGACGGTATGCAGATAGTCCGTGTGGTCGATTTCCATCAACAACTGTCCGGCCTTGACGAAGTCGCCCTTATCCACATGCAGCTTGGTGATATAGCCGTCCACGCGTGAGAAGAGGTTGACGACCTGATTGGGTGAAATGTCGGCCGTATAGCTGAGGCGAATGTCGAGATCTTCTTTCAGCGGAGAGACGGTTCCCACCGTAATGAGGCGCGTTTTCTGCGGATCGGTTTTGGCCCCGGTACTTAGCCGGAAGATGACTAGGGCCGTCACGGCGAAGAAGGCGATCACCCCGAGGACGACGAATGGATGTCCGGTGATGCGGTTCATGCTCGTACTGGTGGCCTGAGAGCAGGAGGAGATTGGATGAGTCCGCCGAGGAACAGGGCCACATATTCGTCGATGGTGTCCTTGTAGCTTCGGTGCATGGGCAATCCAAGAATATCGTGCAAGAGGCGGTGATGGACAATGATGCCGAAGAACGCTCGGGCGGCGAGCAGTGGATCGACCGGGCGAAAGGCGCCGCTCTCGATCCGCTGGCTGATATATTGTGCCAACAGATCGTGAAAGGTCCTGTATTGTTGTTGAAAAAACATATCGGACAGTTCATGCCCTTCCAGGGCGCTGAAGAGGAGCAATCGGAGCATCGTCGGGTCTGCGCCTTTTTTGATCCGATAACTGGCCAGCAATGTGAGCAGGGCTGTATCGTCTTGCTTCTTGGCTGCTTCTTCCGCTGCGTCCCGCAACTCGGAGTATTGCGCCTTTTCCGCCAGAATGGCGGCATACAGCGCACGTTTGGTGGGAAAGTATTTGAAGAGCAGCGCTTCACTGACGTCGGCCGCCTTCGCGATTTCCTTCGTCGTGGTACCCTGAAAGCCATTTGCGGCAAACAGCGATGCGGCGGCGCTGATCAAGCCGGCTTGGCGTTCAGGCCCAGAAGTTCGTGACGGCCTACGTGGTGAGTTCGTGGCTTGTTCCATGGTGAGTGAGTGATTACTTACCATGAAAGTTAACATGGCCGATTCGTTGAGGGCAAGCAATGGGTTTTTGACCGGGCCGGGGTCAAAATACTGTGGAATGGCTTTCTTCCGGCCATCGCTCGCGTAACGTGCGACTCTCAAAAAAGATAACGCCGTGATCAAGGCTCGACTCGAAACGCAGGGTGACGTCTGTATGGAAGCCGTGCCAGGCATAGACTTTCACCGGGCCGACGGCGATTTGCCCGGGCGTTCTGTCCAGCGGGCCGTATGTGGATTGCAAATAGGCGAGAATCGCTTCATGCGTCACGGTGCTGCTGTAGCGAACGGCCGCGCGGCCAAACCGGTTCTGAAAAGTCGTGAAACGCATGGAGTCGACAGGGGTGGCCCCTAATCTTGGCGGCTGTTCCCTGGGTTCGTACGTTCGTATGTGGTCGGCCTCTTCGATAAGGACGAAGCGGTCTTGGTCTGACAATCGTGCGCCCCAGGGAATGCCTTCAAATCCATTGGGGTCATCGGCAATGGGAACCGCCGGCGCGGGCGTAGTTTGCAGAACCAAGCAGAGGACAATCCCTCCCCACGGACCGGCTTGAGTGAGCCATCTGGTGGGAGTCATGTTATTCCGCCGAATCGGTAATGTCGTCATTGAAGCGCGGCGCGAGCGTTCGACTGTCGATAAAGAGATAGCCGCGTTCTGTCCCGGCTTGATAGGTGACAGTGATCTCGGTGTCTGAGCCGCGCCAGGTATATTGTTGGTTGAGGCCCCGCGCCATCTGTCCTGGCACGCGCTGCAGAGATCCAAACTGAGCCTCTAAGAAATTCAGCACCTGTTTATGGACCTGCTCGCCTTCGTACCGGATCGTCACCCGGGCAAACTGGTCGTCGACCGATACATAGAGCATGCTGGTCATTTCGACGCCGGCAAACGTCGATCGAGTAGTCTTGGGCCGGTATTCTGTGAGATGAGTTCCTGAATGGATGGTTTCCAGATCTTGGCGCGCCGTCAGGGAGGTTCCCCAGGCGATGTCGTGGAATCCCTTCGGGTCATTGACCATCGGAACGGCCCACAAAGGCGTGACGCTGATCAACAGCCCCATCATGATGAGCAGAGAAAGGTCGAGATAAGACGGCGGCGAGTTGAAGTAGTGCATGCTATTCGCCGAGGGAAGACCAGAGATTCACTATGAACGCTACCATGAGGGAATGGTGAACGCAACCTGCCGAGGTTCCTTGAGAATCACAGGCGTCTAGTCTTATAATGCGCCGGTTTTCCGCCGTGATGTATGTAGAGCATCCACGAGAAGGCAAGAGGGGCATGTAGGGCATGATTGAAAGCGACGTCTTTGTACAATCCCTTCAGGATCTAGGGGTGAATTTTTTTACCGGCGTGCCCGATTCGATCCTCGGCG
>SXGS01585878.1_pt1 | contig 10530 bp, 8 predicted proteins | sample 3174681 | NCBI WGS metagenome assembly SXGS01 (sample SAMN11356861, study PRJNA531348) | freshwater metagenome | isolation source: freshwater sample F1-80 | place: China: Fuxian Lake, Yuxi | collected 2017-12-25
CCAACCAGAGCGGCATCTCCGGGGGAGCCGGTGGTGACGGCGGCAACATCATCGGCGGGGGTCCGGGTGGCGGCGGCCGGCCGGGCGGCGGCGGTCCCGGTGGAGGTCCCGGCGGTGGCGGACGCCCTGGAGGCGGTGGGCCTGGCGGTGGGCCTGGCGGCGGTGGAGGGTTCCCGGGCGGCGGACGTCCAGGCGGCGGCGGTCCGGGTGGTGGGTTCCCCGGCGGTGGGTTCCCCGGTGGCGGCGGCGGCGGTAGACCGGGGGGCGGTTTCCCGGGGGGCGGCGGCGGATTCCCTGGTGGGGGCGGTGGCGGATTCCCCGGTGGGGGTGGCGGCCGTGGAACCGGGATTGCTCCACCACACTCGTACGGGGTGACGACTCGCTTTGTGCTCTTCCAGCCGGTCTCTCGACCGCGTGTGCGGTTTGTTCAGCGCGGCGGCGGTGGATTCGGGGGTGGCGGTGGTCAGGTCGGCGGTGGCGGTCAACCCGGTGGCGGGGGGCAGCCAGGGGTCGGGGCTCAGCCAGGGGGCGGTGGTCAGACCGGCGGTGGTGCGGACACGACCGGCCCGATGGAAGGCGCCATTAACCTGAATACCGCTCCGGTGGAGGTCTTGATGACCCTTCCGCAGATGACCCAGGAAGCGGCTGAGGCGATCCTCTCTCGGCGACAAAGTCAGCCGCTGGTGAGCAGAGGCGACCTGCTTCAGATCCAGGAGGTAACGCAGGGCGTCTTCAACTCAATTGTGGAAAAGGTGACCGTGGTCAGCGACCGATTTACGGTTCGTGCGATGGGGGCCTCGAGAGCAGTCTCGCAGTCTACCGGACGCCCCTCGGATCTTGGTGTTCACCTTACCGTTACCCTTGATCGAACTTCGGGCCGGTGCCAGATCGCACGGCTGCGGCAGGACAATTAATGGCCCGTTCTCGTTTTGCTTTGGGGGTCGACTTTGCGGGGGAAGAGACGCGTCTTGCCCTCGTGGAAGTGTCCGACTCTGAACTGGAAGTGGTCTGGACCGGCGTGGCCGAGCACTCGGAGCAGCTTCCCAAACTGGTGCGCTCTATGCCCAAGCGGCCGTCGTCGCTCGTGGCGGCAGTGCCCTTGGAAGGCGGCGCACTTCGAATCCTCGATCTTCCTCCAACCACCCAGGAGAACCTCGATCGCGTCGTGGCGCTGGAGGCGGAGAGCGCTCTCCCGATGGCCGGCGATCAGGTGGCCATCGGTCATCACGTGCTCGGCATGACGGGGCAGTCGAGATTGGATGTGCTGTTGGTGGCGGCGCGTCTCGAGCCGGCGCAGGCTCAGCTTCGGCGGCTCACCGGCCTGCCGCTCCCGGCGCCCGCGCTCACGGTGTCGAGCGTCGCGTTGATGAACGCGCTCACGGAACTGCGTGGGGCCGAACGAGAGAAGACGTGCGCCATACTTCGTGTTGAAGAGATTGGAGCCGAACTGCTGGTGCTCGAGGGCGCTCGGCCCGTGCTCTCACAATTCGTCTCGCTGGACGAGACCCCTCCCGGGGGCAGTGGGCTGGAATGGATCGGGCCGCTCTGCGTGGCGGTGCGCTACAGACTTCAGGCGTTCGCCTATGAACGGGGCACAACGATCGACCGTCTCTACTTGTGTGGAGCGGGTCCATCGGTGCCGCTCCTGGAGCGGGAGTTGTCACGGGCGCTGGAGCTTCAGCCGGCGCTGGTGGAGGGTCCGGGGTTCATGGATGCCGATGGCGCGCGATTCGCCGTGGCATTCGGGTGTGCGGCTCAGGCCGCGGGGGAGCATGCCGGCCCGCCGCTCGTAGCACTGAACCTCACGCCTCCCCGCTTGACGGTGGCCCGCGAGAAGGAACAGCGGCGGCACGGCCTTCTGGCGTGGGTTGCGCTGCTGGCGTCGATCACCATCGTGGTTGGCCTGCTGACCGCGTCGGCGTTCGGTCGAAAGTCGACCCAGGTACAGCGCGCAGAGACGCAAGCCAAGGATCTTCCCAGCATCGGAGTGGGCGCCGGAGGTCTTCAGCCGAGCCGCTTGAAGCGTTCCGCCGAGGATCTCAAACTGGTTCAGGATGTGAGAGTGGGTTCGGCACAGGCGATGGCGGCTTTCAGCAAGCGACTGCCGGAGACCACCTGGTTGGCTGAAATCACGTACAACGCGGAGACGGGGTGTGTCGTACGGGGCTTCTCTCTAAGTCCCGACGGCCCGCAGGCGGCCCAGTTCGCGATGCTGGACGAGCGCTTGTTTGATGAAGTGTCGCTCGACTATCGGACAGAGGAGATCGTGGCGGAGCAAAAGGTCTGGGGGTTTCAGTTGACCTGCAAGTTGCGCCCGAAGGAGCGAACGCGGACGCGCTCTCGGGCACGCGCCGGAGCCACCGGCACGACCGGTCGGGGGGCGGCTCGATGAACCTTCAGATCGCGCCGAGAGACCGAAAGGTCGTGATGTGGGGAACCACTTTTGCGGTGCTGCTGGTGCTGTATCTGGCGGTCCTGGATCCCCTGACGCGGCAGTGGGATGCGCTTGGATCTCGGCTCAACCGGGCGCAGCGGAAGATCACCGACGTTCAAACCGAAATCACCGACGCCATTGAAGCCCGGACAACACTCGCGGAGTTGAAGTTGCGGGCCCACACGTACCCGGCGGTGACCTCTCTCAATCAGCAGACTGCCCGGATGCTCAATCAAATTGAAAGTCTTTCGAGCTATCGAGAGATCAACGTGTCGCGATTGGAAGGCATGCCGCTAAGACAGGAAGACAACTTTTATCGAAGCGGGGTGTCATTACAGTTCGGGGGAAGTTTGAACTCCCTGTACCACTTCCTGGAAGAGGTGGAGACGGCACGGCCCCGGCTGCGCGTGGAACGCATGAGCGTGGCGCAGGACCAGAAGACGGCTGGGCGGGTAGAAGGTCAGATGGTCATCTCCGGCTACGCAGTAGTCTTGGGAGGGAAGCGCGACTCATGAATGCAGCTCTGAACCTGAACTCGGTGTCGATGCCCGTCCGGATTGTCGTTGGCGTGGCGCTGGTGGCGGGGACTGCCGCCATGCTGATGCCGGCGCCGGCGTCTAAACCCTCGGCGCCGATCGCGCGCGCAGTGCGTCGTTCGGCTCCCGCGGCTGAAGCAGTGCGGGGAGCGAGATCTCTGACGGACGGCAAGGATGCCGCCCCGTCCCTCACTGCTTCGGCCCGGATCGAGTCTCCGGCGTCGGAATCAGCGGCAGGCCCGGCCGCGGCGCCGGCACGGGACGCTGCGGCGGGACCGGCCGGCGCACCGGCGCGCTCTGTGGCCGTACCTGCGGATCCTGTTGCTCCCCGGACTTCTCAGGTTGCCCCGGGCTCCGGCGAAAGACCGTCATCCGATGGTGGAAGCTCTCGTCTGTCGGCCGATACGGTTCCGGCTCCCGCCGCCACGCAGCTGGCATCCGCGGTTCTGGAGTCCGAGCGGCAGTCTCTGGCAGTTGGCGCCCCGATCCGAGAACTCTTCCGATCACCACTGGTTACCACGAAAGCCGCAAAGACTGCCGCTCCTCCGTTGAAGGCTCCGCCGCTGCCCCCGGCCAACCTGGCGCCCAGGGTCGCCGCAGCGCCAACTCCGGCGGCGCCCCCTGCTCCTGTGGGCGTACAGGCGTCCAGCCTTGAGATGTTGGGAGTGGTCGAGCTCGACGGAAAGCCGCAGGTGCTCATTCGCAACAAGGACAATGGGCAGCGCAAGTACTACACTGCGGGCGACTCGGCGTTCGGCTTTGTCGTGAAAGAAATCAAGGAAAACGAAGTCGCGCTTGAGCGGGCGGGCAAGACCGAGATGGTGAGCATGTCGAGCGCCGTTGCCCTGGAAGGTCCTGGAGCCAGTACGGTTGCCGGGTCAAGTTCTGGTTTCGGGGGTGGTGGTTTCGGCGGCGGCGGTTTCGGCGGCGGTCGTGATCGGGGCGGTTTCGGCGGACGTGACCGCGGGGCCGGCGGCGGTTTCGGCGGCAGCGGTGGAGATCGGGGCGGCGGCCGGGACAGCAGTTCCAGCGGCTTCAGCACCGCGTCGATCATGAGCCTGCCGACCTGGAAAGAGCGACTGAAAAAGTTGGAAGAAGTGAAGGTGCAGGTACCGGCCGAACAGTACGACCGACTGCATAAGTTTATGACAGCACGCGTAGCGGCGGAGGCAGGGAAATGAAGCTGGCGGTCACACCCAATATCCTCTTCGGATCGGCGGGGGCGATTCTGGTGCTGGGAGCTGCGTATGCAATCACGTCGGGCTCCGGCGACGCGACTTCCTCAAAGTCGGGTACGTCCGACGTTCGGCAGCTTCAGAGGTTGGCCGACCGCCTGGCCCAGGAGCCGATGCCGGTACAGGAGTCTCCGCTCCCAGTGGTTCGGGCGTCTAGACCGCCGGTGGCGCTGAGACCGAAGAACGCTCCCCGTACGCCACCGAGAGTGGTTGTAGCTCCGAAACGAACTCCCGCTCCTCCCCCCGCGGCACCTGCGGCGCCGGAGGAGCCATTGAAGAATGTCGCTCTTACCGGCGTTACCCGGCAGGACGATACGCGGCTTGCCTGGATCCTGGATCTCGGGGAGCGCAAGACGGACTCCTTTGGGGTGGGCGATCAGGCGTACGGTTTCGTCATCAAGAAGATCGAGGACGACAGCGTGGTGCTTGAGAAGGATCAGAAGCAGTGGACACTCGTCATGGGCGACAAGGACACGGGCTCCGGTTCCAGCACCTCCAGCGACTCCGGATCGGGTGATGGCGGGTTCGGATTCGGCGGCGGTGGGTTTGGCGGCGGTGGATTTGGCGGCGGCTTTCCGGGTGGATTCCCGGGTGGCTTTCGGGGCGGCATGCCCGGCGGGATGGACCCCAACGCGTTCCGAGAAGCCATGCGGGCCCGGTTTGCTGGGATGGCTGGCGGCGGCAGCGGCGGCTGGGGAAGCCGATTCGGCGGCGGCGGATCGGGTCGTTCCGGGTTCGGCGGTGGCCGTTCGGGTCGATCGGGTTTCGGCGGATCGGGTCGATCGAGCTTTGGAGGCGGCGGTCGAAGTAGCTTTGGCAGTTCAGGTCGAAGTAGCTTTGGCGGCGGCGGCAGCGGGTTCCGGACCGCTTCGTTCGGCGGCGGCGGCAGCGGCTTCAGCGGGATGCGATCCAGCGGTTTCAGCGGCGGCGGCGGCTTCGGAGGCGGTCGCACGAGTAGCTTCGGCGGTGGCGGCGGTTTCGGCGGCGGTGGCGGGTTTGGTAGCGGCGGGTTTGGCGGCGGCGGACGGACCGGCGGCACGACGGCGGCTGCTTCGACTTCCAATCCCCAGACCGCTCGGCGTACGAACGGCCGGCTTGTTGGCGGGGCCACGCCAATGACTTCACCGGCGGCAATCTCCAACCCGCAGACCCAGCGCCGAAACGGAAACACGAACGGTCCGGCGTTCGGAGAGAGCAGCACCGGCACAACCACCATCGGTGGGCGGACCGGCACGACATCGAGAACCGGCACCTCAGGCAGAACGCGCAACTAGATCACCGGTCCCTGGTGGGATAGGTTGGAGCGAATCCACAGATGATGAAATCACTTCGGTGTTTGGCTGCGGTGCTGATCGGGCTCGCATTCATGGCGCCGCCTCGGGCAGCAACTGCTGCCCAGGGCGCCCCGCTCGTCATTCGCCCTCGCGCGACTGATCCGAGTCGGACCATCTCTTTCTCCTTTCAACAGGCGGATATCGACGATGTGCTTCGCTTTCTTGCCGAAGCCACCGCGAAGCTTGTCTTCAAGGACTCCTCGGTTATCACGCAGATCACGATCCGGAACCAGAGCCGTATACCCGTATCAGAAGCGATCCGCCTGGTTCAGACCATCCTGGCTCTGAAGGGCTACGCGCTCCTCGAGACGGAAGACGCCATTATCGTGACGACCGCGACCGACGCCCGCACCCGCCGCGACACCAAGGTCGGCACAGGTAAGGAACTCACCTCCATTCCGAGCGGCAAGGGGATCATCACCCACATCTTCCCGCTCCAAAACGTCGACGCCGTGCGCCTTAAAGAGGAGCTCGCGCCGCTGTTCCCGCAGGGATCGGGCATCATCGTTTCCAACGGCGACACCAACTCATTGATCGTGGTGGATGAGGCCGACAACATTCGGCGCATCGCGCTAATCATCGCCCAGGTCGACAAGCCCCAAACCGATGAGTTGAACGTCGAGGTGATCCGGCTGGTCTACGCTGACGCACAGGAAGTAGCGCGCTACCTCACGGATCTCTTCCGACAAGACACGCCGCAGCAGGGCGGCGCCTTCCAGCCTCCACAGTTCCCGATGCCGGGCGGCGGATTGCCGGGCGCCCCGGGCGCGACGGGCCAGCGAAGCTCGCTGGCTCAGCTTCGGGGACGTGTCCGGTTCACCGCAGACGTCCGGAGCAACAGTCTCGTGGTCTCCGCCAGCCCGGCGAACATGGAGAGCATTCGGGATCTTGTGAAGCGGATCGACGTCAACATCTCGCCTCGCACCGAGTACCGGATTGTGGGCTTGAAGTATGCCGATGCCGCGGCGCTGGCCGACCAGCTCACTCAGTTGATTGACCCCAATGCGCGCGGCGGCACGAACCGTGGCTTTGGCGGCGGGGGCTTCGGTGGGTTTGGCGGCGGCGGGTTTGGCGGCGGCGGGTTCCCGTTTAACCGGGGCGGCGGCGGAACTGCGTCCGCACAGGCCGGTCTGCAGGAGTTCCGGGCGGTGCCGGACACTCGCACCAACAGCCTCGTGCTTACCGCGCCGACCGACGGGATTGAGGGGCTCGAAGCGCTGGTGAAGCAGTTGGATGTGCCGTCTCAGGTGACGAGCGTCGTACGGATCTTTCAGCTTCGCAACGCCATCGCCAGTGAGGTAGCCACCACGCTGCGACAGCTCTTCCAGGGCACTCAGGGCGGCGGCGGGCTCGGGTTCAACCTCTTCGGCGGTGGAAACCGGGGTCAGATCGCGGCGGGGAGTCCTCTGGATCTGCTCCGCCAGGTCACGATTGTTCCCAATGACCAGACGAACCAGCTCCTGATCAGTGGTCCGGCGCAGACCTTCTCCGTGATCGAACAGTTGCTCGACGCCGACAAGGGCCTGGATCGGCAGCTTCCGCAGGTCTTCATCGAGGTTTTGATCGCGGACATCACTCTGGATGACACGCGATCGCTGGGGGTGGAGTGGCAGGCTCTGGCCGGATCGAGCATCCTCGGAAGCAACTTCGGACTGAACACGCCCACCACCGACACCACCGGGTTTCGCTACAGCGTGCTGAGCAAGAACATCCAGGCGACGGTGCAGGCTCTGCAGACGCAGGACAAGATCAAGATCATCTCCACGCCACACGTGATGGTGACGGACAACAGTCCCGCGCTCATTGAGATCGGCGAGAGCATTCCGTACGCCGGTCAAACGACGGTGACCAATGGGGTGGCCCAGTCCTCGGTCGAGTTCCTCCCGGTTTCGATCACGCTGAACGTCACGCCTCACATTTCCCCGGGAGACAACATCCTGCTCGACATCGACCAGGTGGTGAACTCGCTGATCAACTTCACGACGATCGCTCCGGGGCAGACGGCGCCGCGGACCACCAACCGCCGGGCCGGCACCACGGTCATCGTGGCAGACAATCAAACGGTCGTGCTGGGAGGCATCATCAGCAACCAGAACAAGCGCACGTCGCGAAAAATCCCGCTTCTCGGAGACATTCCCTTCATCGGGAGCCTGTTCCAGAGCCGGGTGAAGCAGGACACGCGCACTGAGTTGGTGGTGTTCCTGACCCCGAGAATCGTGCGAGACCCGTACGATGCCGACACCGTTCGCGACTATGAGCGGTCCCGACTGCAAGTCGACCCGCTTCAGTACTTGAATGCGCCGCTGGCTCAGCCGCCGGACCTCAACGCGGATGTGCTTCGCCAACTGCGGGGCGGCGCTTACAAGGAGTCGAAGGATCGCATTCTCAGTCGAAAGAAAATGGGGATGGGGTCCGTGGATATCACCCCCGATTCAATTCGCAACACTCCGCCGGCTGCCCCTCCGGCCGGTGGTCCAGAAGGCGCTCGACCCGAAATGGGTCGTCGGCCGGGTGGGCCGCCGGGAGGACGCCCACCCGGCATGCCGCCGGGTGGGGGACGGGGCAGGCCACGGGATCCGGAGTAATCCGGCAGGGCTATACATCGAAAGGGGGAGGCGGGCCGCTGGTTCGCCTCCCTTTGTTGCAGGCCGAGCCGCCCAGCGTGCCCCGGTCCTGCGGTGAACGAGGAGACGGACCACAAACAGAATGGACAGACGAAAGTTTCTGGCGATCGGCGTAGCTACCGGCGCCGCCTGGGCATTCGAACGGGACGCTACCGCGGCTGCGCCGGCGGAATGGACTGAGTGGCGTGGACCCAAGCGGGACGCAGTCTCCGCGGAGACCGGTCTGCAAAAGGAGTGGAAGACCGGCGGCCCGACCATGCTCTGGAAGGCAAGCGGTTTGGGTGGAGGCTACAGCACTCCCTCCTTTTCGCAGGGCATGTTGTTCGGGATGGGCTATCGGGGCGAGGACGAGGTGGTCTGGGCCCGGGACGTGGAGACCGGCGCACAGAAGTGGGTGACGCCGGCCATCGCAACCGCGAACCGTGGGGTGGGATATGCCGAAGGCTCCCGTTCAACCCCAACTGTTGTTGGTGACCGCCTCTACTCCCTCGGCGTGAGTGGCGATCTGGTTTGTCTGGACACCCAGACGGGCCGGCTGCACTGGCGAAAGAACCTCATCACCGACTTCGGCGGGAGGCTCCCGAACTGGGGTTTTACGGAGTCGCCACTGGTGGACGGCGACAAGGTGCTGGTGACCCCCGGTGGTAGGGGTTCCTTGATCGTGGCGCTGAATCGGATGACCGGCGAGACGATCTGGCAATCCAACGTGCCCGGAAACGATCAGGCTTCCTACTCTTCGATTGTCATCGGGACGCTGGCCGGGCGACGGCAGTACGTGCAGTTCGTGACGGGTGGTGTGGTCGGAATTGGCATGGGTGGCGAGTTTTTGTGGAGGCACAATCGCCCGCAGAACGGCATTCAGATCACGACTCCCGTGCTTCACAACGACCACGTCTTCGTTACCACCGCCTACGACAAGGGTGGCGCGCTGGTGAAGGTGACCGCCGACGGGGGAGCTATTTCCGCTCAAGAGGTGTACTTCTCGCAGGAGATGCAGAACCATCACGGCGGAGTCATTCGCATCGGTGAGAACATCTACTACGCCGAAGGGCACCGCGGATCCACGAGCCTCGTGTGTCGCGAATTCCTGACCGGCAAGCTCGTGTGGCGATCGGAAGAGCGCCTGAAGGGATCTCTCTTCTTTGCGGAGGGGAACTTCTACTTCCGCAACGAGCGCGGTGAGGCGATGCTGTTTGAAGCCAATCCCGCCGCGTTTGTGGTGAAGGGACGCTTTGACCCGCCCGACCGGAGCGGCAAGAACGCCTGGGCCCACCCGGTTGTGGTCGGCGGCCGACTCTACCTTCGAGATCAGGACTGGCTCCACTGTTACGACGTTCGGGCCTGATCGCACCGCAACTTCCATCTCGGAGTAGGATTGCTCCTGCTCCGACAAGAAACTCTGAAACGAGGTGAACCCATGACTCGACGAAACGCACTGTTTGGAGTGGGAGTGCTCGCCGCGGCTATCAGCCTGGGCGCTGCCGCGAAGGGGTTTGCGGTCCAGAAGGAGCCCAAAGTTCTCAACGTGGGCGGAACCTGGACGGGGCTCTGGGGACCGTATGCTCCGCCGCCGCTGGATGGGAAGGAGCCCACGGAAAAGAAGGGCGGCTATACCATTCAACAACGGCAGATGGACTGCCGGGTTGAGCAGTTGAAATCCGGTAAGTGGCAGGCGGTATTCGAAGGTGAATGCGGCCGTCCCTACAAGTACACGATCCAGATGCTGGGTCGCCAGTCGGGGGATGCCATTCTTTTCAATGGCAGTGCCGACCTGGGAGAGAAGGACGGCGGCGTCTACGACTGGATCGGCCGTGCCACTGAGAAGGAGTTTGTGGGCTTCTTCTCATCCAGCAATTACACGGGGAACTTCAGACTGTCACGAGGCGCCTTCAAGCCGTAGCCCTGGTCGCCGTTGATGGTTTGAGGGTGTCGGTTGAGATAGAACAGGTGCGTCCGGTCTTCGCCGGATGGCGCCGAATTGGGTGTCGCTGCTTCATTCGGAGTGGCGGGTGCGTGGGAAGAGTAAGCGCCACCGTTTGAAGGAACGGGTTGCGCCGGTTGTTCGAGGAGAACAAGAGTCCGATGATTCGAAAGCTATCAATGGTTGCGGCGGCGGCTGCCTGCCTGGCAGCGTGCCTGCTGGTTTCCGGCTGCGGCGACAATTCGACCGTGGCGCCGGGTGAAGATACCACCAAGGCGATGCAGGGTGCCGGTGGCACAGGTGGCGCGGCGGCTCCTCCGGCGGCTCCCGGCGGCCCCTCGGGCGGCGGCGATGCGACCAAAGCCCCCGAAGGCGGCGCTGCTCCGGCCGCTCCCGCCGGTGGCGCTGCGCCCGCGCCTCCCGCGGGTGGAGCCGCGGCGCCAGCC